>Ga0207676_10000239_pt1 | contig 47772 bp, 48 predicted proteins | sample KBSSwiS72_FD_184307 | JGI IMG/M metagenome (GOLD analysis project Ga0207676, IMG submission 184307) | Switchgrass rhizosphere microbial communities from Kellogg Biological Station, Michigan, USA - KBS Switchgrass S7-2 (SPAdes) (version 2) | ecosystem: Host-associated > Plants > Roots >...
GCACCACTTCCAGCTTGAACGCTCGGCCAAACCTTCGTCGCGCAATCTTGGACATAAACCCTCCTCAAAAGGGCTGTCCCTAATTTTACCGTCTCAATCTAGGGGTGCACTCCACACCATCGTTTGCCAGCTGGGCGCCGACCTTCGCCGGCGTGGAACCTGTTCGCATGGCATAGGCGCCGAGCGAGTCCGGGGTGACGAGGAACAAGGTGACCGAGGGCACTCCCATCACCCCATTGCGCCCCGTTACAGATGCTATACCCCTGCCTCATCCGGGTGGGGGCGCCCGGCACAAGGGGGCCGGGCCATGCTGATCGCGCTGTTGATACCGCTGGTCCTCGCGCTGCTGTTCTGCTGCGGCAATCTGATCCGCGCGGCGCTGGCGCAACGGCTCGTGCCGGGGTGGGAAACGATCGCGGTCGGCGCGGTCGCCAATTTCTTCGACACGCTCGGCATCGGCTCGTTCGCGCCGACCATGGCGTGGTTCAAGTTTCGCGGGCTGGTGCCCGACCGCATCATGCCGACGACCATGCTGGTCGGTTACACCCCGCCATCGATCGTCCAGGCGATGATCTTCATCGTCCTGCTCGGCGTGTTCATCGATCCGGTGCTGCTGATCGGCTGCGTGATCATGCTGGTCGCGGGCGCGGTGCTCGGCGCACCACTCGTCGCGCGGACCAAACTGCGGGTCGTGCAATTCGCGGTAGCGGGCGCGCTGCTGTGCGCGGCGAGCTTCTACGCGCTCGCCAATCTGAACATGATGCCGGGCGGCGGCACCGCCACGTCGCTGCCCGTGTCGTTGATGATCGTCGCGATCCTCGCCAATTTCGTCTTCGGCGTGCTGCTCAATTTCGGCGTCGGCAATTACGCGCCGACGCTGGCGATGCTCAGCCTGATGGGCATGGACCCGCGGCTGAGCTTCCCGATCATGGCCGCGGGCGCCTCGATCGCGGGCACGGCGGCGAGCGTCCAGTGCATCCGGCTCGGCACGATCGATGTGAAGGTCGCGCTGGGTTTGATGATCGGCGGCATCCCCGCGGTCCTCGTCGCGGCGTTCATCGTCAAGGGCCTGTCGGTCGAGTTGCTGCGCTGGCTGGTCATCATCGTGGTGGTCTATGCCGCGATGGTCATGCTGCGCGCGGCGCTGACGCGGCGGGCCGGGGCGACCGACGGGCTGGAACGGGTGGAGGCAGTGTGACGCGGGCCGCGCACCCTATGTGACCGGCTGTCGTCGACAAGGGCGCTCAACGTCGATCGAGGTGTCAATGGCGCTTACAGGTCTCGCCGGCTCCGGGATACAACCGTTTATTATCAGTATAATAGCGTAGTGGCACGGCTTTTGCTTCTGTCAGAACGACGGTATAATTTAAGGGTCGATCATGAACAGCAAGTTTCTTGGTATCGTTGGAGCCTGCGCAGCGGTCGCGTTCGCAGCGCCGGCATGCGCAACAACGTTTGTGTCGTTTGAAAATCCGTCGCTCGGAACCGGTTCATCCGCCTACGCTTACGCCTCACAACCCGGCGGCGGCTTCCCGTCGGTGCCGTCCGGCTTTGCGCCGATCCCTGGCGTGACCTTCTCCGGCGCAAGCGGCATTCAGGCAAATGGCAGCGCCTGGAATTTCAGCAGCGCACCCGACGGCACGCAGACGGCGTTTGTGCAGGATTATAATGGTACCGCTGGCGCGATCACGATCGCGCTCACGGGCCTGACCCAGAACCAACGATATTTCGTCAACTTCGAGGCTGCGGCACGCAATGCTGGCCTGGCCAACCCGTTTATCCTTTCGACGTCGGGCGGCACGATCGGCTCGTACAGCATCACGGGCACGGCGTTTGGCTTGTACCAGACCAGCTTCGTCGCGGGCGGAACGTCGGATTTCCTGACCTTCACCGGGAGCGCAGCTCCGGGCGATTCCTCGTTCGCTCTCGACGCCATCACGGTGGCGGTGCCCGAGCCAGCGACCTGGGCACTGATGATCACGGGCTTCGGCCTGATCGGCTTCGCAATGCGGCGTCGCCGGCAGGATGTGCGCGTCCGCTTCGCTATCTGACTTGCCTTACACAGGCTGGACAAAATCCCGTCGGGCGTGCCCGGCGGGATTTTTTGTGGCGATATGCGCGGAGCAGCCAGACCAGCAATATGTCCGTCATCCAGGCCGGGTACAGCGCCGTCCGATCGCGGTTTCAGAACCGGCGTGAAGCACGTGCTGAAAGGTGGGGCCTGGTCCTCAGCAAGGCGATGCGACAACAAATAGCTCGTGCAGACGGCATGCGTCAGATTTTACGTCGCCTGCGCCAAAGCCCCGCCATCATTCAGCATGGAGATTAGCGGCAAAATCTACCGCGCGTTCTACGCCGCCAAGCAGGGCGGTCGGAACCGCGTGCTGGCGGCCGAGGCCGAGCCGGAGATCCGATCGGCGGCCAGAGCGCTTCACCGCGGCAATGCGGCGGGGCGACGATCTCGACGGGCTGGAACGCGCCGGGGCGCTCTGATACTGGCGGCTGCCGCGTGTCGTGTGTGAAGAGCCTGGTCTGCGGTGCGGCCGCCCTGCTGGCACCGGCGGTCGCCCGGGCCGACGAGCACGCGCCATCGGCCGCCATCCGCTATACCACCGACATCATCAGCGACGTCGCCGGCGGCGAGCGGCGCGATACGCACTGGATCGGCCGGCTCGATCTCGACCTCGACAGCGGCACCAGCCTGTTCGGCGTGGACGGCGCACACGCCCATGCCGATATCTTCCTGCTCCACGGCGGCGGCTTCTCGGACCGGGTGGTCGGCGATGCGCAGGTCGTCAGCAATGTCGATGCGCCCTACGCCATCCGACCGTTCGAGGCTTGGGTCGAAACGCCGCTCGGCGGCGGTGTCCGCGCCAAGGTCGGGCTGGTCGACCTCAACAGCGAGTTCGACGTGCAATCGGTCGGCGCGTTGTTCCTCAACAGCTCGTTCGGCATCGCGCCCGACTATTCGCAGTCGGGGCTGAACGGCCCGTCGATCTTCCCGATGACGTCGCCGGGCCTGGTCGTCGCGGTCGAACAGCGGCGCTGGACGCTGCGCATGGCGGCGTTCGACGCGCTGCCCGGCGATCCCGGCCATCCGCACCGCACCCTGCCCGGCCCCTTCTTCCGCGGCGGCGCGCTGCTGGCGGTCGAGGGCGCGGTGAAGATCGGCAGCGGCGGGCTGCTGCAGGCTGGCGCCTGGTATTATACCGACCGCTTCGACCGACTCGACGGCCTGGGGAAAGACCGCAGCGCCGGCGCCTATCTGCAATATGAGCAGACGCTGGCCGGCGACGAAAAGGCCGGCGCGCTGCGCGGCTGGGTGCGCGCCGGTCGTGCGGCGTCCGACGTCAATCAGATCGGTGTTTATGCCGGCGGCGGGCTGAGCTGGGGGACGGAGGACCGCAGCTATGGCGTCGCCATCGCCCATGCCCGGCTCGGCGACCCGGCGCTGCGGGCCTTCGTATTGGCGGGTGAGCAACGCAACAGGGCCGAAACGACGGTCGAGGTCACCGCCACCCACCGCCTCGCGCCATGGCTCGTGCTGCAGCCGGACGTGCAATATGTCCGCCATCCGAGCTGGGGCGCCGCGCCGGACGCGCTGGTGGTCGGGCTGCGGCTGCGTTTCCATACAAAGTGAACGCAAGCCGCGCGCGGCCACCGTTACTGCCGGACAATTCGGGGACACAATACTTAATTCTTCCGAGCGCATCTTGTAGAGCTGGAGTGCACCCCTAGATTGAGACGGTAAAATTAGGGACAGCCCTTTTGAGGAGGGTTTATGTCCAAGATTGCGCGACGAAGGTTTGGCCGAGCGTTCAAGCTGGAAGTGGTGCGCCGCATGGTGTCGGGCGAGAGCGGTACGGCGCTGTCGCGTGAGCTGGGGATCAAGCGGGCGATCCTGTACCGGTGGAGAGACGCTGTCCGCGATGGCGGTGAGACGGCGCTTCGCGACGGCCCGGGCCGACCCAACCGGGTGGAGAAGGCGGCGATGGCGCTGGCGCGTGGGCCTGCGGCACGGGCGCGTGATCTGGGCGAGGCGCGTCGCCAGATTGCCGAACTGGAGCGCAAGGTCGGCGAGCAGCAGGCGGCGCTGGATTTTTTCAGGGGTGCCTTGCAGCATATCGAGGCGTCACGTCAGCCGAGCGACGGCAATGGCGTGACGGGGTCATCGCCCAGATCCAGGCGATGACGGGTCTGCAAGGCTATGGATCGATACTGTCGGTGGAGCAGCTATGCCGGCTCGCCCAGGTGAGCCGGGCGGTATTCTATCGAGGTTGGCACGAGAGTGCTCCCAGGGCCGAGGAGACGGCGCTTCGCGACCGACTGCAACACCTGTGCATCGAGAACCGGCATTATGGCTATCGCCGGATCACAGCGCTGCTGCGGCGTGACGCGTGGGTCATCAACCACAAGCGCGTGCTTCGGTTGATGCGGGAGGACAACCTGCTGTGCCTGAGGAAGCCGCTGTTCCGGCCGGCGACGACGGACTCGCGCCATGGCTGGCGGGTATGGCCCAACCTTGCACGTCACCTGGTGCCCACCGCCGTCAACCAGCTGTGGGTGGCGGACATCACCTATGTCCGCCTGGCAGAGGCGTTCGTCTATCTCGCGGTCATCCTCGATGCGTTCAGCCGCAAGGTCGTCGGCTGGGCGATGGCGGATCACCTGCGCGCCGAACTGGCGCTTGAGGCGCTGGCGATGGCGCTGGAGCGGCGCCCGGTCGTGTCGGGTGCGCTGGTCCATCACTCCGACCGCGGCGTCCAGTATGCCTGTGGCGATTACATCGCGCGGCTGGAGGCCGTCGGTATCCTGCCCAGCATGAGCCGGATCGCCTGCCCCTACGACAATGCGATGGCGGAGAGCTTCATGAAAACCTTGAAGCAGGAGGAGGTGAATGGGGCCGACTACCGCGATCTGACCCATGCCACGACTGAGATCGGCACGTTCATCGAGCAGGTCTACAACCGCCAGCGTCTGCACTCGGCCTTGGCCTATCGGTCGCCCGACGAGTATGAAGAAATAACACCAGGGCCTGCTGCGCAGCAGCCCCTGGCCATCGCAGCTAAACGCTGTCCCTAATTATCGTGTCTCACTCATGGGGTGCAGTCCAGGGCACCCCTTGCGTATGAATTAAGTATTGTGTCCCCGAAATAAGTTGTGGCGGTTCAGGCCGCCGAGCGAATCTCCGCATCCGGGTCGGGTTCAGCCGTCACCACCCGGTTCCGTCCGCCCTGTTTGGCCGCATAAAGCGCGGTGTCGGCGCGTTTGAGCGCGACGGTGCCGCCGCCCGCCGCGTCGAGTGCGGCGACGCCGGCGGAGAAGGTGACATGGCCGATCGGCTGATGCGTTTCCTGGTTGATCAGCCGGCGCGCGGCCAGCGCGCGGCGCAGTTCGTCGACGATCGCCGTGGCGGCGCCGACCGTGCAATCCTCGAAGATCAGCGCGAATTCCTCGCCGCCGAAGCGCGCGACATAGCAATGCTCGCCCGCCGCCTTCTGCAACGCGGCGGCGACCACGCCGAGCACCCGGTCGCCGGTGTCATGGCCGTGCGCGTCGTTGATCGCCTTGAAATGATCGATGTCGCACAGCGCGATCGCCGCCGGGGGCGTGTCGGCGGCGCACGCCTCGGCGGCCTGGCGCAGCCGCGCGTCGAAGGCGCGGCGGTTGGGCAGGCCGGTGAGATGGTCGACCTGCGCCTCGCGCTGGGCGCTCTGCAGGATGGTGCGCAGCTGGGTCGTTTCGAGCGAGCGCTGGCGCAGTTCCTCCTGGATGTCGCGCGTCTGGCTGACCATCGCGCGGGTCAGCCCGATCAGCCGCTCGACCGCGGGCAGCGCGTCGGTGGCGTCCAGCCCATCGGCCTCGGCCTGCAGCGCATCGCTATAGACATGCGCCGAGCCGCGCGAGCGCTCGACCAGTTCGAGGCATTGCCCGAGCACCATCTCGACCTGGTCGGTGGTCGAGGCGATGCGCGCCGCGCGGCGTTCCGCGGCCGGGCTTTCGGCGTAGAAATTCTCCACCCATTCGTTGGTCAGCGCGGTGCGGGTGGCGAGCGCCTCCTCGATCGCCAGGACGAGCTTGCGGTTGGCATGGGCGAGATAGTCGTGCGCGCACATCAGGTTCAGCGCGGTCAGGTCGAGCCCGTTGGCGAACAGGAAGGTGCCGATCTCCTCGAACAGCAAATGTCCCTGGATCGCGCGCGGCATGTCGTCCGCCGCGCGCGCGGCCGGCGAACCGGTAAAAGATAGCTGCTGCTGGTGAATCATGATGACAATCGCGCGGTGCTCCCGACGCCGGCAATATCCATGGTTGGTAAATATGCACTCAACGTGCCGATATTCATTTCGGCGGCGTCATCTTTTTCCTGCCCATTATGGGCGATCAAGGCGCCACCGCGCGCGTCACGCCGATCGCGTCCAGAAAGCGGCGATCGTGGCTGACCACCAGCAGTGCGCCGTCATAAACGGCCAGCGCCCGTTCCAGCACCTCGATCGCGTCGAGGTCGAGATGGTTGGTCGGCTCGTCGAGCAGCAGCAGCCGCGCCGGCGCGGGGCCGCCGAGCACGCAGGCGAGCCCGGCGCGCAGCCGCTCGCCGCCCGACAAGGTGGCGACGATGCGCTCGGCGTCGCGGTTGCGGAAGGCGAAGCGGGCGAGCGCGGCATGAGCGTCCTGCGCGCCGAGCGCGGGATGACGGGCGATGAAATTGGCGAGGATCGTCGCGGCCGGATCGAGCAGCGCGACATGCTGGTCGAGCATCGCCAGCCGCCCTTCGGCACGCCGCACGCGGCCCGATGACGGCTGCACATCGCCCAGCGCGACGCGGAGCAGGCTCGACTTGCCCGCGCCGTTCGCGCCGGTCACCGCGACACGCTCCGGCCCGCGAATCGTCAGCGTCCACGGGCCGAGCAGGCGCCCGCCGACCGCGCGCGTCGCCTTGTCCATCGCCAGCAGCTCGCTGTTCGCCGGCAGGCCGGTCGGTGGCAGATCGATGACCAGCGGGGCGATCACCTCGACCCCGGCGCGCGCCGCCGCCAGCCGCTCGCCCGCGACTTCGGCCTGGGCGGCGGCGAGGCGATTGTCGCGCGCGGCGCTGTGCTCGGCGCGCTCGGCCTGGCGCCCGAGCAGGATCTTCGGCGCGCTGCCGCTGGCGGCATAGGCCCGGCCGGCCTTGTCGCGGCGCGCCTTGGTCTCGCGCCGGTCCTGCGCCGCGCGGTCGGCCGCCTTGGCGCCGCGCGCCGCCGCATCGAGCGCGGCCGCGGCGCGCGCGCGTTCGGCGTCACGCGCGGCGGCAAAGGCCGACCAGCCGCCGCCGACCTGGCGCACGCCGATCGGGCTGAGCTCGACGATGCGATCGACCGATTCGAGCAGGGCACGATCATGGCTGGCGACGATCGCGGCGCCGCGCCAGTCGGCGAGCAACCGCGCCACCGCGGCGCGACCATCGCCATCGAGATTGTTGGTCGGCTCGTCGAGCAGGATCAGATCGGGCGCCTCGACCAGCAGCCGGGCGAGGCCGACCCGCGTGCGCTCGCCGCCGGACAGCGTCGCGATGCGGCGGTCGAGCGCGATGTCGGTCAGCCCGGTATCGGCCAGCGCCGCGGCGACGCGCGGCGCCAGCGTCCAGTCGGCCAGCGCGAAATCGTCCTCGCTGCCCTCGCCGCGCTCGATCCGCGCGATCGCGGCGCGCACCGCCGCGACGCCAAGGGCTTCGGCGACCGGGATGTCGTCGGGCCAACCTTGCGCGAGCATGCCGACGCGACCCGTGCGCGCGACATGGCCGGCAGCGGGGGTGCCGTCGCCGGCGATGAGCGCGAGCAGCGTCGACTTGCCGCTGCCGTTGCGCCCGACCAGCCCGACCCGCTCGCCCGCGCCGACCGACAGCGTCAGGTCATGGAAAAGAACCCGCCCGTCAGGGGCGGCGGCGGAAAGGCGATCGAGCGTGAGGAGCGCGGACATGGGTCACCTGGCATGCGGGGAACGAAGAAGCGGCGTTCGTCCGATCGTCCATGATGACCTCCTGTGGTTGCGGGCGTATGTCGTGGCCGCGCGATATGCGGCGGCGGGGGCGGGTGTGCAAGTGTTGCGGCCGATGATATATACCAATGATAGCGACCATCTGGAGTCGGACAATGAACGACATGGCCAAAATTTTCTGGAACGGTCGCAGTCAGGCGGTGCGATTGCCCAAGGAGTATCGCTTCGCTGGCGGCGAGGTCAGCATCCGGCGTGACGGCGATAAGGTGATCCTTGAGCCGCTTGTTGATGGAGCGCCCCGCGTCGACCCGCCGGGTGCGAATACCGTGGGCGATGACGTCGCGCGCCGTCTCGACCAGCTTCGCGCGTTGATCGACGAAGGCGCGGCGAGTCCCGACGCGGGCGATTGGAACGCGGATGAGATCAGGCGCATCGCACGCGGTGACGGGGTGGCTGACGGCGGTTGAGCAGGATCCGCTACAAGAGCGCCGCTCGGAGCGATGCGGTGGCGATCTGGCGCTACATCGCGCGTGATAGCCCGGCTTTCGCCGACACGATGCTGGCGCGCTTTACCGAGAAGCTGGAACGACTGGCGGACAATCCGCTGCTGGGTTCCGCGCGCCCTGAATTGCGCTCCGGTCTGCGCAGTTTCGCAGTCGGCAACTACATCCTGTTCTATGCGGCGGAGGAAGACGGCATCATGCTGTATCGCATTCTCCATGCCGCGCGCGATGTCGGTGTGATCCTCGGAGTGACCTGATCACCTCAGGTGTGCGGCGCCGCCTCATACTGCATCGCGCCGATATCATTGCCCTCGGTATCGAGAAACCGGATCAGCGTGCCGACGGTCGGGATCACGCCCTTGGCGAAGGTGATCGTGCCGCCATGCGCCACGACCAGATCGGCGATGGCGTCGACATCGTCGACGGCGAAGGTCGGTTCCACGCCATTGAGGCCGGTGCCGGTGCGCGGCGTCTGGCGCTTGTGCATCAGGCCCTGGATGCCGGGCGAGGCCGCGTCGCCGGTGTGGATCAGATAGAAGCCTGGCGGGCCCCAGGGTTCGAAGTCCCAGTCGAACACGCCCTCGTAAAAGGCGCGCGCGCGGTCGATATCGTCGACATGAATGGCGAAGGAGGCGAGGTTGGCGGTCATGGCGTGATCCCCTGCTGATGCGCCGATGCTATCGGCTAGGCGGCGTGGCACAATCGCGATATTCCGGCAAAGCATGTCGCGAAAACGCCGCCTTGTCGCCGATGAGCCTTTTCTGGTGATCCGTGCCGCGGTATCGGATCTCGCCGGCGGGCAGGTGATCGCGCCGCACGCGCATGACTGGCACCAGCTGATCTATGCCTCGGCCGGCGTGATGACGGTCACCACCGAAGCGGGTAGCTGGGTGGTGCCGCCCAACCGCGCGGTGTGGGTACCGGCGGGGATCCGACACGCGATCCGCTTTGCCGGGCACAGCCGCTTTCGCACCCTGTACATGATGCCGGGGTGGAGCGAGCGGCTGCCCGCGGCGTGCCTGGTGGTGGCGGTGTCGCCCTTGCTGTCGGCGCTGGTGGTGCGCGCGGCGGAACTGCGCGCGCTCGACCGGCGCGATGCGATCGAGGGCGCGCTGGCCGCGCTGATCGCCGACGAGTTCCGCCAGGCGGTGGTGCCGCCGTTCAACCTGCCCCAGCCGGAGGGCGCGGCGCCACGCCGGGCGGCGGCGCTGATCGCGGCCGGCGCGCGCGAGGCGGCGAGCGTGGCGACGCTGGCGCAGGCGGTCGGGCTCGGCGCGCGGACGCTCGAGCGCCGCTTTCGCGACGAGACGGGGATGACGCTCGGGCGCTGGCGACGGCACCATGCGTTGCTCGGCGCGCTGGAGCAGGTCGCCGGCGGCGCACCGGTCAAGGCGGCGGCGGCGGCGGCCGGCTATGCCGCGCCGAGCGCCTTCGTCGCGGCGTTCCGTGCCGCCTTCGGGACGACGCCGGGGCGTTATTTCGAGGGTTAGTCGCGGACGGTCCGCTCATGACGAATGACCTGGTGGCCATTGACCAGCACGATCGGTTTGCAACTGGCCAGTTCGGGCGGGGTGTAGCCGCCGCAGAAGCTGGTGCCCGCAGGCAGGCCGGAGACGGTCGTGGTGGCGCCGGGGGCGACCGCGACGCGCTTGGTCGCCGCGCTGCTCTGAAACAGGATGTGGCACATGCCGGTGGTCGATTCCCGGCAGGTGACCGTCGCGGCGTTGTTGGCGATGTCACCATTCACCTCGAGCGACACCGCGCTGCGCTCACTTTTGCCGCAAGCGGCGAGGGTGAGGGCAAGGGCGGCAGGGATCGGGCGCATCGGTGCTTCTTCGGGAGACTGTGCTATTCAGATAACACGCTTAGTGTGCGAGTCCAGTACCGAGCATCATTAGCCTCCTTCTTCGTCATGCCGGATGTTCCGGCATCCACCGTCCCGCAAACGCACCTGCCGCTTCGTCCGCGGCACAGTGGAACCCGGAACAAGTCCGGGGTGACGGGGTGGGAAAAATCCTAGCCTGTCGCCGCCCGCGCCGCCTTCAGCGCCTTGCCCCACCAGGCCAACTCGTCGAACAGCGTCGCCAGCCGGCGATTCTCGATCTCGCCGGCGTGGAAATAGTCGCCGTCGCGCATCTTCGCCGCGCCCTGCAGATGGACCGCCTGGGACAGCGGCGCCATCGCCATCGCGGCGGTGACGGTGCGCAGTTGCTCGACCGCGCGCGCGCCGCCCATGCCGCCATGCGCGACGAAGGCGACCGGCTTGCGCGCCCATTCGGCGAACACCGTGTCGAGCGCGTTCTTCAGCACCGCGCTCATGCCGTGATTATATTCCGGCGCGACCAGGATATAGCCGTCGGCCGGGCCGATCGCCGCGGCCCAGGCGCGCTGCCCGTCGCTATATTTGCCGGTCGCCGGCGGGAAGGGCTCGGCGAACATCGGCAAGTGCCAGATGGCGAGATCGAGCAGTTCGGCCGAGAGGTCGCCGCGCAGCGCGGCGCGTTCCATCACCCAATGCGCGATCGGCAGCGAGAGTCGCCCCTCGCGCACGCTGCCGACGATTATCTTGATGTCCAGCCGCTCGGTCATGCCAATCTCCCGCCGCGCTGGTCCCATGCCGGGCCGGTTCGGTCAACGCTGCGCGCGGCCCCTTTCCGCAACGCACAAATTCGGCTAAGGGCGCCGCCAACCCGCTCACCCGCGACAATCAGGATTTAACATGAGCCTCCGCAACGTGGCGATCATCGCCCACGTCGATCACGGCAAGACGACCCTCGTCGATCAGCTGTTCCGTCAATCCGGCACCTTCCGCGACAACCAGCGGATCGAGGAGCGGGCGATGGATTCGAACGACCTCGAAAAAGAGCGTGGCATCACCATCCTCGCCAAATGCACCTCGGTCGAGTGGGAGGGCACGCGCATCAACATCGTCGACACGCCCGGCCACGCCGATTTCGGCGGCGAGGTGGAGCGCATCCTGTCGATGGTCGACGGCGTAATCCTGCTGGTCGACGCGTCGGAAGGCGCCATGCCGCAGACCAAGTTCGTCACGGGGAAGGCGCTGGCTCTGGGCCTCAAGCCGATCGTCGTGGTCAACAAGGTCGACCGCCCCGACGAGCGCATCCAGGAAGTGCTCGACGAGGTGTTCGACCTGTTCGTGACGCTCGACGCGAGCGACGAGCAGCTCGATTTCCCGGTGCTCTACGCCTCGGGCCGCAACGGCTATGCCAATGTCGACCATCATGCCCGCGAAGGCACGTTGAAGCCGCTGTTCCAGAAGATCGTCGACCATGTGCCGCCGCCCTCGGCCGACCCAGACGGCCCGTTCAAGTTTCTGGTGACGTTGCTCGACCGCGACAATTTCCTCGGCCGCGTGCTGACCGGCCTGGTCTTTTCGGGCTCGATCAAGACCAACCAGCAGATCCATTCGCTCGACAATGACGGCAAGATCGTCGAGACCGGCCGCGCGTCGAAGCTGATGACCTTCCGCGGGCTGGAGCGCGTGCCGACCGACGAGGCGCAGGCCGGCGACATCATCTCGATCGCCGGGCTGACCAACACCACCGTGTCGAACACGATCTGTGACCCGAGCGTGACCGATCCGCTCCACGCCCAGCCGATCGACCCGCCGACGCTGTCGATGCGCTTCGCCGTCAACGATTCGCCGATGGCGGGCCGCGAGGGCACCAAGGTGACCAGCCGCATGATCCGCGACCGCCTGTTCCGCGAGGCCGAATCGAACGTCGCGATCAAGGTGACCGAGGCCGCCGACCGTGACAGCTACGAAGTCGCCGGGCGCGGCGAGCTGCAGCTCGGCGTGCTGATCGAGACGATGCGCCGCGAAGGCTTCGAGCTCGGCATCAGCCGCCCGCGCGTGCTGTTCGGCGAGGACGAGGACGGCAAGAAGACCGAGCCGTACGAAACCGTCATCATCGACGTCGATGAGGAATATAGCGGCACGGTCGTCGAGAAGATGGCGATCCGCAAGGCCGAGCTGACCGACATGCGCCCCTCGGGCGGCGGCAAGACCCGCATCACCTTCTCGGCGCCGAGCCGCGGGATGATCGGCTATCATGGCGAGTTCCTGTCGGACACGCGCGGCACCGGCATCATGAACCGGCTGTTCGAGAAATACGGGCCGCACAAGGGCAATATCGAGGGCCGCAAGAACGGCGTGCTGATCTCCAACGGCTCGGGCGAGGCCAACAGCTATGCGCTTGGGCCGCTGGAAGAGCGCGGCATCCTGTTCGTCGGCCATGGCGAGGCGCTGTACGAGGGCATGGTGATCGGCGAAAACGCCAAGCCGGACGACCTTGAGGTCAACCCGATGAAGGCCAAGCAGCTCACCAACTTCCGCGCAAGCGGCGGCAAGGACGACGCGATCCGCCTCACCCCGCCGAAGAAGATGACGCTGGAACAGGCCATCGCCTATATCGACGACGACGAGATGGTCGAGGTGACGCCCAAGTCGATCCGCCTGCGCAAGCGCTATCTCGACCCGCACGAGCGCAAGAAGGCGAGCCGGGCGAAGCTGGCGGCGTAACTTCTTCTCCCTCTCCCACAATGTGGGAGAGGGTCGGGGAGAGGGGGCGTCCCCGACCACCGCCGTTTGGGGCTGGTCGATAACGGAAAATCTTGTAGCTTCTCCTTCACTTCTGGGGGGAGAATCACATGAATCCGATCGCGCGGCCGTGGCGGCAAGTGTTCGATTTCAGCGGCCGCGCCACGCGCAGCGAATATGGCCTGTTCCACATCACGGCGGTGATCGCTTTCTTCGCGACGAGTTTCGTGTCGGCGCTGACACAAGGCCTGCTCGGCAAACCGGGGATGCAGTCCGCCGCGACGATCGTGTCGCTGGCGATCATCATCATCCTGGCCATCGTGTCGGTGGTCGGCTTTTTTGCCGCGCTGATCGGGCATTTTTCGGTGACGATCCGCCGGTTGCACGATCAGGGCGAACCGGGGATCAAATATCTGCTGACCTTCATCCCTTTCGTCGGCGTCATCTTCTGGCTGTTGCTCGTCTTCACCCGGGGCAATGATTACGAGAACGACTACGGCCCCGACCCGCGACGGGGCGAGCAGGCGTCGACCGACGAACTAGGCTCGGTATTCTCCTGATCCCATGACCGGGCGCAGGCATATGAACCCGTTCATCCGGCCGTGGCGGCATCTGTTCGATTTTCGCGGGCGGGCGTCGCGAAGGGAATATGCGTTGTTCCATTTCGGCCTGGTGGCGTTCTACCTGATCGTCACGGTGCTCAGCATGGTCGGCTATGCGCTGGGCTTTTCGTTGTTCGGGCAGCCGGGCAACGCTGCCGCGATCGTCAGCGTGACGTGGCTTGGTGAGACGGGGCTGTTCCTGCTGGCCTTCCTCATCGGCCACCTGTCGGTATCGATCCGCCGGCTGCACGACCATAATGAGCCATGGACCGGGTATCTCTTCACGCTGATTCCGCTCTTCGGTCTGTTTCAATGGGCGCGGCTGGTGTTCACGCCCGGCAGCGAGGGCGAGAACGACTATGGCCATGACCCGCGCCAGCCGGAGCCGGTATCGATGGCGATGCTGGGGTCGGTATTTTCCTGACGCGCCGACGCAGCGTGAATGAGGTATCGGCGGTGGAATTATAACTCAAAATATGCCATAAAATGAGTTATAGAAGGCGCGGCTATAACTCATGATGTGGAATTGGCAGCAACGGGATTGGCCTCGCTTCCGCTGGGACGATGCGGCGCTGGCGCCTTTGGAAGCGCGATTCCTGCGCAATGCCGGTGAACAGCTCGGCTCGATCAAGCATGTCGATGACGCGGATCGGCAGGCCATCCTCATCGACATGATGACCGGCGAAGCCCTCAAGACCTCCGAGATCGAGGGCGAGTTGCTGAACCGCGATAGCGTTCAATCCTCGCTGCGCCGTCAATTTGGATTGGACACGGACAATAGTCGCGTTCCCGCGGCCGAGGCGGGGATCGCGGAAATGATGGTCGACCTCCATCGCGGCTTCGCCAGCCCCTTGTCGCACGCGGTGATGCACCGCTGGCATCGCATGATCGTGAATGGTCGCCGCGATCTCAATCGTGTCGGAGCCTACCGCGTCGATGAGACGCCGATGGAGGTCGTTTCCGGTTATCTGCACAAGCCGCGCGTGCATTTCGAGGCGCCGCCATCAAGCGCGATCGACCGTGAAATGGATGCGTTCATCGCGTGGTTCGCGGACAGCGCGCCGGGCGGACGCCACCCGTTGCCGGCGTTGACGCGCGCGGGCCTTGCGCATTTGCATTTTGTGAGCATCCATCCCTATGAAGACGGCAATGGCCGTATCGCGCGGGCACTCGCCGAGAAGGCGCTCGCACAGGCCCTTGGGCAATCGAGTCTGCTCGCCCTCTCGCACATGATCCAGCAGCGACGCCCGGACTATTATGGCGCGCTCGAACGGAACAATAAGGGGCTGGAGGTCGGCGATTGGCTGACCTACTTCGCCGGGACGGTGTTGGAGGCGCAGGGATATACGCAGCGCCTGATCGATTTCCTGATCGCCAAGACAAAGCTCTATGACCGTCATCGCGATCAGTTCAACGAGCGGCAGGCGCGCGTCGTCGCACGCATGTTCCGCGAAGGACTGGACGGATTCAAGGGCGGCTTGAGCGCCGCCAACTATATCAGCATCACGAAGGCGTCGCGCGCCACCGCCACGCGCGACCTGGCTGATCTGGTGAACAAGCGGGTGCTCGTTTCGCGCGGCACGCTCAGGCACACCCGATATACGCTCAACCTGGCGGGCCTGATCGACGACGCCTGACGGTCTCGATATCGTCGGTGCCGAGGGGTGCTGCTGGTTGGGCGGGTGCCGTCCCGACCGGTATCAACCTGCTAAACCCCCGCCAGCTCCATCAGCACCGGCCATTCCTCGTCGCGCACCGGCGTCACCGACAGGCGGCTCTGGCGCAGCACCTCGAGCTTGGCGAGGCGCGGTTCGGCCTTCAGCTGGGCGAGCGTCACCGGCCTGGGCAGCTTCTTCAACGGCTTGACCGCGACGCTGGCCCATTGGTCCTTGTCGCCATCGGGCTTCCAGGCGCGGGTGATTTCCATGATGCCGACCGCGGCCTTTTCGGTGTTCGAATGGTAGAACAGCGCCTGGTCGCCGACGGCCATGTCCTTGAGGAAATTGCGCGCGGTATAGTTGCGCACCCCGTCCCATTCGGTGCCGCCGTCGCGCACCAGATGATCCCAGCCATAGACGTCGGGCTCGGACCGCAGCAACCAATAGGCCATGTTCGCGTCACTCTTTCTTTGGTTTCGTCCGCCGGCCTGTCCTCACCCTTCCCATCGCTTTCGCGATGGGCCCCGTCCCTCTCCCAATGGGAGAGAGTAGCGGGTCGGCCTTGCCCCCAGCAAGGCCTGAACAGCGTGGGACGCTGTTCACCCGCTACTGGAGGCGCGTAGCGCCGGAAGGGTGAGGGCAGAGCCGCTCAATCCAGCATGTTGCTAAGGCGTGAATTCCCCGCGAGCAACCGGATCGCGCGAACAACAATCGGCCAGCGCCCGCTCCAGCGGCAGCGCGCGATCGGCAAGGTGCAGCACCGGCGCGCCTTGCGCCGTCACGCCGAACGGCGCGGCCAGCGCCTGCGCCATGTCGTACAGCGCGTCGCATTCGAACAGGTCGAAGGCCGCATTGCACAGCCGCACGCCCGCGACACCATCGAACAACGCGCCCCGTGCCGCGTCCGGCAGCGCACGCTCGCACGCCGCGCGTAGCGCTTCGAGCCGGGCAAGCTGGTGCGAGGCGGAACCGACAGGCATATCGCCTGGATATATGAGAAATATCTCACAGTCAAGGTCGCAGCGCACACTTCATCGTCGCGCCACCCGATTGTCATGTTGGCGTCAGCCTGATCCGCCTACTATGATGGCCGGGCACGGATGACGGCCCTTCACCCTTTCGGCCGCCATTCGTGTCTTCCTCCCGCGCGGACACGGTCCGCAAGGATCGGTCCATGCGTCTATTGCCCCTGTTGTTGCTCCTGCCCGCCGCCGCCATCGCCCAGGACGCGCCGCCGCGACCGGGGCCGGGCAGCGGGCCACCCGCGGCGCTGAGCGGCGAGTTGCCGCCGCCGCCCCCGGCGCCGCGCGCCGTCATCGGCCGCCTGTTCATTTCGCCGGCGGGCGAGCCGTTCCGCGCGCCGGCTGACGCGCCCTACCCGCTGACGACCTGGTTCGCCGGGGCCGACCACAATCATGACGGCAAGGTCGACCTGACCGAATTCACCTGGGATTTCGACCGCTTCTTCGATTCGCTCGACGTGGATCATGACGGCACGCTGCGCAACGACGAGATCGAGCGTTACGAGCATATGGTACCCGAACTGCACAGCGGCTTTGCCGGCGATGGTGGCTTTGGCGGTGGTGGCGGACGCGGCCGTGGCGGCGGCGGCCACCATCGCGGTGGCGGGCACGGCGGCGGCATGGGTGGCGGCGGCATGGGTGGTGGCGGCTTCGGCGGCGTCGGCGGTGCGGGTGGCTATCATGGCGACGACAGCGAAGCCGGGGCCGGCGGCGTGCAGGACGACCCGCCGGTTCAGGAATCGAGCGGCGAGGAGAACCATCGTCAGCCGCCCTATGTCCCGATGGGCAGCGCGACGCGCTACGAACTGATCTCGATCCCCGAGCCGGTCTCGGCGATGGACACCGACCTCAGCGGCACGGTGACGCGGCTCGAACTGCACCGCGCGGCGGCGCGGCGCTTCGCCATTCTCGACGTGAAGCAGCGCGGCTATCTGCTGCTCGCCGACCTGCCCGAGCCCGATGCCGAGCGGCACCTGAACCCGCGACGCGGCCGGCGCTAGCGCGACGCGGGCGTGCATGCCGGCACGACCCGTGGCATGAAGCGGGGATGGAAGATCCGTTCGACCTGAACCGCTTCGTCGCCGCCCAGGCGGACAGCTACGACACCGCGCTGGCCGAGATCGCCGCAGGGCAAAAGCGCAGCCACTGGATGTGGTACGTCTTTCCCCAGCTCGCCGGGCTGGGGTCGAGCCCGATGGCGACGCGCTATGCGATCCGCTCGCTCGTCGAGGCGCGGGCCTATCTCGATCATGCGGTGCTCGGGCCGCGCTATGCGGCGTGCGTCGCGGCGCTGATGGCGCTGCCGGCCGGGGCGACGGCGCGCGGGGTGTTCGGGGAGGTGGATGCGATGAAGCTGTGCTCGTCGCTGACGCTGTTCGCCGCGGCCCGGCCGTCGGCGGCGCTGGACGCGGCGCTGGCGCGGTGGTGCGGCGGGCGGCGCGATGCGCGGACGCTGGCGTTGCTGGCAAGGGTGCGCTGATGACGTCAGCTGGTTGGCGATGGCCGTGGCTGCTTCTCTGGCCCGTCGCGGTCGTGGCGACAGCGCTCGGCTTCGCGATGGCGGGTATCGGCCCCGCCGCGATGATCGTCGCCGCGCTCGGCACGATGGTGGCTTATGCGCTGGTCATGCGATTTGTCGCCGTCGCCGCGCGGTCGGTCGCGATCCGATCGCGGCCTCCCTTCGTGTGGCCTGTGGGCGAGGCTACCCATGATATCCTGCGCGACTGGTGGCGCGGCCATGACGGGCCAACGGGCGAGTCCATCCCGGAGGAGGCGGTTGCCGCATTCGAAAAGCGGCATGGCTTGACCCTGCCTGACGACTTCCGCGCCTATCTGCTGCACGCGTCGCCCGCGACAGAGGAAATGGATGCGGAATGTACCACCTGGTGGCCGTTCGAGCGGCTGCGCACGCTGCCCGAAGAATGCCCGGACGACGCGCCCGCGCCGATCCTGCTAGGCCGCGATGCGCAATGCGTGGTTTTCGCCGACCATCTGATCTGGTGCTGGGCATGGGCGATCTGCTGCGCCGATGACGAAAACCATGGGAAGGTGATACTGGTCAGCGGCGACGACCGGTTCGTTGCCGACAGTTTCACCGACTTCGTTCGGCGCCATCTGACGGACTGGCAGTCGCTCTGCTGAAAACCGGCAAGCAGTGTTGTCGGAAAAGACATTGAGCCGAGATGGGTGGCAACGACGCCCGCGTGACGGCATAATCCGTCGATGCGCCTATTTCCTGCCCTGCTGGTGATCGCTTCGCTTCCCCTCGTCGTGGCGGGTTGGCGGGAGCATTCAGGCTCGTTTCCCAGGTCTCAGGAGACGGTGCAGCTAAACGCCGACAAGCGGGGCGCACTGATCCGGTTAAGGGATGAAACGAAGTTCGAACCGCATGATTATCCGCCGCTCGGCTATACGGGTGTCGCGACACCCGAAGACGGCGTCATCGCACGGGCGGCGGTGAATGACGTCATCGGAGCCATCATATCGCGCAAGGACGGGCCGATCGACGCGACAACGGTATCGGCCTTGATCGGACGAGGTATGAAGCGCGTCGATCAACTCGAAACGGAAGATCGAGAACGGACGGCAGGTTACATGATCGAGATCTGGTATCTGCTCGGCTTAAGGGGCGCCACGGGGCGGTTCGCCTATGGCGCGGCATTTCAACGGCTCGAAGGTTACGGCGAGCCTTTGCCGCCCGGCTGGAAATCGCCGGTGGAGCCTCGCCCGATTGGGCAACGGTGACTTGGCGGTCGAGGGCCACCGGCTACGGGTAGCGCGATCGCATCGCCTCACACCGGCGGCAGACGGGATCGGGAGGAAAGACTCCGGCAGCTACCCGGTTGCAGACGTCGGCCCTCTTCTTGCCCCTCCCTGATAGGGAGGGGTAGGGAGTGGGTTGGCGAGTGCAGCGAGCCATCCCAGGCTCACCACATGCGGCACCGCATCGATCCGGAACTGACCCGCCGAGCACGCGCCTTGCGTAACAATCCCACGCCTGTCGAACGGGCGATCTGGCATTTTGTCTCGCGTTACCGACCAGCTTTCACCCGCCAGTTGGTCGTGCCGCCGTTCATCATCGATCTCGGGTGCCGTCAGGCCAGGCTCGGGGTCGAGTTTGACGGTAGCCAGCATTTCGAACAGGCGGCAGCCGATCGGCGCACGGAGTATCTGGAACGCAAGGGTTGGCGGATCATTCGGCTCTGGAACTCGGACGTGCTCGCGAACGCGGAGGGCGCCGCCGAGCACATCCTGTCGCAAGCCGCCGAGTGCCTCGGCGGTACCAACCCCCAGCCCCTCCCTTTCAGGGAGGGGAGAAGGAGAGCGGAGCGCTCCTGCTGATGGCAACTACCGCCCACACATCGACATCCAGCAGTGTTTTGAGGATGACCAACAGGGGCCCTTCGGCTATCAATGCCGGCCGATTAGCGAGTATGTCCATGCATAAATCCGTATCTCAAGGAAGTCCTCCCTTAAGCGCGGATTTACTCGCCAGTGTGATCTCCTATCTGGATGATTACACGGAGTTTCACGGAAGTCTGTGGCTAGAAATGGGCTATGCTGAAAAAGCTCTCGGGGATATAAGTCCATTCAGAGACGACCTCCAACACGATCTGGACCATCCATGGTCCCCAGTATTCAGGGAAGGCGGGCTTGACGCTGACGAACTCAAGAATATCGCAGTTCAACTTCGACAAAAAATTCGTGCAGATGCTGGCTTGCCCGCACTAACGGCAACAGAAACAGAATGTTGGAAGTTCGAGATGCCAGTATTTCGGAAGCGACAGTCAAAATATATCCTGGGGCAACAAATAACTGAAGACATTGAACTAGACCAAGATACAATAGCAGAAATATCTTCTTACGTTAGACGTGAGTACCCTGATATAGTGCGATACTGGCAAGGGGCCCCCGAGGAGAACAGGCGTCGAGGCTTACAATCCGGTCAGGAAATCCTCGCACATTACATCTGGGCTCCTATATCTGAAGCGCTCGATATTTTTGTCCCGCTCGAGCCCCACCAATCGATCCACTACCGATCCACTCACGCCATTGTGAATGCTCTAGCTAAGTGAACCCATATTTTACTCGTAACCCGCCACTTCGCGACCCGTATGCGGGCCACCCTCACCTAGCGTGCGCCGCCCGTTTTTCAGATGGCTAGGCATTTAGGTTCCAGAAACCCGGTCAAGCGAGCGTCCGCCATCCCCGCGAAAAGCCCGAGACCGGACTGTCTGCGAACCACCAGTTTCCGGCGTTCACCGCAGACTAGCGCCTCCGCCCTCGCGGGCCAGCGCCATCCCCTCACTTCTCCGGCAGATACCGCGCATACAGCCACCCCACCCCGATCAAACTGAACCCCAGCGCCGCGAAGCTGGCGATGCGGGCCAGGCCGTCGAGGCCGGCGGCGTCGTGCAGGAAGACCTTGCCGACCGCCGCCAGCATCAGCACCAGCGAGGCGATGCGCCAGTCCTGCGCGCGCCGGCGGATGCCCCAGACGAGGAACGCCGCCGCCAGCGCCAGCGCGAGCACCGAGCGGGCGATGTCCTCGGCCGCCGTCACGCCCGGCGTGGCGAGGTCGGTGCCGTGGGCGATCCAGCGCAGCGCGGTCCAGGCGAACAGCAGGATCAGCGCCATCATCGCGATCCCGCGCGGCCGCGCCACCGGCCAGCCGGCCGGCGCGGCGCGGTCGCTCCACCACAGCAGCGCGAAGGCGCAGGCATAAGCCGGGATCAGCCATAGCGGACCGGCCTGCTCGACCAGCAGCGGATCGTGCAGCAGCAGCGTGAACCAGGCGAAATGCGCGACGCTCGCCACGCCGAGGCCGGTCGCGAGCCCGCGCTGCCCGAGCCGCCACGCGGCGGCGGCGATGGCGGCGAGCAGCAGCTCCCAGCAGGTCCGCTCGGCCAGCGCATGGGCGACGAAGGCGGGCTGGTCGCCGATCGCGAAGACATGCTTCCACGCGACATGCGCGGCGATCGTCGCCAGCACCGCGGCCAGCGCCACCGCGCTGCGCCGGATGCGCAGGTCGAGCGGCAGGCGCCACACCACCAGCACCGCGGCCAGCGCCGGCGGCAACAGCCGCGTGGCGACGTCGTGCAGGCCTGGCAGGTCGCGCAGGTAACCGGGCTGTCCGATCAGCGCGCCGAGCGCGAAGAAGCTCCATTGCACGACCGGCTCGACCGCCCAGGCCAGCGCGATCAGGCCGGCGGTGGCCAGCGCCGGCCACCAGCGCCGCCGCGCCAGCGCGATGCCGGCGATCATCGCGAACGGCACCAGCGGCAGCGCGTCGTCGACCAACAGGCGGTAGGCGGCAAGATAGGTCAGCGCGACCGCGACCGGCTGGGCGATCATGTCCGCGCCCTCGATGTTGTCGCGCGCGGCAAGCCAGGCGGCGAGCGCGGCCAGCCCCGCGCCGAGCAGCGCCATGCTGGCAAGGATCGCCGGCGCGGCGCCTGCGAAATGGAACGGCGGGAACAGCGCCAGCGCGCCGGCGACCGTGACGACCATCGCCACGTCGACGATCTCGCCGCGCGCCTTGGCGAGGCGCCACAGCCCGGGAGCGCCGTGCAGCGCGACGAGGCCGGCCAGCACCGTGGCGAACAGCGCGGCGGCCGGATGCTCCCAGGCGAGCAGCAAGGTCAGCGTGATGACCAGCGCGGCGGGCGGGATCAGCTTCAGCCCCGGCTCGCGTTGCGCCAGCCACAGCGCGGCGGCGGTGATCAGGCCGAACAGCCCCCAGTCGAGCGGCGCGAATCCGCCCAGCGCGACGATCGCGCCGACCTGCACACAGGCGGCGAACTGCCCGGCGAGGCGGATGGTGCGCGATTGCTCGCCGACGATCAGCAGCGGCAACACGATGCCGAGCAGCAGCGCGAAGCCGCCGATCGCCAGCGTGTCCGTCGTGTCGAAATGGCTGAAGGCGAGCATCGCCACGCCCCACAGGAAGCCGCCGGTCAGCGATGCCGCGCCGAGCCACCACCAGCGCTGGCCGCGCGCCAGCACGGTCAGCCCGGCGATCGCCAGCGCGAGATAGCCGGCGAGCGCCGGGATATGCGGCGCGCCGCTATGGATCAGCGCCGGCGCGGTCAGGCCGCCGAGCAGCCCGAGCACCGCGCTCGGTGCGCCGAAGCGCAGTGACAGCAGCCCGGCGAGCAATGTCACGCCCGCCATGCCGGCGAGCGCGCTGAACGGCCCGATCAGATGATAGAGATCGACCGCGGCAAGGATCGCGGCATAGAGCGAGGCGATGCCCGCCCCGGCCAGCGCCTGGCGAATGCGCGGATCGGCGACGCGCGCCGGGTTGCGCAGCGCGAGTTCGGCGCCGGCGATCAGGCCCATGCCGAACAGCCAGCCGCACACCACCCGCACCAGCGGCGAGAGCAGCCCGGCATCGATCGAATATTTGACGATCAGCAGCCCGGCCACGGCAAGCGTGATGCCGCCCGCCCAGATCGGCAGGCGGCGGCCGAACAGATCCTCGAAGGCGATGCCGCGGCGGGGGGTGTGAACGTTATCCCCCTCCCCTTCAGGGGAGGGGTTAGGGGTGGGGCCTCTCCGCGAACCGAACGATTGAGGTTCTTGCGGCACGGCCCCACCCCAACCCCTCCCCTGAAGGGGAGGGGCTTGCATAGCTTCGGGCTCGGCGGTCGGTGGCAAAGGCTCGGCAACCTCCTCGACCACCTCCGCCTGCACGCTCGTCACCGTCGCCACCGGCGCCGCCGCCGCGCGCGGCTTCTCCACCGCCGCCGCAACCCCATGCCGCTCGACAATCGCCAGCCGCCCCGCCAGTTCGCGGAGCTGCGCGCGCATCTCGCGCACCCTGCCCGACAGGTCGATCACCCGCACGATCAGCCAGATCAGCGCGACGAACGGCGCCAGCACCAGGATCACGAGGATCGCCAACAGGTCGTCCATGCGCACCACTCCGCCAATGCCGCGCCCTGACATGGCAGAGAAATGAGCGCTGTTCAATTAAAAAATTGGACAGTGATCAATTAGCGCGATAGCGGAGGGGCATGGGCAGGCGATCCGACCATAGCCGAGAGGAACTCCAGGCGCTGATCCTCGCGGCGGGCCATCAGGTGATGGCCGAGACCGGCTATGCCCGCTTCTCGGCGCGCGAGGTGGCCAAGCGTATCGGCTATTCGATCGGCACGATCCACAATGTCTTCGGCAGCCACGACCGGCTGGTGCTGGCGATCAACACCCGCACCTTCGGCCTGTGGGCGGCGCATCTGCGCGCCGCGCTCGCGGCGGGCGGCGAGGACCGCATCGCCGCGCTGGTCGCGGGCTATTTCGACTTCGCGCGCGAGAACACCCATTTGTGGACCGCGATCTACGACCACCGCCTGCCCGAGGGCGAGACCATGCCCGAGGAAGACGACGCGGCACGCGCCGAGCTGACTCGGATCGTGGTGCGCGAAGTGGCCACCGCGCTGCACCGCGAGCCCGACGGCGCGGTCGCCGCGCTGGCCCGCTCGCTGGTCGCCGTGGTCCACGGCCACTGCGCCTTCCTGCTCGCCGGCAGCTGGGCCCTGATGGGCGAGACGGCGCCCGAGGCGGCGGCGCTGGCGCGCGTGCGCGAGGCACTGGCGGCGGCGGGGTAAGCGTTGCGGACATTCGCCGAAAGTGACAAGCTTGCAGCGTGATCATTGCCAGCTTTTTCCTGCTCATCGCCGCTCAGGCTCCGGCTTCGGCATTTAATTCGCCAGAGCGAATCACGTCCAGGGAGGCGGCTGACCGAGCATCGCGATGTGGCATCGGCTTGGTGATGGTGCGGGCTGACGCGGAACTTCAAGAGGACGTCCTGGTCGCGACCGGCGCCACGACAGTCAGCGAGCAACAACTCGTATGCATCGACAATGCCGCCAGCTATTACGATGTGCAGTTGTCTCCCGCGCTGCAGCCCCGTTTCGAGGCGATCAGGATGGCCCGCTGGTCGGTCGCGATCAAAGCGCAGTCGCGCGAATGGCTCGCCGCGCGCAAGCTGCTCGATCGCCTGCCGGCCTACAAAAAGGGGGAGACGGACGATGCTGTCTTCACGCGCGAGGTTGAAAAGCTGTGCGGGCCGCAGGCGACCGGAGCCTTTCAATCCAAATATGGCTTTCATGCGCTTAGTCCCGAATGGGCAAAGCGCCAAAAGCCGACTGAGAATGGCGCACTGACCTGCCTTCTCAATGTGACCGTGGCGACGGGCTTCGACCTCGGCTTCATTGGCAACGAGCAGTTCGGGCCTTAGTCCCCGAATTAATGACGTGATTGCGCGCCAGATCACTCGCCGGGCGCGATAAACTGGAACGTGACCAGATAGACGTTCGTCCCGGCGCCGTGTTTCGCGACCTTGAGCAGGTCGATCACGCCGGCGAAGCCTGAGCGGCGCGCCATCTCGCCCGTGATGTCCTCGATCGCGATCCGATCGACCGACTCGACCAGGATATGCCCGTCTTCCATCGGATAAAGGCCGCCGACCCGGACCCGCGAGCTGCGCCAGATGCTGATGCTCGTGGTGATGTCACCCGCACGGACGTCAGCGCGAAGGCGCTTGGCGAACATCATGGTGCGATCGCGCGAACGGACCGCGCCGGCGCCCTCATCCCCGCTGCCCCTCCGCCCACGCCCGCGACAGCGCCGCCTGACCTAGCGCCGCGATGCTCAGCGCGCGGTCGCTCAGCGGGGTGAGGGCGGAGCGCGGCGGCAGGTTGGCGGGCACATGGATGTCCCATGCCAGCCCCAGCCGTTCGAGCAGCTGGACGAACATAAAGCCGGGGTCGATCTGCCCCGGATACAGCCCATGCCGCGCCGAGGCGGGGAAGGCGTGGTGGTTGCAATGCCAGCTCTCGCCCATCGTCGGAATGGCCAGCCAGGCGATGTTGTAACCCTGCACCGCAGCGTCCTCGACCAGCCAGTCCTGGTGGCCGCGGCGGTGCGCGACGTGAGCGATATACCAGTGCATCGTGAAGCATACCGCGACCCGCACCACCACGCCCCACACCACCCATGACCAGCCACCAAGCCAATAGAACAGCAGCGCGACCGGAACCTGGTGCAGCATCCATGTGCGTTGCAGGAAGCGGTAGAAGCGATCGTCGCTGATCCCCGGCCCGGCATCGAACTGCGGCGGATGGTCGAAGATCAGCCGGAAGTTGAGGTAATAGAAGCCGTCGGCCAGCGCGCCTTTGCCGTGGCGCAGGAACCAGTGGCAATTGGCCTGGCGCTGCGCCCAGTCGCGAATGTCGTGCAGCCCCACCGTCCATAGCGGCCCGCCCATGCCGACCAGCACGCCGACATAGATCATCGCCCGTTCGAGCCATTTCGGGCAGTCGAAGCTGCGATGGATCAGCCGCCGGTGAAAGCCGACCGAATGGCCGACGCACAGCGTGAAACCCGACAGTGCGAGGAACACCAGCACCCCGCTCCAGCTGAAGAACAGCGGTGCGAGCACGATCGCGCCGATGATGAACGACATATTCCAGATCGAGCGCGGTGCATCCCATTTGAGGCGCCCGGCGCCGGCGTCGGCCCGGTCGAGATTGGCGAGCGAGTTGACCTTGAACGCACCCTCGGATGCTTCGCCGGCGATGCTCATCCGTCATCCTCCTCGTGCACGACGCGCTGCTTCTTCCGCGCCGCGCTGAGCTTGCGGGCCTCGGGGCAGAAGGGCGTCAGGAAACTGTACAGGCTGTTGGCGAGATGGTCGGCGGCGATCGAATAGATGATGAACTGGCCACGCTTCTGCTGGTGCACCAGCCCGGCACCGTGCAGCACCGCGAGATGCTTGGAGATCGACGGCAGCGCCATGTCGAACTTCTCGGCAATCTCGCCCACCGTCATCGGCCCGCCGGCCAGATGGTTGAGAATCCGTCGCCGCGGTGTCGATGAAAGCGCCTTGAATGCCTTGTCCATCGTTACTTTCCTAATTAGGAAAGTATTTAAGTCAAGTGCCGGGCGAAGGCGCGCGGCCGGCCTTGACGACCCCTGACATAATTACCCCGCCGCACGGGCCGCTTTCCCTCGGCACCGCCTTGCCCCGACGGCGCGAACCGGCCGCGAATTTTGTCAGTACGCCTGCCGCAGCGCCGCCCCCGCCTCACCCGGTGCCGCCTCACCCCGCGAATAGCTGCCGATCAGCAGGCCGAGGCCGATCACCTTGCCGGCCATCGCCGCGACCAGCGCGCCGCGGCCCGGATTGGCGGCGAGGTCGAGTTCCGCCGACAGCGCGAACAGCTGGAAGGCATAATCATGCTCGCCATGCCCGCGCGGCGGATCGGGCGGCAGCCAGCCCTCGACGAAATAGCTGTTGCGCCCGACATCGCCGCTGATCGGGTCGCCGGCGCCATCGGGGACGATCGTGCCCTCGGCCAGCTGGCGGATCTCGGGCGAGATGCCGGCGACGATGGCATGGACCAAGGGGCGCGGCGCGGGGGCGTCGGGGTCCTCGACGATCAGCACCAGCGACCGCGTCGCGGCGGGCACCTCGCCCCACAGCAAGGGCGGCGACACGCCGGTGCCGTCGGCGGTGAAGCGCTCGGGCAGGCGCGCGCCATTGGCGAAGGCCGGGCTCGACAGCTCGATCACCGCGTCGCTGGTCAGGTCCGGGTCGAGCGCGGCGAGCCGGGCATGGCCGGCGCGGACATTGTGCAGCATCGCGCCGAGCCATTGGGGAAGATGTTCGAGCATCGCCTGTCTCCGTCGTGCGTTGGGTGCTTCAACCCGCGAGAGGGTCGCGGGGGTCCGAAGGGCGGCCATGAAGATCGCGACCTATAATGTGAACGGCATCAACGGGCGGCTGCCGGTGCTGCTGCGCTGGCTGGCCGAGGCACGGCCCGATGTGGTGTGCCTGCAGGAACTCAAGGCGCCGGACGAGAAATTCCCGGCGGCGGCGATCGAGGCGGCTGGCTATCACGCCATCTGGCACGGCCAGAAGAGCTGGAACGGCGTCGCGATCCTCAGCCGCGGCGGCGTGCCGGTCGAGACCGGGCGCGGCCTGCCCGGCGATCCGGATCCGGCGCAGAGCCGGTTCATCGAGGCCGCGATCGATGGCGTGCTGGTCGCGGGGCTGTATCTGCCCAACGGCAACCCGCGCCCGGGGCCGAAATTCGACTATAAGCTGGCCTGGTTCGAAAGGTTGATCGCGCATGCCGCCGGCCTGCTCGAAAGCGGCTTGCCGGTGGTGCTGGCGGGTGACTTCAACGTCATGCCGACGGACCGCGACGTCTACAAACCCGAACGCTGGCTTGACGACGCGCTGTTCGCGCCCGAGGTCCGCGCGGCGTTCTTCCGCCTGCGCGACCAGGGCTGGACCGACGCGCTGCGCACGCTGCATCCGGACGCGACGATCTACACCTTCTGGGACTATTTCCGGAACGCCTGGGCGCGCAACGCCGGGCTGCGCATCGACCATATCCTGCTCGCCCCGTCGCTCGCCGGACGGTTGGTCGCGGCCGATGTGGACCGCGAGGTGCGGGGCTGGGAAAAGTCCAGCGACCACGCGCCGGTGTGGGTGACGCTGGCGGACGCGTGAGGCCTCGCCCGGGCATTTCGGGTAGTCCCGGCGCCCGCCTGGGCGGGTCGCGGCGTTGCTCCGGCCCGTCATCCGCGCCACAACCCGTGGCAACGACAGCGAAACCAGGAGAGCGGTTGATGGCCGTGGACGAGAGCGCGAGCTGGGATGCGACCGAAATGGCCGCGGCGATCCATAGCGGCGCGGTGTCGGCGCTGGAGATGGTCGACGCCGCGATCGCCCGGGCCGAGGCGCTCGATCCGACGCTCAACTTTCTCGTCGCCGACGATTTCGATCGCGCGCGGGAACGCGCCAGGGGGCCGCTCGGCGACGGGCCGTTTGCGGGCGTGCCGTTCCTGATCAAGGATCTCGACGACATGACGGGCCTGCCGACGCGGTCGGGCTCGCGCTCGACCGCCGCTCTGGGGCCGGCGACGCGCCAGGCGCCGCTGATCGCGGGGATGCTCGCCGCCGGGCTCAACCCGATCGGCAAGAGCGCGACGCCCGAGCATGGTTTCCTCCCCACCACCGAGCCGCTGGCCTTCGGGCCGACCCGCAACCCGTGGGATCCGACGCGCTCGGCCGGCGGCTCGTCGGGCGGGGCGGGGGCGGCGACCGCGGCGCATGTCGTGCCCTTCGCCCATGCCAGCGACGGCGGCGGATCGATCCGCATTCCGGCGTCATGCTGCGGGCTGTTCGGGCTGAAGGTGTCGCGCGGCCGCACGCTGGCGACCGATCCGGGGCATTTCCCGCTGCCGCTGAGCGTGCAGCTGTGCGTGTCGCGCAGCGTGCGCGACAGCGCCGCGCTGCTCGCCGCGGTCGAGGCGACGGGTGGCGGGTTGCCGCCGGTCGGCATGGTGAGCGGGCAGGCCGACCGGCGGCTGCGCGTCGGGCTGGTGATCGACAGCGTGACCGGCGGCACGCCCGACCCCGAGGTCGCGGCGGCGACCGAGGAGATGGCGGCGCTGCTCGAGGATCTCGGCCACAAGGTCGCGCCGACGGCGTGGCCGGCCGAGCTGGTCGCCATGGCCGATCCCTTCCTGCTCGCCTGGTCGCAGGGCGCGGCCAACCTGATGGCCGAGACGGCCGCGCGGCTCGGCCGCGCGCCGGGGCTGGACGATGTCGAGCCGTTCAGCCTCGCCATGGCGAGCATCGTCGCGATGGCGCCGGCGGGCGCGGTCGACCAGGCGGTGGCCTATCTCAACGCGCTGGGCGGCCCCTATGCCGCCTGGCTGTCGCGCTTCGACGTGATCCTCTCGCCGGTGCTGTCCTCGCCGCCGGTCCCGCTCGGCTGGCTCGCGCCCGATTTGCCGGTCGAGACGATGGCCGAGCGGCTGCCGGCCTATGTCGGCTACACCACCCCGGCCAATGTCGTCGGCGCGCCGGCGATGAGCGTGCCGGGCGCGTGGAGCGAGGCCGGCCTGCCGATTGGCGCGCAGTTCCAGGCCGCGGTCGGCGACGAGGCGACCTTGCTCGCACTGGCTTATGAGATCGAGTCGGTGCGCCCCTGGGCCGGGCGGCGGCCGGGGATTTGTGCGTGAGGGTGGAGTGGCTTTCTGAGCGGGAGATCCCTGCGCTGTTTGTAACGCGAACCCAGCGGCCGGTGACGCGACCTTCGTCTTCGCGCGAACACCCTCCCTTGCTTCCCCGGCGAAGGCCGGGGCCCAGTTGGGAAGGCAGAAGTATCTGGCGTTGCGCTTCATTACCCTTCTTCCCCAACTGGGCCCCGGCCTTCGCCGGGGAAGTGAATCTGTTTGGGGGCAACCAGGCGTAGCGGATGAAGGCGCGTTTCACCGGCGCAACGGGATGTGGCTAGAACGACAATCCCCCGATAACATCCTCACCCATGGACATTGCCGTGCCCGCCGCCGCCCCGCGCGCCCAGCATCGCTGGTGGCTGTTCTGGGCCATCGCCGCCGCGGTGTTGCTGGTCACCGCGCTCGCCGTGACGACGCAGCCGCCGGGCGTGGCGGCGATCCGGCTGGCGATCCGGGTTACCGCGCGGACCTCGCTGCTGCTGTTCTGCACCGCCTTCGCCGCCTCGGCGCTGGCCGGCTGGTGGCGCGGGCGGGCGACGCGGGCGCTGCTCGCCTATCGGCGGCAGATCGGGCTCGGCTTCGCCTTTTCGCACGCCGTGCACCTTGTCGCGGTCATCGCCTTTGCGCGCGTCGCGCCGGCGCAGTTCGGGGCCGCGACCAACGTGCTCACCTATCTCGGCGGCGGGCTGGCCTATCTCCTCATCGCGGCGATGGCGGCGACCTCGTTCGATCGTTCGGCGCGCTGGCTGGGCGCGCGGCGCTGGCGCATCCTGCACGGGGTGGGCGGCTATTATGTCTGGATCATCTTCGCCAACAGCTATGGCGCGCGCGCGCTTCACGACCCCTTTTACCGGCCGATGCTGGCGCTGCTGGTCGCGGCGATGGGGGTGAAGCTGGCCTGGGTCGTGCGGCAGCGGGTTGTCGCTGCGCGGGGGTGAACGGCCATCTTCTTGCCCCTCCCTGGAAGGGAGGGGAGATATTACGCCGCGACCAGCAACCCGTCCGCCGGCGCCAGCGCCTCGTAGCGCGCGAACAGTGCGGCGAAATGCTGGTCCATCGTGCGCACATCGGCGGCGGCGATGGCGCGGTGGCGTTGCAGCTCGACGCCGCGATCGGCGAAGATGCGGATCGCATTGGTCAGCGCGCGCTGGTCGGCCGATTTATAGGCCAGCCCCGCGCCCGGCAGGCGCTGGTCGTGCGCGCCGCCGCGATCGGGCACGATCAGCGGCAGGCCGCTGGCGCGCGCCTCGCTCGCCACCATGCAGAAGGTCTCGGCCTCGCAGCCATGGACCAGCGCGTCGCCGCTCGCCAGCGCGGCGGCAAGCCCGGCGCGGTCGCTCAAGGGCCCGCCGATCGCGACATGGCCCGCGCCGGCGGCGATCTTTTCGAGCCGCGCGCGGGTGCGGGGCGCGCCATTGCCGATCAGCATCAGGCCGATCTCGCGGTCCCGGCCGGCGGCGGCCGCGGCGCGCACCACCATCGGCCAGCGCTTCTCGGCAGCGAAGCGGCCGACGCCGAGCAGCAGCGTGGCGTCCTCGCCGAGACCGCAGCGCGCCAGCATCTCGCGGCGCAGCGCGGCCGAGCGGCGCGCCGGCGAGAAGATGCCCGGCTCGACGCCCATCGGGATCGTCGCGACCTTGTTCAGACCGCCGGCGGCGAGCCGGTCGGACAGGCCGCCGCTCGCGCTGACCACCACGTCGAACTGCTGGTCGAGCGCGCGCAGGTGGCGCCAGAAGCGGTCGAAACCCTTGTCGATCGCCGCCACGCTGGCGACGCGGCCGAACCAGCGATAGGCATAGGCGGCGAGCGGGTCGCAGTGCATCACCAGCGCGCGCGGCGCCGATCCCTGCCAGCGGCCGACCATCGCGGCGCTCGACCAGGGCGAGCTCGCCTCGACCAGATCGGGCCGCAGTTCGTCGAGCGCGGCGTGCAGACGGCGCTCGTCGTCGAACCAGCGATAATTGCGGTCGAGCGGGAATTTCGGCGCGGCGATCGTCACCAGCCGGCCGCCGCGGCCGACCTCGGTCACGCTGTCGGTCTCGCCGGGGGCGAGGATGATCATTTCATGGCCCAGCGCCGGTGCCGCGCGCAGCTTGCGCTCGACATAGGTTTTCACGCCACCACCACGCGGGGCGTAAAAGGCACAGACATCGACAATCCGCAAAATATCATTCCTCGCAAAGGCGCCGCCCGGTGCGCCTGTCCGGTCCTGTCGAAGCAAAGATGCCGCGCCGCAGCGAAACCGCAGTTGGCCCTGTGCCGACAAAATGCCCGTGCCGCGCCCCTTTCGCGGCCGAAATGAGGCGGCGCTTGTCGCCGTGCCGCCGCTGGTGCAAGGCCGCTGCGCGATGTCCTCGGCACCACATCCGTTCGTTCTCGACTGTGCTCCTGCGAAAGCAGGAGCACAGGGCCACGAGCGCTATGCCCCGAACCCTGGGCTCCTGCTTTCGCAGGAGCACGGCAATTCATTGGGCTCGTCCTGACGCCATGGACACGTCCGTCTCAGCCCCGCCTGGCGGCCTGCTCGCTGCCTATGACGCGCACCGCGCGGCGCTGCGCCGCTTTCTCATCGCGCGCTGTGGCGACGCCGCCGAGGGCGATGATCTGATGCAGGAATTGTGGCTCGCCGCGCATCACGGCGCGGGCGGGCCGGTGGCAAGCCCGCGCGCCTATCTGTTTCGCATCGCCAATAATCTCGTGCTGGCGCGCCGGCGTGCGGCGCTGCGTGGGGCGGCGCGCGATCGGGCATGGATCGCGCTGCGCCATGGCGAGGCGGCCGAGCCGGAGGACGATGCGCCCACCGCCGACGCGGCGATGATCGAACGCGAGGAGGCCGCCGCTCTGGCCTCGGCGATCGCCAACCTGCCGCCCGCTGCCGGGCGCGCGTTCCGGCTGCACAAGTTCGACGGCCTGTCGCACGAACAGGTCGCCGCCGAACTCGGCATCAGCCGCTCGGGGGTGGAGAAGCATATCGCGCTGGCCATGGCGCATCTGCGGCGTGCGCTCGCCGCCGATGCGGAGCAACTGCGGTGATGGCGGGTCGGTGGCATCTAGGGTCTGAATCGATCGACTTCATTCGTCATGCCGGACTTGTTCCGGCATCCAAGGTTCCGCAAGCGCACCAGCGTCTTCTTACGCGGCACGTTGGACCCCGGAACAAGTCCGGGGTGACGAAGAAGAAAGTTGGCCGACCGGGGTGTACGAGATGAACCAGGGCGATCAGATGCGGGAGGCGGTAGCGTGGCATGCGGCGCTTGCGCTCGATGACGCCGATTGGGACGGCTTTACCGCCTGGCTCGAGGCTGACCCTGCCAACCAGTCCGCTTACGACAGCGTCGCGCTGGCCGATGCGCTGGTCGACGAACACCGCGAAGTACTGACGACCCTGCTCGCCGCGCCGGCCCCGGCGCCGTGGTGGCGCCGGCGCACCATGCTGTCGGGCGCGCTCGGCGGGGCGATCGCCGCGTCGTTGACCGCGCTGCTCGTCGTGCCTTCATTGCGCGGCCCCGAGACGCAGGTCTGGCGGACCCGAGCGGGCGAGAGCCGCACCGTCGCCTTTGCCGATGGCGCCGAGGCGACGCTCGCCCCGGGCACCAGGCTCGCCGCGACCGGCGGCAAGCTGACGCTCGACGGCACCGCCTTCTTCGCCATCCGCCACGACCCGTCGCGCCCGGTGACGATCACCGCGAACGGGGTGACGGTCAGCGATGTCGGCACGCGCTTCGACATGGCCGCGGACACCGGCGGGGTGCGTGTCGCGGTGGCCGAAGGCGCGGTTGCCGTCGCGCCGATGGGCCAGGCGGCGGTGTCGGTCACCGCCGGGCGCCGCGTGCTCGTCGCCGGAAGCAGGGTCGAGCTCGGCCTCGCCACGGCGGGCGACGTCGCGGCGTGGCGCGGCGGGCGGCTGGTCTATGACCGCGTGCCGTTGTCACTGGTCGCGGCCGACATCGCACGCTACGCGGGCGGCCGGGTCACGGTCGATCCGGGCGATGCCGATCGACGCTTTTCGGGCGCGATGGCGATCGGCGACCGCGTGACGATGGCCAGGTCGCTGGCGGTACTGATGGGGCTCGATGCCAAGGTCGATGGCGACACGGTCAAGCTGGGCGATCGCAGCGGCAATTAGTCTCGCGCCGGCGACGGCGTACGGGCGTGACCGCGACATCGATATCAACCTGCCGGCCGCGACGCTCGGCCAGGCGATTGCCGCGCTGTCGACCCAGGCGGGGATCAGCATCGGCACCGAGGGCGCGCTGCCCGATCTCCGCACCCCCGCGGTGCGCGGCCATATCAGTCCGGAAAAGGCGCTCGACCGGTTGCTCGCCGACACCGCGTGGAAGGCGAAGCGCGTCTCGCCCTTCGCCTGGCGCATCGTCAGGCGCAGCCGCGTGCGCGGCGCCCCGCCGCCGCCGCCGCGCGTCACCGAGAACGACGCCTATCCCGTGCCGATCCCCGACGTGGTGGTCACCGCGCGCAAATTCGCCGAGGCCGAATCGAGCCTGCCGGGGCCGGTCGCGGTCTACACCCCGTCGCGCGCCGACCGTACCGGGGCGAGTGCCGGCTCGCGCGCGGTGGCGCGCACGGTCGAGGGACTGACCGCGATCGACACCGGTCCGGATGCCGGGCGGCTGTTCATCCGCGGCGTCGCCGACACGCCGTTCAGTGGCTATGGCCAGTCGCCGGTCAGCGTCGAGATCGACGAGGCGCGCGCCACCTTCGACGCGCCCGACCCCGATCTGCGCATGGTCGATGTCGCGCGGGTCGAGCTGCTCAAGGGGCCGCAGGGGCCGCTCTACGGCACCGGCGCGCTGGGCGGGGTGTACCGCGTGGTGCTCAACCCGCCTAATCCGGCGGCGCCGGCGGCGCATTTCCGCTTCGATCTCGGCGGCGTGCAGCAAGGCGGTCCGGGCGCCGCGGCCGAGGCGATGGTCAACCTGCCGGTGGCGAACGGGCAGGGCGCGATCCGCGCCGTGGCCTATGGCGAGCTCGCCCCAGGCTGGATCAGGGACGTCGGCCGGCCCGGCGCGCTCAACCAGACGCGCAGCTGGGGCGCGCGGCTGGCGGGGCGCTACGATCTCGGCGAATGGCGCGTCACGCTGACCGGGCTGACCCAGTCGGTCGCCGCGCGCGACAGCCGCTATATCGACCGCGCCGGCGAGGATCTGGAACGCACGCCGCGGCTGCGTGAGCCGCGCCAGGGCGATATCAGCCAGGCCGCCGCCGTGCTGACCGGGCCGCTCGGCGCGGCGACGCTGACCTTCGCCTCGAGCATCACCGGCCAGCAGGTCAAGCGCACCGACGACGCCTCGGCCTCGGCCGCGCTGTTCGGCGCGGCGGCGCCGCTCGCCTATCGCGAGACCCGCGACTATGCGCTGGTCGACGAGGAACTGCGCGTCGCCAGCACCGCCGACCGCCGGCTCAGCTGGATCGCCGGCCTGTCTTACATCCATTCGACCACGTCGGTGGCCGGGCGCCTGATCCCACCCGACGGGCAGGTGATCGACGCGCTCGACCTCAAGCGCTTCGTCAAGGAATTCTCGGTCTATGGCGAGGGCACGCTGCGCCTCGCGCCGCGGCTGCGCGCCGCACTGGGCGCGCGGCTGTTCCTCTCCACGGTCGAGGATGGTCGCGCCGAAAAAGCCCAGCTTGGGGCGCAGGCCAGTGCCAGTTCGGGCTCGACGATCGGCGTCACGCCCAGCGCATCGCTCGCTTTTGATACGTCGGGCGGCGGGCTGGTCTATTTCCGCTATGCCAGCGCCTTCCGCCCCGGCGGCCTCGACCCCGCCAATACGGTGACGCATCGTTACGATGCCGACCAGCTGTCGAACTTCGATCTCGGCGTGCGCGGCACCGCGCTGCGCGGCTCGCTGACCGTCGATGTCGCGGCCTATCGCACGCGCTGGCTGCACGTGCAGTCGGACTATCTGCTGCCTAACGGCCTGCTCGCCACGCACAATGTCGGCGATGCGCTGATCATCGGGATCGAGGGCTCGCTCGCCTGGCATGCCGGCGGCGGCTGGACGCTGAGCGCGGGCGGCACCGTGCAGCATGCCCGGCTGACCCGCGCGGAGGACGGCACCAAACTGGTCACCGACCTGCGCCTGCCGGTGGTGCCCGATGTTGCTGGCCGCGTCGCGCTGGCCTGGCGGCACGACTGGCATGGCTGGAGCATCGAGCCGAGCCTCGCCGCGCGCTATGACGGGCCGTCGCGGCTCAGCTTCGACCCCGGGCTCGACCGCGTGATGGGCGGCTTCGGCGAGGCCGACCTGACCATCGCCGCGACGCGCGGGCGGATGCGGGTGGCGTTGTCGATCGACAATCTGTTCGACGCACGCGGCGACAGCTTCGCCTTCGGCAATCCGTTTTCGGTGCGGACGGAGGCGCAATATACGCCGACCCGGCCGCGGACGGGTACGCTGTCGTTCGGGGTGGATTTCTAGCGCAGGTTCGGCCGGCCCGGGCGGGACGGACCCTAATCCTGGTAGATGATATCCCTGGCGGTCCAAATGGACTTTGACTGGACGCGATCATCGCGATCGAAGATCACGGTCAGATACTGGTCCTGCGGATCGTCGCGCGGAAATATCCGCGTCCAAAAATCGCCTTCTCCTTCCTTGCCTTGCCTGTGGTGCGCGGAAGATTGAATCAGCCTCGCCCTCGTTAGGCTACCGGAAGCAGCGATTCTGTGCGCAAGTCCGTTGGTGCGCCCTGAAAATCGCCATCGCCATCACGATACGCCGCCGCCTACATCGCGGTTTCGGCGAGGTTCGACTTGTATTTCCTGTCGGTGCGGCGGTCGTTGATCACGATATAGACCCAGCTCGGCGGCGCGGCCCCTTCGGGTAGCGCGAACCAGATCGTGCCGAGATCCTGCGGCGTGCCGAGCGCGCAGAAGCCGTAGAGGCGCTTCCCAAATTGGTCGAAAATGTCGACCCAGCTGCGCGACGCGTTGGTGTTGCGGCCGCACGGCGGCAGATCGGGCGCGGGCGCGAACATCGCGGGCGGGAACTGGTCCTTGTTCGCCACGTCGAACCGGTAGCGCGTGAAGGGCGCCCCACCCGCCTGATAATGCTCGACGCCGGTCAGCACGAGTTGCGGGTTGGCGGTCGATTGCGCCATCGCGGCCGGGGCAGGCGCCAGCGCCGCGACGAGCAGGCCGGCGACGGCGATAGCGACTCGTCGTATCGCGGTGCGCGGCGCGACCATGGTCACTTGGCCGGCTGCGATGACGCGAAGGCGCCATCGCGATCATTGGCCAGGACGTTGCCACCGCGCGAATGGATCGCGCCGCCGCCAAGCACGGCGAGGCCGGTGACGTTGCCCAGGACATTGCTGCCCGACATGAAGACCTGCGCCGCGACGCCGCTGGCGCCGCCGGCGCGTATCCCGATATTGTTGTCGGAAATCCACACATGGTGCAGGTAGAGTCGCGCGGTCGCCGACGGGTCGAACCAGACGCCCGCGCTGTCCGCCGTGCCGAACATCCTGATCGTCGTGTTGCGGATGGCGAGCGACCGGCCGGAAAGGAAACGGACGCCGTGAAGCCCGGTGCCCGCGCCCTCGATATCGAGCCCGCTGAGCAGCACGGCATCGTCAGGCCCCGCCTTGACGATGATGCCGGTCGTGCCGTTGGCCGCGATGCCGCCCTCGACCCCGTCACAGACGATCGCGATCGCCTTGGTGATCGTCACGCTGCCAAAGCCGCCGCTGTCGAGGCAGTTTATCTCGCCCGCCGCCGCGGTCTTGGAGATCGCGCCGGCGAAGGTCTTGCACGGCGCGGTGCGGCTGCACGGATTGACGTCGTCACCGACCCCCGACACCCAGGTGCGCGAGGCCTGCGCCAGCGCCGGCCGGGCGAGGCCAGCCATCGCGGCGAAAAGCATGGCGGCGATGAAAACGGATCTGATCGGGCTGCTGCGCATTCGGGCTCTCCTGTGCGGGTAATCCGGCGTCGTGCTGACGCATGACCGCCTCGGGGAGCAGGCGCATCGCGCGGTTCGCTACCGAACGGTGCGCCTTTTGACGGGAGAGTCCAGCCCCGTAACGATTTCGGCTCCCTCCGGGCATGAATGCCGCCAGAAATAGGCGACCGCACAGCCAGGGCCGCCAGCGCAAACTGTCATTGTGATGAAGTCGGAACATCGCGCGACTGCGTCGGCGGCCGTAGGTTCGCATGACGGCCTGCGCCGATAATTCGCGCCGACGATACCGGTTCAGTCGGCCGCGCCTTTCCGCAATATCCGGTCCATCGTTCGCCCCTTCGCCAGCTCGTCGACCAGCTTGTCGAGATAGCGGATCTCGCGCATCGTCGGCTCCTCCACCTCCTCGACGCGGACGCCGCAGATCGTGCCGGTGATCTGCGACCGCGCGGGGTTCATGCGCGGCGCCTGGGCGAAGAAATCCTCGAACGTCGTCTTCTTCTCCAGCTCGTCGTCCAGCGTCGCCTGGCTGTGGCCGGTCAGCCAGCGGATGATCTCGTCGACCTCGGCCCTGGTGCGCCCCTTCTTCTCCGCCTTGGCGACATAATGCGGATAGACGCTGGCGACGCTGACGGAAAAGATGCGGTGTCTGGTCATGGCTCATCCCCTACGGATGGAGAAGGTCGCGTTCCCCCATAGCATAGCTGGGGCGTAGGCCATTGTTCCATCCCGGCTTCCCCTTCGCCGCGGCCGATATGCCGGTCACCGCTCACTTTGTCGGCACGACGATCCGGCCGAGCATCTTCGACCCTTGCGAATCCTCGGTCAGCTCGACGTCGACGACCTGCTCCTGCTGGTTGGGCCGGCCGAAATTGCGGAACAGGTGCGCGGTCAGCACCGAGGCGCCGTTCGGGTCGAGCCGGTCGGGTGCGAAGACATTGGCCTGCACGGTATAGGTGCCCGCCTTGGCGCGGTGGAGAAGATATTCCTCCGGGCCATAGCCTTGCGTCATGTCGTTCGACAGATGGCCGCCGATCGCGGTCAGCGGGTTGTTGTAGATCGAGCGTTCGCCGGTCGGCTCGTCGACCCACAGATCGAGGTCGCTGGCGTCGGTCGACCAGTCGACCACCACGCGGATGTCGGTATCGAGCAGCGCGATCAGCCGCGGGTCGAGATCGGGCGTGCCGCCGAGCGCCCTGAGCTTCGGCACCAGCGCATTGGCCTCGACCAGCGAGATCATGTCGATGCCGTCCCAGCGATCGTCGTTCGGCGCCACCGCAACTGCGCCGAGCAGGCGGATGGCGCGGGTCAGGTCGGCCCGTGCGCGCGCCGGCTGGAGCGCGGCGCGGCGGGCAAGGGCGAGGGCGAGCAGGCGCCTGGGCTGGGGCCGGTCGGGGTCGAGCGCGGCCTGACGGGCGCGCAACTCGATTGCGCGGTCGATCTGGCCATAGCGTTCTAGCCGGTCGGCGACGATGCCCAGCGTCACCTCATTGGCGCTGGGCAGGTCGAGCGCAGACAGCACCATCTCGGCGGCGTCGGCGGCACGGCCATGCTTGCCTAGCCATTCGGCGGTGTCGAGATAGAAGGCCGGGATGCCGCCGTGGCGCGCTTCCGCTTCGAGGAAACGCTCGTCGAACGCGGCGGGCTTGCCGTCATACAGTTCGAGATAGGGCCGGTCGGGTTGCCACGCGTCGATCTGGATCGCGGGGCCATCCTCGTTATCGCCGGGACCGTGCCGCTTGGTGCCGGTGACGACGATATCCGCGTAACCTCGTTCGTCATTCGTAGGCGCGTTGGGCGCCATCAATGCGGGCGCGGTCATCAACGGCACGGTCATCGCTGGCGCCGGCGGCGGTGGCGGCGGTGGTGGCGCTTCGGTGCGGTCGAAGTTGCGCGAGGTGGCGACGCGCCTGGGCCGCGCGCCCAGATAGAACGGCTTCTTCCACCACGCCACTTCGTCGGCCCAGTCATGGATCACGCGGACCAGCCGCTCGCGCTTCGCATCATCGCGCTCGCTGGCGCGGGCCTTGAACGCGCGGTTATAGTCGGCGCGTAGCGCGTCGGGGTAATTGTCGGGCGGGGTGACGTCGGCGTCGAGATAGTCCTGTGGCACTTCGAGCACGAGGAACGACAGGCTCGGGCTGGCGATGCCGTAGCGCCGGCTAAGGCTGAGATAGTCGGCGCGACGCTCGGTCGCGGTCAGCGTGGCGAGCTGGTCGCTGGCGATCAGCGCCCCGGCGCCGTCGAAGGGCCTGAAGTCGCTCTCGATCGTCATGCGCCGCGTCTCGCCGCCGATGCGGACCAGCAACGGCCCGCCTTCCGGCGCGCGGGCCAGGATGCGCCAGCGGCCGGGCGCGGCGTCGAGCGCGACGAACGGCAGCGCCGCGCCGTCCTGGTCGGTTACCGCGCGAACCCCGGGTGCCGCGTCGGCCAGGCCGCGCAACGCTGCGTCCGCGTCACCGGCGTCGGTCAGGCGGAAGGCATGGCCGCCATGCGCGGTGGCGAGGTGCGCCAGCCAGCTGGTATCGGCGGTCGGGGCGCTGCTCACCACATCGAGCCGGCAACCGGAAGCAAAGACGGTATCGCGGTCGATCGTCGGAGCGCTGGCACCGACCAGCAAACAGCGGTCGGCCGCGCCGTCATGCGCGATGGCGGCGAGGCTGGTCGCGCCGCGGTAGGTCAGCGCGCCGAGCCAGGTCGCGGCTTCCGCGCCGCTGGCGACGCTGTGACGCAGCGCGCCGGTGCTGTTGAACGCGACCAGCTCGATCGCCTGCGGGCGGACGGTGTCGAGCCAGCGCGTCACCAGCGCGATCTCGGCCTTGTGGTTGCTGCCCTTGCGGGCGCGGGCGCGGTCCCAATAGATTCGCACGCTGGCCGGGCGGGTCGCGGTGCCGGCGGGCAGCGCGCCGCCCAGTTCGACATCGCGTTCGCCGCTCGCGTGGCGGCTCACCACGACATTCTCTGCCTCCGGTGCGGTGATGGTGAGGGTTCCGGCGAGCGCCGTGGCACCATTGACCCTACCGCTCGTGGTTTCCCCTGGAAGCACCTCGATTAATGTACGGCCGTCGGGGAGAGACCTGGGCATGGTCTCGCTCTTGGTCTCCATGGACAATTTCTTGGCGTCGGGGAGCATGACGGTGGGCCTGTTCAGGCCGCTGGTCGTGATCGCGATCGTCCAGCCATGCGCCGGCGCGTCGAGCGCGAGCGGCAGGGCATAGCCGCCGGCACCGATGGCGGTGACGAAGCGCAGCCGGATCGTCCGCCCGCCGCCGGGCGGAATCGGGAAGACATGGGTTTCGAACAGCCCGTCGCCCCGCACTTCGGCCAGGCCCGGATCGACCCCGGCGCGGACGCGGTCGGCATAGACGGCGCGGGCGCGGGGCCGGTCGACCAGCACGCCATCGACCAGCTTGCCGCCGATATCCAGCGCATAGCCGGTGACCACCGCGCCGGCCGGCAGCTGGAAGCGGAAGTCGCCTTCGAGCACGTCGGACAGCGGGTTGGCGAAGGTCGCGGTGATGGTCGTCTCGGCAACGCTACCGCGCAGCCGCACGTCGAGCGCGAACCGGTCGAGCCCGAGCGCGCGAACATGGGCGGCATCGTCGACACCGCGGACATGGGCAATCAGGCTCGGGTTGGCCGCGGGTGTCTCCTCGGCCGACGCGGCGCCGGAGAAGGGAAACAGCAACAGCGCCACCACGCCGACGATCCGCGACCAGCCCGACATCAGCCATCCCCTCCCGAACGCAAACTCGGCGCCAGCGTACCGAGTTATATTGTATCATGCAATGAGCGATGGTGCGATCGACCGTGGCTTACCGGCCCTCAATACGGATTCTTCTCGCAGCCCTTGGGCGGCGTGTCGGTCCAGCGGACGATGCGTACCGTCTTGCCGTCGCTGAGATAGGCACGGCCGTTGCGCCATTGCGCATCGGCCACGCCGATGATGGCGTTGTCGCCATCGACTTCACAGCTTCTGTTCCAGCGGACATAGCCGTCGACATAGAAGATCAGGCGGATGCGGAACATCTCCCGGCCGCGATGCACGCGGTCACCGATGATGACGGCGTCACGGTTGTCGCCCCGATAATAAAAAGAGCAGCAATGGCGGTTGCCGGGTCCGAAATAGTCCTGGCCGGCGTAAAGCCAGCCGCCCTTGAAGCCGCGATCGTCCGAGACGAACAGATCGCCGACATGCGGGAATGCCATGGTCAACACCGGGTGGCGATCCGGTTTGCCGCGCGGCACGCCATTGTCCCTGGCGACGCAATGATCGCGCGCCAGCGCCGGCTCCGCGTCCTGCAGCGCGTTGACCATGCTATTCGAATATTTCGACTGTTCACCGACGATGGCATCGATATCGGCGAATGGCCGTCCAGCCACCGCTTCGAAAGCGGCGCGATCGACATGGCAGGCATAGACCTGCGCCGCACCGCGCTCGATCACCACCAGATTGTAACGCGGCAGGCCCGCGCGCGGGCTATGATAGAGGATGAACACCAGCTTGGTCGGGGTTCTTCGGACGCCAAGGTAATCCCGGTCCTGTTTGACGCGGGCGAGCAGGGTGCCGTCCTCCGACCGTACTTCGTTGCCGTCCAGTGAGTACGGGTCGAAGCGGCCGCCAATCAGATAATAAAAGCGCGACCAGGCATCGCCCCGGACGCGCATGATCGGCGGCAGCGCGGTGGTATCTTCCTCGGACTTCGAGACCGACAGCCAGCCTTTATAGGTGTCGTAGGGGAAATCATCCGTGAGGATTTGCCCGGGCGGTGCCGCTGCCGTCTGGGCCGGGGAAGCCGACGTCGCCGCGCCCGGACCGGCCAGCGACAGGAATATCATGGCGGCAATGACCAAGGATCGCATCCGCTCGACTCCCGGGGCCGCAGGCCGCGGCTGGATCAAATCAAGAACATCGCAGATTTTACGCGAGATGCAACTGGGCCGCCACGCCATCGTCACCGGGTTTCCCAAGCGCTTGCCGGGAGCGGGCCAAATGATCGCCTAGCCGTTGATGCCGTCGTACAGCGCCTCGAGCCGGTCGACATCGGCGACCACTGTCTTCTGCTCGGCGAGCCAGCGGGCGGTGGCGTCGTGCATCGGTTCGCCCTTGCGGCCGTCATGCAGCGTCGCGCCCTGTTCGATCAGCCAGATCATGTCGCGCGCGCGGGTGCGCTGCAGCCGCAGATGCGTCATCCATTGCTCGACGATCTCGGCGGGGACTTCCCTCTTCATGATGCTCTCTCCTGTTCACGCCGATATAGGGGGGCGCCGCAGGATTACAGGCCTGCTTTCCTCCCCTCCCTTGCCCAGGGAGGGGGGAAGAGAAGAGGGAGCGGGGCCGCGTCAGGCGCTGGCGTAGAGCCAGGCGCGGCGCTCGCGCTCGTCCATCAACCCGACCGCGGCGATCTGCATCACCGCGACCGGCAGCAACACGAAGCTGTGCAGCATCATCGCGGCGACCAGGCCGCAGCCGAACACCGCCAGCATGATCATGGTCAGTGCGACCAGGAAGAAGCGCGCGCCGGTCACGCCGAACAGCGCCAACGTCGCCGCGCCGCCGATCGCGCAGGCGATCGCCACCGCATTGGGGGCGACGACGACGAGGCAGATCAGCGCCAGGGCGTAGAGCCCGACCCCGGTCTGCAGGCGGCTCGACCAGACGAAGGCGTCGCGCGGCGGCATGGATAATTCCCTTTTAATCATCATTGTCGCGACGAACGGTCGGCGCGGCGCGATGTTCCGAGGAACCTTTGGCGGAAGGGTGGTGGAGATTTGGTATATGCGCCGGCGGCACCGAAATCGCGCCGGATCGGACACGAAAGTTGCCGCCGCCGCGACGCGGGCGCGGTAGTCTCGGCGCGGCTCGGACACTGACCACGGGGGCGAAATGCTCAACCTGCGCGTGATCAACAATGGCGACCATGCCGCACTGATCTGGTTTCCCGACGACGCCGCGCCGATCGCGGCGTGTCGCGGCTTCGCATTGCAGCGCAAGCTGACGCGGGCGGGCAAGAACAGCACGACGTGGCTGCACAATTATGTCGGTTTCGCCGATGGCGAGGCGCCGCCGAAAAAGGGCGAGGAATGGCGCTGGCCGATCCAGCGTTATTTGTGGTGGGATTATGGCGTCGGCGCGGGCGACACGGTGAGCTACCGCGTCGTGCCGGTGACCGGCGCCGACCACCTGCACCTCGCGCTCGACGAGGCGGCGGCGACAGCATGGAGCGCGGCCGAGACGATTTCCGGCCAGGATGGCCCGGCGATCGAGGCCTATTTCAATCGCGGCATCATCGCCACGCAATGGGTCGCCCGCGCACTTGCCGCCGAGGCGGCGAAGCAGACCGCGGGCCAGCCGCCGACCGCGCGGGCGGCGCTGATGCAGGCGATCGACCAGCCGGGCAACAAGCTGCGTGACGAACTGAGCGGCCTGCTCCGTCCGCGCCTGCTCGATCTGCTCGGGAACGCGCCGGGCAAGGTCTATGCCGCGCTGTACGAGCTCAATGATCCGGAGGTGGTCGCGGCGTTCACCGCGCTCGGCGCCAACTGCAACCTGATCCTCGCCAATGGCGCGTTCAAGCCGCCGGAAAATGACGAGAATGCCGCACTGCGCGCGACGCTGCGCGCGGAAGGCAAGATCAACCTGTTCGACCGGCTCGTCACCGGCGCGCACTTCGCGCACAACAAGTTCGTGGTGTTCTGCGATGCGGCGGGCGCGGCGCAGACGGTGTGGACCGGCAGCACCAACATGACCGAGACCGGACTGTGCACCCAGGCGAACAACGGCATCATCATCAAGGACGCGGACGTCGCCGATGCCTTTCTGAAGGAGTGGCAGCGGCTGCAGGCGGCGAAGAACGGCTACCCCGCCTCGCTCAAGGCAGCGCATGCCGCAAAGCAGACCTTCGCCGTGCCGCCGGGCGCCGCCAAGCCCGACCAGATCACCGTCTGGTTCGCGCCGACGCCGCATGGCGAGGATATGGTCCATGCCCGTTCGCTGATCGCCGGCGCGAAGGACGGGATCATCTTCCTCAACTTCAATCCCGGCGCGTTCCAGGAAGATCCCAAGGACTGGACGCTGCTGCAGTCGATCCTCAACCGGCACCAGCCGGGCGCGGGCGCGGCGTACGATCCGACACTCTACATCCGCGGCGTGGTCAACCAGGAGATCCCCAGGGTCACCGCCGACCCGACCGCGCCGGTGGTGCCACCGGTGCTGCTCTATGATGGCGGCACCGCGCCGCCGGTGCGGCTCGACCAGGATGTGCTGGTGCCGGCCAACATCAAGCAGGATTATCCGCACTGGCAGACCGAGTTGAAGGGCGCGAGCAACGTGATGATCCATTCGAAAGTGGTGATCATTGACCCGTTCGGCGATCATCCGGTGACGATGACCGGCTCGCACAATCAGGGGATGAAGGCGAGCCGCTCGAACGACGACAATCTCGTCATCGTCGAGGGCAATGCCGCGCTCGCCCAGGCCTATGCCCTCAACGCGATTGCGATCTTCCAGGAATATCGCTGGCGGCGTTATGTCGCGGTGCATCCGGATGCGACGCATGCGCGCTGGACGGGGCTCGAGGACAATGACGGCTGGCAGAACGGCCACCTGACACGCGACGCGGCGGAGATGGCGTTCTGGCTGAAGTGAGGGGGATCAGGCGGCGGCGCGCATCCCGCGGGTGGGGCGGTGGGCGTGGCGCAGCGCGCGGCGGCGGGCGCGGAAGCGATAGCGCCACAGCCCGGCCTGGGCGCGCGGCGGCATCGGCGCCTCGCGGCGCGGCGGCGGGCGGCGGATGACGCCCTCGGGCGCCGGGCCGAGCAGGCGGCGATGGCGCGGACGCTCGGCGAGCCAGGCGCGCTGCGCGGCGGCCTCGGCGTCGTCATGGACATGGTCGCGCTCGCCGGGCAGCGGACGGAAGGCACCATGACCGAGCCGGCGATACTCCTCGCGCAACGCGGCGAAGCGCGACGTCGCCCAGAAGCGGTGCAGCAGGCGATCGCCGCGATCGAGCCGCGCGCGCAACTCGTCATCGACGCGCGACACCGCACGCAGCGACCGCCGCGCGCCATCCGCACTGACCCAGATCTCGTAGAGCAACGCCGCCATCGAATCCCCCGATTCCGCGACGCAGCATAGCAAGAATGGCGCGGGAGGCGAGGGGGAGTTGCGTACCGCACTTCTCCCTCTCCCCTTAATGGGGAGAGGGTCGCGGAGAGGGGTGGCCACAAACGACACCGCCCGTGGCCACCCCCTCTCCCCCAAGCGGGAGAGGGAGAAGGAGAGCCTCACTTGATCCACCGCGGTTTTGCCAAGCCTTGGTGGCCGTTGCGCGTTCACCCACCGGCATCCGCCGCCACCCCCGCCACCGTCCACCGCACCCCGCCGCGATCGAGCACGAAGCGGTGGTAGAGCAAAGACAGCGCGATCACCGTCACCACCGCGATCACGCCGGGGCGGCCGGTGGCTGGGTCCTGCCAGGCGATCACGGCCAGCGCGGCCGAGCCGATCAGGCTGAGGATATGGGTCAGCGGGAAGAGCGGCGCGCGATAGGTGCCGGGGCGGCCGGTGAGGCCGCGACGCCGGCCAACCAGCCCGGCCAGGTTGAGCAGCACCCATTGCGCGATGCCGCAACCGGAGGCGAGCACGATCAGCTTGTTTAGGCCGAGAAAGCAGCACGCCACCGCCGAGGCGGCGACCACCAGAGTCGCGATCCAGGGCGAGCCGAAGCGGGGATGGACGCGGACCAGCGCCCGGTTGATCGGGGCGGCCCAGATACGATCGCGGCCCGAGCTGTAGAGGTAGCGGCCATAACAGGTCAGCCCCGAGACCAGCGCGTTGAACAGCGCGGCGACGATGCCGATCGTGACGAGGGTGGCGATCAGCGGCGAGGCGCGCTCGGCGAGGAAGGCGGTGAACGGCGCGTCGCTGGCGAAGACGGCGGGCAGATCCTGCGCGCCGATGACGATGCCGAGCACGGGCACGAACTCGCAACAGATGGTGATCAGCACGATCATGATGACCAGCCGCCCGACACTGGCCGGGGCGCGCATCTCCTCGCTGAAATAGATCGCCTGCCCGGCACCGCTGGTCGCCCAGGAGCCGGCCGCCACCGCCAGCCCGAGCGCGGCGAGCGTCACCGGATGCGCCGCGCCGCCGGCAAAGGCGATAGGGGCAGTGAACACCGCGCCGAGCGACTGCACCGGATGGGCGAAGCCGAGCAGCGCGATCAGCGCCAGCGCGCCGAGCTCGACGGCGAGGAAGGTACCGGTCAGCGCCGCCCCGGTGCGGATGTTGAGCAGCGCGATCCCCGCCGCCAGCGCCAGTGCGGCGAGCGCGATGCCAATCGCCGGCAGCGCCGGTGTCAGCACATGCAGATACAGCCCCACGCCGGTCGCCGAGACGGCGATGAACACCGGCGTCTGCAGCAGGTTGACGCCGAACTGCACGAAGCCCCCGCGCGGGCCGAGCGTGTTGCCGATCGTGGCGTAATCGCCGCCGGCGAGCGGGAAGCTCGAGCCGAGCTCGGCCTGGGCGAAGGTGAAGATCAGGGTGAGCAGGCCGCCGAGCAGGAAGGCCAGCGCCGCGCCGGTCCCGGCCTGATGGAGGATGTCCGCGCCGGCGACCAGCACCGAGGCGCCGGGCGACAGCACCGACAGCGTCAGCATCGTCACGCCGAGCGGTCCGAGCACGCGTTGCAGGGGCGGGGCCATGACGTCGGTCATGCGGGTGCTCCATCGGGTGCGAAAGGCGGTGACGCGGTGGTTGCGGTACCGTAACAGTCAGGCGTGATGTGTCGAGGCGAATTGCGCGGGCTCGCCGGTCCGCATGACGAGGCCCGTGCCGACTGAAGGAAACATGCCGTGCTGAGGAAGATCGCCGCCCTGCTGTTCTGCCTGGCCGTGCTGATCCCCGGCGCGGCGTTCGCCGGGCAAGTGAAGGTGCTGAAGATCACCGTATTGTCGACCATGCTCGCCGATCAGGGGTTCGGCGAATGGGGCTATGCCGCGCTGGTCGAGGCGGATGGGCGCAGGTTCCTGTTCGACACCGGCGCCAATCCCGACACGGTGCTGAAGAACGCGCAGGCGCTGGGGATCGACCTGTCGACGGTCGAGGATGTGGTGATCTCGCACAATCATGACGACCATAGCGGCGGCCTGATCGCGCTGCGCCGCGAACTTATGGGCAGGAACCCGCGCGCGATGGGCCGCGTGCATGTCTCGGCCAACATCTTCCTGCCGCGGCTGAAAAAGGACGGCAGCGACGGCAACGGCCTGACCCCGCTGCGCGCCGAATATGAGCGGCTCGGCGGCCAGTTCATCCTGCACGAGCATGCCGAGGAACTGGCGCCTGGGCTGCGGTTCACCGGCCCGGTGCCGCGCAAATTTCCCGAGACCAACTGGAGCACCGACGGGTTGCGAATCCACAGCGCGGCGGGCGACACGATCGACAATGTGCCGGAGGATGCGGCGCTGGTCTTCTCGACGCCCGAGG
>Ga0207676_10000253_pt1 | contig 46261 bp, 43 predicted proteins | sample KBSSwiS72_FD_184307 | JGI IMG/M metagenome (GOLD analysis project Ga0207676, IMG submission 184307) | Switchgrass rhizosphere microbial communities from Kellogg Biological Station, Michigan, USA - KBS Switchgrass S7-2 (SPAdes) (version 2) | ecosystem: Host-associated > Plants > Roots >...
GAGCGCTGGAATCCGCCTCGACACGGTCGGCCCGCCGGTGAAGGGCGTCGAAGTTCGGATCGCCGAGGACGGCGAGATCATGGTCCGCGGCGAGCTGGTCATGCACGGCTACTGGCGCAATCCAGAGGAGAGCGCCCGGGTGCTGCGAGACGGATGGCTCGCGACTGGCGACATAGGGCACATCGACGAGAAGGGCCGCATCAAGATCACCGACCGCAAGAAGGACATCCTCGTCAACGACAAGGGCGACAATGTCTCGCCGCAGCGGGTCGAGGGGATGCTGACGCTGCAGCCGGAAATCGCGCAGGCGATGGTGTACGGCGACCGCCGTCCGCACCTCGTAGCGCTCATCGTGCCGGATCCGGAGATTGCGTCAGCGCCCAATCGCGACGAACGGCTGAAGCGCGCGCTCGACAGGGTCAACGCGGACGTATCCGTGATCGAAAAGGTGCGGCGGTTCATCCTCGCCGACGAACCCTTCACAATCGAGAACGAGCAGCTGACGCCGTCGATGAAGATCCGCAGGCACGTGATCTCGGCGGTCTATGGCGACCGCCTGAACGCCCTTTATTCGCGCTAGGCTTCGACTAGCCCGGACGGTTGTAGGGGACGAAGTCGCCGAGGCTGCACGAGCCGTGGAACGTGTGGGTCGATATGTCCACGACGTCGGCGATGTCACCGCGGCACGGACCCGTCCCAACGCTTCTGGTCACGAGCGTGTAGAAGGGGTTCCCGAGGCCCGTACAACCTCCCGGCGGATGGTTGACATAGTAGGTCCCGCCCCGGCGATAGATGATCGTGTTCGGGCCGACGTTGGCTCCGTCATAGGTGACTCCCGGCGGCAGGCACATGACAGGCGGACCCGACGGCACGCGCCCAGCCAGCTCGCGCTGGAGCGCGGCGTTTTCTTCGGCGCCTTGCGCGGCCGCGTAGCCCGGGGGCGGCGGCGCCATCGTGCAGGAAGCGAGCGCCGAAGCGATGAGCAAGAGAGCAGCAGCGCGCATTGCGACCTCCTTCGAACTCTTGTGCAGCACCTAGAACGCTTCGGCGGCTTAACGAAAGCTGTCTTTCGCGGTCCTCAGCCGAGCGAAGTGCGCCGGGTTTGATGAGCGAACGAAAGGATTGGTTTCGCGTTCCTGCGCCACCGTCGTGGGCAAGGTTATTATCCCTTGCTCACGCAGGCTGTTAACCTCGGCAAGCCGCGCGGCGATCGCGGCGTTGTCCGGCTCGGCATGGGCAGCGAAGCGCGCGTTCGACTGGGTGTACTCGTGCGCGGGGTAAAGCCGCATGTCCGGCGGCAGGTCGGCGAGCCGCGATAGCGAGCGGTGCATTTGTTCGGGCGTCCCTTCGAACAGGCGCCCGCAGCCCATGGCGAACAAGGTGTCGCCGACGAAGGCGGCTCCATCATTTTCAAAGATCAGGGCGAGATGGCCGAGCGTGTGGCCCGGGACCTCGATGACACGGCCGCGATGGCTGCCGAGGCGGATTTCGCTTCCTTCTCGAAGTTCGACCTCGCGCCCGGGGATGTTTTCGGCAGCGGGACCTGAGATGGTCGCACCCGTCGCTTCCTTGATCGCGAGGTTTCCGCCGGTGTGATCCGGATGCCAGTGCGTGTTCCATACCTGGCCGATGCGCCAGCCGCGCCGTTCGGCCTCTGCTAGCACGGGAGCGGCATCGCCCGGATCGACCACTGCAGTCTCTCCGCTCTCCTCGTCATGGACGAGCCAAATGTAATTGTCACTGAAGGCCGGGACGGGGACGATTTCCATTGCCGCTACCTACGCCCGCTGCCCAACGAGCGCCAAGGCGTCAGCCGCGAGGTCGCGCGTGAATTCTTCAGCCGGCGCTGCGTAGCCGAGGCATGCGTTCTGGCCCGCGAGGCTCGGCATGAACTCATAATCCTCCTGCTCGATCGCCGCCCGGAACAGCGGCAGCGAGACTGCGCCGGCGAGCGGATATGGCGGCGCCTCGGGGCGGATCGGACCGATCTCGTCGATCAGCCGCCCACGCACGGCACGGGCCAGCCCGCCGCTATAGATGTTCGTCATCACCGTCGGGTTCCGCTGCAGCATTTTCTTGTGGCCCTCGGGCAGGTAGCATTCCGGGCAATGGAGGTAGGCGCTTCCGACCTGGACCGCGCTTGCGCCCAACGCAAAGGCCGCGGCTATTCCTCGTGCATCGGCGATTGCTCCGGCGGCGATGACCGGCACCCAGACCGCGTCGACGATCTGCGGCAGGAGCGCGAACAAGCCGAGCGCCTCGCTGGCGTCAGCGCCAAGGAACCGACCCGTATGCCCGCCCGCTTCGAACCCTTGCACAATGATCGCATCCACCTCGTGGCGAAGGAGATAGGCAGCCTCGGCGACGTCGGTCGCGCAGCCGATGATGACCGCGCCGCTTTCCCGGACGCGATCAAGGAGGCGGGCTTCCGGAAGCCCGAAATGAAAGCTGACGACTTCCGGCTTCAACTCTTCGACGACGGCACAATAAGCATCGTCGAACGATGCTCTGAGCGCGCCCGCCTGGGGCTCGGGAATCGCGAAATGCTTGTAATAAGGATGCAGGAGAACGCGCCATTCGCTGTCGTCCGCCGGCGGCGGCATCGTGAAGCTGAAGAAGTTGAGGTTGATCGGGGCGTCGACCTGCTCACGCACGTCCTGGACTTGCTCGCGGACCCGCTCGGGCGGGATCATCCCGCACGGCAGTGACCCGAGCGCGCCGGCCCGGGCAGCCGCGACACAAAGTTCGACGCCCGCGACATTCGCCATCGGCGCCTGGATAATCGGGTGTTCAGTCCCGACGAGATCGATAAAGCTGCGGTTCGGCCAGCTTACCATTGGCCCGTATTGGGCATCGAGGACCACGGCTCGGCAGGCGCCAGCGCCTCGCCCTTCTGAAGCAGCTCGACAGAAATCTCGTCGGGCGAGCGGACGAACGCCATGCGGCCGTCGCGCGGCGGACGGTTGATCGTCACGCCATTGTCCATCAGACGCCGGCAGGTCTCGTAGATGTCGTCCACCTGATAGGCGAGGTGGCCAAAGTTGCGGCCGCCGGCATATCCGGATTCGTCCCAATTGTAGGTTAGCTCTACCTCGCCGCCTTCGTCGCCGGGCACGCCCAAGAAGATCAACGTGAAGCGGCCCGCTTCATTCTCCATCCGGCGCCGTTCCTCGAGGCCCAGCAGACTGAAGAAGCCAATCGTCGCCTCCGGATCGGAAACGCGGATCATCGAGTGCAGGAATTTCATGCCAGCCTCACCAGGTTTGGTCGTTCAACGGTCCTGATGAACGGCCGACTGTCACTTCGGCTGCGTCGGATCAAGCTTTACGGTCGGAGTGACGCCGAGCATCTCGGCCGCCTTGGCCGCGGCCTTGCCGACCGGGCCGTTGGGATCGCTTCCCGCCGCCCGCATCCAGTAGCTGCGCGCCTTGTCGTCGTCGCCGGTGATGTCGGCGACATGGCCAGCCTCGAACAAGATGGTGGGATCGTTCGGGGCCATCGTCAGCGCCTTGTTGATCGCCCACTGCGCGGTCGTCGCATCGTTCTCGCGGATCGCGAGGGCGGCGGAGAAATACCAATAGAATGGGTCTCCCGAGATGGTTTGCGCGGCCTCGTTCGCCTTTGCGCGGGCGGTCTTCAGATCGTCCTGCGCCTCAGCAGCGCGGGCGCGGTCGAGCAAAGCCTCGCCGCGCTGCTCGGCTTCCAGCCCCTTCATCGAGAGAGCGCGGTCGAGATCGCGGGCAGCTTTGCCGGGCTGCTCAGCGGCGATCCAGAGGTTGCCCGCGGCGGCCCACATGCGCGCCGTCTTGGGGTCGTTGTCGGCCGAGGCCTTGGCGGCTTCCTCGAAAGCCTGGGCGGCGGCGTCGTTATCGCCATCCTTCTGGGCAGCGAGCGCGCGGCACACCAGCGCGTCGGGCGTGACGAGGTTCGGACAGGGCGCACCCTGCGGGGCAGCAGTGGCGGCAACGGCGGCGATGATCAGCGGAATCAAATCGAGGGCTCCATCAGGGCGTCGAGCGTGTGCAGGATCGCGCGGATCTCGTGCGGCTCCGACAGGCGATGTCCGCCGCCCTTGAGCACATTCAGCTGGACATCGGATGAACGGAGCGCCCGCATCAGGCGGAACGCGACGTCGAGCGGGACCTCCCGATCGACCTCGCCGTGAAGGAGCCGAACGGGGCAGTCGATGGCGATCGGCCCGGAGAGCAGCTGCATCTGCTGCCCCGATTCCCAGAAGGCCTGCGCCAGCCCGCGGGTGGCCGCATCTTTGCCATCGGCAAAACCCCAGTCCGTGAAATCGGGCGCCGCGGCGATCCCGACGAGCGCTTGAACGCGCTCGGCTCGGAGCAACGCCAGATGAAGCGCGATCCATCCGCCCATCGACGATCCGACGAGGATTACCCGTCCGTTCGCAAGCTGGTCGACCACGGCGAGCGCCTGCTCGAGCCACGCAGCGAGCGTGCCTTCCTCGAAGCGGCCGCCGCTCGAGCCCGTGCCTGAATAATCGAAGCGAAGCATGGAGAGGCCGCGCTGTTCGGCGAATGCGTTGGTCGCGAGCGCCTTGGTGCCTTCCATGTCCGATGCGTAGCCGGGGAGGAAAAGGATGGTTGGCGCGGCCCCTTCGCGCAGCCGATAGGCGATCCGCTGTCCGTCGACGTCGAGGTGCGCGAGATTGGTCATGCGGCGTCTTTAGCGGCGCCGATCCTCAGAGTTTAGCCCGCCGCTGTGCTTCCACGGAGAAGAGCGTGCCGGCGGGCCACGTCCGGATAATCACCGGCGAGCTGCCAGCGATTGCCTTGCGCCCCTCGGCGGTTCGGCCGCTCCGGACCAGGCATTCGCCCCTGACATTCTCGACCCAGGCCGAGCGCCAGGGCGCATCGGGATAATCGGCGCGCGTGACCGGCGCTGCTTCATCGAGGAGCTTGAGCCCATCCGCCGCGTGCCCAGTCGAGCATTTGAGCTCGGCAAGGTCGGCGAGGCTCGGCCCGAGGGTCCGGTGCTTGATCTTCCGTGCCACGCTTATGGCCTTGTCAAACAGTGCTTCCGCCTCGCTCGCCTTGCCCGTGTGGGCGCGGACGATCGCAAGGTTCGAATAAGCGAAGGCCATGCTGGCATTGTCCTCGCCGCGCTCTCGCTCCCCGACGGCGACGGCTCGTTCGAGGAGCGGCGCGGCATCGGCGAAGCGGCGTTGCTCCAGCAGCGTGCGCGCGAGGTTGTTCATTGCCGTCGCCGTGTCGGGATGGTCGGGTCCAAGAACTTTCATGTCGACGGCAAGCGTGCCGCGGAAGTCCGCTTCGGCCTTCGAAAGGTCGTGCCGGGAGTAAGCGATCTGGCCGAGCAAATTGTAATTGTCGCCGACACCCGGGCTTAGCGGCCCCTCGGAACGGCGGCGAAGCGTGAGCGCCTCCGTGATGTAAGGCTGGGCCTGATCGAGATTGCCCTGATAGAATTGGTTCTGCCCCAGCGCCTCGAGATTGTAGGCGACATAGACTGGGTCGCCACGCGCTCTCGCACCGCCGAGAGCTTGCCGAAGGACCCGGTCCGCCTCCGCATATCGTTCGAGGTTGGACAGAGAGACGCCGAGTCCGACAAGGATTTCCGACCGCACGGAATCGCTTGCATTTCCGGCCTCGCTCCACGCTTTCGTGAAGGTTCGGGCCGCGGCGTTAAAATCGCTAAGGCGTAGCTGCGACTGCCCAAGCGCGTTGAGCTGCCGCGCGAGCGTCGCCGGCTCGCCGTGCGGGATCGAGAAGCTTCGCCGGATGAGCCAGTCGCTCCGGCGATACTGGCCAAGCGCGCCGTAGACCTCCGCCAGGGTGACGGCGAGCTCTGCTTTCACCATCGGCTCGCGCGCGAGTTCCGGGGAATCGAGCCTCGCGGCACCGCGGTCGACGATTTCCCGCGCCGTGATCGATGCGCCCTGCGCCTGCTCGGGGTCCGCCAGCTTGAACATGCCTTTGACGAAGTCGAGCGTCCGTTCGGCAGTGATCGTTCGGTTCTCGGCGATTTGCCGTTGCTGGACGGCTTCGGCGCGCGAAATGAAGGCGAAGACCGTGAGGCCGGCCATCACGATGAATCCGAAGCAGGCCGCCGCCGCGATCACGGCAAGGCGCTTCTGCCGGCGCGCCGCTTCGCGCTGGCGCAGCTCATCGTAGGGAACGCCGAGGATCCCGGCGAGAAGCTTGAGCTTCGCCGCCTGCTTGCCGTCGCCCTCCTTGCGCACATCCGCGGCAAGCGGCTCCGGCGCGCCTTCCCGCGTCAGCGACGGCGGCAGGCACTCCCGTTCCGGATCGGACGAGTGCGGGTCGCCGTCAACGATGATCAGCCGGACGAACTGCTCACGGCCGGCGGCGATAAAGGTCCGGATTTCCTCGTCGACCCAATTCGATTTTGCCGAATTGGGGGAGCAGACGACGACCAGGGTCGCGGATTCCGCGAGCGCCTCGCGTACGGAGGCGGCAAGGTCGGTGGATGTCGCCAGCTCGTCGCGGTCGCGGAACACGGGCGGCAGGCGCTGGCCGATCGTCCCCCATGGCGCCGGCCGGCCCCACAGCCGTTTCGGCACGCTGTAGCGCTCGAGCGTGCGGTGCAGCCAGACCGCCCAGTCGCGGTCGCGATGGTTGTAGCTGATGAAGGCACTGTACCGCATCGCCCCCGATGCTCCCGCCGCTTGCCTTGGATAACTACCGTTAATTCGAAGCCGATGATACCGCAGGTTAATAGAGTCGCAGGGGGTCAGCCATGCCACGCATTCCCCAAGGGCCGATCGACCAGCTCGCCGGCTACACCATCATCGATCCCGATCCGGCCGATCCGGCGGAGATGGATTATTACGAGATGGGCAACCTCACCTTTTGGGGAGTGGGGTTGATCACCTTCGGTCCGCCGACCGCTGCCCAGCAGGCATGGATTGCCGATGGGACGAACTATTCGGACCTCTCGACCTTTCCCACCGACTGGGTCTCGCTCGGATTCCCGTTCTACTATCCGAATGCGACTTATTATGCGGGGCCGATCCCGATCTGGCCGGCGGCGGGGATGATCGGCACGACGATCGTCAACGATCAGGGCATCAAGAACGCGAACTCCTGGAGCATCAACGGCCAGACCGGAAGCGGGCCGTATTTCTTCTTCAGCGATGCTTACGTCACGAACGGGACGAGCGCCGGCGAAACGCTTAACGGCACCCCGAACCCGGAAACGCTCAACGGCCTCGACGGCAACGACACGCTAATCGGCGGGGCGGGCAGTGACGCGCTCCACGGCGGCGCGGGCAACGACACGCTGATCGGCGGAGCCGGCGTGGACCGCCTCTGGGGTGACGACGGCAACGACCTGCTGGATCCCGGTTCCGATGCCGCCTTCGTCTATATCAATTCGGGCGTGAACCGAGCCGGCGTCTATTATGTGAACGGCGGCGCAGGTTTCGATACGCTGGCGCTCGACTATTCGACGGCTACCAAGTCTCAGTCCTTCGCGGGCGACCAGGTCCTCGCCAGCGCTCAGGTCGTCGACGTCGAGGCGCTGAAGGTCACCGGCACCCCGTACGCCGACTACCTCAGCGGATCGGCAAACGCCGACCAGCTGTTCGGCGGAGGCGGCTTCGACTATCTCAGCGGCGGCGGAGGCAACGACCTGCTTGATGCCGGCCCACCCGGCGCATCCTCGGTCACCGCAATCGGCGAGGGCGGCCATTCGAACGACGACGCGCTGTCCCTCGACCATCTTTTCACCGCCGGAACCGGTGCTCCAAGCGTCGCATTCTCGATCACCCAGACCGAGGCCAATGTCGTCGGGTGGGGTGTTCGCGGCGTCGCAGGGAACGTCTATTCGTTCACCGTCGCCGACCCGAGCAACCACGCCTTCATCAGCTACGACATTGACGATTTCGGAAGCCCGGCGCTCTATGACTTCACGATCAAGGACGCCGAGGGCAACGTCGTTCCCTGGTTCCCTTACGACCCAACCACCCCGATCGAGTTCCCGCACGCAGGCACCTATTATCTGACCGTCGACTTCTCGAATACCAACCCATGGGCGCAGGCGACGATCGACATCGTGCTTCAGCTGGAAGGCGCGGATGTCCTCACTTCGAACGTCCTCGCCGGGAACGCAGGTGATGACACCTACGTCGTCTATGCGGCAGGCGACCAGGTCGTCGAAAAATTGGGGGAGGGCACTGACACCGTCCAAAGCTCGGTCAACTATGCGCTTCCAGACAATGTTGAGCGGCTGGTCCTGACGGGTGCGGCGGCGATCAACGGTACTGGGAACAGCGGCGCGAACACGATCATCGGCAATGGCGCAGCGAATGTGATCATCGGGGGCGGCGGCACCGACACCCTCACCGGAGGCGCCGGCGCGGACGTCTTCAAGTTCCTGGCCCTATCGGACTCCCCCACGGCCGCCAGTGGCGACCACATCACGGACTTCCATGGCGTGAAGGGCATGGGTGCGCAGGGCGACAAGATAGACCTCTCGGCCATCGACGCCAATTCCGGCACGCTCGCGAACGATGCGTTTACCTGGGTGAACAAGTTTAACGGGCACGCCGGGCAGGCCTATGCTAGTTACAACGGCAAGGCTGGGACGACAGACGTCTACCTGGATACGAACGGCGACAAGGTTGCCGACATGGTGATCCACCTCGACGGCCACGTGAACCTGACCTCGGCCGATTTCATCCTCTGAACGCCGTTTCTCATCGCGGTTGGGGAACGACGCGGCGGCAGGGTTGTTCGTCGCTCGACGCGAGGAGGAGCCCCATGAAATATCGCAAGCTCGGCGACAGCGATCTCGAGGTTTCGGAAATCTCGCTCGGTTCCTGGCTCACCTATGGCGTCGGCGTGGAAGCGGATGCCGCGCGCGCCTGCCTCGACGAGGCGTTCGAGCAGCAGATCAACTTCATCGACACCGCGAACGTCTACGGACGGGGCGCGGCGGAGACCTTCCTCGGGGAGGCGCTGCAGGGACGTCCGCGCGACTCGTACGTGCTGGCCACCAAGCTGTTCTTCCCGATGAGCGATACCGACCGCGGCCTCTCCCGGGCGCAGGTCGAGAAGCAGCTCGACGCATCCCTGAAGCGGCTGCGGACCGACTACGTCGATCTCTACCAGTGCCACCGCTACGACCAGGACACTCCGCTCGAGGAGACGATGGAAGCGCTGACGCGCGCGGTCGAGAGCGGCAAGACGCGCTACATCGGCTTTTCGGAATGGCCGGCCGACCGGATTCAGGCGGCGATCGATCTCGCCGGCAGCAGCAACGTCGCAAAGTTCGTGTCCAGCCAGCCGCAATATTCGCTGCTGTGGCCCGAGCCCGAGGAGAAGGTCATCCCGCTTTGCTCCGACAACGGCATATCGCAGATCGTCTGGTCGCCGCTCGGCCAGGGCGTGCTCAGCGGCAAATACGATCCGGACCAGCCGCCGCCGAAAGATTCGCGCGCGGCGAGCGAGGAGATGGGCGGGTGGATGGACCGGCTGATGCAGCCCGACCTCCTCCGCGCCGTCCAGCAGCTGAAGCCGATCGCTGAGGAGGCAGGCCTGACGCTGCCGCAGTTCGCGCTCGCCTGGGTGCTTCGCGAGCCGAACGTCGCCTCGGCGATTATCGGCGCGTCGCGGCCCGCGCAGGTGCGGGAGAATGCCGCGGCTTCAGGCGTGGTGGTCGACACGCAGCTGTTCACCCGCGCCGAGCAGATCCTCGACGAAGCGCTGAGTCGCGAGCCAGCCTAGAGCCCTAAATCGCCTTCGAACTCCGGCGCGAGGGCGAGACGAAAATCTCCTCGATCGGGAGTTCGAACAGCTCGGCGATCCGGAAGGCGAGCGGGAGCGAGGGATCGTATTTCCCCGTCTCGATCGCGTTCACGCTCTGGCGCGAGACTTCGAGGCGCTCGCCGAGGTCCTGCTGGCTCCAATTACGCTCGGCGCGGAGGACTCGCAGGCGATTTTCCATGACAGGCGAGCTTTACACCGCCGGCTCAAGCCGTCAAGTTTACTTTACCTCTTGCGGCAGATGTCGAACAGCGCATCCCCCTGGTCGCGCGAGAGCGCAGGTTGATAACGCACTCGAGGGTCGTAGCTGGCGGCGAACTTCAGTGCTCGCTTGCTGCTGAGCGGATGGCTCTGCAGAAATTCGGAGCTGAACTGAGGCGCTTCCTTCGACAGCCGCTGAAACAGCGCGGCCGTGGGCTTCGGCGAGATGCCGGCCTTTTGCAGCATCTGGATCGCATCGGAATCGGCCTGGGCCTCGTTCTCGCGCGTGTAGCTCAGCGAGACGATCTGCTCGGCGTTCGCGCCGACATTGCCCGCGAACGAGCGGATCAGGGCGCCGATTCCGAGCTCGCGGATCAGTGCTTCCGTGACGTGCCGTCGGTGGACGTGGGCGACCTCATGGGCGAGGACTCCCGCGAGCGCGTCCGAATCCGTCTCGGTGATCGCCGGCTTGAACACGATGATGTAGCCGCCGGGCAGGGCGGCGGCGTTGAAGATCGGCACGTCGAGAGCGGCGACCTTGATGCCGTTCGGGCCCTTTGTCGCGCCCGGCGCCACGCGCTCGACCAGCGCTTCGAGGGCCTGCTGGCCCTTCGCGTTCCGGCAGCGCATGTCGCCGAAGTCGCCGACGATGGCGCTGCCGACGTTGCGCTCCCAGCTCAGCGGCACGTGCGGCGCGAGCCAGTGCGGCGCGACATAGCCGATCGCGACTACAGAGGCGGTGACGAGGCTGCCGACGACCAGCGCCGGCACGAGGCCGACCCGATCGATCCAGCGGCCGTATCGTTCCTCGCGGCCGAGCACGGTCTTCAGCGCCGGCGCGGCGTCGTCCGGCATGACGAGCCGCCAGCCGGGCCGGTCGCTCCGCCCGAGACGAAGCGAGCCTTTGCCGCCGTCAAGGCGCTTCAAGACCGCACGATCGATGCTGTCGCTCCAGCCTCCGCCCTGCGTGAGGACGAGGGCGCCGTCGCCGACCTCCACCGCTACCTCGTGCGGGTGAGCGGTGATGCCGTCGTAGAGACGTCCGCTGAACATTGGCTCAGATCGCGCCGACGTCGAACGCGTCGGCGAACCCTTCCGCTTCGCGCGGCGCATGCGTTGTCGACTGGGTCATCTCCGACACGTCGATCGAGCCGTAGACGTGCAGGTGCCGGATCATGAAGGCCCAGTTGCGATAGCCCCAATAGGTGATCCCGAAACCGAGCGTCACGATCGCAAGGCCGAGGTTGCCGAGGAACAGCCCGAGCCATTGAAGCGTGGTCGCGTCGAAGCCGAACTCGAGCTCGCCGAGGGAGGTCGCCTCGGCGGCCTTGCGGAAATAAGCAGCGTACCAGTTCAGGGTCAGCAGCGGGATCGCGACGTAGAAGACAGCGGCCAACGCCATGATGACGGCCATGAAACCTGCCGGAGGCCGCCCCCCGCCATGGGCCGAAGCAGCGGCGAACATCCCCGCCATGATTGCGGCGAAGAAAAAGCCGACCGGGGCCAGGTAGACGAGCGCCCAACGCCCCTTGAGGCCCTCGGCATCGAGATCGGCGCGGAACTGCAGCGGCCCGAAGCTCATCGCATTCCAGCGCGAATTCCACAGGCGCGTCGCCGCCCACGGGAAGAGGATGAACAAGCTTATGAAGGACAGCGCCATGCGGCCGAGATATTCGCCGCCATAGTTCCAGCCCGGGTCGTCGCTGCCTCCGCGAATGCCGTGCCAATAGGTGCGCGACAGGCGGTAACGGAGCGCGCGGAAGCGTGCGAAACCGCCGAGGTAAATGATAGCGATCTCGAACAGGAAGACGACGCCGAAGGCGGCCTCGGCCTTTCCGTGTGCGATCAGTGCCGGGAACAGGAACTGGAAGAAGAGGAAGAACGGGGCGAGGACAGCGATCACGATCAGGAAGCCGAAGAACATCTCCTTGCCGGTGCCGGTCCATTCGAGCGTGTCGTCGATGAACTCGGTGCGCGACCACAGGTAGCGCCGCTGCCGTGCGGAAGCCCAGAAGCGGTAGACTCCAAGCGTGCAGATGATCAGCAGCGCGTTGGTCGCGGCGATCGGCAGATATTCGAGCCAGCTTCCCGTGAACCGGACAGCACGGTCCGGCCCTGCCGCCGCGGTCGTATACGCATCCATGTACAGGCCCCCAAATACCCCCGAGCGGGCTGAAAGCTGCAATGGATCGAAGGGCTTGGCAAGAGTCCCGCATCGCGCCGGTTGAGAGTGGGCGGGGGCGCCGCTACATGGCCCGCGCAATGACAAAGATGTTCAGGATCGCGCTTCCCGACGGATCGGTGAAGGAAATGCCCGAGGGCTCGACCCCGGCGGACGTCGCCGCGGCGATCGGGCCGGGGCTCGCCAAGGCCGCGCTCGCCGCCCGCGTCGACGGCGAGGTGCGAGACATCACGCGTCCGTTCGAGGGCGACGCTGCCCTGGCACTCATCACCTCGCGCGACGAAGCGGACGCGCTCGAGCTGGTGCGCCACGACTTCGCGCACATCCTTGCCGAAGCGGTGCAAAACCTGTTCCCCGGCACGCAGATCACCTTCGGCCCGGCGACTGACGACGGTTTCTATTACGATTTCGCCCCGACCGCCGAGCACGGCCCCTTCACCGAGGAGGAGCTGCCGGCGATCGAGGAGGAGATGCGGCGCATCATCGCCGCCGATGAGCCGCTGGTCCGTGAGGTCTGGAAACGCGAAGATGTGCGGGCGCTCTTCGAGAAACAGGGCGAGCGCTTCAAGGCCGAATGGGTGATGGAGCTTCCGGACGGTGAGCCGATCACCATGTACCGCTCGGGCAAGTCCGAGGGCGCGTGGATCGACCTTTGCCGCGGTCCGCACCTCGCTTCGACCGGAAAGCTCGATCCGACCGCGTTCAAGCTGACCCGCGTGTCGGGCGCTTATTGGCGCGGCGACCCCAAGAACCCGATGCTGAGCCGCATCTACGGGACCGCCTGGCTCAACAAGAAGCAGCTCGAGGCCTATCTCGTCCGGCTCGAGGAAGCGGCCAAGCGCGACCATCGCAAGATCGGGCAGGAGATGGACCTGTTCCACCTCCAGGCCGAGGCGCACGGGTCGGTCTTCTGGCACCCGAAGGGCTATCGCATCTGGCGCGAGCTCGAGGCCTACATGCGCCGCCGGCTCGACGCTGCCGGCTATGTTGAGGTGAAAACCCCGCAGCTCATGGACGCCCGCCAGTGGGAGAAGAGCGGCCACTGGGGCAAGTATCGCGAGAACATGTTTGTCGTCCCCGACGAGATCCCGTCGACCGAGGACGACGCGCCGATCCTGTCGGGCTCGTCAGACCTGATGGCGCTGAAGCCGATGAACTGCCCTGCCCACGTGCTGATCTTCAAACAGGGCATCACCAGCTACCGCGACCTGCCGATTCGCATGGCCGAATTCGGTTGCTGCCACAGGAACGAGCCGCATGGCGCGCTCCACGGCATCCTTCGGGTCCGCCAGTTCACGCAGGACGACGCCCATATTTTCGTCCGCGAGGACCAGCTGGTCGACGAGATCGTCGCCTTCTGCGACCTGCTCGACAGCGTCTATCATGACCTCGGCTTCGACAGCTACGCGATCAAGCTCGCGCTTCGGCCTGACCAGAGGTACGGCACCGACGAGGAGTGGGACCGCGCTGAGCAGGTCCTTCGCGACGCCGTCGAGAAGTCTGGACGGGCGACCGAACAATATGGTTGGGAAGAGCTGCCCGGCGAGGGCGCCTTCTACGCGCCGAAGCTCGAATTCCACCTGACCGACGCCATCGGCCGCACTTGGCAGGTCGGCACAATCCAGGCCGACACCGTGCTGCCCGAGCGGCTCGACGCCACCTATGTCGGCGAGGATGGGCAAAAGCACCGTCCGGTCATGCTCCACCGCGCAATCATCGGGACCTTCGAGCGTTTCCTCGGAATCCTCATCGAGCATCATGCCGGCAAGTTCCCGCTGTGGCTCGCGCCCGTGCAGGCGGTCGTCGCGACGATCGTGTCGGACGCGGACGCCTATGCGGAGCAGGTGGCGGCGAAGCTGTCAGCGGCCGGAATCCGGGTCGAAACGGACCTTCGTAACGAGAAGATCAACTACAAGGTGCGCGAGCACAGCCTCGCCAAGGTCCCGCTTCTCCTCGTCGTCGGCAAGCGCGAGGCGGAGGAAGGAACGGTCGCGCTCCGCCGGCTCGGAAGCGACGAGCATCAGAAGATGATGAGTCTCGACGAGGCTGTTGAGATGATGCGCAACGAGGCAGTGCCGCCCGATCTGGAGCTCGCAAACGCCTGACGCGGCTTCGACACAGGTCGCGGCAAAAATGACTCACATGCCCCCGCGCAGACTTTTCATTGCGCGCGGGAGTGCCTAACTGCACCCTGACCGACAACAATAAACGGAGTCTTCGCTATACCACCGCCCTATCCGCGCCGAGGGATGGCGCCGCCGCCACCGATGAGCGGCCCCCGCTACAACGAATTCATCCAGTCCCAGAAGGTCCGGGTGATCGATGAAAATGGCGAAAATCTGGGCGTGATGTTTACGCGCGAAGCGTTCGAGCAGGCACAGGAGGTCGGGCTCGACTTGGTGGAGATTTCTCCCAACTCCGACCCGCCGGTCGCGAAGTTCCTCGATATCGGCCGCTACAAGTACGAGGCCCAGAAGAAGGCCAACGAGCAGCGCAAGAAGCAGAAGACGCAGGAGATCAAGGAGATCAAGATGCGTCCGAACATCGACGATCACGATTATGACACGAAGATGAAGAAGGTCTTCGAGTTCATCGAGGAAGGCGACAAGGTGAAGGTCACCATGCGCTTCCGTGGCCGCGAGATGGCGCATGGCGAGCTTGGCATGGCGGTGCTCCGCCGGGTGCAGGAGCAGACTGCCGAGGTAGCGAAGGTCGAGGCGCACCCGCGCATGGAAGGCCGCCAAATGCTGATGGTGCTCTCGCCCAAGTAAGCCACGGTTAGCCGGTCGCTGTCCTGTCCGCGCTGCAGCGGGTCGATGGAGCCCGGCTACACCATCGACAACGCCTACGGTTCGAAGACGCTGCCCGAATGGGTCGCCGGTGAGCCTGCCTCAAGCTTGGCGGCAAGGACCAGCTGTAGGTCGTCACCTATCGTTGCCGCCGATGCGGACATCTCGAAAGCTACGGCGACCGCGGCTGACGGCCGACTACTTACATTGCTGTTGCCAAATTGCTTCAGCACGGCTGCATTCACCTCGTTGCGGCCGCGCAATCGCTTTCTTTGATTTCTAATCATCGTTAGCCTCCCCCGCGGAGCGGGCGCCCGTGCGTCCGAAGGGGAGAGAAAGATGATCCGCAAGTCCGCGTGGCTGCTTTCGGCCGGCCTGTTCGCAATCACGACTCCGGCAATCGCGCAAACCGCCGTTTCCAACACCGACACCGACAAGCAAACTGCGCAGCCGACTCCCGGGGCCACCGAGGGCGCTGCCGCACAGGACCAGGCGCGCGAGCAGCCGGCGAACACCGGCGAGATCGTGATCACTGCGACACGCCGTAACCAGGCGCTTTCGGACGTGCCGATGGCCGTCAGCGCGGTTACCGCGAAGCAGCTCCAATATACGGGCGCGACCGACATCCGGCAGCTGGATCAGGTTTCGCCATCGCTCCTCGTCTCTTCGACGACGTCGGAAGCAGGTGCAGCCGTCGCGCGTATCCGCGGCATTGGCACCGTCGGCGACAACCCGGGCCTCGAAGGCTCGGTCGGTGTCTTCATCGACGGCGTCTATCGTCCGCGCGCCGGCATGGCGCTCAACGATCTCGGGCCGCTCGACCGCATTGAGGTGCTGCGCGGTCCGCAGGGCACCCTGTTCGGCCGCAACACGTCGGCCGGCCTGATCTCGATCATCACTGCGAAACCGCGTTTCGAGCCCGAGATCGACGGGCAGATCGATGCTGGCAATTACGACTACTGGCGCGCCCAGGGCAGCGTCACGGGGCCGATCAGCGACAGCGTTGCCGCGCGTCTCGATGCGGTCTGGGTCAAGCGCGACGGCTTCCTCAAGGATGTGATCTCCGGGCGGCGCGTCAACGACCGCCATCGCTGGTCGACGCGCGGCCAGGTGCTGTTCCAGCCGAACTCCGACTTCTCCTTCCGCCTCATCGGCGATTATTCGCATAAGAACGAGGAGTGCTGCGGCGCCGTCTACCTGCCGACGCAGGACGTGATCCCGACGGGCGGCGGTTCGGTCACTACCGCGCCGTCGACGATTGCTGGCATCCTTCGCGGGCTGGGCGCGACTATCATCGACGATCCCGAGCGGCGCGAGATGTCGATCACGCCGGGCCGCAATTACAACGGCAGGGTCAACGACTGGGGCATTTCGGGTGAAGCGGTGTACGACTTCGGCGGCGCCGAGCTGACCTCGATCACGGCATATCGCTACAACAAGTACACGCGCGGCATGGATGCGGATTTCAACGATCTCGACATCCTCTTCCGCGAGGATGATGGCGGTTCGTACAACCGCTTCAAGACGTTCAGCCAGGAACTCCGCCTCCAGGGCAACGCCTTCGGCAACAAGCTCGACTGGCTGATTGGCGGATATTACGCGAACGAGAAGCTGCAGGTCGCGGACAACCTCAGCTACGGTAATGATTACGACCGCTACGCGAACTGCTTGATCGCTGCCAATTTCGCCGCTGCTGCGGGCGTTCCGTCGCTCCTGCAGACATCCTCACCGACCTGCTTCAACAAGACCGTTGCCGGCGCCGCGCTGCCGCTGTTCGGCGCCAATGCGCCTGCCCTGGCAGCATTTGCGGGATTGCCGATTACCATCCCGGGCATCGGGCCGGTCAATTTCGGCGCCCAGCCGCCATTCACCAACAGTGGCTATCAGAACCTCGCCACGCTGTTCGGACATCCCGGGCTGACGCTCGCGGGAACGGGCCTCGACGACCTCTACAACCAATCGTCCAACAACTGGGCGCTGTTCACGCACAACATCTTCTCGATCACGGACAGCCTGAAGCTGACCGCGGGTCTTCGCTATACCCATGAAAAGAAGACGCTCAACGCGGACCTTCGCGACAACATGGGAATCTGCAACATCATCGCGGCGTCGCCGTTCGCGGCGCTGCAGCAGCCGGCATGCGTGCTCGCAAGCATCCCGGGCGGAGCCCTCGCGATCGACGATTCCCGCTCGGAGAACAAATTCTCGGGTACGGCGGTGCTGAGCTACAAGGTCACGCCGCAGTTGCTGACCTATGCGAGCTACTCGCACGGCTACAAGGCGGGCGGCTTCAACCTCGACCGCTCGGCGCTATTCCGCTCGGCCAGCCCGCAAAATGTTACGGCTCCGCTATCCGGCAGCGGATCCGTCTGCGTGTCCGCGGCGCAGCCCGGCTGTGGCGGTGTCGTCGCTTCCGGATCCGACCTCCAATTTCTGCCTGAGACGAACGACGCTATCGAACTTGGCGCCAAGTACAACGGCGGCTGGATCGACTTCAACGTCGCCGTGTTCCGTCAGCTGTTCAAGAACTTCCAGTTGAACACGTTCAACGGCCTCAACTTCATCGTCGAGAACATCAACAGCTGCAGCGAGGACCTCAACGGCGCCGACACGGACAACGATCCGCGCACCGGCGCTTGCACCGGCAAGACGCGTTCGGGCGTCAAGGACACGGGCGTCGAGCTGGAAGCTTTCACGCACCCCATGCGCGACCTCATGATCAACGCCGGCGTCACCTATTCGAACGTCAGGTATCGCGACAATCTCGTCGGCGCGGACGGCAAGCCGCTCTCGAACGCCTTGTGGCAGCTTCCCGGCCGCCAGATCTCGAACGCGCCGAAATGGACGGTGACTGGCTCGACTGCCTGGACTCCGGCGATCGGCGGGAGCGGTATGCACGCCCTCGTCTATGCGGACGCGCGCTACATGAGCAAGTTTAACACCGGCTCCGACCTCGACATCGAGAAGATGCAGAAAGGCTTCACTGTCGTGAACGGCCGTATCGGAATCGAAGGGCCGGAGGATCGCTGGGGGATCGAGCTCTGGGCGCAGAACATCTTCGACAAGACCTACAAGCAGGTCGCGTTCGACTCGCCGATCCAGGGCACGCCGGGATCGACGACGCGGGCGGAAGAGCAGGTCCCGCCGTTCTACCCGCGGGCGACTCAGCTCTACAGTGCCTTCCTGGGTGAGCCGCGGACCTTTGGCGTGACTCTGCGCGGCAAGCTGTCGTGGAATCACCCGGCGCCGCCGCCCTATGTCGCCCCGCCCGCTCCGCCGCCGCCTCCGCAGGTGGTCGAGCCGGCTCCGCCGCCGCCACCTCCGCCGCCTCCGCCGGCGCCTGTGGAACGCGGCGAGCGCGGCTGAGCTAAGCCGCTTTCGCTCTCGACGGCTCGCGCGCGGCTTCAAGGAGCTGCGCGCGAAGCTCGTCGATCTCCTCGCTGCTGAGCTTCGATCCGCCCGGCGCCGTCAAATAGAAGACGTCGACCGCGCGCTCGCCGTAGGTGGCGATATGCGCCGAGTGGATGGTGTGACCGCAGCGGTGGATTGCCGCTGCAAGGGCGGCGAGCAGCGCCGGCCGGTCCCGCGCATTCACCTCGACGACCGTGGTCCGGGTCGAAGCGCGTTCAGCAATCGCGACCGACGGAGCGACCTCGAAGGCGGTCGTCCGCCGCGGCGGCTCCGACGAGGGCAATGGTGGAGGCTCCAAGCCGAGGAGCGCGGTCTCGACGGCTCGGACCAGCCGGCCGCGCTGGCGCCGGTCGGCATAGGCGCGGCCGCGGCCGTCGAGAACGAGCAGATTGTCGAGCGCCCATCCGTCGCGCGTCGTGTGGATCCGGGCGTCGACGATGTTCGCGCCCGCCGAGGCGAGGCCCGCGCAGATCCGGTAGAAGAGGCCCTGCCGGTCGGGGGTGAACACGCTAACCCGGGTCGCGCCGCTTTCGGCGTCCTCCTCGGCGACGACGCTGGGCTTCGCATCGCCGATCCGCGCTTCGGCATCGGCGACCTGGCGCGCGTTCGCGGCCTGCCATGCGAGCGGTTCGGCCAGCCAGTAGCTGTCGGGAAGCCGCTTTGCGTGCGCGGCAACGGCGCTCGCCTTCCAGCCGAGCGACTCCGCCAGCTCCTTGCGGCGCGCCTGCACGACCTCCGCCCGGCCGTGCTGCCGGTGGCCAAGGCGAAGCCGCTCCTCGGCCGCCTCGAACAATGTTCGCAGCAGGGTGCGTTTCCACTCGCTCCAGATGCCCGGACCAACCGCGCGGATGTCGACCACCGTGAGGATGAGGAGCAGCCGCAGCCGCTCGGGACTCTGCACCTGCCGAACGAAATCCTCGATCGTCTTGGGGTCGGCAAGGTCGCGCTTGAACGCCGTCGCAGACATCAAAAGGTGATGCAGCACGAGCCATGATACCGTCTCGGTCTCGGCAGCGTCGAGGCCGAACCTCGGTGCCAGCTTCAAGGCGATCTCGGCGCCGATCACGCTATGGTCGCCGCCGCGCCCCTTGGCGATGTCGTGGAGGAGGACGGCAACGTAGAGCACGCGGCGCGACGCGATCTGCCTGAAGATCGCGGTCGAGATCGGATGGTCCTGCTTCAGCTCGCCACGCTCGATGGCGCCTAGCAGGCCGAGCGCGCGGATCGAATGTTCGTCGACCGTATAGTGATGGTACATGTCGAACTGCATCTGCGCGACGACGCGGCCGAAGTCGGGAACGAAGCGGCCGAAGACCCCGGAGTCGTTCATCCATCGGAGTACGACTTCCGGCCGGTTGATGCACGTCAGCACCTCCATGAAGAGCGCATTGGCGCGCGGGTCGTGGCGGATCGCGCGGTCGATCAGCACGGCGTCGCGGGTCGCCGCGCGCATCGCTTGCGGATGGATCTCCAGCTGCTCGCGCGCCGCGACCGCAAACAGTTCGAGCAGCCGCACCGGGTCGACGCGAAAGAAATCGTCCGACGGAATCGCTATCCGCCCGCGGTCGAGAACGAAACCCGCGAGCCGCTTGGGCCGGCGACGGATGGTCGGAAGCGCGAAGCGGAACCCCTTCTTGCCCAGCTGCTCGTCGAGCTGGGCGAGGAAAAGCCCGGTCAGGTCTCCCACCGTCTTCGCGTTGAGGAAGTAGAATTGCATGAAGCGCTCGACCGCCGACTTCCCCGGCCGATCGGCGTAATTCATAATCTCGGCGATCTGCCGCTGGGTATCGAAGCTGAGCCGTTCCTCCGGCCGTCCGGCGAGTTGGTGAAGGTGGGAGCGCACCGACCAGAAGAAACGCTCGGCGCGGTCGAACCGCTTGAACTCCGCTGCAGTTAGTAGCCCCGCCCCGACGAGGTCGGTCGGCTTCTCGACCCCGTGGACGTACTTGCCGATCCAGTAGAGCGTGTGGAGGTCGCGAAGGCCGCCTTTGCCGTCCTTCACGTTCGGTTCGACGACATAGCGGCTGTCGCCCATCTTCACGTGCCGCTCGTCGCGCTCGGCGAGCTTTGCGGCGACGAACTCGGCGGCGGTGCCGGCGACCACTTCCTTGCGGAAGCGGCGCATCGCGGCGTCGAACAGCTTCTCGTCGCCCCAGATCCACCGCGCTTCCAGGAAGGCGGTGCGGACGCTCATGTCCTTCTTCGCGAGGGCGATGAGCTGGACGGTCGACCGGATCGAGTGGCCGACCTTGAGCTTCAGGTCCCAGAAGAGATGGAGGACCGCTTCGGCGACGCGCTCTTCGGCGGCCGTCGGCGCCTTGGCGGTGAGGAACATGAGATCGAGGTCGCTGAACGGCGCCATCTCGCCGCGGCCTGTTCCACCGAGGCCGACGAGCGCGATCTCCGTGGGCGCTTCGCCGACAAGGCGCTCGGTCGCGAAGTCGTAGCTGAGGCGTACGAGCTGGTCGTGAAGGAAGGCGGTTGCGCGCGCGGCGGCGCGGCCGTTGCCTGGCTCGACCAACAGGCGCTTGGCGACTTCGGCCCGGCCATATTCGAGCGCGCCGCGAAGGATAGTGACGGCTTCGGCGGCCAGCCGCTTCCCCGCGGGCAAGCCCTTCAGCCGGTCGGCAACCGCGCGGCGGTCGATGATCGCGCGCGGGTTGTCGATGTCGTGGAAGCTCATCAGCCTTGCTCGGTTGCCAGTCTCTTCAGGCGATATAAGGCATCGAGTGCTTCGCGCGGAGTCAGGCTGTCCGGATCGATCCCGCCGAGCGCGGCGGTGAGGGGATCGGGACCGTGCTCGGGTTCTGCCGCGGCGGCGAAGAGCGGCAGGTCGTCGAGGCCGGCCGCAATCCCGCCGGTTGCGTCGCGCCCGGCCTCGAGCTTTGCGAGCACCGACTTGGCCCGCGAAACCACCGCGGGCGGGAGGCCGGCAAGCTTGGCGACCGCGATTCCGTAGCTGCGGTCGGCCGCGCCGTCCGCGACTTCGTGGAGGAGGACGAGGTCGCCCTTCCATTCGCGCGCGCGGACGTGGTGGAGCGAGAGCGAGTCCAGCCGTCCCGCGAGCCGTGTCAGCTCATGATAGTGGGTGGCGAACAGGGTCCGGCACTTCACTTGGTCGTGCATCGCCTCGACGACGGCCCAAGCGATGGCGAGGCCGTCGTAGGTCGAGGTGCCGCGCCCGATCTCGTCGAGGATGACGAGGCTCCGGGCCGTCGCCTGGGCTAGGATGGCGGCGGTCTCGACCATCTCGACCATGAAGGTCGAACGGCCGCGGGCGAGATTGTCGGACGCGCCGACGCGGCTGAAGAGCCGGTCGACGATGCCGACCGTCGCCCGTGCCGCGGGAACGAAGCTGCCGGCCTGCGCGAGGACGGCGATCAGCGCGGCCTGCCTTAGGAAGGTCGACTTGCCGCCCATGTTCGGGCCGGTGATCAGCCAAAGCCGGTCGTTGCGCCCCAGCGAGAGGTCGTTGGCGACGAAGCGTTCGCCGCCGTCCTGTAGCGCTGCTTCCACGACCGGGTGGCGGCCGGCTTCGACGTCGAGGCACGGCTCGTCGGTGAGGTGCGGAAGGCACCAGCCGCCCTCCGCCGCGCGCTGTGCATGGCTTACGGCGACGTCGATTCGGGCGATCGCCTCGGCGGTCGCGGTGATCTGCGCCGCTGCTGCGACCGCAAGGCCGGTTAGTTCCTCGGCATGCGCAGCCTCGGCAGCGAGCGCATGCGCGCCGGCCTCGACGACGCGGCTCGCCTCTTCGTGAAGCTCGGGCGAATTGAAGCGGACGACACCGGCGAGCGTCTGGCGATGCGCGAAGCCGCTGTCGGGCGCCATCAAACGGTCGGCGTGCCTGGCCGAGACCTCCACGTGATAGCCGAGCACCGCATTGTGGCGGATCTTGAGCGAGTTGATCCCGGTCGATTCGCGATAGCGCGCCTCGAGCGCGGCAATGGCCCGCCGGCCGTTCGATGCTGCTTCGCGAAGCGCGTCCAGCGCCGGGTCGTAGGCTTCCGCGATGTAGCCGCCTTTCGACGCGTCGATTGGCGGCGAGTCGATGATGGCGATCCGTAGGTGGTCGACCAGTGCGGCATGACCGCCGAGGCGCGGCAGCAGATCGTCGAGGAGCCTTGGTCGCTCGGTCTCGATCTCCAGCTCGCTGCGAAGCGCCGCTGCGCCGCCGAGACCGTCGCGCAGCAGTGCGAGATCGCGCGGACTGCCACGCCCCGCCGCCAGGCGCGCGAGCGCTCGCGCGAAGTCGGGCATGGCCCTCAGCGCCGAACGCACGCGCTGGCGGCGGATCGCGTCCTCGTTGAGCCAGGCAACCAGCGCCAGCCGCTGCTCGATCGCGCTTCGGTTGGTCAGCGGTGCGGCGACATCCTCGCACAGAAGCCGGCGTCCGGCGGCGGTCTGGCAGCGGTCGATTTCGCCTAGCAGGCTTCCGGCGATCCCTCCCGCAACCGAGCGAGTCAGTTCGAGGCTGTCGCGCGTCGCGGCGTCGATCGCCATGTGCGCGGCGCGGCTGACCCGGCGCGGCGCGTCGAGCAGGATGCCCGCGCCTTTCTGAGTCGCATCGAGGTAAGCGAGGAGCCCACCGGCAGCGGCAAGCTCCGCGCGCGACGGCGCGCCGAGCCAATCGAGCGTCGCGATCCCGAAGCGGCTTTTGAGCGCGCGCTCACCCGCAATGCTGTCGAACCCGCCCTTGCCGGGGGACGTGCGAACGCCCGGGACGGAAGCGTCGGCGATGGTCTCGGCGGGCGAGAGCCGCGCGAGCTCGGCGGCGAGCTCGTCCGGGCCGCAGCTCACCAGCTCGAACCGGCCCGTCGAAATGTCCGCCACCGCAATCGCCCAATCGTCGCCAGCGCGCCCGATCGCCGCCAGCCAGTTCGCCGACGCGGACTCGAGCAACGTGTCCTCCGTCAGCGTGCCCGGCGTGACGAGGCGGATGATCGCGCGATCGACCAGCGCCTTCGACCCTCGCGCCTTGCGCGCCTCCGCCGGGCTCTCGGTCTGCTCGGCAATCGCGACGCGGTTCCCGGCCTTGATCAGCCGCGCAAGATACGACTCCGCCGAATGGACCGGGACCCCGCACATCGGGATCGGCTCGCCCTCGTTCTCGCCGCGCTTGGTGAGCGCGATGTCGAGGCACGCGGAGGCGATCTTCGCATCCTCGAAGAACAGCTCGAAGAAGTCGCCCATCCGGTAGAACAGCAACGCGTCCCCCGCCTCATCCTTGAGGCGCCGGTACTGGGCCATCATCGGGGTTGGAGCGTCGGCGCGGGCCATGGTTGATTGGTAGCGGCTCAATCCGTCATGCTGAACTTGATTCAGCATCCATCGGCAGACCTCTCCACAGGTTTCGACCGTTGGCGCTCATCAACCCTGATTTTCCTCAGGATGACGTGGCCGCGTGTCTCCGCTAAGGCGCTGCGCGATGTCAGAGTCCAACGTAAAGTACACCGAATCCGAGGCGCTCGATTTCCACTCGCAGGGCCGCCCGGGTAAGCTCGAAATCATCGCCTCGAAACCGATGGCGACGCAGCGCGATCTCAGCCTCGCTTACTCGCCCGGCGTCGCGGTGCCGGTGCGGGCGATCGCCGACAACCCGACCTGCGCTTACGACTTTACGAGCAAGGGCAATCTCGTTGCCGTCATCTCGAACGGCACAGCGATCCTCGGCCTCGGCAACCTCGGCGCGCTGGCATCGAAGCCGGTGATGGAAGGCAAGGCGGTGCTGTTCAAGCGCTTCGCCGACGTCGACGCCATCGACATCGAGGTGAAGACCGAGGACGCGCAGCGCTTCATCGATTGCGTCGAGTTGCTCGAGCCGAGCTTCGGCGGAATCAACCTCGAGGACATTGCCGCGCCCGACTGCTTCATCATCGAGCAGACTCTGCGCGAGCGGATGAACATCCCGGTCTTCCACGACGACCAGCATGGCACGGCAATCATCACCGCGGCCGGGCTCATCAACGCCTGCCTCCTCACCAATCGCAAGCTTTCCGACGTGAAGGTGGTGGTGAACGGCGCCGGCGCAGCGGCCATCGCCTGCACCGAGCTGATTAAGGCGATGGGCGTTCGCGGCGACAATGTGATCATGTGCGACCGCAAGGGCGTGATCAGCAAGGACCGCACCGACCTCGACCAGTGGAAGTCGGCGCACGCGATCGACACCGACAAAAGGACGCTGGCCGAGGCGCTCGAAGGCGCCGACGTATTCCTCGGTCTTTCGGCGGCGGGCGCGCTGAAGCCGGACATGGTGAAGACGATGGCGAAGGAGCCGATCATCTTCGCCATGGCCAATCCCGATCCCGAGATCTGGCCGCCGGACGCGACGGAAGTGCGCCCCGACGCGATCATCGCCACCGGCCGCTCGGACTTCCCGAACCAGGTCAATAACGTCCTCGGCTTCCCCTTCATCTTTCGCGGCGCGCTCGACGTTCGTGCGACCGCAATCAACGAGGCGATGAAGATCGCCGCCGCGGAAGCGCTGGCCGAACTCGCGCGTGAGCCGGTGCCGGAGGAAGTCGCGGCGGCCTACGGCGGACGCGCGCAGAGCTTCGGGCGCGATTACATCATCCCGGCCCCGTTCGATCCGCGGCTCATGGAAGTCGTGGCATCTGCGGTCGCCGAGGCCGCCGTCCAGAGCGGCGTCGCGCAAAGGCCGATCGCAAACATGGAGTCTTACCGGCAGGAGCTACGCGCGCGGCTCAACCCGACCGTGTCGGTGATGAGCCTTGCCTACGAAAATGCGAAGCAGAACCCGAAGCGCGTGCTGTTCGCGGAGGGCGAGGAGCCCAACGTGTTGCGCGCCGCCATCGCCTTCAAGGAAGGCGGTTACGGGACCCCGGTGCTCGTCGGGCGCGAGGACGTCTACGATGTCCTCAAGGAAATGGGCGTCGAGAACCCGCGCGAATATGAGGTCCTGAATAGCCGCAACTCACCGCTCGTCGGCCGCGCGGTCGATTATATCTACGCCAAGCACCAGCGGCACGGCATGCTCCGCCGCGAGATCGAACGGTTGGTCAACCAGGACCGCAATTATTTCGCTGCGGCAATGCTGTCGCTCGGCGAAGCGGATGCGATGATCACCGGGACGACGCGGCCGTTCAGCCAGTCGCTGAAGCAGGTGCGTACCGTCATCGACGACGAACCGGGCGCGACGCCGTTCGGAATCAACGTCATCGTCAGCCGCAGCCACACCGTGCTCATCGCCGACACGGCGGTGACCGAGCGGCCAACGGCCGAGCAATATGCGGCGATCGCGATGCGCGCCTCGTCCTTCGCGCGGCGCATCGGCCTGGAGCCGCGCGTCGCGTTCATCAGCTACACGACCTTCGGCAACCCGCCGGGCATGCACATCGAGGGGCTGCGCGAGGCGGTGAAGCTGCTCGACGGCTTCCATGTCGACTTCGAATATGAGGGCGAAATGGCGCCCGACGTCGCGCTCAACTACGACTATCAGTCTCAATATTATCCGTTCAGCCGACTTTCCGGCGCAGCCAACATCCTCATCATGCCCGGCCTCCAGTCGGCCAGCCTGTCGGCGAAGCTGTTGCGGTCGGTCGGTGGGGAAAGCGTGCTCGGCCCGTACATCCTCGGCCTCGAGCATCCGGTGCAGATCGCGCCGATGACGGCGAGCGCGTCCGACCTCGTGATGCTGGCGGTCCTGGCAGGCAACGACGCCCACGTCCGCGCGCAGCGCGCAGCGGCCCGGATCTAGCTCCTCCCTATCGGCGAAGCTGATGGGGAGGGGAACCGCTCGATGAAGTCGAGTGGTGGAGGGGTTGGCGCTGACCCCTCAACCATTGAATCTCCGTTCAATGGTCCCCCTCCCCAGCCTTCGGCCAGGGAGGAGCTTAGATCCGCTCCACGCTCGAAACAGGATCGGCTTCGCGCAGCGCTGCGATGATCGCGTGCAGGTGCGCGAGGTCGTGGACTTCAATGTCCAGGTAGAAGGTCTGGAAGCTGCCATCGCGGTGGGCGAGCTGCAGGTTGATGATGTTGGCGTGTTTGGCGCCGAGGATCCCCGACATCGTGCCGAGCGCGCCCGGAATGTCGCGGAGAATGACGGCCAACCGCGCCGCGCCGCCATCCGAGCCCTCGCCCCAGGCAAGATCGAGCCAGTCGGCGTCGATCCCGCTCGCAAGCGTGTCGCAGCCGATCACGTGGACCTCGATCTGGTCGTCCTCACGGCGAAGCCCGACGATGCGGTCGCCCGGAATCGGGTGGCAGCAGGTGGCGAGGTGATAGGCGACGCCCGGCGTCAGCCCCTTGATCGAGATCGCCTTGCGTTGGCCAAGCGGGCGCGGGGCGACGTCGCCGCCGGCTGAGCCCGGCATCAGCGCTTCCATCAGCGCCTCGTCGCTGACGCGCTTGCGCGCGATCGCAATCATCAGCTCGTCCTCATTTTCGATCTTGAGCTTCTTGAGCGCGCGTTTCTGCGCGTCCTTGTCGAGTTCGGCGGGAAGGCGGGCGACGATCTCGTCGTAGATCTTGCGCCCGAGCTCGATCGTCTCTTCGCGCTCCTTGTGGCGGACAAAGCGGCGGACACCCGCGCGCGCCTTGCCGGTGGCGACGAAGCGGAGCCAGCTCGGCTGGGGATGCTGGGCTTCAGAAGCGAGGATTTCCACCTGGTCGCCATTCTCCAGCATCGTTCGAAGCGGGACGACGCGGCCGTTCACCTTGGCGCCGACAGTGCGGTCGCCGAGGTCGGTGTGAACGGCGTAGGCGAAGTCGACCGGCGTCGCGCCCTTGGGAAGCTGGATCAGCTCGCCCTTCGGCGTGAAGGCGAAGATTCGGTCTTGGTACATCGCCATCCGGGTATGCTCGAGGAGCTCCTCGGGGCTCTCCGCATGGTCGAGGATCTCGACGAGGTCGTCGACCCAGGGAATCGCGACGTCGCCTTTCGGCTTGCCCTCCTTGTAGGCCCAGTGCGCCGCGAGCCCGCGCTCGGCCTGCTCGTGCATCTCGCGGCTTCGGATCTGGATTTCGATCCGCATCTTGGAATCGTGGATCACGGAGGTGTGCAGCGAACGGTAGCCGTTGCGCTTGGGGGTCGAGATGTAATCCTTGAAACGTCCCGGAACCATCGGCCAGCGGCTATGGATGAGGCCGAGCGCGCGATAGCAATCGCCGACATCCGCGACGATGATGCGGAAGGCCATGACGTCGGACAGCTGCTCGAAGCTGATGTGCCGCTCCGCCATCTTCTTCCAGATCGAGAAGGGGTGCTTCTGGCGCCCTGTGACTTCGGATTCGAGGCCGTTGTCGGCGAGGTAGAGCTGCAGGCCCAGGCCGATCCGATTGACGAGGTCGCCGCCCGCTTCGGTGAGCTGGGTCAGGCGGCGGGTGATCGATGCGAAGGCGTCGGGCTCCAGCTCGCGGAACGCCAGCGTCTGCATCTCCGTCATCATCTCGTACATGCCGATCCGCTCGGCGAGCGGCGCGTAGATATCCATCGTCTCGCGCGCGATCCGGCGGCGCTTCTCCTCCGACGGGATGTGGTAGAGCGTCCGCATGTTGTGGAGCCGGTCGGCCAGCTTCACGAGCAGGACGCGGATGTCGTCGCTCAATGCGAGGAGGAACTTGCGGAGGTTCTCCGCGGCCCGCTCGCTTTCGGACTGCGCCTCGATCTTGCTGAGCTTGGTGACGCCGTCGACGAGCCGGGCGACGTCCTTCCCGAACAGCTTCTCGATCTCTTCCGTCGTCGCGACCGTGTCCTCGATGGTATCGTGGAGGATCGCAGTGGCGATCGTCTGGTCGTCGAGCTTCAGGTCGGTGAGGATGCCAGCGACTTCGATGGGGTGGCTGAAATAGGGGTCGCCGGAGGCGCGCTGCTGGTCGCCGTGCGCCTTCATCGAGAAGACGTAGGCGCGGTTGATCAGCCCCTCATCCGCATCGGGATCGTAGGAGCGGACCTTCTCGACCAGTTCGTACTGACGCAGCACCTCCCTAAGATGGGGGACTGGAGCACTTTTGTGCAAGCGCGAAAGAATAGGGGTGGGGCTGCCGGAGGGGAGCGGAGAGCGTGGCAGCCCCTGGGGAAGTTTATTGCTGTGCGAGCGCCTGGGCGGGCTGCGACTTGGCCGACGCGTTGCAGCGGTCGAGCTCGGCGGGCGTGAAGGCGCGGCCGTCGACGAGGAAGCTCTCCACCCGTCCGGCGTGTTTCGCCAGCGACTGGCACAGGACCACCGGGCGGCTTTCCGCCGTCGCGCCCTGGCAGGCGTCGGCGCCGCAGTTCCAGGTGATGTCGCGCGCAATGAACTTACCTGCGCTCGGCGTGTGGAGCGTGGCGGAGTAATTGGCTGCAGCGGCTGGCGCTGCGGTCAGGACGAGGCCGAGAAGGAGCGGAAGGGAGCGGGACATCGCGGCACCTCTGTGATAAAGTTGCGAATCACAACTAAATGCCGGACTAAGTCGCAAATTGCAACTGGTTTTTGGAACTGTTGTATGCTTTGTGAGATTTAGCAGGGGAGAGAACGGCTTATGCCCGGTGATCGGCTGACGTCGCATATCGATCGTTTCAAAGAGGCGGCGCTAAGCTGTCCGCTGCCCGCCGCTGTCGAGCTGATCGGCGAGAAATGGGCATTCCTGATCCTTCGCGGCGCCTTCAACGGACTCCAACATTTCGAGGAGTTCCAGGCGGGCCTCGGCATTGCTCGAAACATTCTCTCCGACCGCCTCAGCAAGCTCGTCTCCGGCGGAATTCTCGAGCGTTCTTCCGACCCGGCGGACAAAAGGCGGGTGATCTATTCCCTGACGCCGAAGGGCGAGGGCCTGCTTCCAGTGGTGCTAGCACTGCGGCAGTGGGGCGAGGAGTGGGGCTACGGCTCTATGGATATCGTCCTCGCCGATCGCCGGGACTGCAAGCCGGTGCGCAAGATGTGCGTCCTTTCCCATGACGGCCGGCCGCTCAAGCTCGGCGACCTCACCTGGATCGCTCGCGAAGGCGGCAACGCGCTTCTCAGCACCGCCGCCGAGTAGCTATTCCATCGCGATGATGTGGTCGCGAAGCGCCCGCGCGTCGTAGAGCGCGTTGTGCGGGACCTTGCTGTTCGCCGCGGTGCTGAAATTACTCATCGGCGCCAGGCGGAAGATGACGTGGCGGACGTCGATCATGTCGCCTGGCCCGGTGATCATCAGGTCGCAGAATTGCGCAATGTCCTCGGGCCAGTCGGCGATGATCAGAACTTCGTCGTCGTGGCGGAGATAGCGCTCCAGCGCATGCGCCGCATCCTCGCGCGACAGACGGGGGCATGAAAGCTGCTCGGGAACGGAATCGAGATAGGGGGTCACATGCCGCTCGACCCATTCGACGAGCGGTGCCGACGTCTTGAACGTCAGATAGAGATCGTCGCCGTCGTCCGGGACCAGCGCGAGGCTCATAAGCTCGCCGCCGGGGCCGTTATATTCGGTATCGAGAAAGTAGCGCACTAGCCCGGCAGATAGCCCGAACAGTCGTCCGTCGGCAGCGGCTTATTCTTGCGGCAGCGCTTCTCCTGCGCGCGCATGAGCTTCCGCCGCTCCTCCTCCTGCTTCCGCATCTTCCGGCCGAGCTTCTCGTCCCGCTCAGATTGGCTGGTGGTCACCGCATCGACGCTGGCGGAGACCACCTTCACCGGCAGGGTGACGACGTCCACTGCGGCGCTGGTGAGCATGCCGACGCAGCCGCTAAGAGTGAGCGGCAAGAGGAGCAAGGCGATGCGCTTCATCAGCGCAGGTTCGCAGACGCGCCGGCAACAGGCAATGAACAACTAATCACAGATGCATGGCGGCTTCGGCCAGAGCTTCGGCCTGTGTCAACAAAGTCTCGTCGGCCTCCGCGCCCGGCGGCAACGCCTCGCGGCCGACGATGACCATCAGCGGCACCGCCATCGGCGTGATGCGCTCGGGCTGGACGTGAAGCATGGTCGCAGCGGCGCGGTCGACAAGCCGAACGAGACGTCCGAGTTCGGTCATCCGCCGACGCGCGTCGTCCCACGCCGCGCGCAGAAGCAGATGCTCGGGCTCGTAGCGGCGAAGGACGTCGTAGATGAGATCCGTCGAAAAGCTGACCTGGCGCCCGGACTTTTTCTTCCCTGGATGGTGGCGCTCGACGAGGCCGCCGATCACGGCCACCTCGCGGAACGCGGTCTTGAGCAGATAGGAGCTTTCGACCCAGTCGATGAACTCCTGCTCGAGGATGTCAGCGGAGAAGAGCGACTTGGGGTCCGTGATCGGCTCGAGCCCGTAGCAGGCAAGCGCATAATCGTTGGCGACGAAGCCGAGCGGCTTCAGGCCCGCGCTCTCCATGCGGCGGGTGATCAGCATGCCGAGCGACTGGTGCGCGTTCCAGCCTTCGAAGCTGTAGGCGACCATGAAATGCTGGCCTTCGTGCGGGAAGGTCTCGACCAGCAACTGGTGCGGTTCGGGCAGCACCGACCGCTCGGACTGGATCTCCAGCCATTCGCGCACGTCGTCGGGGAAGCGCTGCCAGTCGTTGCGGTCGCACAGCATGTGCCGGACGCGGTTGGCGAGATGGGTCGACATCGACATGCGCTGGCCGCCGTAGGTCACGATCCGCGCCTGCTTTGACGAAGCATGGACGATGATGTCCGTGTCCTTGAATTGCTCGACCTCGAGGCTGAGGCCCGAGAAAAAGAAACGGTCGCCTGGGGCCAGCGTCGAAGCATAGCCTTCCTCGATCGTTCCGAGTTTGCGGCCGTTGCGGAAGCGGACCGTGAGCAGGGGCTGCTCGACGATGACGCCGGCGTTGAGGCGATGCTGCTGAGCGATCTGCGGCCGGGCGATTCGCCACATGCCGCCCGGCTCGGGTACGAGGCGGCGGAAGCGGTCGTAGGCTTTCAGCGAATAGCCGCCGGTCGCGATAAAGTTGAGGATTTCCTCGAAGGTCTCCTGCTTGAGGCCGGCATAGGGTGCGGCGGCGCGCACCTCGGTAAGCAGATCGTCCTGCTGGAACGGCGCGGCCACCGCCATGGCGAGGATATGCTGGGCGAGGACGTCGAGCGCGCCCGGACGGAAGACCTCGGGGTCGAGCTCGCCATCGTCGATCGCATCGAGCGCCGCGCGCGCTTCGAGATATTCGAAGCGGTTGCCGGGGACGATGATGCCCGTGGACGGCTCGTCGAGCCGGTGGTTGGCGCGGCCGATGCGCTGGAGCAGGCGCGAGCTGCCTTTGGGCGCTCCCATCTGCACGACGAGGTCGACGTCGCCCCAGTCGATGCCGAGGTCGAGGCTCGCCGTCGCGACCAGCCCGCGGAGCTTGCCCGCAGCCATTGCCGCCTCGACCTTCCGACGCGCCTCCACGGCAAGACTGCCGTGGTGGATGCCGATCGGCAGCGCCTTGTCGTTCACGGCCCACAGGTCCTGGAAGATCAGCTCGGCGAGGCTTCGCGTGTTGCAGAAGATGAGCGTGGTCTTGTGCTGCTCAATGAGTTCCATGACTTCGCGCGCGGCGTGACGGCCCGAATGTCCGCCCCACGGGATCTTGTTCTCGGGGATCAGGATGGAGAGGTCCGGATCGGCACCGGGGTCGCCGCGCACCAGGTCGACGAGGTCCATGTCCGCGTCGGGCGCTAGCCATGAGCGATAGGCGTCGGGGTCGCTGATCGTCGCCGACAGCCCCACCCGCCGAAGCCCGGGCGCGAGCTTCCGGAGCCGCGACATCGACAGCGAGAGAAGATCGCCGCGCTTTTCCTTCGCGAAGCCGTGGAGTTCGTCGACGACGATTGTCCGCAAATTCTCGAACATCTGCGCAGATTCGGAATAGCTAAGTAGCAGGCTGAGCGATTCTGGAGTCGTTAGGAGTACCTGCGGCGGCTTCAACCGCTGTCGAGCCTTGCGGTCGGACGGCGTGTCGCCGGTGCGGGTCTCGACCCGGATCGGGAGCCCCATTTCCTCGATCGGCCCGATTAGGTTGCGCTGGACGTCAACGGCGAGCGCCTTCAGCGGCGAAACGTAGAGCGTGTGCAGACCTTCGGTCGGCTGCTCGGCGAGCTCGCAGATGGTCGGCAGGAAGCCCGCAAGCGTCTTTCCGGCTCCGGTTGCCGCGACGAGCAATCCGCTCCGGCCTCGCCGCCCAAGCTCCAGCATTTCGAGCTGGTGCCGCCGCGGGCGCCAGCCCTTGGACTCAAACCAGCGTTCAACGACTGGCGGGAGGTCGCTCAGAGGTCGTCGGTCCCCTCGCGCCGGCGGCTCTCTTCTTCCCGGTAGAGGTCGCGCGTGCCCGCCTCGGTGCGATCGTCGGTGCGGTTCGAACGGTTGCGCATCACCAGCCAGATGAGGACGATCAGCAGGATCGCCGGGCCAAGTATGTCGATCACCCACCATTGCGCGTGTGCAAAATCCATTCGGTCCTCCTGCCCGGCTTGAAGGAACTCCCGGGCCTTTCACCCTATATAGCTCCGATGGCGCGTTTGGGTTCCTGGATCGAGTCCCGCCCGGAGGGCATCTACGTGCGTCCGGCGGACGCGTGGATCGACCCTTCGCAGCCGAAGCAGCGCGCCTGGGTGACTCACGGCCACGGCGATCACGCGCGCGGCGGCCATGGCGCGGTGCTCGCGACGCCCGAGACGCTGGCGATCATGGAAGTGCGCTACGGTTCCCAGAGCGGTCAGCCGATCGCTTATGACGAGACCATCCGCGTCGGCGACGTCGACGTCCGCTTCGTCCCGGCCGGCCACGTGCTCGGCTCCGCCCAGATCGTCATGGAGCACAAGGGCGAGCGGATCGTGGTGTCCGGCGACTACAAGCGCCGACCCGATCCGACCTGTCCTTGCTTCGTACCGGTGCCGTGCGACGTGTTCGTCACCGAGGCTACGTTCGGCCTTCCGGTGTTCCGTCATCCCGACACCGGGAGCGAGATCGACCGCTTGCTGCATCGTCTCCACGTGGATCCCAGCCGGTGCATTCTCGTCGGGGCTTATGCGCTGGGTAAGGCGCAGCGGATCATCTGCGAGCTTCGCGGTCGCGGGCACAATGATCCGATCTATTTTCACGGGGCGATCGAACGGCTGAACCAGCTCTACGAGAGCTTCGGCGTCTCGCTCGGCGAGCTTCGCCACACCGGCGGCGCCACCAAGCAGGAGATGGCGGGACATGTCGTTATCGCTCCGCCGGGCGCACTCAACGACCGCTGGTCGCGGCGGCTTCCGGACCCCGTAACCGCCATGGCATCGGGCTGGATGCGAGTCCGCCAGCGTGCCCGCCAGCGGAATGTCGAGCTCCCGCTGGTGATCTCCGACCACGCCGACTGGGACGAGCTCACCATGACGATACGCGAGCTGAAACCGGCGGAGGTCTGGATCACCCACGGCCGCGAGGAAGCGCTCAAGCACTGGTGCATGACGCACCAGATCAAGGCCCGCGAGCTAAATCTCGTCGGCTATGAGGATGAGGATGATTGAGGCGTTCGCGTCCGCGCCCAGGCTCGCGTATAGGCATGGGCATGATGAAGTGCCCATTCGCCTGGGCATCGGCATGCCTGCTACTGCTTGCCGCCTGCGGTCAGGCTGACAGCCCCGCAAATGACTCGGTGACCGTGAACCTGCCGCCGGCTGGCGCGCCGATCCCGCCGGGCAGCAGCTACACTTCGCTGGAACCGGCATCGTGCACGGCATTGGAGGGAAAGGCCGGCCACCGCTGCGACGGATCGGCGGGTTATGCGTTGGAAAAAAGAGCGCGCGGGCTGACGATTGTCGCGCCCGACGGGCGCCGTTCGGACCTCGATCTGACGAAGTTGGGTGCCACGGCTGAGTGGCGTGGTGCGGTGCCGGGACGTCCGACTGCGCTGATCGTCAGGGCGAACCGCAATCTGGCGGTTGCACGGCTCGAATATCCGGCATGCGTCGTTGCCGTCGTAAAGCCGCAAGCTCGTCAAAACGAAAAGGCGCGCGAGATCGCCGATGGCACGCTGCCTTCCTGTCTTAAAGGCTAGGCCGGCAGCGGTTCTCCAGCCTTCTCGGCAAGCCGCTTCAGCTCCGCCTTCGCCCGCTCGCGGTCGATGACTAGTGTCGCGGTCTGGGTGACGAGATCGACAATGAGGAGGTCGCGGACCGTCGGTTCCCGCGGTTGGCGGTGGTACATGGCGAAGGTACCGAGCACCTTGCGCCCGCTCGTCAAGATCGGGATCGACCAGCAGGCCCGCAGGCCATGAGGCAGGGCGATTTGCTTGTAGTCGGCCCATAGAGGGTCGGTGGCGATATCCGATACGAACACCGCCGCTCCAAGGTAGGCAGCAGTGCCACACGAGCCTGCGCAAGCGCCGATCTCGGCGCCGTCGATGGCGGCGCTGTAGGCACTCGGCAGGCTCGGGGCCGCCCCCTGGCGCAAATGTTTTCCGTCCGGGTCGAGCAGCAGGATCGAGCCGAGCACCCCTGTGTGCGACGTCGATTCGACGATCCGGATCAGCTCGGTGAGCGTGGTCGCAAGCGGCGCGTCCGCGATGGCGAGCTCGAGAATCTTGCTGTGCGCTTCGCGAAGCGCCTCATTGCGACGGTCGCCGGTGACATCGTTGCCCTGGATAAAGACGCTGGCTGGCCGACCATCACCAGGCGGCACGGGCTGGAAAACGAGGTCGACGAGCAATTCCTCCGCGGTCCCGTCCGGTCTTTCCAGGCTCAGCGACATGCCGCGGCCGACGAACGCCTCGCCCGATCGCGAGACTCCGGCAAGAATTTCGTCAACGCCCTGCTCGGTGAGCTCGGGAAGCGCCTCGGCGAACGGCTTGCCGACGAGCCCGCGCCTGCCGACCAGCTTCGTAAATGCGTCGTTTGCGACGGCTATCTTCTGATCTGGCCCTTCGAGCAGGAGCATGAAGCCGGGCGCCTGCTCGAACATGAGGTCGAGCCGTTGATGCTCGCTGCGGCATGCGGACAGCTGGTCCAGCATGGAGTCGTCATACAACAAGCGCGGTGGGGCGTCACCGCGCCGTGGAACGTCAGTGCGCCGTTTCGGTTCGCGTCACGCCTGACTTCGCGAGCTGGTCGTCGATCTGCGCGACCAGGCGCTCGACGCCCGCCTGATCCGCCGCTTCGGCGCGGGCAACGAGCACGTCCTGCGTGTTCGAAGCGCGGAGGAGCCACCAGCCGTCATCGGTGCTGACGCGCACGCCGTCGGTCGCGTCGACCTTCGATCCGTCGGCGGCGAGGCGATCGCGCACTTCCTCGACGATCGCGAACTTGCGCGATTCATCGACTTGGAAGCGCATCTCCGGCGTGGCGGTGGTCTTGGGCATCGAGTCCATGATCTCGGTCAGGCTCTTGCCCGACTGCGACACGGCTTCGATCAGGCGAATGGCCGCATAGAGCGCGTCGTCGAAGCCGTACCAGCGGTGCTTGAAGAAGACGTGGCCGCTCATCTCGCCCGCGAGCGGCGCACCGGTCTCCTTCATCTTCGACTTGATGAGGCTATGGCCGGTCTTCCACATCAAAGGCTGGCCGCCGAGCTCGGCGACGCGGTCGAAAAGCACTTGGCTGGCCTTCACGTCGGCGATGATCGTCGCGCCCGGCTGCTCCTTAAGCACCGGCTCGGCAAGGATCGAGAGCAGCTGGTCGCCCCAGATCACGCGTCCTTCCCCGTCGACTGCGCCGATGCGGTCGCCGTCGCCGTCGAAAGCAATTCCGAAGTCGAGGCCCTTGTCGGCCACGAGCTGCTTGAGGTGGGCGAGGTTCTTCTCGACCGTCGGATCCGGATGGTGGTTCGGGAAGGTACCGTCGACCTTGGTGAAGATCGTATAGTTCTGGCCGGGCAGCCGCTCGACCAGCATGTCGAGGATCGGGCCAGCGGCACCGTTCCCGGCGTCCCAGCCGATCCGGAACGGCTTGCCCGAAAAACCTTCGAGCAGGCGGTTGGCATAAGCTTCGCGGATGTCGACTTCCTCGACGCTGCCTCGACCGTCTTTCCAATCGCCGGCAGCCGAACGCCGGCCGATCCCCTGGATCTCCTCGCCGAAGACCGAGCGGCCTTTCAGCAGCAGCTTGAAGCCGTTGTAATTGGCCGGGTTGTGGCTTCCAGTCACCTGGATACCGCCGTCGACGTCGAGATAATGGGTCGCGAAGTAGAGCATGGGCGAAGGACCCATGCCGATCTGCATGACGTCGATGCCGCTCTCGGTGAGGCCGCGGATCAGCGCCGCTTCGAGCATCCCCGAGTGCGTGCGTCCGTCACGTCCGACGGCGATCCGCTTCGTGCCTTCGTCTGTGGCGAGCGCCGCATAGGTCCGGCCGAGTGCATAAGCGTCGGCTTCGGTCAGGGTGTCGCCGACGATTCCGCGAATGTCATATTCGCGGAGGATGGTGCGATTGAATTTGTGGGTCATCGCGCTGCCTTACGCAGCGTCGCCGCATTGGTTCAACCGGCAGCGGCCAGCTTCTGCTCTTCCTGTCCGGGGATGCCGAGGCCGGCGATCATCTCGCGAAGCTCCTGCCGCGCCGCGATATGCGCGATTCCCACCTCGCCGAGCTGCTGGAGGTCGAGGAGGGTGAGGCCCTTCGGGAACAGCTCGCGGTAGATGACGCGCTCGCCGAGGCCCGGGATGACCCGGAACCCGACGCGGCGGGCAAGCTCATCGAGCGCGGCGCCGACGCGCTTCAAATTGTGCGAATCGATGTGCTGGAGGCGGTTCCTGAGAACCACCCAGTCTACGCTCTTGCCGGTCTGCTTCGCCCGCGCGGTGCGGCTGTTCCAGATCAGCTCGGCATAGAAGCTCGGGCGCGTGATCTTGTAATTTTCCGGGTGGACCTGGCCGATGAGGTCGAGGTCGACGAAGCTGTCGTTCATCGGCGTCACGAGTGTGTCCGCGCGGAGGATCGCTGCCTTGGCGATTTCGTCGTCGCGGCCGGGAGTGTCGATGACGATCACATCGGTAGCGGCCGAAAGCCGGTCGACGGCGGCATTGAGGCCGGCTTCGCTGTGGTCCTGAAGGACTTCGTAGCTTGCCTGCGGCAGCGGCTTCTCGAGCCGGCGCATGGTTGCGTCGCGGTTCTCGAGATAGCGGGTCATCGTCCGCTGGCGGCTGTCGAGGTCGAGCGCGCCGACGCGGTGGCCGGACGCCGCGAGCGCGATCGCGGTGTGGACGGCTGTGGTCGACTTGCCGGTCCCGCCCTTTTCGTTGGCGAAGACGATGAAATGCGGCTGACTCATGCTTGATCTTTCCCCCGACGCGTGTGCAAGGCGCCGCCCGTTCGAAAGATTAACCGAGGCGCTAGCGGCGTGCAAATCGTTCGTAACAGTGAAGAATTGGCGCGGGCGCGAACCGCCGTCGGTGGCCGCCTCGCGCTCGTTCCCACTATGGGGGCGCTCCACCCCGGGCATATGGCGCTGGTGGAGGAGGCGAAGCGCCGGGCTGATACCGTCGCCGCATCGATTTTCGTCAACCCGGCGCAATTCGGACCGACCGAGGACTTCAGTCGCTACCCGCGCCGCGAAGGCGAGGACGCTCGCATGCTCGAGGATACGGGCTGCGACCTCCTCTGGATGCCGTCAGTCGCCGACATCTATCCGCAGGGCTTCTCGACGACCGTTCACGTCGCTAGCGTGTCCAGGCGCTGGGAAGGCGAGGCTCGGCCGGGTCATTTCAACGGCGTGGCGACGGTCGTCGCGAAGCTGCTGATTTCGATGCGGCCCGACGTCGCATTATTCGGCGAAAAGGATTTTCAGCAGCTCGCGGTGATCCGGCGCCTCGCTGCCGACCTCAACATTCCGACCGAGATCGTCGCAGTGCCGACCGTTCGCGAAGAGGACGGCCTGGCTCTGTCGTCACGTAACGCGTATCTTTCCGAGGAAGAGCGCGCTCGCGCCGTCGCATTGCCGCGAGCGCTCGAATATGCGCGGGCCGCGATCGGCGAGGGCAAGCCGGTTCAGATGGTTCTCGACACCGCGCGCAAGTCGCTGATCGACGCCGGCTTCTCTCGAATCGACTATTTCGTCCTTGTCGATGCGTCCACGCTGGAACCGCTCGATGCTCCCGCCGGCGAGATGCGGCTGATCGCTGCTGCGGTGGTTGGAACGACCCGACTGATTGACAATCTCGCTCTCTGAACAAAACGTGGTTTAGCGGCGTTAACCATTTCTTTCCGTTCAACGCGGAATTCTCCCCCTCAACAGGGAAGGGGAATTTGAAATGGGTGCCATCAGTCAGAAGAGCGCGGAGTTCCTGCTTCGCAGCCGTCTTGCCGATGCCGAGAATGGCGACGTCGATGCCTTGTTCGAGCTCGGGATAACATTTTCGACCGGGCGCGGCGGGATTTCCGTCGACCTCATCGAAGCGCACAAATGGTTCAACCTCGCCGCGCTGTCGGGCTCGACCCGCGGTCAGGAATGCCGCGCCGAGATCGCGCTCGAGATGACGGCGCGCGAGATCGCCGAGGCTCAACGCCAGGCGCGCGCCTGGCTATCCAGCTGCGGGTATCAGCGCCGGGCCGCTTAGTTCCTGAAGAGTCGTCGTTGCGCTCGGCGGCCCCGGGCGCTCCTTGCCCCAGGTCATTGCGGTGACCTGCGCGGAAGGGATGCCGAGCAGCACCAGATAATCGCGGACCTGCGCCGAGCGTTCGGCCCCCATGGCAAGCGCGTGATCGCGGGTGTCGGTCGGGTCTCCGCGTCCCTCGATCCTGACCGCGACCTCGGGATGCTGCCGAAGCCACATCGCCTGCGCCGCCAGGATCGTGCGCGCCTGCTGCGTCAGGCCCACGCTTCCCGGCGTGAAATAAATCGTCGTCCCGCCTGACTGGACCGCAAAGTCGGCGCGAAGCAGGTCGAGCGGATTCTGCACCATCGCCGGCGGAGCGGGCTGCCGTGCCCTCAATCCGGGAAGCTGCGCCCAAGCCGGAGCGGCGAGCAAGGCGGCGAGAAGAAGAATCTGTTTCCGCATCGGCTCAGTCCATCGCTCCCGACCAATTGGGGTCGGATCCGTCTTGGGGAATGGTCATCTTGCGCGGCGCGCTGCCGTCCAGGCTGACCCGGTAAATGCCCGGTCGGCCGGATGCGTCGGTGCGCTGGAAGACCAACTCACGGCTGCTCGCGGCCCAGCTTGGCCCTTCGTCAGCCGGGCCGGCCGTCAGCTGCTTTTCATGAGTGCCGTCAGGGCCGATGACCCCGATTCGCCGCGTGTCGCCGAAGCGCCAGGTGAACGCGATAAGATTGCCGTCGGGACTCCATTCGGGCGCGCTGTACGCGGCCTGGCTGAAAGTGATCCGGCGCTGCTGCGAGCCGTCGGTGTTCATCACGTAAAGCTGCTGTGATCCAGAGCGATCGCTCTCGAACACGATATTCCTCCCGTCGGGGGAGAAGCTGGCGTCCGTGTCGATCCCCGGCGCGGTGGTCAGACGCCGCGGCATGCCGCCGTTCGCGCCGACGACATAGATGTCGCTGTTGGCGCCGAGCATCATCGAGAAGACGATCTGCGATCCGTCGGGCGAATAGCGCGGCGCGAAGGTCATCGCGTTGCCGGGAACGAGCGGCCGCTGCTGACTCGATCCGAGGTCGACGACGCGCACTTGCGGGGTTCCGCCCTGGAAGGTGACGTAAGCGAGCCGCCCGCCCTTGGGCGAGAGCCGAGGCGTCAGCACAGTCGTGTCGCCCGCGGTCATATAGCCGTGGTCGTAGCCGTCGCTATCCATCACTGCGATGCGCTTGACCCGCGCGCTCGGCGGGCCGGTCTCGGCGACATACGCGATGCGGGTGTCGAACATGCCCGGCGAACCGGTGAGCGCCTTGTAGGCCAGCCCGGAACATTTGTGGGCCGCGCGCCGCAGATCGTTGCGTGCCGCGACGAAGCCGATTCGACCGAGTTCGCGCCCTTTCTCGGTGTCGTAGACGTAGCAGCCGATCGTGTAGCGGCCGTCGGAGCGCTGCTGGACGAAGCCGGTGACCAGCCCCTTCGCGCCGCGATCGCGCCATTTGGAAAAGGTCGGCGCCGTCACCTCGGGATAGGAATAATAGTCCTTCCGGTTGGGCGAGAGCGGCATCAGCTCCGCGGTCTGCCGCAGATCGGTTTCGATCAGCTGCGTCGCCTCCCACGCCACGCCGAGCGATTCATTGCCTTGCGTGCCGCTGTCGGGCGAAGTCATCGGCGGAAGCGCGACGACCGTGACGGCCGGCTCCTGCGCGGCAGCCGGGCTGCCGAGGGGCGAAGCGCCCAGCGCCACAGCTGCGAATTGAATTGCCCTCATTGCCCCGGCGCGACGATCTTCGAGAATTTTTCGACCCACTCTCTTGGCTGGCGCCGCGGCCGGGCCTCATGGTCCAGGAACGCGGCAGTGACGGATGCGTCGGCCAACAGTTCGTCCCCTCGCATGACTCGCTGCTGAATACGCACCGACGATGCGCGGACCTGTTCGACAGTGCTGACCACCCGAAGCTCGTCGCCGAGCCGGGCGGGCTTGCGATAGCGGATGTCGACGTGGGCGACATAATAAGCGCTGCCGTCGCCGCTCAGCATCTCCTGCTGGTCGATGCCGACGGCGCGGAGCATGTCGGACCGCGCCCGCTCCATGAATTTCAGATAGTTGGCGTAATAAACGACGCCGGCGGTGTCGGTGTCCTCGAAATAGACGGTGAGCGCGAAGCGGTGCTCGTTGCCGACGAAGCCGCCGCGGTAGGGCGTGTCGAGGTGGGAGCGCTCCATGCAGGCCGCTGTAGCGAGGGCAGACTTCGGCCGTAAGCCCCGCTTGACCTAGATGTAACGCAAAGGTTACATATCACCTACAGGTTACAAAGGGGCAAGACATGAACCAGCGTACTATTTCCGAAGAAGCCGAGAGACTGAGCATGCGGCGGGCGCGCGCGCTGCCGGCGCTCGGCATCATCTTCCTCGCCCAGCAGGCGAGCTTCCTCAGCATGCCCGAGCATGCAGTGCGGCCGGTCGATCACCTGAAGGTCAGCGCGTGGCTCGTCCTCACGATCGTCCTCCTCGCCGGCCTTGCGACTGGAGGCGGATGGTTCCGGTCTCGCGCCGTGCGGGACCTGCTCAACGACGAGAGCACGCGGGCGCATCGCCAGACGGGTTACGTCTACGGCTTCTGGGCGGCAATGGGCACGGCGCTCGGAATCTACATCGTCAACATGTTCGAGCCGGTGAGCGGCCGGGACGCGGTGCACATCATCGTCACCGCGGCCGTCGCAACGGCGCTGCTCAACTTCGGCATGCTCGAGCGGCGCGCCCTGCGGAATGGCTGAGCAGCTCCGCAACCGCATCAAGGAACGGCGCGCCGAGCTTGAGATCACACAGGCCGGTCTCGCCGAAAGCGTGGGTGTGACGCGCAAGACCGTGAACACCGTCGAAAATGGCGTCTTTACGCCGTCGACGATCCTCGCGCTCAAGCTCGCAGAGGCGCTCGATCTCACCGTCGAGCAGCTGTTCTGGATCGAGGAGCATCGCTGATCTCGCCGACCTGTCGGACGAGATCGCCTTGCGCCTCGGCCATGTCGGCAAGATGCATGCCCCAGCTCGGCAGGAACATGCCGAAAACCGCGACCTCCCCGCCGATATGGTCGGTCCATTTCTCGCCGGCTGCATGGTTGGTGCGGATCGACAAATAGCCGCGCGGGCCGTCGCTGACGCACCGTGCCGACGCGAGGCCGTCGGTGCGGACATATGGCGTCGCGGGCTGACCTTCGCTCGACCAGCTGACCGGGCCGCCCGGGACGGGAAGAGTCGAGCGGGTGAACCAGTAGCTGTCGAGCTTCACCCAGTCGCGTGAGCCCGGAAGCGCCGGGTTTACGCAGCCGACAGTCATCCCCGGGCGGGGAGCATAACCGAACATCGCGCCTTCGGGCGGGGCGTTCTTCTCGCGGAAGCTGCTCCACGCGAGGACGCAGCCCGTCTCCCCCGCGCGGCTGCAGAGCGGCGTCTTTTTGAACGTGCCGCCCACGAGCTTCCCTTGCGGGACGAGCACGTTGAAGCCGGGGATGATCGCCAGCTTCATCCTCGCCGCGACCGCCGGGTTGGTCTCGATCTCGTGCGCGATCAGCTGCTGGAGCATGAGGCTGCCCTGGCTGTGACCGATCAGCACGACCGGACGCCCCCCGTTCCGGGTGCGGATATAGTTCCGCCAGGCGGCGCGCACGTCGCCATAGGCCATCTTGGCCGCGTCGGCGATGTCGGCGCCGGCCGAGTAAGCGACGACCGAGGCCAGCGTCATTTGCCGGTAGACGGGTGCGAACGGCCGGCACACCGAGGCGAAGCGCGCGAACTGAGTCTCGGCGGCGAGCTTCTCCTCGCGGCCGGCGACCATATCACTGTTCAGTCCGCGATCGGTGGAGACGGTTGGATAGACGTAGAAGCAGTCAATCGGCGGGTCCTTGGCCACCTCGCTCTTGCCGACGGATCCATAGCCGTTCGGGTTGAGCGCGGTTGTCGGGAGCGGCGTCGAGCAGGTGTCGCCGCGGCCCGGCAGGCAGCCAGGAGGAGTCCTTCGAGTAATCGGGCTCTCCGGCTGGCGCATTCGTCTGGGCAGAGAGCGGCGCGGCCACGCAAAGCGCGGCGGCCATCAGAATCAGATGACGCATTACTTCTGTGACGCTCCGCTATCGAACAATCCGCCCTGGTTCCCCTGCGGCACCGGCAAACCGAGATGGGCATAGCCGCGGCCGTTGAGGCAGCGCCCTCGTGCGGTGCGGGCGATGAGGCCGAGCTGAATGAGATAGGGCTCGATCACGTCCTCGATCGTGTCGCGGGGCTCGCTGAGGCCGGCGGCGAGCGTCTCCACGCCGACCGGGCCGCCGCCGTAGAGGTCAGCGATCATGGTCAAATAGCGGCGGTCCATGGCGTCGAGGCCGAGGCTGTCGATCTCGAGCCGCGACAGAGCGGCGTCGGCGGCCTTCGCGTCGACCGTGTCGGAACCCGCCGCATGGGCGAAGTCGCGGACTCGCCGAAGCAGCCGGCCCGCGATGCGCGGCGTCCCGCGTGAGCGCCGGGCGATCTCGCGGGAGCCGTCGTCGGTAAGGCCGACATTCAGCAGCCGGGCGGCCCGGCGGACGACCTGCTCCAGCTCCTCGATCGTGTAGAAGTTGAGCCGCACCGGAATGCCGAAGCGGTCGCGCAGCGGCGTGGTGAGAAGGCCCTGACGAGTCGTCGCGCCCACCAGCGTGAACTTGGGAAGGTCGATCCGGACCGAGCGCGCGGACGGCCCCTCGCCGATCATGATGTCGAGCGCACGGTCCTCCATCGCGGGATAGAGCACCTCCTCGACCGCGGGATTGAGCCGGTGGATCTCGTCGATGAAGAGGACGTCGCAGTCCTCGAGGTTGGTGAGGAGCGCGGCAAGGTCGCCCGACTTGGCGATCACCGGACCCGAGGTGGCGCGGAAGCCGACACCCATTTCGCGGGCAAGAATCCCGGCGAGCGTCGTCTTGCCGAGCCCAGGCGGCCCGTGAAGCAGCACATGGTCGAGCGCCTCGCCACGGCTCTTCGCGGCGCTGACGAAGACGCGGAGGTTCTCGCGCGCTGCCTGCTGGCCGATGAAGTCGTCGAGGCTCTTCGGCCGAAGCGCCGCATCGGCGTCCTCGGAGGTGCGCTCGGGCGTCGTGATTCGGGCGGGGTCAGTGGCCATCAGTGCGAGTGTTCGACCTCGTCGCCGAGAATCTCAACCCAGTCGTTCTTCCGAGCCTCCCAGACCGAAAAGCGCGGACTCGCGAAATGGGGGTCGTCGAACGCGCCGAGCGGGATCGCAATGAGATCGTCGAACTTGCCGTTGATCTCGTAATGAACGTCGGATCCGCATTGGGGGCAGAAGTGGAAGGTGATGCGGTTGCCGCTGTCCGCCAACTTGGAGAAGGACTTCGATGTGCCTTCGATCGCAACCTGTTCCGCAGGCCAGCGCGCCTGCACCGCGAAGGCTCCGCCGCTACGTTTCTTGCAGTCGAGGCAATGGCAGACCGACACCCGGACGGGTTCGCCCGTCACGGTCGCGCAGAGCTGACCACAACGGCAAGACGCAGCGCGGGTGGTCAATGTCTGCAGTCCTTCGCCGAATAGTCCCAGGCGCCGCCGCTATCGAGGCATGCATCGATGTTCCAGTACTCACCGTACCTGATCCACAGGGCGAGGGCGATAACAGCAACGCTTACGAGTGAAATGGCGATGATGCGACTCGACCTCGTCACTTAGCCGCTTTCCTAAGCGCCAGCCGCACCAGGGCGTCGAGCGAAGCGTCTGCGCCCAGCTCGTCCTGCGCGGCGTTGACGGCGGCGCTGGCTTCGGCGGGCTTGAAGCCGAGGTTGGCGAGGGCGGAGAGGGCGTCAGCGGCGGCTCCGCCGCGTGGGGAAGGGGCTGCTCCGCCGAGGCTTGTGATTCCGAGCTTGCCCTTCAGCTCGTTGGCAATGCGGGCGGCGAGCTTAGGACCCACGCCGTTTGCGCGGCCGATCATCGCCTTGTCCTCGTGCGAGACGGCTCGGGCGAGCTCGTCGGGGTCGAGGACGGAGAGGATCGCAAGCGCGAGGCGGCCGCCGACGCCCTGGATGCTCGTCAGCGCGCGGAATGCGTCGCGTTCTGCGGGGGAGCCGAAGCCGAACAGGGTCCAGGCCTCCTCGCGGACCTGGAGCTCGGTCGGGATCACGACGGCGTTGCCAACGGCGCCGATTGCGGCGAGCGTCTTGCCGCTGAGGTGCACGAGATAGCCGACGCCCCCGACGTCGATCACGGCGCTGTCGGCGCTGGTTTCAGCAAGGATGCCGGAGAGTCTGGCTATCAACGTTTTCGCCCCACCGTTCGCCCTGAGCCTGTCGAAGGGCTGCTTTCCACTTTAGAGGAGCACAGGGCTTCGACAAGCTCAGCCCGAACGGTTTTGAAGAGCTTTGTTGGAGGCCAGATGATGCGCGTGGGTAATCGCGACGGCGAGCGCGTCGGCGGCATCGGGACCAGCGATCTTCGCTCCGGGGAGGAGGCGCGAGACCATGGCATGCACCTGCGCCTTCTCGGCATTGCCGATGCCGACCACCGCCTTCTTGACCAGCCGTGCCGCATATTCGCCGACGTCGAGCCCGCCGCGCGCAGCGACCATGATCACGACGCCGCGGGCCTGCCCCAGCTTCAGCGTCGACTGCGGGTTCTTGTTGACGAACACCTCCTCGACCGCCGCCGTTTCCGGCCGCTGGTCGGAGATGAGCGCGTCGAGCTGGTCCGCGAGATGCGAGAGCCGTCGCGGCAGCAGTGCCGAGCTGTCGGTCTTGAGCTGACCGTTGGCGATATGGCGCAGGCGGTTTCCCTCGGCTTCGATCAAGCCCCAGCCGGTGGTGCCGAGACCGGGGTCGAGACCGAGGATCCTCAGGCCAGCTTCTCCAACTCCTCGTCGGGGATCTTCTCATTGCCCCAGACGGTCTGGACGTCGTCGTCCTCCTCGAGGGTGTCGATGAGCTTCATAAGCGTCTGCGCGTCGTCGCCGTGGACCTCGACTTCGGTCGAGGGCTTCCACGCGAGCTTCGCGCCTTCGCCCTCGCCGAGCATCGGCTCGAGCGCGCGGGCGACCTCGTGGAGGCTGTCGACGCTGGTCCAAATGCGGTGGCCGTCCTCGTCGCTCTCGACGTCGTCGGCGCCGGCTTCGATCGCCGCTTCCAGAACCTTGTCGGCGTCGCCCGCGCTTGCCGGATATTCGATCAGGCCGAGCCGCTCGAAGCCGTGACTGACGCTGCCGCTCGAGCCGAGGTTGCCGCCGTTCTTGGAAAAGGCCGTGCGGACGTTGGTCGCGGTGCGGTTGCGGTTGTCGGTCAGCGCCTCGACGATGATCGCGACTCCGGCAGGCCCGAAGCCCTCGTAGCGGATCTCCTCGTAATTCTCCGCGTCGGAGCCGGACGCCTTGTCGATAGCGCGCTGGATATTGTCCTTGGGCATCGACTGGGCGCGCGCGGCGATGATGGCGGCACGAAGGCGCGCGTTCGCGTCGGGGTCCGGCAATCCCATCTTTGCCGCGACGGTGATT
>Ga0207676_10000256_pt1 | contig 46055 bp, 46 predicted proteins | sample KBSSwiS72_FD_184307 | JGI IMG/M metagenome (GOLD analysis project Ga0207676, IMG submission 184307) | Switchgrass rhizosphere microbial communities from Kellogg Biological Station, Michigan, USA - KBS Switchgrass S7-2 (SPAdes) (version 2) | ecosystem: Host-associated > Plants > Roots >...
TCAGGTACATTTCTCCAGCGACGGTCGGGACAGCCGGGGGGTCATGATCGAACTATTGCTTGGGCGAACAATTTACCTACAGCGTACTGGGAAGACGCCAGTGCTAATGCAACCCCACCCTGAGGTGCCAGCCGTCAATGATTGCCTTTTGGACAACTTCTTGAAGATCTTCAAGCGAGGCTGCAGAAAGAATTCTGTATTCTCGAATCATGGCATTTTGTCGGAGCACAGACTGCAGGTTCGTGAGCCGGTGCACGACCCATCCGCGAGAATTGTAACGGATAGTTGTCGTTAACAGGCGATTTCACCAACTACCCGAGCCCGTCAGGACAACAAACACTTCTACCTGGGCTACCCAACCGCCCAATTCTCCGTCCAACTTCTCGCCAGCGTCCTGGTTCCTGTACATTGGCAAGGAAGCTACGCCATGATCCCCTTCACCCGACGCCGCTTCCTTCGACAAGCCGGGTTCGCCACTGCCGCACTGGCGGCGCGAAACGCATTGGGTGATCCTGGCCGATCTCGTCTCGCAGACGATCCGCTGCGTCCGCAATTTCACCTACTGCCCGCTGCCAACTGGATGAACGATCCCGACGGTCCCATTTATTTCGACGACCGGTATCACATGTTCTTTCAGTACAACCCCGACGGTCCTTATTGGGGCAACATGCACTGGGCGCATGCCACCAGCCAGGACATGGTGCATTGGCGTCATGAACCGGTCGCGCTTGCCCCAACTCCGAATGGCTACGACCGTGACGGCGTCTTCAGTGGATGCACCGTGGTTCAGGAAGAGAAAGGACGTTTGATTCCAACCATTATCTATACCGGCGTCCAGCCCCCGGCATCTCCCTCCGAAATTACGTTGCACGATGGCCAGCATAAATGGAGAGAAATCCAGGCCATCGCCACCTCGCGCGACGGGATGCGTACCTGGCAGAAAGATCCGGAACCTGTTCTCGCGCGCCCGCCGGAAGGAGTTCGAGTTACTGGTTTTCGCGATCCGTGCGTTTGGCGCGAGGGCAATGAATGGTTGATGGCGATCGGCTCCGGTTTCGTCGATAAAGGTGGCGCCATTCTTCTCTATCGCTCTTCCGACCTCCGCAAGTGGACGTACATGCACCCTCTCATCCAAGGGCAGCCTAGCTTTGAATCTGCCGTGAATCCCGTCGATAACGGCGACATGTGGGAGTGCCCCGACTTCTTTCCCCTTGGCGGCAAGCACGTCTTATTGATTTCCACGAAGGGATTGGTCCTGTGGAAGATAGGAACCTACAAAGAACATCGGTTCAACGTCGAAAAAGAAGGCGTGGTCGATTACGGCGCCTACTACGCCGCGCGCACTCAACTGGCGCGCGATGGTGAATGCATCTTGTGGGGCTGGATTCCTGAAAAACGGCCTGAGGACGAATATCGCGCGGCGGGTTGGGCTGGATCAATGGCTCTGCCCCGCCTCCTGTGGATTGACGACGACGGAACCCTCGCAATGACTCCTGCCCCGGCGTTGAAGACACTTCGCGGGCAACCCGTTCGATGGAGCGTGGGCATGCCCGCAACCATGCGCACGAAGGCCTTGGAAGGTATGCGAGTCAAGAATCTTGCCGGAGAAATTCGACTCGAACTCGAACCGGAAACAGCGCGTCCCTTCAACCTTAGACTTCATACCGAACGGGGCGAGGTATTCACGAGCATCTGGTTTCGGCCTGGCGAGTCTGATCATCAGTTGCAATTGAATGACACGTACGCATCCTTCATCGTTCCACTCGGACAATCGATTCGCTTGCGCCTGCTTATCGACGGATCGGTACTTGAACTTTTCGGAAACGACTCAACCGCCATTACCGATCGTGTATACAAGGTCCCGAGTTCCCCTCTTCGCGTAACGCCCAGCGACTTTAACTATCTCCGGTCGCTCGATGTCTGGCCGGTCACGCCGATTTCAAAAGATCGACTCACCACCTGACCCCACCCGCCACTTGCCTCCACGTGCCCTCGACACCCCTCCCGTTGCACATGTTATGTTCATTCTCAAGGCGAAACTATTGCGCCGCTGAAGAACTGGAGCTGAAAGCTGAAGCCTGATCATGATCCGCGCCTTCAAAGGAATTACTCCCCAATTTCCTGACACGTGTTACGTCGACGATTCCGCTCAACTGATCGGAGACGTCAAACTCGGCGAGCATGCAAGCATCTGGATGAACGCTGTTCTCCGCGGGGACGTGCACGAAATCCGTGTGGGGCACTATTCGAATGTTCAGGACAATTGCGTTTTGCATGGTATGCGAGAAGAGTATGGCGTCTACGTCGGCGATTATGTCACCGTCGGACATTCCGTGACTTTGCACGGATGCAAGATCGAGGACCGCTGCCTCATCGGGATGGGAGTGATAATTCTTAATGGCGCGGTGGTCGGATCAGGCTCGATCATCGCGGCAGGCACGCTGATTCCTGAGAAAACGATCATCGAACCGAACTCGCTCTGGATGGGGTCTCCCGGCAAGCTTCGTCGCCATCTCGACGAAAAAGATCAGGAAACCATCCTGCGATACGCTCAAAATTATTTGGGCTATAAAGAATCGTACTTAATGGAGAGAAACAGGTAGTCAGAAGGCGTCAGTCTGGACCAAGCATTTCTTCCTGACCACCGAGCACTGGCCACTGAGCACTGCATGATCAAGTCTCCCCGAGGCACGCGCGACCTGCTCCCGCCCGACACGGCGCTTTGGAATTTCGTCGAGGCCGCTGTGCGCGACGTGTTTCGCGCCTACAACTTCCAGGAAATTCGCACGCCAATTTTCGAATCGACGGAACTTTTCGCGCGCGGCGTCGGCGAAGAAACCGATATCGTCGCGAAAGAGATGTACACGTGGGAAGACCGCGGCCGCGCCGAAAGCGACAAAGGCCAGTCTCTGACGCTCCGTCCAGAAAATACTGCGGGCGTCGTGCGAGCGTACATCGAACACAAACTTTGGGAGCGCGGACTCAACAAGCTCTACTACATCGGACCGCAATTCCGTCGTGAGCGTCCACAGAAGGGTCGCTATCGGCAGTTTTACCAGATCGGTGCGGAAGTCATCGGTCCGGCAACCGCGGGAAGCGAATCGCCCGCGCGTGACGCCGAAATTTTAGAAATGCTCGCGACCTTGCTCGACCGTCTGGGTATCACCAGCTGGACGCTCGAACTCAACTCGGTTGGTTGCGCCAACGATCGCACTGCGTTCAACCAGGCCCTGCGCACTGCTCTGGAACCGGTGACGTCAAGAATGTGCGCAGACTGTCAGCGCCGCGCCGTGACCAACCCGCTGCGAGTCTTCGACTGCAAAGTCCCGGAAGACCAACCCATCATCGAAAAGTTACCGCGCATTAGCCAGTTCCTGGACGAACCCTGCCGCCAACACTTCGAAGAGGTAAAACAGATCCTGAACACCGTCGGCGTCCCCTTCACCCAAAACGACCGCCTAGTAAGGGGCCTAGATTACTACAGCAGGACGGCGTTTGAGTTTACTCACGGGGCTTTGGGGGCGCAGAACGCGATTCTTGGTGGGGGACGGTATGACGGGTTGTCGGAGATGCTTGGTGGGCCTCCGGCGCCGGGGATTGGGTTCGCGATTGGAGAGGATCGGCTGGTGATGTCACTGGCAGAGACGGCTGAAGGCGTTTCGCGGAAGCCGGATGTTTATATTGCTCCACTGGGCGAGGGAATGAATCGTGAGGCGGCCCGGCTCGCGCGCGAGTTGCGGCGGCATGATCTGGTTGTTGAGCTCGGGGACGAGAGTTTTCGGTTGAAGAAGTCTTTCGAGACTGCGGACAAACTGGGCGCTAAGTATGCGCTCATTGTCGGCGAGAACGAGGTTAAGGCTGATGTGTTCGCGCTGAAGAAACTTGGCTCCAGCGAGCAGGTTGCTGTTCCTCGATCGGAATTGGCCGGGAGAATTTCTTCAAAGAGCTAGCAACTCTTAACCACGGGGTGGCACGGGGATTCACGGGGGACAACTGCTTCATTTTTTCATCAGCTAAGCGCAGCGTGATCTCCGTGTAGAATCATCCGATCGTGATGGTCTGCTCGGAGGCCAATCTTGAAACATCTTCTTTTCTTTTTTGCGCTATTGGTGTGCTGTTTCTTTTCTTCCGCGCTGTCGGCGCAAGTATCCGAATCAAAACCGCTCAGCCCATTTGAGCAAACGCTCATCGCTGCCGAGAAGTCTCTTCCAGAGGCCCAATTCAAAAAAGATGGAGACACGCTCAAGCGCCTGCTCGCGGACGACTACTCCCAAGTTTCAATCGATGGGAAGCTGCGCAACCGGGAAGAGATCATCGGTATGATGACGGAATTTACGCTGAAGCAATTTCGCCAGTACGACTTCAAGGTATTGCCGGTCTCCGACGACGTCGCTATTGTCACCTACGATGCGATTATGGAGGTCGCGCTCGACGACGAAGAATTCCAGATTCCGCGCTATCAACATCTCAGTTCGGTCTGGGTAAAACAGGGCGATCGGTGGAGACTCAGATTTCAGCAGGCTACGGCGGCGCAGTAGGTTTGGGATCTCCCGTTGACTTGTATCGGTGTGAACGATACAACGTTGTGCGCATGTCCAGGGCCCAATCGAATTTCAACTTAGCTCAATCAGGAGAAATCATGAAACGCTACTTCATGGGTGGCATTGCGACTTTGGTATTGATCTCAGCCGCCGCGGTTTCGCAGACGCCCCCACCGATGCCGAAACCCGGCCCGGAGCAGAAAAAACTGGAATATTTTGCAGGAAGCTGGAAATCGGAAGGCGATGTGAAACCTGGTCCGATGGGGCCTGGTGGAAAATTCACCAGCACAGCCAAAGCCGAAATGATGGATGGCGGTTTCTTCCTTGTGATGCATGCCGATATGAAATTGCCAGGTTTCGGCGATGGCAAGGGACTTTCGGTGATGGGTTACAACGCTAACGACAAGAACTACACGTATACCGACTACAACAGCTGGGGTGAGATGGAGGTCGCCAAGGGCACAGTCGATGGCGATACCTGGACCTGGACGGATGAAAACAAGATGGGCGACAAGGTGGTGAAAGGCCGGTACACGATGATGATCAAGTCACCGACCAGCTATGACTTCAAATACGAAATGAGCACCGGTGGCGACTACGCGACCGTGATGGAAGGAAAAGCGACCAAACAATAATTCTCCACGGGACGGGACCTCCCGTCCCAGCACTTTCTCTCGCTGCGCAGCCGCAACCTCGCCTCCGTTTATAATCTAAGATTCGGCCTTCGGCCATATTCCAGACAATCAAAGGCTACTCAGTGCTCGATTTCCTAGGTGATCTACGGCGAACTCATACCTGTGGTGCACTCCGCGCATCCGACGCGGGCAAAAAAGCTGTCCTGATGGGATGGGTAAACCGCCGCCGCGATCTCGGACAGCTCATCTTTATTGATCTGAGAGACCGCACGGGCGTGACGCAGGTGGTGGTAAGCAAGGAGGCGAGCCAATCGATTCACGAGAAGACGGAGCAGTTACGCAATGAATACGTAATCGCCGCTACCGGTACGGTCAAGCTGCGGGACGCCAACACGATAAACAAGAATATTCCGACGGGCGAAGTGGAACTCGTTGTCGAAGATGTGCGTCTTCTGAACGAGGCCAAACAGCCGCCTTTTCTGCCAAGCGACACGGTCCTGGCCAATGAGGAAATGCGGCTGAAGTACCGCTACCTCGATCTGCGGCGTGACGCTATGCAGCACAACATCGAACTACGGCACAAAGTTGCGCTGGCGATCCGTGAAAATCTTTCTTCAAATGGCTTTTTCGAAATTGAGACGCCATTCATGACGCGTTCGACGCCGGAAGGCGCGCGCGACTATCTCGTGCCGAGCCGCGTACAGCCGGGATCGTTTTACGCGCTGCCGCAGTCTCCGCAACTGTTCAAGCAGATCCTGATGATCTCGGGCTTCGACCGCTATTTCCAGATCGTGCGCTGCTTCCGCGATGAAGACTTGCGTGCTGATCGGCAGCCGGAATTTACGCAGATCGATTTGGAGATGTCCTATCCGCAACCGGAACGGGTTTGGGAGGTGGTGGAAAATTTCCTTATTGCTGCCTTCAAAGTGGCAGGTCACGACATCAAGACTCCATTTCCGCGGATGGATTATGACGACGCGATTCGTCAGTTTGGCATCGACAAACCAGATCTGCGACTCCCGGCGTTCACGGAAGTGCGCGACTGTTTCGCGCCTGAAAACCTGGCGACGCTTGCCCTGAACGGCGAGTTGCCGGTAATTGCGATTCGCACTCCAAAGGTTGGAGAGCTTTCGAGAAAAGAGCGCGACGACATCAAGCCGCTCTTTAACTCCAAGGGCGGAGCAAAGCTGTTCGAAGATTTCAAACGTATTGAAAAGAGCTTTCCGGAGGCTACGGCAAAGATCCGCGAGAAGACGGGCGCGGCTCCGGAGGACCTGATCGTGCTTGTCGCAGGCTCGGCGCAGTCGGGCGGCGACGCGCATCCGGCTGGCAAACGCAAAGTGACGCCTGCCGAGCTGGCGATTTACGCATCGGCGGGGTTGTTGCGCGTTGCACTGGCCCAGAAGTACGCGGACCGGCACGGCATTTTCAAAAAGAGCGGCAACGCCGCGCAAGATTACCGCTTTCTCTGGGTCACGAACTTTCCGATGTTCGAGTACGACGAGGGCGATAAGCGCTGGGTAGCCGCGCACCATCCTTTCACCTCTCCGCACGAGCAGGACATGGACAAGCTCGAGAGTGATCCGGCAATGGTTCGAGCGCTGGCGTATGACGTCGTGTTGAACGGAACGGAATTGGGCTCAGGCTCGATCCGTATTCATCGTCAGGACATTCAGAAGAAGATTTTTCATGCGCTCGGCATGACGGAAGAAGAGGCGCGCTCGCGCTTCGGATTCTTCCTGGAAGCGCTGGAGTACGGCACACCTCCGCACGGAGGAATTGCGCTAGGACTCGATCGAATCGTGATGATCCTTGCGGGCGCGGACAGCTTGCGCGAAGTAATTCCCTTCCCGAAGACCGCGGCCGCGAAAGATCTGATGGTGGAAGCGCCGACTCCAGTAGCGGAGGGGCAGTTGCGGGAATTGGGGATTGTGGTAAAGAAGTGATTCAGGCTAGCGTCGTCCTTTCGAGAAGCGCGGAGAGTTGGACTTGTCGGCAGAGTTCCGGGTTAGTGGCACGTATTAGGGCTTGAATCTGTGGCACCGGGTTTATCTGCTGAGAGTATCTTTCCTAAGTAGTTGATGTAATCGCCTGTTAACGCCAATGTCGGGACGTAGCTAGTCACAGTTCATCTTATTTTTTTTTTGGCATAGAACTCCAGTGTTTGCTTATCGAGGGTTTTCTCAAAGTCCTTCCATGCGGATGGGAGATAGTCGCATGGTTTCCCGCATTCGCCGCGGTGGACTAGGCATTGGGTGCTGAACTCGAAGGCATGGCTCTTTTGTTCAACTGTCACCCCTGGACACAAATTCACGGCCAAATATGGCTTACCGATAGTTGCTGGGAAGCCGTAGGGCTCCCTCTGGAAGCGCGGATCGCAGTGCTCCGTGTAGGAGAGAATGCCAGCGTTCACGCCTTTGGGGCCACCCCAAAGTGCCACATCTATCCTCGTAACGCGTGCGTCCACGACTTGCACTCCGGCGCTCAGAAGTGCTCGGTCTGCCAGATGAAGTTTGGCCAGCACAGAATTGTCGATGTTAAACACGACAAGACAGTCTTTTGGAGTACAAGTTCCGGGAACGAGACTAGGCGGGAATCCCGACGGTTTCTTTGGGACAAAATATCGATACTTGTGAGCTAGTGCCCGGACATCGCTGTAGGATGACTGGTCAACTGCTAAGCTGGACAAATCTTTGACCAGGTGTGCTGCCGAGGTCCTTATATAGAGGGCGTAGCCCCATGCAGCGCTCGCAATGAGACAAACAACCCCGCCGCTAGACAGCACGGTTCGCGCTAGACGTTGCCATTCCACATTCCAATAGACACCCAGAGCGGGAAAAGCGTCCAGTGCTGATTGGAGCCCAGCGGAGGTCGTCAACTGGTGAAACATCGCCATTACACCAGTTGACCCTTGGTCATAGTAGTCTGAGGGAGTAGTTGGTGTAATCGCCTGTTAACAACAGTTACCAGCGCTTCGCAGATCTGGCCATCAGTTTCAATAGACGTATAGACTTCTCTAGCAGCAATAAGTCGAGAGGCGATGCCATGCGATACTTGCCAGTATTCTGTCTATTTGCCGTGCTCAACGGCTTTACTGCCCCAGCCCAAGTCCTGCCGACGTCTAGTGGTTCGTGCACGGTAGCCGCTTCGGGCACCATGGGTTGCAACTGGATGTCTGGACTTGGACGTCGCCTATACGCGACCCCAAGCAAGACTACCGACTCACCGGACGATTACCGTTCGGCCTTATTCGTCACGCAGTTTAGACTCGCGCCCGGAGCATCATTGGATTCACAAACAATCGTGGGTGGCGAAGTCCTGATCGTGGGCAGGAACGACGGCGAGGTCATCAACGAGAAAAAGTCACCGCCTAACAACATCAATATTTCCGACGGCTCAGTGATGTTGATGCAGAGCGAAGATCCCTATCTACTGCGGAATATTGGCAAAGCGAACCTCGAATTGCTTGTGATTGAAATCAGGAAGTGAGCTTCGTCAATTCCACCTCTGCTAGGGCAAACTGCTAACTGTTGAAAATCGCCATTTCACTCATTAACCCGGATTTTGGCGAACAAACGGCGCAAACTGGTGAAATCGCCTGTTTTCACCATCCATCCAAACACTCTAGAACCTGTCACGATTTCAGGGTAGAGTTCTGTCCATTCAAATTGAAAGGATTCAATGGCACGCTTCGCGCTTGTTCTCATGTCGAGCCTTGTGACGCTTGGTCTGGCCGCTTCGGCGCAGACGATACAGGTTAGCCGTGACAATAAGACCATCTACGTAACCTCAGAGGGCGAAGCCAAGGCAGAGCCTGAAATCGCTATTCTCACGCTGGGCTACCACGCATGGAGCCCAACAAAAGACGCCCTCTACGATGAGACCGCAACAGTCTCCGACAAGGTGGTCGCCGCGCTCCTTCGGGCGGGTGTAAAGAATGAAATGATCCGCACCGACAAGACTTCGCTCTCCCACGTCGAGGCGGAACCAAACTGGCCCGCCGATTGGAAGGCAAACAGAGTTTTCGAGGCCGAGCTGCGCTGGAAGGTTACCGTTCCCGTCAAAGATGCTGAAGGCGCTGTCGCAATCGCCATGCAGGCCGGAGCAACCGAACTAAGCGACGTGGCGTGGGATGTCGTGGATCGAACCAGGCTGCAAGCCGAGGCCAGCAAGAACGCATTAGGGAAGGCGCGCGCTGTGGCCGATTCCATGGCTTTAGGATTGGGAACCAAACTCGGCGCACTGGTTTACGCCAGTAACGCCGCTCCAATCCGCCCTTCCAATTGGCCCTTCTTTAGCGGCCTCAACACCAGCACGGCGTCTGTTTCGAGTGTGATCGGAACGCCTCTTCCTCCAAAGATCATCAAGCTTCTCCCTGAGCAGATCAATGAGAAGACCACGGTTTACGCCGTATTTGCTATCGAGTAACGAGGGGCGTCAGCTAATTGATTATCGGTTCGACTGAGTTGTTGTTGAATGTGCCAGCCCGACTATTGAAACATCGCCATTTCACCAACTACTTTGCCCCGGACACCCATTTTCCCGAGTAGTTGGTGTAATCGCCTGTTAACGACAGTCATCCCACGCGGCGAGGAAGAGCGGCATATGACGGTATGCCCAAGCTAGTCCAAGCGCGAGCGCAATGCTCGCGCTCAGCACGTTTGCGACCAGCACCGCCCTGAACCCCAAACGACCAGAGCCTTTCAGTAAAACCCGAACAAATATGGCGTCGACGAGCGCCGTTTCGACGCCCATCAACACGGCAACCATCGGCACGGTGGTCAGAGTAGATTCGCTAGCAACATGTCCAGCAAGACTAATAAGTATTGCACCGCCGGTCAGCGGGATAACCGGGAACCAAGTACAGAGAATCGAGGCCACAATGCTAGAAGCAACGGCGTAAGAACCCGCCGTGTTCGCCGGAATTGTCTTGCCCCTCCGCGCTAGAACAAACCTGATTGGGATACCGACACACAAACAAATGAACGAGAATTGATAATGGAATAGCTTCCACATCACCACCCAATCGATCTTGGATACGACCATTCGCTCCTCGACCAGACAAAGCTCGCACCACTATAGACGTCGGCTACCGTTCCCTAGGGTAGTGCTGACGCTCGATGTTGACGATAAATCGCCATTACACTCATTGACCCGGATTTTGGCGAACAAACGGCGCAAGCTTGTGAGAACGCCTGTCAACAACAGTTCTGGGATGCAACCCTGACCGTGTTGTTAAGGACGAGTCAACGCAGCTTGGCACCGGCTCTCTGGCTAATTCACTACTTGTGAGACGGTGGCGGAACTCGCTTTGAAGAACGGGCTGCTCGGAAAACTTGCTCTAATTGTGTGAGTCCCGACGGCCAGTGCAGTTGTTGTGAACCTGGCTGCGCCATTCATCGTCTTAGCTGTCCCAATCCGAGTGCCATTGTTGTAGAACGTGACTTTGATGCCATTTGGGATTGGACCGTAGGCCGCGATAATGGTAGCGGTGAAAGTCACCTGTTGGCCATGCAGGGATGGGCTGCCCGAAGTCATAAGCGTTGTCGTTGTTCTAGCGGGCACGCCCAGGAGCACGGCAACTCCGCCTCCCGCTGGGCAGCTAGTGATATAGCCGTCACACTCGTCAGCCACCACGAGGTCGGGCTTAAGATCCCGATTCAGATTTGCGACAGCCACAGAATATGCGTTTAGCCCGCCCGTACCATATATGATCGGGGCCTTGAAAGTTCCACCCCCGTTGTTTATCAGAACTGCTACCTTGCCGTTCTGAGGGCGGAACTCGAGCGGGCCGGAAATTACCAAGTCCGGTGTACCATCCCCATTAAGATCTCCTATGGCAACGGACGTGAGATTTCCTGCTAATCCTGTGGGATAGAGTACTGCCTTGCTAAAAGTCCCATTGCCGTTCCCGGACAGGATGGCGACTGAGCCAGTTGCGCTAGCCACGATCGCGTCAGGTTTGCCATTACCATTCACATCTTCCAGGGTTACGGAGCTACCAAAAACGCCCGATAGATACTTCACTCGCGTTGGAAACCTACCATCGCCCTCGTTTAACAACACCTCGATGATACCGTTTCCTTTGTCATCGGCATCCGTCAGCACCAGGTCTGGTTTGCCATCTCCGTTTAAGTCCGCCGTTGCCAGAGACAGCGCATTCGTTCCGCCAAGCAGTTCGTAAGTCACGGCGTCGTCGAACGTCCCATCGCCGTTTCCCAACAACACCGCTACCGCACTATGGATGAAGTGCCTATCTGCTTGGTCAAGCGCAATCACATCTGGTTTGCCATCTCCATTAACATCCGCGATGGCTACGGAACGAATATCGAACCCCGCGGAATACCCGATAGCAGCTTTGAACGTTCCGTCTCCTTTATTTAACAGCACGCTCAGACTCGGCGTTGGGTCGGACACACCACCATTGCTGCCCACCACCAGGTCTGGCCAGCCATCACCATTCAAGTCTGCAACAGCGACAGCATCAGCTCCCTCAAAGAGCACGGGGTAGGTTTGTGCGGACTTAAAAGTTCCGCCACCGATGCCGAACAGCACTCCCACCCCACCGCTACCCACTGTGCTTCCATTGGCGACAATCACGTCTGGGATTCCATCTTTGTTAACGTCCGCCACCGCAAGGGATCGAGCTGATCTTCCACCAGATTGGTAAAGTACTGGAGGAAGTTTGAAGATCTGCGACTGACTGGATAAAGGAAGCGCGAAAAGAAAACCCAGGGTAAAAAGACAGTCCCACAAACCCTTGCTTGCCATGATGACCCTCCGCTAAACGCTTGGAGAACCGCTCTATCCGCTGCACACAGCAACTCGGGAGGGGCGCGTGCCGCGCGGAAGGTCACCAACACTATCACAGGATTTGACTAGGTGCATTGCGTCGAAGGACCTCTATGCCCCCGTGACGTCTGGGTGGAAGATCACCTGGTGCGACCGTTCACCAGGACCCCACAGTCGCGGTGCAGTGCCGCATATATTTCAGGACCAGAATAAGGTAGCCAAGTGTGAGCGGATGCTCAGCGCGCGGTTGAACGGATTCGCCAGGCGATTGGCGAAAAATCGCCATTTCGGTCAGAACCCTTTTCGGGCTTTGCGCACCTCGGCCAAGCCCTTCCAGTCCTCCTTGTCCTGATCTGGCTTCTCGCGGCGATATTTCGCGTAGAGTTGAATGCCTTGCGGATCTTCGAGGATATCCACACGGACGCTTTTGGCTCGGAGCATTTGTTCGTTGCCCGAGGCGTTAGTGATGTCGCCCACGACAACTCGGTTGAACTGACGCATGTAAATTAGCGCAGCGCAGACGTCACAGGGGCTGAGAGTCGTAAAAATCGTGGTCTGGCTGAAATCCTTGCGTCCGGCATCGCGGATGGCGGCGGTTTCGCCGTGATTGTAAGGGTGGTTTTCCTGCACCAGGGTGTTGTGACCTTTCCCGAGAATCTGGCGTGTCTCATTGCTAATGATGACGCCGCCAATCGGGCATCCTCCTTCTTCGTATCCTTTTTGAGCCAGCAGAACGGCGAGGCGCATGAAATCCGCATCGCTTAGCCGCTTGAAAAATTCGTTCGTAGCAACGGAGGTCAGGCTCTTTGTCGGAAGATGTACGATGACGTTGAGCACCTCATCGCTGACAAGTGTTTCGTCGGTGAACAAGGGTTTTGTCATACTCCTACCCTACAGCAGCGATTGGCGAAAAATCGCAATTACACCAACCACCCGGTGGGCGCTCAAAAGCCCGAATGTAAAATCGCGCCAGCCATGGTGATACCGCCTCTCTGTTTTCTGGAGGGCTCGTGATTGCGCAGCAGGCGCCAGGCCTCACGAAAGCGCTCATACTGGTTCCTGGGATTGCCGGGGGCTACGCGAATCGCGCCTTTCCTGGTGGCGACTTCTGAAGGGATGATGTACCAGACGTTTCGAGGGATGACATACACGGCGAGGTAGTCGAAATCTGAGGCTCGGTATCGCTGGATGCTGATGTGTCGCATGTTGGCCACAAAAACCCCGCGTTGATGATGCGGCTTCTTCGGATGAGCCTCGCACATAGTCGACTTGACCTGAACCCGGAGGAATTCGCCGCCACGCTCGACGGTGACGTCATAAGGAGCGCTGTCTCCCCAAGGTTTTGCGAGTTTGAAGCCCTTTTCAGCGGCGCGGGCCATGAACATCAATTCCGCCCACTCGCCGCGCTCCTTGGGTTTCCGAATGCGAAAGCCTGCTGATTTCAAAGAACGACTCCCCAAAATAAAAACGCGGCCCGGAGGCCGCGCTTTTTTTTAATCTCTAAGTTCAGAATATCATGTAGCAATAGGAAAATGGGACATGTTGCTCACATTTATATCTTGCGTGTAAGCAGCCAGTTACGCGGATTCGTGTAATTTCTGGGTATTGACAAGATTTCTGAAAATCGGAGGCTTACTTACCGGGCAGGCGGAAGTCGACGGCGACGGTCGTATCCACCGGGGCGGGCTGACCGTTCACCCGATACGGGTCGTAACGCCAGCGACGAACCGCTTCGCTGGCGGCGGGAGCTAACGCCTCGGGTCCGCTCACAGCCTTGACTTGCGTTACCTTCCCTTCAGCATTCACAACCACGTCGAGAACGACGGTTCCCTGCACGCCGGCTTGCCGGGCGTCTTCAGGATATTCCGGCACAACCTGGTGGGTGGTGCGCTGCTGCATTACGTCGAATGGCACCCGCACGCGCGTGGCCGCCGCTGCGCTCTCGGCGGCCGCGACCTGGGCTTCCAATTCCTTCCAGCCTTGGTGCCATCGCCAATATCCCACGAGTGATGCGAGGAGCATGATGCCAGCGGCGACGGACACGATGCGCCGCTTGATGAGCTTACGATTTGGATCTTCAGGCTCGTCGATGTCCAATGGCGCACTGGCGGGTTTCACTTCGACCGGAGGAACGCTGGCCGGGGCGCGTTTCGGCTGTCGACCGGTTAAAAGAACGTCTGCTTCGCGGCGCGTCCAGTAACGGATGATGGAGTGTTGTTGATCGGGCATTCGCAGAAACTGAAGACCCCAGCGGTGTTCATGTTGGTAGCGAACCAACGCGGTAGCGTGTACCGGAGTTGTGGTGTGCGGAAGAAGAAACTCCACGCGGACCGACTCTCCTAACAGCAGCCGTGAGGCGACCACGACGCCCATTCCGCCTTCGCCGATCTCGGTCGTGCTTCCCGGAATTTTGTCAGGCATGCCGGAGCGCAAGACGGTAAGTCCAAGCGGCACAGCGAGCTTGTAGCGAGGAACCTTGCGCTGGCGTGTCTTGATTGGCAAGGGCGTTGTTCCAATGGTCATCGGATGCAGTCCGCGTGCAAGAGATCACACGTGACGCCGAGAGGCGTCATGAGTGCGGTGCGCGAATTGGAATCGTCGTTTCTCATACCTGTTAAAGGAGATAGAAGTCAGCGTATCGCCAGACATACAGCCCGGCAACGTTACGGCCGTAACGGCTCGAGGGCGTGGGTGCCGCGCAGGTTGCGATGAAGCATGGGTGGGGCGGCCGGAGCGAATCTGGTATTTTCTAACTAAGAAGTCCAGTTCGATCGGTAGAGGTACGGCCATGTGCAGGAACATCAAAACGCTCTTTAATTTTGAGCCGCCGGTGACTGAAAACGAGGTGCAGGCGGCATCTTTGCAATTCGTGCGGAAGATTACTGGTTTCAACAAGCCATCGAAACCGAATGAGGCAGCGTTTCAGGCCGCTGTGGACGAGATTGCGGAGATCTCCTGGCGGTTGCTGCGTTCGCTTGAAACGAATGCTCCGCCAAAGAACCGCGAAGAAGAAGCGGCGAAAGCGAAAGCGCGCTCGGTGGCGAGATTTGGGGATTGAGCGAGCCACGCAAAGCACCGTGGCGATCAGTGCACCACGCAAGAAGCACCGCGTTGGCGAACGCCAAGAAATAAGTTGTCTCTTACCCATCCAACCCAACCAGCGTGCGCGTCGTCACATTCCATGTTCCTAGTGCGTGATATATCCACATCTGCGGGTCTCCCGGATCCCTTCCTCCAATCCTCCTGGATGAAGGACGACCCATGCGCCGGCTCGCGTTTTTCCCCATCTTCTTAATGCTAGTCTTCGTACTCTCCTTGAAAACTGATTCGCGAGCGCAGGATGCCTCCACAGGGGCGATCCGCGGCTGTGTTGTCGATCCAGATGGAAAACGAATCGTCGGTGCTTCCGTCACCTTGGTCAACACAAGCAACGGCATGGTCGCTTCGAGAACCACGAACGAAGATGGCCGATTTGGGTTCGAGTTGCTCACACCAGGCGAGTATTCCGCGCGCGCAGAAACCGATGGAATGTCGCCGCAAGTCGCGCCGCAGATCCATGTGGAAGTCGGGGGCGCCATCGATCTCGAGTTGCGGCTTGGATTGGCTGGCAACAAGGAAACGGTCACCGTTTCAGGGGCACCACCACTCGTGGAGACCCAACCCAGTGCCGTATCGGAAGTTCTCGACGAGCGCGCACTCACAGATCTTCCCGTAAATGGAAGACGGTTCACGGATCTTGCTCTTTTGATGCCTGGGGTAACGCAGGATCCGCGAGGCATGACATCCTCATCGAATGGCGATCTTGCTTTTGGGGGAGTACGCGGATACCAGTCGAGCTACCTGGTAGACGGCGCTGACAACAACAATGGATTTTTCGCACAAGCCCGGGGACGATATCGAGCCCCTTATCAGTTCTCCAACGAGGTAGTCCAGGAGTTCCGCGTCTCTTCGAATTCTTATGGGGCGGAGCTTGGACGAGCCGGCGGTGGGGTGGTGAATGTTGTTACCAAATCGGGCACAAATCACTGGCACGGCACTGGGTTTTATTTCCTGCGCGATAGCGCATTGAACGCACAGCATCCTTTCGTTGATTTCAAGCCAGCCGACCGACAGCATCAGTTCGGCGGCACGTTCGGAGGGCCGTTGAAGCGAAACAAAGCGTTCGTTTTCGCCGGCTTCGACCAGCACATCTTTAATATCCCGACTGTTGTTCGGTTTTTGGATGGCAGTTCTGTGGTAACTCCCAAGAAGGGACAGGAGCCGCTTGAACACGGAGACTACGAAGATTCTGACAAGGATCTCGTCTTTGCCTCCGCTACCCAGTTGTCGCAGATCGCTGGAACTTATCGTTCCCAATTGTTAGGCAACACCGGATTTCTCAAATCCGACCTCTCGCTTACTCCTAAGCACTATCTATCCGCGCGCCTGAGCACCTCTCGGTATTACGGGAAGAATAACGTGTTCTTTGACCCATCAAGTCCGATTACAACATATGGGATCAGTGACAATGGCGAAGAGGATGTCACGACCGAGAGCGCGTCGATTTCGCTCACCAGCCACCTTTCGTACCGCATGACGAGTCATTTCCGTGGGCAATTTTCGCGCGATCTGCAGTTATCCAGAAGCAACTCGCAAGAGACGCTCACGCGCGTTCGCGACGTAACAGACGGCTTTGGACGTTCATCCATCCTTCCGCGCGAAACCCGGGAGCACCGTACGCACATCACGGAAACAGTGAGTCTCGAGGGTTCGCGTCATTCGTGGAAACTAGGCGGCGACGTACTGCTCAGTCGGACGTATAACTTCTTCCCTTCACTCTTCGGCGGGGAATACATCTTTGATGATCTTAGAGTCGATCCCTGGACGTTCGAGCCAAACCACTACGGCATGGACGTCACTCCATTGCGAGCCTATGCTCATGAAGTCCCGCGGTATTACATCCAGAATTTCGGTTCAGCAATCTCGCACCCCGACAGCAACGAATACGCAACATTTCTACAGGATACAGTCCGCATAAGTGGCCGACTCGCCTTAAGTCTGGGCGTGCGGTATGACATGCAAACGTTCAGCAGCCGCGATCTCGTTTCGAACCCGCTCTGGCCAGCATCGGGAAAGGTTCCACGCGACGAGAACAATGTGGCTCCCAGAATTGGATTGGCGTACTCGATCGGTAACGAACGTCCACTTGTGATCCGCGCCGGATACGGTTGGTTTTATCCACGGATTCCCCAGATCTATATCTCGACGGTTGCAACAGACAACGGCCTCGCATCCACTCACTTATTTCTCGACAATACAGACGCCGCGGACCGTCTCGCATTTCCCAAGTATCCAAACCCAGTCGTGAACTGCGCGCCAGGCGCCACGGTCTGCGCACCGCCTCCAGAGATTGCGCCATATCTCACGACCGACGTTTCCACATTTTCGCCGACCTTCAAAACGCCGAAAGTTCAACAAGCCAGTCTCACGGTCGAACGTGAGATGGCGCACCGTCTGGCTGCAGGCGCGTCGTATCTTTACGTTCACGGAGAAGATTTGATTCGAGCAAGAGACGTGAACTTACCCGAACCAACTGACTATTCCTATCCCGTATATGACGACACGGGGCAGAACTTCCTGAACTCGTATTACACGGTGAGTTCCTTTTCTACATGGCAGTTCATGAAGACCCTTTCTTGTCCCTTTCCTCCGTGCATCAACCCTGTTTGGCGTCCCGTGCCGGAACTCGGGGCTGTGAATCAGTTCGAGAGTGCCGGCTCGAGCGTGTATCACGGGTTGACTCTCTCGATCCGTCGTCGTATGACCAGCGGACTTTACTTCCGACTCGGTTACACATGGGCACATGCGGTTGATGATGGGCAGGACGCACTTGTCGCGGGGCGTCCGGCGACTGTGCAGAATTCATACTCCACCAGTTCGGAACGTGGCCCGAGTACAACGGATCAGCGCCATCGACTCGCCTTTTCGTGGATCGCGGAACCGAGACCATTCGGACGTCAACACGATCTGCTTGGCATCATTTTTAATGATTGGAAAATTTCAGGCGTGCTGACTTATGGAACCGGAAGACCGGTGGAGGCGCGCATCAGTGGTGATCCCAATCGCGATGAGAATAGTTCGAACGACCGTTTACCCGGATATGGACGAAATGCGTTTGTTGGCCCCGATTATGCGACGAACGACATGAGGGTCTCCCGGCGCTTGTTTGCGCACGATAAGACCAAACTCGAGCTGATGATCGAGTCGTTCAATCTATTTAACCGAAATAACGAGCGTGTGCAGGTCAGTGATGACGGGTTCCTGAATTCCGCCGGACAGTTTTCGCAAGAAGAAAAGATGATTGGAATCAATTACTTCCCCGCGTACTACCGAAAACCTGTAAACTTTATGAAAGCCACTAACGCCTATGCACCAAGACAGGTTCAGTTGGCGTTGCGGTTAACGTTTTAACGAAATGGTTGATGGCAGGATGCAACATCGATTTGAGTGTGTTGCCAACGTTTTTGACATTCCGCTTGACTTGATCTTGTAACCTTGCAATAACTATTCGGTCCTTTTGGACAAGTTTGGGGGTGTAGTCCGTTTGGCAGAAGTTAGACTTCAAGAGGGAGAATCCCTCGAAAATGCGCTTCGTCGCTTCAAGCGTAAGGTGCAGCAGGAAGACATAATTAAGGAAGTGAAGCGGCACTCGTTTTACCTGAAGCCCGGCGAGAAGAAGCGCGTGAAAGAAGCATTGGCTCGCAAGCGCAGTCGGAAGAAGGCGCGTAAAGAGCAGGACTAGTTCATGGGCCGCCTTCTCCCAGAAGGCGGCCTCTTCCCTTTCCGCCCACTCCCACTTTGGAGCAGTACGCATTTGATTATTGTTGTCGGGATTTTTCTTTAGCTAGATCCCATGCAGGCATGCATGGCCGGCCGAACCCAAGGGAAGCAGTTTGAGGGGGGATGGTACAACCTGCAACGTTTTCACTCCCGCGGAACTTCCTCTCCGCAAGTGAAAGCTGCGGGTGTTGGGCTGAAGGGAGCATTCTCTCGATGGAATTCCAGGACAGAGTACTCAAGTGCGTTGATTGCGGCGCGGATTTTGTTTTCACCGCAGGAGAACAGCTTTTCTTTCACGATAAGCAGTTCAAGAACGAACCGAAGCGATGTAAAGCATGCAAGTCCAAGCGAGTGGCGGTGCTCGGAGCCGCTCCCGGACATAGCTCGGTCAAAGTCGAAACCAAAGCCACCTGTTCACAGTGCGGCAAAGAGACAACCGTACCGTTCAAACCCACGCAGGGACGGCCGGTCTTTTGTCGTGAATGTTTTCAGGAACGACGACACGCTGCCAGCGCGTAGAAGCGAAGGCTTGTGTTCGGCAGGCGAAGGCTAGCTTGCTCTTCTCCCGGCTTCCTTTTCTGCTAATTTTGAGGGACTTTGCGCTGCCTGGCGGCGACGCTCTTTTGCGTCTTCGTGCTGGATCAGCAGAGCCTCGACTTGGCGTACCAGGTCTTCGGTACCAACCGGCTTGACCAGTAGCGAATCGGCACCGTGCTCACTCCAGTTCCCACTTCTAGGCGGATACGCAGTCAGCATGGCCGTTGCAGGATCGTAGGACTGAAGTCGTGCGGCGCGCACCACTTCGAATCCGGCATCTTCGCTTTCCATGCGGACATCGGTAATAACCATCTGGAACACGCCATTTTGCATCTTCTGTAACGCTTCGGTCGTTGAGGAGGCGGTTTCAACATGAAACCCCTGCAGCTCGAGAACCGCCTTCAGCGTCAGTAACACAGCCATGTCGTCATCCACGATCAGGATGCGGCGCTTCATTAAAACACCTCAACAGATACCACGAATCAGCGCATCGACAGGCGCTGGGCGACATACGATGCCGCCTATCTGGGCTAGTATAGAAGTGTGGGCAGCTTCTACATAGAAAATTTTGGCTGTCGAGCGACACAGGCCGACGGCGCCGCCTTGGAACGCCAATTCCTGGATCAAGGACTGCAACGCGCCTCCGCAAAAGACGCGGCGGACGTGGTGGTACTGAATACGTGTACGGTGACGTCGGGAGCAGATCAGGACGCACGCTCGACGATTCGACGAGTCCATAGAGCGAATCCAAAAGCGCGAATCGTTGTCACCGGGTGTTACGCGCAGCGCGCGCCGAAAGAAATTTCCGAGCTTGCCGGAGTAAGTCAAGTAATCGGCAATTCCCATAAGCACGAACTGGCGAGAATCGTTGTGCAACCGCAAGGGTTTGTGCCGATTGAAACACTTACCGCATCGCCCGTCAGCCAGTCGTCGCCGCCGCTAACCGGAAATCAGGGAGTGGAGGCAGAGATATTCGTCTCCGACATTTTCGCGCACACCGAGTTGCTGGCTGCACCGGTTTTCGATGCAGCAAACGAACGCACACGACCTAATCTCAAAGTGCAGGATGGCTGCGACAATCGCTGCTCGTTCTGCGTAATACCATCCGTGCGCGGACAAAGCCGTTCCCTTCCACTCGAACGCGTCATCAGCGAAGCAGCGGCGCTTGTGAACGCGGGCTACAAGGAGTTAGTAATCTCCGGAATCAATCTCGGGCGATGGGGAAGGGATTTGGAAGTCGACGCTCCATCGGACGACGCGACAACTGGCGCCGTGTTTGAGTCTACGAATCAAGAGTCCTTGCGCAAGGAAACCCGGTTCGTGGATCTGATTCGGGCCCTCCTTTCACGCACTTCCCTCGAGAAGTTGCGCATCAGTTCGGTCGAACCCATGGACTGGAGTGACGAATTGGTCTCGCTGATTGCGAAATCACCGCGCATTGCCAAGCATGCGCACGTACCCATGCAATCCGGCAGCGACGCGGTGTTACGACGGATGCATAGAAAATATCGGCCGTGGCACTATCGCGAAAAAATCCTGAAAATTCGCGATGCGATGCCTACGGCTGCAATCGGAGCGGACGTGATGGTTGGGTTTCCTGGTGAAACCGATCAGGAGTTCAACGAAACGCGCCGGCTGGTTCGAGAACTACCATTCACTTATCTGCACGTTTTCACTTTTTCAGGACGGCCGGGGACGCCCGCAGCGGAAATGCAGAATCAAGTACCGGTGCGCATAGCACGAGATCGAAATCGCATTCTGCGTGAGCTTGCTGCCCAGAAGAAGCTGGAGTTCATGCAGTCTTTCGTGGGAAAGTCAGTGGAAGCAATCACCCTCAAGGACGCGCCAGACGTTGCTGTCCGCGGAACACAAATTACTGCGCTAACGGATAATTATCTTAAGCTGCGCCTCGCGGGACCGTATGAGTCGAACCGATGGATCAGCGCAATCGTCGGGTCCGTCGAGGACGGCGAACTAGTCGCGTCGTAAACTTTCTGAAACGCCGTCTTGAAATCCAAAAGCAGCGCCGGAGGTAGTCGTGCATCTGGAAACCATTGCGGTCCATGCTGCGGCAGAACCTGACGGAGTCACCGGTTCAGTCGCACCACCCATTCATTTGTCGACCACGTTCGAGCATGGTCCAGCTTCCGAGCATATTCACGGCTACAGCTACATCCGCGAGGCGAACCCCACCCAAACCCGCCTGGAAACGGCGCTGGCGCAACTGGAAGGTGGCGAAGCGGCACTCGCGTTCGCGTCTGGCATGGGAGCGGGCAGCGCAGTACTGCAGACGCTCGCACCGGGCTCGCACGTGATCATGCCCGACGATGTTTATGTGGATTTCCGGAATCTAGCCAAAGAGTTTTTCTTCAAGTGGCAACTGGAACACACGGTTGTAGACACGTCGCAAATCGACCAGGTGCGCGCTGCCCGACGAACGAGCACGCAGTTGATCTGGCTGGAGACGCCGTCGAATCCGCTCATGAAAGTTACGGACATCGCCGCCGTTGCGGAACTTGCGCGCGAAATTCGCGCCAAGGTGCTTGTCGATAACACATTCGCGACGCCGATCCTGCAACGTCCACTCGAACTCGGAGCCGACATAGTTCTTCACTCGACTACAAAGTATTTTGGCGGGCACAGCGATGTGCAAGGCGGCGCGCTGATCTTCGCGAAGAAGGATGAGCACTCGGCGTCAGTCGACAACAATCGACGCCTGCTCGGCGCCGCTGCGTCTCCATTCAATTCGTGGCTCGTGCTGCGAGGTATGCGCTCGCTCGCCTGTCGTATTCGGGCACATTCGGCAAACGCAATGGCGGTTGCTCGCGCGCTGAGCACCAATCCGGCGGTCGAAGCCGTACATTATCCCGGCCTTCCTTCACACGGTGGACACGATGTCGCCACGAAGCAGATGAGCGATTTTGGTGGCATGTTGTCGATTCGAATCAAAGGCGGACGTGAGCGCGCAATTCAAGTGGCATCCCGGGTGAAGCTTTTCATGAATGCAACGAGCTTGGGAGGAGTTGAGAGCTTGATTGAACATCGCGCGTCGAGCGAAGGCAAAGGATCAAAGACGCCGGAGAATCTATTGAGGTTATCGATTGGACTCGAGCATCCAGAGGACTTGATCGAAGATCTGCAGCAGGCTGTCGCGTGAGCTGTGACTAAAAGGATCGCCTTCGCTACCGGTGGGCTTCGTCTCCGTCGGACCGCAGATTCGCTCGCTGCTCCCAAAACTCTGTCGACGTCATTACTGGCACCACTTCGAAATCCACCAGATCGTTCCAGCGCGCAATCCACTGGTCGAGCCGCGCGCGATCTTCAGCTTCCATGACCTGGTAGCAACGAGTGCCGGGTTCGTCGATCCAACTCATTTTGTAGACCACACCGTCGGGCAGCAAGCGGCCATGCTGGCGGAAGCGATCGGCCATTGCGTTCATTTTTTCGGGCGCGAAGTGCTCGATGACCATGTAGAGCATGAGCAAAAGTGTAGCGTAACGGACGACGAGAGATTGCCGATCGCACAATAACCGACTTGCAATCAATTACATACGCGCCCAGCGACTTCGACAAATCGAGTCACAAAACCTTCATTCACACTTCAGGCGTCCGTAAGTACGGAATTGACTGAAGTGTCGTACTCTCGCACCACTTGGGGCAGCGAGCCGGCAGCGCCGGGCGCCCGAAACACTAAAAATCTGGAGGTATCCTGCGATGTTGAAGCGAGGTCTTATTTTCACCTATGGCGTGGTCAGCTATGCCATTTTCTTTCTAACTTTTCTCTATGCCGTCGGGTTTATTGGAAACCTGGTGGTTCCGAAAACTTTGGACTCGGGTCCACGGGGACCGCTGTGGCAGGCACTGCTGGTGGACTGCTTGCTGCTCGGCATCTTTGCGGTGCAGCACAGCGTGATGGCGCGTCCCTGGTTCAAGCGCGCATGGACGCGGCTTGTTCCCGATTCTGCGGAGCGGAGCACTTACGTTCTGTTTTCGAGCGTCGCGCTGATCGCTGTATTTGCGTTCTGGCAACCGCTGGGCGGGGTGATCTGGAACGTGCAGGAATCCGCGCTGCGGACGGTGTTGTATTTCATGTTCGGCCTTGGTTTTGGGATCGTGCTGGTCAGCACGTTTCTGATCAACCACTTTGATTTGTTTGGACTGCGCCAGGTATGGCTCCAGTTGATCGGCCGACCTTACACTCAGCTGCCGTTCGGCACACCGCTGTTCTACAAATATGTGCGGCATCCCCTGTACGTCGGATGGCTGCTTGCGTTCTGGGCTACTCCAACAATGACGGCGGCTCACTTGCTGTTTGCCATCATGACAACCGGGTACATTCTTGTGGCGATTCGTTTCGAGGAGAAGGATTTGGTCTCGGCTCACGGAAGCGTGTACCAAACCTATCGGGAAAACGTGCCGATGCTGGTGCCGCGGATTACATCCTCTGCAACATCGGAACAGGAACCCAGCGCGGTGGCATGAAGCTGCGCGAGAGTTGCCGGTGGACGACTTACCGCCGGCAATTCTTTGAGATTTTGAGGCCGGTCAGTTCTCAAGATGCTGAGCGTCACATGGTATACTTTTGTATCGTTTAGCAATCAGATTGCTGACCGGAGGATTGTATCGATAAACGTTTTATCAGAACCAACGACCGCATTCGCGCCCGCGAGATTCGGGTGATCGACGACGAGGGCAACCAGATTGGAATTCTGCCGCCCTACGAAGCACTCAAGATGGCCCGCGAGAAGAATCTGGATCTGGTTGAGATTTCGCCCACCGCGCAACCCCCTGTATGCCGCATCATGGATTACGGGAAATTCCTGTACCAGCAGGAAAAGAAAGAGCGCGAAGCGAAGAAACACCAGAAGACGATTACGGTCAAAGAAGTGAAGTTCCGCATTAATGTGGACGATCACGACTACCAGACCAAGAAAAACCATGTCTTGCGCTTCTTGGACGAAGGAGACAAAGTCAAAGCGACCATCTTCTTTCGCGGACGCGAAATGACGCGCCAGAGTTTGGGGCGCGAGATTCTCGAGCGGCTGATCAAGGACATTGGAGAGGCGGGTATTGTAGAATTCCGCCCACGGCAGGAAGGCAATACGCTCCACTTGATCTTGGCGCCGAGTGCCAAGAAACCGGAAAAGGCCGAAAAGCCGCGTCCTCCACAGCAAGCCAAGCCAGAAGCACGGCAAGCGTAGGAAGCTGCCAGCCTTCAGTTGTCAGCCTTCAGCTCAATCATCTTGTGGATCCGGGTGAGTGCTGGTGCGACTCGCGATGGTGCGATTCAAAAAGCTTGAACTAAAGGCTGACGGCTTAATGCTGACAGCTACTTTGAACTGAGATCTGATCCTTATGCCTAAACTAAAAACACACAAAGGCGCCGCGAAGCGCTTCAAGAAGACGGGGACGGGGAAGGTAAAGCGCGGCAAAGCATTTCTGCGCCATATCCTGACTTCGAAGGATACGAAGCGGAAACGCAAGCTCGATACTGCAACTATGGTCAGCGATGCCGATCTGCCAAAAGTCCTGCGGATGATCCCTTACCAGTGATCCTATTGCCGACTGACAATTTTCGATTGGTGATTGAATTCGGTAGCGCAACTGCACCGAATTTTTAAATCTGCAATTGACAATTGCAAGTCTGCAATTCGAATGAGCGGCACTGCCGCTCCGGTGTGTGAAGAGGTACAAAGACCCCGAGTCTCCTTACCTCCAGCCGCCCGTTTTGAACGACACAAAAAAGGAGCAACACCATGCCTCGTGTAAAACGCGGAACCAAACGCCGCGCCAAGCGCAAAAAAATATTAGACCGCGCGAGTGGATACTTTCTAACCAAGTCGAAGCTCTACCGCTCAGCGAAAGAGGCGGTCGAGCGCGGATTGAAGTTCGCCTACTCCGGCCGCAAGCAGAAGAAGCGCCAGTATCGATCCATCTGGATCGTGCGCATCGGCGCTGCTGCCAAGCTGAACGGCATGAGCTACAACCAGTTCATCCACGGCCTGAAAAAAGCCGGAGTGGAATTGGATCGCAAGATTCTTGCCGACATAGCAGTGAAAGATGCACCGGGCTTTAAAAGCTTGGCCGAACAGGCTAAACAGGCGCTGGCGTAAAGAAGCAGCTATCAGCCTTCAGCTTTCAGTAATCACAGCATTCGCTTGAATTGACTCGGTATTGGACGGGGCCGCTCCCGTCCACCTGCTCAATCTCCCATTTATCGTTCGGGAAAAGCGAAGCACTGCTTTGGGCCGACGAACCATGCACTGTTGCACGTTGCGTGAAGTTCAAGTTACACACAACTTCCTCATGTACACAGTTCCCAAACTGACGGACTACTCGGCGAAGGCGATGGACGCTGCCGTCCGCGAATTGCTGTCGGCGCTCGACCAGGAAGGGAGCGCGGTCGGGAGCGAATCCGACTACAAGGCTTTCCGCGATCGCTGGATGGCACGCAAGAATGGGGTGCTCACACAAATCAATGATCTGTGGTTAAAGCCCGCTCCGAAAGACGCAAAGAAAGATGTTGGGCAACGAGTCAATGAACTGAAGGGCAAAGTCGAGCAGTCAATTGACGCTGCGGAAAAACGGCTCACCCACACTGCGGTGAGGTCGAAACTTCCTGCTGATCACATCGACATCACTCTCCCCGGGATCTGCCGCCCGATTGGCGCTGAGCATCCTGTAGTCAAGACGATGAACGAGATCGTCTCCGTCTTCCGCAACTTAGGTTATTCAGTGTCCGATGGGCCTGAGGTTGAGAACGACTACTACAATTTCGAAGCACTGAACTTCCCGCCGAACCATCCAGCTCGCGACACGCAAGACACACTGTTCATTTCAGGACAAGACAGGAAAGCCCAGCGGGATCGGCTTCTGCTGCGTACGCACACATCGCCCGTGCAGATTCGCACCATGGAGCGGTTAAAGCCTCCACTGCGTATCGTGATTCCTGGAAAGGTACATCGCAACGATCCGCCCGACGCGAGCCACTCGCCGATGTTCCACCAGATCGAGGGTTTGGCTGTAGACACGAATATCACGTTCGGCGATCTAAAGGGAACGCTCGACCACGCCATGAAGGCGTTGTTCGGATCAAGCGTGAAGACGCATTTCCGTCCGTCTTTCTTTCCTTTCACCGAACCGAGCGCCGAGATGATGGTGAGCTGTTTCATCTGCGGCGGAAGCGGGAAGCGAGGCAGCGAGCCGTGCCGTCCGTGCAAGACCACAGGATGGATTGAGATCCTTGGGTGTGGCATGGTCGACCCGAACGTATTCGAGTTCGTGAAACACAATGGATACGATCCGAAAAAAGTGTCTGGCTTCGCCTTCGGCATGGGCGCGGACCGGGTGGCGATTTTGAAGTACGGCGTTGATGACATTCAGTACTTCTTTCAAGGAGATGTACGGTTTTTGAAACAGTTTGGATAGGAGCTATCAGCTGTCAGCTTTCAGCCATCAGTCGCTGACAGCTGACGGCTGATGGCTGACAGCTTGCAATGAAACTTTCACCTTCATGGATCCGCGATTTTGTTGAACTCAAGGTCGACGACCATCGCCTGGCCGAAGACTTGACCTCGATCGGCATTGCTGCGGAGGGTATCTCCGGCTCGGGCGAGAAGGCCGTTTTCGACATGGAAATCGGCACCAACCGTCCGGACGCGATGAACCACTACGGAGTCGCTCGCGAAGCGTCGGCGTTCTACGACGTGCCACTCCGGCTAATTCGGCCGATGCTTCCTATGCCGAAAGAGGCTGCGGCCTTCCCCATCGAGATCCAGGAACCGGATCTTTGTCCGCGCTTTTCCGCTCGTGTGATTCGTGGGACGACAGTCAAGGCGTCTCCTGCGAAAATCATCGATCGCCTTGCGCTTCTCGACCAGCGGCCGATCAGCAACGCAGTCGATGCGACCAACTACGTTCTTTGGGAAATTGGGAAACCAACCCACGTCTTCGACCTGGACTTGCTTGAAGGCGGAAAGATCATCGTCCGCCGCGCCAAAGAGGGGGAGGCTCTAAAGACCCTCGACGGAGTTGAGAGGAAGCTTACTTCTGAAGACCTGGTTGTCGCCGACGGCAAAAAACCTGTCGGGCTCGCGGGCGTCATGGGCGGATACGACACCATGATCACCGAGAAGACCAAGAACATCCTGATCGAGTCAGCATGGTGGGATCCAGTGACGGTGCGCAAGATGTCGAAGCGCCACGGGATCCACACCGACGCATCACACCGGTTTGAACGCGGAGCCGACTATGAATCAACGGTGCTTTCAACCAACCGGGTAGCCGAACTGATCCTGGCTTCTGGTGGCGGAGAACTGTACGGGGAAGTTGTGGACGCTATCGCGAAGCGCATGGATCAAGCCACCGTTGCCCTGCATGTCGATGAAGTGCACCGAATCCTTGGCGACAAGACCACAACGGAGGAGATGCTGGGAATACTGCATCGGTTGGGCTTCGACACTGCGATGGAGCGCACCGATGGCACTGAGTTCACCGTCCGCATCCCTTCCTGGCGCCTCGACGTGGAACGCGAAATCGATCTGATTGAGGAAATTGCTCGACTCTACGGATACGATAAGTTCCCCAACACGCTGCCGGCCTTTGCCGGTTCTGTGATCGAGCTGCCGGACGCGCAGAAAGATAGGCGCCTTCGCTCCTCGCTGTTGGCGCTCGGTTACGACGAAGCGGTCTCGCTAACTTTTATTTCGCGCGATGATGCGGCTCGCTTCTCATCGGCTGCGACGCTCGAGCTCGCCAATCCGCTCAGCGAAGAGGCCTCCGCGATGCGGACCTCGCTTGTTCCAAGCATGCTCGACATGATGGCGTGGAACTTGAATCGCAACACGGAAAACGTGCGCCTGTTCGAAGCAAGCCATGTCTACGAGAAAGACGGCCAGAAATCGATTGAGCCGAAGCGTGTTTGCCTAGGCTCTACAGGTAGCGCAGTAGAAGCGAGCGTAAATCTGCCAGCGCGTCCCCTGACTTTTTTTGATGTGAAGGGCGATATGGAAACCTTGCTCTCAGGGTTCGAGACGGGGTCGATTCACTATGACGCGCATGCGGCCGATTACTATCATCCCCGCCGTTCCGCTCGCGTAGTGATGGACGGCGAAACGGTTGCGCAATTCGGGCAAATTGACCCGAGCGTGGCGGCTGCGCGAAAGCTGAAACAAGACGTCTTCATCGGCGAAGTCTTCCTAGATCGGCTCTATCGCCACGACCTACGCAAGATCTTGTACGAACCGTTGCCACGATATCCAGCAGTCGAACGTGATTTTTCATTTACGTTCAGCGACGACGTGACGTTCGAGGCGCTGCAAGTTGCAGTCGAGGCTCTGCGGCTTGACGCGCTGCGCGGATTTACGCCGGTTGAAATCTTCCGAGGCGGAAAAGTTGGAACGGGGAAATATTCCATACTGCTGAGGGCGTTATTTCAATCCCGTGAGCGCACATTGCGTGACGATGAAGTAGGCGCCTGGTCGGCGCAGATCGTAAAGGCGCTCGAATCGCTGGGTGGGACATTGCGTTCCTAGTAAGCTGTGGGGACATCAGAAGTCGTAATGCTGCATCGATCGGAGACACAATGAAGATTAGGATCACGGTATTGCTGCTTCTGCTTGCGTCCGTCGCACATGCGCAGACGAAATCCGATGTTGTCCCAGACTACAAGCCCATCACAGGCACTCAGCGATTCAACTGGTTTGTTGTTTCCACAGTAGGTCCTACAAGTCTTCTGCTGGCCGGACCGCTCAGCGCGGCATGGGGCACTGCATTAAACAGTCCCAGGGAATATGGCCCCGGCTGGGAGGGCTTCGGCAAACGCTACGGGATGCGACTGACGGGCGTTTCAACCGGCAACGCGATCGAGGCGGGTCTCGGAGCGTTTTGGGGGGAAGATCCGCGATATTTTCGTTCCCCCGACCAGCACTTCAGAGCGCGCGTTAAGTATGTGATCAAGACCACGTTCCTGGCGCCCGACCGTGAAGGACGATGGCGGATAGCCTATGCACGCCATGCGGGCAATATTGGCAACAACTTTCTCTCCAGTACGTGGCGCGTCGGAAGCGAAAATGGGCCTGACGACGCGGCAGTGCGCTGCATCTGGGGCATCACGGGGAAAATGGGCGGCAATGCCTTCAGCGAGTTCTGGCCCGATGTGAAGCGAATCGTATTTCGAAAAAAATAAAGATCGCGAGTTTGCGACCTGAATGGCCGAGATTGGCGGGCCGCGCTGGTTTGTTTCATAAGGCGGAAATCGCCACACGAAATTGGCAATCGTAATTTCTCCTGCTACTCTGACCCGCATGTCGGACACTGCTCTTCAAAAGCATTTTCTCAGCGATAAGGTCGAACACTTCACCGAGTCCGTCATCCGAGAAATGACGCGCCAAGCCATGCAGTATGGCGCCATCAATCTAGCGCAAGGATTTCCCGACTTCTCCGCCCCGGCCGAAATCAAGCAAGCTGCGCAGGAAGCGATCGCCGCGGATGTGAACCAGTACGCCATCACGTGGGGAGCCAAGAGTCTGCGCGACGCGATCGCCCGGCAGATGAAGGCGTGGCAAGGGATCGAAGTCGATCCGGAAAAACACATCACTGTTTGTTGCGGCTCGACCGAAACGATGATCGCGACACTCCTCGCGGTCTGTAATAAGGGCGATGAAGTCGTGATCTTTGAGCCGTTTTATGAGAACTATGGGCCGGATTCCGTGCTCAGCGGGGCAAAGCCAGTATTCGTGAAGCTGCGCCCTCCCACGTCACCGAGCGGCGAGTGGAGTTTCGATGAGAAGGAGCTGCGGGCCGCGTTTCATTCGAACACGAAAGCCATCATCCTCAACACGCCGAACAATCCCACAGGAAAAGTTTTCACGCGCGCAGAACTCGAACTCATTCGTGATCTCTGTGTTGAATTCAACGTGCTTGCGATTACGGACGAGATCTACGAGCACATCTTGTACGACGACACGAAGCACATTTCGATGGCGTCACTCGGCGGAATGCAAGACCGTACCATCACGATCAATGGTCTTTCCAAAAGCTACAGCGTGACGGGATGGCGCGTGGGATGGGCCGTGGGGCCGGCTGAAATCACCAATGCCATCCGGAAAGTGCATGATTTTTTGACCGTGGGAGCACCCGCTCCGCTGCAGGAAGCCGGTGCATCAGCGCTCAGTCTGCCCGCTACGTATTATCAAAAACTCGCTGAAGGCTATCGCACTCGACGCGATCACCTGATGCCGGCGTTGGAGGAGGCCGGCTTCCGCTGCTTCCGTCCGCGCGGCGCATATTATGTGATGACGGACATCAGCAGCTTCGGGTTCTCGGACGACGTGACGTTTGCTAAATATCTTGTGCAGCAAATTGGCGTAGCTTGTGTGCCGGGATCCAGCTTCTACCGCGATCCGCGCGATGGCGCAAAGCAGGTGCGCTTCGCGTTTTGCAAACGTTCGGAGACGCTCAACGCAGCGGCGGAGCGTCTCCAGAAATTGCGCAAGGCCTAACCGTGACAGCGGCACGCACACCGTTGTTGCTGGATCCCACGCTGAACCTAGCGTTCTTGCTCAGCTTGGCTGCGGCATCCGTAGTTGTCGGAGTCTATCTTTTTGCCCGCGGATTCCGCCTGTTATCACGCAAGCGACTGATCGAAAACACCCCAACATCAACCGCGCGCGCAGCCGCCATGGGTCCAGTAGAGATACATGGCAGGGCCGTCGGACCCTACGGTTTGATCTCCCCATTATCGGAACTGGACTGCTACTACTATGCCGCGAGTATTTGGCGTCAATACGAGGGCCCCGCTCAAAGTGCCTGGGAGAAAGTTGGGGAGGAAGTTCTGTGTGTTCCCTTCTTCATTGCTGACGAAACCGGCAGCATATTGATCGACCCGCGAGGCGCAGAGCTTGATCTGCCTCCCATGTTCGACGAAGAAGAACAACCCTACGGATCCGAGATGGCGCGACACTTCGTTTCACGACACCACGCGGAGGGCATACTTAAACTCAAGGAAGTTGTCATCCAGCCCGGCGACTCTCTTTATGTGTTTGGCACGCTCGGGAACAATCACATAGCGAACGCAATGATTGGTGAATCGGAGTTCGGAGAAACAAACACACGAGTTCTCAGTCGCGAGGCCGCCGATCTGCAGCGAAGGATGGCGTTTCAAATGATGAGAGTGGAGCCTCCGGAAGGACCTTTACCAGACCTCCCCGCAGAATCGTGCGATCTAAACTCTTCCATCTCCCTGCAAAAAGGCGATGGCCGCCGATCGTTCGTGATCGCTGCGCACAGCGAACGAGAACTGCTGGGAGAACTTGGCGCCGTCTCCACGAGAAATTTGTGGGCAGGTCCAGTATTGATTCTTATCGGCCTTGGAATCCTTATCTGGCGCCTTACGCCGCAATAAAAATCGAAGAACTATCGAGTCCGGTTCCACAGCCTTCTGGGGTATACTCCAAAAAAGAAGCTCCAAAAATCTGTCTTTCAGGAAGAAGTCCATGTCCGCCAGACCTCTCGAAGAGGTATCGACTCAGGTTCCCGCCGACGATTTCGAGGCGCTGGAAGCCAAAGTTTATCGCACGATTGAGATGTACAAAGCGGCGCGCGAGGCCAAGAACGTGGCCGAGCGAGACGCGAAGCGCCTGCGCGAGCAACTCGACGAACGCGACCAGGAAGTGCAGACGCTCCGCCGCGAAATGGTGCAGCTGCGCAAAGACCGCGAAGAAATTCGAGGAAGAGTCGAAAAAATGCTCCACCAGATGGAAGCGGTGGCGGAGCAAGCGGCGAGCTAGCGCGCAGACGCCGAACCAAGGAGCTGATGCATATGGCATCTGCGACGAAACAACCCGTCTTAAAAGATCCGAGCAACTCCAGCGTACGTGTGGAGATTTTCGACCAGGCCTATCACCTGCGCGGCTCCGATCCCGACTACATCATCAAGCTCGCCGACTACGTTGATACGAAGATGCGCGCCGTCGCCGAGCAGACGTCCACCGTGGATTCCGTGCGCCTGGCCGTTTTGGCCGCGCTCAATATCGCGGACGAATATCACATGATGAAGCGCAAGACGGACGGCAGCGCGCCGGACTACAAACAACGAGCGTTGCAGCTATCAAGCGCGCTCGACGAAGTATTGGGCGAGCGCAGCGCGGGCTGAGGCAAGCGAAGTGCCAACTTTTTGCGCCCCGCCTCTTGCGAATCTGCCGCGCATTCCCTAGCATCCAACCTGAAAGCCGACCTGCGAAGTTCGTGATGGTGGTCACCGATTTTTGAACCAACACTGAATGAACGGGGACTTGACTCGTAAATTACGATCCGGTGTGCGACGCTCCGCCAGTCGGAGATGCCTAAAGGGTCGCGGCGGGTTCCCACGTCTAACGACGGGTTCATTCTCGGCCCTCCACACGGCATCAGTGGGTCGGCTTTTGTCTGCAGTCCATGGCCGTTAGTCGCCACTCCTCTTTTCAAGAGTTTGCTCCGCCGCTGTTACACTAGTGACACCAAATTCTGTGCGATCAGCATCTAACTCATAGTGTTTCCACGACTCGTCGAACTCGGCCGCTTCAGCCTGCCCACATACGGATTCCTCGTCGCCTCCGGCGTATTGATTGGTTTATGGATTAGCGTACGCAACTCGGAGCGTCGTGGGATCGATGGCGAGAAAGCTTGGAACCTGGGAATCATTGTCGTTCTGTGTGGGATTCTCGGCGCCAAAATTCTGTACATCATCAATGATTGGTCTGCCTATGCCGCCAATCCGCGCGAGATATTCAGCATCAACACGCTGCAGGCGGGCGGAGTTTTTTCGGGCGGCCTGATTGGCGCGCTGCTCGCTGCCGCCTGGTACATCCGCAAACACAACATGCCGGCGCTTGCGACCTGCGATGCATTCGCACCGGGGCTCGCCTTGGGCCACGCCATCGGCCGTGTGGGCTGTTTTGCCGCAGGTTGCTGCTTCGGCAAGGAAACACATCATTTCTGGGGAGTGACGTTCACGAACCCGTTGGCGGCGGCAGTCTCCGGCACACCTCTTAGCAAACCGTTACAACCCACGCAACTCTTCGAAGCTGCGGTTGAACTGGCAAACTTTTTCATCTTGATGTGGCTCTTCAAGCGGAAGAAATTTGATGGTCAGGTCTTCGCAACATTCCTGATCTTGTACGGTATGGCGCGTTATTTCCTCGAATTCCTGCGAGACGATCCGGGGCGCGGGGAAGTGTTTGGCGGCATCATGAGTGGTACGCAACTGATCTCGATCTGCCTGGTTATTCTCGGTGGATTCATTTGGTGGCTTCGCAGCGGAGTGACACGACCGGTGCCGGCCCAAGCCACCCGTTGAGCGTGGACTTTCTAGTATGCTGCGCTAGCCTGACTATTCCTGCATGTCGCAACAATCGAAAACCTTAGTGGTCGCGGATACTGATGGTGGTCAGCGTCTCGACCAATACCTTGTCGCCAATCTTCCAGATCTCAGCCGCGCTCGTGTTCAACAATTAATTGCGCAGAAACTTGTACAACTCAATGGGGTTCCCGCAAAAGCGTCACACCGGCTCCGCGGCGAAGAGACTATCTCGATTCTGGGATCTCTTGAGCAAACGCCGCTTCGAGCCATCGCCGAAGATATCCCGCTTGACATTGTTTACGAAGACGATGACGTCGTTGTCATCAACAAACCCGCGGGCATGATGGTGCACGCCGGCGCGGGGGCGACCGATGACGCGCGTAACCGGGGCACGCTGGTTAACGCCCTGCTACATCGCTTCGCCTCACTCTCGCAGGTGGGAGGAGAGCTCCGACCGGGCATCGTGCATCGTCTTGATCGCGAAACGAGCGGCTTGATCCTGGTAGCGAAGAATGACGTTTCCCATCGCAACCTAAGTTCACAATTCGCTCGCCGGGAAGTGAAAAAAAATTACCGAGCCGTTGTTCACGGATGGCCAAAAAAAGAATCTGCCACGATCGACTCGCCGATACGGCGCGATAGCGTCCGCCGCAACCGAATGACGACCCGCGGTTCGGCAGGACGCGATGCAATCACGCACTATAAGGTTGAGCGCCGGATCGAATCGCCCTATGGAAAATTCGCGCTGCTGGACGTCAAAATCGATACGGGACGGACGCACCAGATTCGCGTCCATCTTGCCTCACTCGGACACCCCATCGTCGGCGACATAACGTACGGGGCGCCGGAGGCAATTCAAGCCCAGTTGGGAAAACAAAAATCCGGTACACGGCGGTCGATCGCGCTTCCTCGCAATTTTTTACATGCTTCGGAAATTCGGTTTCTGCAGCCGAAGACTGGCAAAGACCTTCATTTTTCGGCACCCCTGCCACCCGAACTGGAACAATTCCTGGCACTTCTCGATGCTAAATAGCTCCGAGAATGCGGCTATAATGGGGTATCCCATGAGAGCTTCACGCTTCGTGTTGTCCGCTGTGTGCGTCGGCGCGGTGTCAGTCGCCGTGGCGCAAAACGCTTCCGACTCTCTTCCATCTGCGCCATCCGCGGTGATTCAAGAGGAGCAGAAAAAGGCGCAACCGCCCGCGCCGGTGACCACCCCGGCTGCTCCGGCCCCGCAAACGCATGAGAAGCCCACGGAGCTCACAAACACTCCGCCAGCAGCAGTTTCAAATCCGCCAAACCATCAAGAACCGCCAGCCGCCACAGCACCAGCCCCAACGCCCACGCCGGCGCAAGCTCCTAAAGATGATGTCGACGAGTCGCTCATCACAATTCGTCGCGCGGTTGACGAGGTTAATGTCATTTTCACCGTGACCGATAAGCACGGCCGTTTCGTAAAGGATTTGAAGCGAAACGATTTCAAAGTAGTCGATGACGCGAAGCCTGCGCTTGAGATCAAGAGCTTCCGAAGTGAGACGGACCTTCCGCTGCAGGTCGGACTACTCGTCGACGCGAGCAATTCGGTACGCGATAGGTTCAAGTTCGAGCAGGAGTCGGCGATTGAATTCTTGAACCAGATGATCCGTCCAAAATCCGATCGCGCTTTCGTCATCGGTTTTGACGTTACCCCAGAAGTGACGCAGGATTTCACTGAAAGCACAGAGTTGCTATCGAAAGGTGTACGGTCCCTACGACCCGGCGGCGGTACCGCGATGTACGACGCTCTCTACTTTGCGTGCCGCGACAAGCTTCTGAAGGCTCCATCGCGTGGAACAGTACGAAGAGCCATCATCCTTTTAAGCGACGGCGACGATAACCAAAGCCATGTTTCGCGAGAAGAAGCGATCGAAATGGCGCAACGGGCTGAGGTCATCGTTTATACGATCAGCACGAACATTACGGGAGCACGCGCGAAAGGGGACAAGATTCTGGAACGCATAGCCGAAGCCACCGGCGGACGATCGTTCTTCCCCTTCCAGATCCGGGATGTAGCCGATGCCTTCGCCGAGATTCAAGATGAACTCCGCAGCCAATATGCGCTTTCCTACAAGCCGGCGGACTTCAGGCAGGACGGTCGTTATCGAACGATCGAGATTCTTGCGGCGGACAAAAAGAGCTTGCGTGTCCGCGCTCGGCGCGGTTACTACGCGCCTGCGCAGTAAGTCATTTCCAACCCTGATCGGTTCGCCGTCCTGAACGGAGCGGATTCAGATCGCCCATTGACCGGCTACGTACACAGGTAACAGCTTTGGCGAGCTTCGGGCTCATCCAACCAAGCCTTCCAGCCGAAATGAAACTACGACGGCTACCTTCGCCAGCCCTCGCGATGGCGAAGGTGGGTTCATTTTCCGCCAGTCCCTGATGAAGGCAGCTTCGAGCGCGTGGCAACAAAGCTTTTGCCGAACGTCGTCATGAACAAGGTGTACCAGCTCGACGTGCCTCAGCCGACGGATGAGTCAGCATCTGAACCTCCACTTCCGCCCAATGCTTACCCGACCTCGGCGTTACTCTCCACTAAAGTGCCCGACAAGACTTGTGCCTCATGGGCTGAGCAGATGCTGCTCTGCGCAAGCTTCTTCACGATTTTCCTTGTGCTTGAAATGGCATCGAAGACAGCCCAAGGATGGCCGGGGGCTCCTGCTTTCTATCTTCCCTTAGGACTGGTCATCGCACTGTTCTTATGGGGCGGTCTTGGCTATTGGCCATTGGTTTTCTTCTCCGCCCTAGTTGGAGCGGTCGTCAACTATCACCGGCCATTGATGTCATGGTGCGGCGTTCCCGGAGTTGCAGGCGTCTACTGCTTTTACGCCGGCGGGGCTGCGATCGCACGAAAGTGGTGGCGCATCGATCCACGGCTGGCAACGGTCGGTGACGTCGGACGCCTAGCGTTGACATTTCTCACCTGCGCGATTCCCACCGCAATCATCGGAATGTTGACGCTGCTCGGGGACGGGCTCATTTCGCGTGCCGATGCAATTAAGACCGCCGTGAACTGGTGGGAGAGCGACAGTATCGCCATCATTTCCTTCGCACCCCTGCTGCTGATCTACGGCTCGACTCGGTTAACCGATTGGATGAGGCAACACACATCGACGCGGTACTTTCCTGATCGAACGACCCACCGTACCTTCACCGATTGGCTGATGATCGGATTGCAGGGCGGCTCGGTCCTAGTCGCATTGTGGCTGGTTTTCTTCTGTAATGTCGCGATTCCCTATCAACCTGTCTACATCTTGTTCATCCCCGTGATCTGGATTGCCGTGCAACACGGCTTGCCGGGAGTGACGATTGCTACATGCGTAATCAACGTCAGCGCGATGTTTACTGCGGACGCGACACACTCAGCGGGGACTGCTCTGCCACGACTTCAACTGGCGATGTTGGCGCTTGCGCTCACCGGCCTCTGTGTTGGCGCAGCGGTGAGCGAACGCAAGCGTGTCGAAGAAGCCCTCGAGAAGAGCGAATCGAACCTTCGCCACGCGCAACAAGTCGCGACTGTAGGCAGCTGGCACGTGAACATACTCGAAGACGAACTCAGCTGGTCGGAGGAAACTTATCGCCTCTTCAATCTTCCACGAGAGATGCCCATCGACATCAATCTAGTGGAGAAATACATTCATCCCGACGACCGCGCCACATTCCGCACAAGATGGGCGGCCGCATTTTCAACCGGTAGGTACGAGTACGAGCACCGAATGGTAGTTGATGGAGTAACGAAGTGGGTGCGAGCGCTGGCTCAAGTGGAATTCGACAAGCAGCATTGTCCGATCACGATCACCGGAACCGTACAGGACATCACAGACCGCAAATGGGCGGAGGAAGCGCTGCGGCAGGCTGAAGAAAAGTACCACGCGCTATTTGAGGACGCGGTAGTTGGAATGTATCAAAGCACTCCCGACGGTTTTCTTCTCACTGTGAATCGGGCACTCGCAAAAATGTTTGGATTCTCGTCTTCAGAGGAAATGCTGGCCGAAATCACAGAAATTCCGCGCGTAAATGGCGATGGGTTTAAGAACCCGGAGGATTTCAAGCAGTTGCTTGAAACCAAGAGCGAAGTGCGTGATCTCGAATATGAAGTTCGCCGCCCCGATGGCAAGCAACTGTGGATTCTCGAAAACGCCCGCACCATAAGCGGGTCGGACGGAAATGCACTGTTCATCGAGGGAGCATTGCTGGACATATCTCAGCGTAAATTCCTTGAAGCTCAGCTGCGACAGGCGCAAAAGATGGAGGCTATCGGCCGCCTCGCGGGCGGCGTCGCGCACGACTTCAACAACGCCCTCGGCGTAATGATGGGATATTGTGAGCTAGCGCAACTGAGCCTGAGCACTGATTCGCCATTGCACAAAAACCTGTCGGAAATCATCAAGGCCGGAAACCGAGCTTCATCCCTTACTCGACAGCTGCTCGCCTTCAGCAGAAAGCAGGCGATTGAACCCGTGGTTCTCGACTTGAACTCAGTTGTTTCGGACACGGAGAAAATGCTGCGGAGATTAATCGGAGAAGACATTGAATTAACGATGACACGAGACCCAAAACTAAAACGCGTGAAAGCTGATAAGGGACAAATCGAACAGATTCTGATGAACCTGGTGGTCAACGCTCGCGATGCGATGCCTCGCGGCGGCCGACTTGCAATCGAAACGGCAAACATCGAGTTTCGCGAGCCCGACATCCTCCGACACACTTTCCTGAAGCCCGGGCAATTCGTCGTTTTGAGTGTTGCCGACACCGGCTGCGGGATGAGTCAAGACGTACAGGCCCACATATTCGAGCCCTTCTTCACCACGAAAGACCCTGATCGAGGTACCGGCCTCGGGTTGTCCACGGTCTACGGCATAGTGAAGCGAAGCAATGGATTTCTACTGGTCGAGAGCGAAATCGGCAAAGGCACCATTTTTAAGGTGTGCTTGCCGCAGGTTGATGAAGTTAATGAGGTCGCCCAAACTGTAGTTGAAAATAAATTTAGTCCAAAGGGCATCGAAACTGTCTTGCTGGTTGAGGACGAGGCATCCTTGCTGAGGCTTGCATCTGGTTGCCTTTCCACCTGTGGCTACAACGTTCTCCAAGCGCACGACGGCCAAGATGCACTCGAGGTGGCGGCTCGATATCGAGCCCCCATTCACCTTTTACTTACCGACGTCATCATGCCCGGGATCAGCGGACGGGAACTCGCGGAGAACTTAAGACTTGCACGTCCGGAAGTTAAAATTCTCTACATGTCGGGCTACACGCATGACCTGGTCACACAGCAAGGCATTCTCGAAACCGGGTCTGAACTCTTACACAAACCCTTTGCAATAAATGCTCTCCTGGCTAAGGTTCGAGATGTGCTCGACGACAAGGCGCTCCACGTCGCTGCGCAATGACTCTGCTTCACGCTGTCACACCTCAACCGCGATGCGGTAAACTCCCTCGCAAATCCTTGCGAGGCCTCGTATGCCCGGATATTCGGGAACGCCACTTGCCAAAAAGCTGGGCTTTAAACCCGGAACACGCGTAGCGCTGGTGGACGTGGCGGACGACGTCCGCGCGGAGCTTGCAGCTGCAATCGCGGATGCTCAGGTTGTGAAAGGTAAGAAGGGGCCGTTGGATCTGGTTCTCTTCTCTACGAAGAGTCGTTCGGACCTTCGGAAGGATTTTGCGTTCTGGATGAAACAACTTGCGCCTGACGGCGCCCTCTGGATTTCCTGGCCCAAAAAAACGTCTGGAGTGGCGTCGGACCTGGATGAAAACAAGGTTCGCGCGCTCGGACTTGCAATTGGGCTGGTTGACGTAAAAGTCTGCGCGGTCAGCGACGTGTGGTCGGGACTGAAGTTCGTCATTCCTGTTAAAGATCGTCCCAAAAAATAAGACGGCACATTTCGGATGCAGCGCTACCGTTTGGGCGCGTAGTAACCGCTGCGGGACTGGATCTTGTAGTCCTTATCTTTCGTCTTGATCTCCACTTTTCTGAATGTACCGTTGCGCTCTTTATTAGTGGGCGTATATCCAATGTTGTACTGACTGCGCAACTCGAGTGCGATCTGTTCAAACGCAGCTTTCAGCTTGTCGTATTTGTTGCCTACATCGATGACTCTGCCGCCGGTCTCTGTCGAAAGTTTTTTCATTTCGCCTTCGCCGTATCCGCCCCAGGATCCCCGGTCGGCGATGAGGAGTACATAAACAATTGCATCGGCCTTGTGGGAGGCTTCGATGGCCTCTTTGATTTTGAGCTGGCTTCCCTGGTCTTCCCCATCTGTGAGAATGATCATCGCCTTGCGGCCCACTTCATGAGCCAACTGGTCATGCGATGCCAGATAGATTGCGTCATACAGCAAAGTTCCGCGCGGATTTCCCTGGGGTATGGGGCCCGGCATCATGATGCTACCCCCGACCCCCATGTTGATCTTCGCGCTGTTGAGCGCTTCTTTCAGGCGGCTCACTGAGTTTGTGAAGTCCTGCAGCAGATCGACGTTCACATCGAAGCTCAGGACGAACGCTTCATCCTTGGTTCGCAAGATTTCTTGAAGGAACTGGCCGCCGACTTCCTTTTCCATCTCCAGGACGCGTTGCTGGCTACCGCTGGCATCAATCAAAATTCCCAGAGTCAGAGGGAGATCTGATTCGGCCTTGAAGTACTTGACGGTCTGCGGCTTGCCATCCTCGAAGATCTCGAAGTCGTCCTTGGTCAGGTTGGGGATCAATCCGCCCTTTTTATCCTTCACATTAAAAAACAACTGCACCACGTTGACGTCGACTTTGAGCGTTTCCAGGGACTGGTCTTCCTGCTGACCACTGGGGTTTTGAGTATTCTGGGCGGAGGCAGTCGCCACGAGGGTTCCCAACAAAACGATGGCGCACAGCTTGCGGGCGTGGTCGCGGGACATGAAAGGTATTCTCTGATGTGGATTTGCTAGTCTATCGTGTAGCTTAGATGCACCAAATGATCGCCCGCAAGCATCCCATGAAGGGAATTTACGATTTGCGGCGCACGGAGATACGACATTGTGTAGTGGCACGCGAAATCGCTGGGGATGGTGGTTAATCGGGGTTTTATGTCTGGTGTCCTTGGTCGTATTAGCGCAACAGCAACCAGACATTCCAGATGCCCCTTCCGCCTCGCGGCCGGCTCAGCCATTTCCAACCCAGCCGCCACCTAGTAGCCGCCCCCCAGATGAACCGCCTGCCCAACCACAACCAGCGGAAAATACGCCTAGTGATATTCCTCGAAGCCAACCAGCACGAGATGACGCGCCGCCGGCGAAAGCGGCTGCGCCCGGCACACTCGATCAGCCGGCAGAATCGAATCTGCCCACGCCAGGGGATGCCCCAGCCGAGCCTCCGAAAATGCCACCAGTTAAGACCGTCCCGGCTGGAAGCGTACCCTCGTCCGACGTCTCAGGCTCACGCGACGACCTTCCGCGGTTTGTGGTCAACACGACGTTTGTCGTCGTCCCGGTTACGGTGAAAGACTTTCAGGGAAAGTTGGTTGAGGGACTGCTGCCAAAGGACTTTTCGGTCTACGAGAATGGTGTGAAGCAGCAGTTGCGATTCTTTACCAGTGATCCGTTCGCTCTTTCCGCCGCGATCGTGATTGATTTGGGAATGCCCGACGTCAACGTCCAGAAGATCAACGAAACCTACACGGCGCTAGCTGGCGCATTTACCCCCTACGATGAGTTGTCGCTCTACACTGTCAGCGCGCGCGCAAGCCGTGTTTCCGATTTCAGCACCGCTAATGCCCAGCTCACTGCAAAACTAAACCAGCTCAAGACTGCTCGCGGTGCAAACAATGGCCCGCCGGTGACAAGTGGACCTCTGGGTCCGCAAGGGCCGATGGTAAACGGCCGTCCGCTTGACCCAGGCGGACCGGTTGTCACGACGCCTCCGAAGGTTGCCCGAGTGCTGAACGACGCGATTCTGATGGCAGCCGTCGATCTGGGAAAACGCGATCGAAGTCGTCGCAAGATCATCTTCATCATCAGCGACGGACGAGAGTACGGCAGCACCGCGAGCTACAAAGACGTTTTGAAGGTGTTGCTCACCAACAACATCAGCGTTTACGGCGTGGGAGTCGGTGGGGCCGCTATTCCCGTTTACAACAAGTTGCAGCGCATACGTATACCCAAGATGGGTCTGGGTTACACCGACATCCTGCCACGGTACACCTCCGCGACGGGGGGCGAGGTGTTTAACGAGTATTCCCGTCAGGATATTGAAGCCATATATTCCCACGCGCTCAATGGCGCACGAAACCAATACACGCTGGGGTATTCGACAAAAGCGACGCCGAGCACGGCCTATCGGCAAATCGAAGTCCGGATTGCCCGACCAAACTTGAAGGTCTACGCGAAGGATGGCTACTATCCGGCGGCCCCGTTGAGGAAATAATCCATATTCGTTGGAAGAGCGGCGTCCGCGCCCGTCCCGCGGGAAAGGGCGGCCCATGCTGAAGCCCTGCCACCCCTTGGTAACGCCCGTAACCTTCGGTAACGCCTAGCCTTGTGGTATAAAACCTAGCAGTAATTCAGCAATCATTTTCTGCCCGGCGTGCCCTGTAAGACGAACGCCCGCAGGGTTTTCTGAGGAAATCTTTGAGTTTCATCAACTTTGCAGCCCGAGAGATCAACTGCAAGATCGTCTATTACGGAGCCGGCTTGGGCGGCAAGACGACCAATCTTCAGTGGATTTTCCAGAAAACCGCAGAACAACAAAAAGGCAAGATGATCTCGCTTGCCACTGAAACCGATCGAACCTTGTTTTTCGACTTTCTGCCGTTGGACTTGGGCTCAGTACGCGGATTCAAGACCCGCATCCACCTTTACACAGTTCCCGGACAGGTGTTCTACGACGCGAGCCGCAAACTCATTCTGCGCGGCGTCGATGGCATCGTTTTCGTCGCTGATTCTCAAGAAGAGCGAATGGACGCGAACGTCGAAGCCCTGGATAACCTGATGGCCAACCTGAAAGAACATGGGTACGACTTCAACAAGATTCCATACGTCCTTCAGTTGAACAAACGTGATTTGCCGAATGTGCTGCCGATCGACAAGCTATCCCGTGAATTGCGCCGCAAGAACGAACCGGTCATCGAAGCCGTAGCCTTCCAAGGCGTGGGAGTGTTCGACACCCTGAAAGAAATTGCGCGACAAGTACTGACTGAATTAAAGCAAGGCGGGTAGCGTCGGGTGGCAAGTCGCGACTAAATCCTCGATTTCTCGAACAAAAGTCAGGATGCGTCAGCCCCCTCGCCGATGGTGAGGGATACTCCCTAACTTCTTCCCCAGAGATGCCAAGCAAATAGTCCCAGATAACTTGCTGCGAGAGTGCAGAACAGCATCGTGAGCAAGGCATGGCCGACTACGAACTGCCTCCCTTTGGGCCAGTCCGAATGAGAAAAGTAGAGTGCGTCCACCAAAATCCGTGCCGTCCAGTAAATACCAATGAATGCGGCAAGGCCTAGTGAGGCGCGATCACCCCGCAGGAGTTCCGCATGCAAGGCCAGCGTTAACGTCCCGAAGGCAATGATTGTCAGGACGGTGAAGCCGCTCTGGACCCAGAGCAGTTTTCGGTTGAAGGGCATCAATGATTTCAAATCTTCGCGCCAACGCAGGCGAGAGGGTACTTGTGCACTGGCAATGAGAATGACAAAGTGAGCCGCCCCAACCACCCACAGGTCGATATTGAAGAAGCGTTCTACCATTCGGCGCTCATAGCGCATGAATTGCATGCATAAATGGGAGTATCACGTTTTGCACAAATGGTGGATGAAAAAGCCAGAAGGCAAACCCAGCCGTGAAGAATGCCATGAATATCCAACCGCTGATTCCCTGTCGCAGGGCAAACCTCTTGCCAATATCAGAGCGCTCGACTGCCACTCCAATGCCTTGCAACGCAAAATATAGAGTGGGCAACCCATAACCAGCCCGCGCGGGAAGCGAAATAACAAAATCGTGAATCAGCCCAGACAAAACGAATACAAGAAAACCGGCGCCCCCAGCACCCAATCTTCGATGGAGAGGGCGAAACACCAGATCATGCGCAAGCTGCCGGAATCCCAGATTCCATCGCTTTCCCCAGAATTCACTCAGCGACTTCGAGCGGAGGGGATTGGACATGATCGGTATCGCCCGAATTCCGCAACTCTGCCAGATAACAGCCAACAGTCGAAACGTTCCGAAATGCAGTAACAACACGATTCCTAACATGCCTACCCAACCCCTTATCAATGGGTAAGCCGGCGGAACAACCCGGGCCACCACCCACAGACAGGCAACCCCGCATCCGATGTCGTAGAGAGACCAACACCAATCTCGAACCGAGGGGGACGGCGGGCGCTGCGAGGAACCCAAAAACTCTTCCGCATCCATTCCAGGCCATGCGAAAAGATAAGCAACCGAATACCATGCGGGATGAGAAACGCTGGTTCGTGCTTGCCACCATGTCAGCCACTTGAGTCCGGCATAGATGCTGAACGCCAAAACCCACATGAATCCCCACGCAGGAAGAAAATCCCGCGCGCTTAAGGCAGCGGGCGGAAGGATGACCAGTGGCGTCCATCCAATCCACCAAGCCAGGGAGGCAACGCGAACCGTCTGTGAGGTCGTATTTCCTCCATCGACCGAATTCAGGTGACCTCGGCCGTTACTGTAATCTAGGCTGAAGTTGCCGCATGATTCATCACAACACTTCCCCGCCGAGCCCAGCGAACCTCAGTCCGACCGCAATTCTTGACTTCAGCCACGCTAACGTCCAACGACTGGTGGCAACGGTTTCACAAGCAAACATCTCCAGTCGTACATTCCTGCAGATGATGCACCTACATCTGGTTCAGGTGATACGCCCAGTGTATAGCGTCAAGGAAAGGCAACCTGTTTCAGCCACCTTGGAGAGAGGTCGAGGGTCGTGTAGCCAACGTATGGCTAGCCTCGAAGCAGCCGCGAGAGTTGCTGGCATACCTACTCGCGTACATGCTCTCACGATCCGAGGTTGTTTCTGGTATCCGCGGTTTCGTTTCTCGCGATTCTTCATCCCGAAGAACATCCTTTTGGTTTGGCCACAGTTTTTCTTTGAGAATACGTGGGTGGATCTTGCTGAACTCCACGCGTCGATGGATCAGTTGGCTGGCCGAGATCCAACCGGATTTACAAACGATGGAGAGTCGCTTTTTGAGGCAATCACGCACACGCCTGTCGATTTTCTGGGACAGACTTGCGCGATACGTTGCGCTAAGCCGGAGCACAATCTGTCGCGATTTCTAGAAACAGACAATGGGTTTTTTGATACGCGTGATGAGGCGTTCGAGCGCTTAGGATGTTTTCAAGACACCATCCGTGGGAAAGCGTTCGAAATGATATTCGGCGATCAGAGGAGCTCATGAGTTATCCGAGCCGCTTAGAACCTCGCTGTCACCGCATTCGCATCGATCTAACCATCTGCTCAAAGGCGGGACGCAAGGATGAAAAGTCCGGTTCTGGGGAAATGAAGACCAGGTACAACAGCGACCCATCCCCCCGCCGCATTGTCACCAACCAATCGCGCTCGCGCACCGCGTGACCACTCGAATCTTGAATTGGCGACGTGCCAATCAATTCGGTTGATTTCGCGGCCACGCCGTTCACCCGCATATTTTCGTCGTTACCGACTTGGCGCAAGTCCGGATTGGACTGACGCAGCGAGTTCAACAATTCGTGAGTGGCACGATCCAGTGGGGCGTTATTTTCCTCTGGCTGGTACACGTTGATCATGACTCCGTAAGAGATCGCATCTTGCGAGACGCCATTTTGCGGAGCTATGGTGACAGCAGAATCCTTGTCGCCGTAGACCTGCCAATTCTCTGGATAGGAAATTGTGTAGTCGCTGTGCTCAAGTTTCTTGAAATTGACGCTGGGCGCGACCACGCCGCCACTCGGTCCGGATCCGCTGGTGCCTGCTGCGGCTTTTTGTTGTGCCGCAATCTGCTGAGCGGTTAGTGGCTTCATCCCGGCCACCAATTGCTTCACGCGGGCAAAGTCCGGACCGCTTGCCTGATACTGTTTGTGCGGAAGGGTGCCGACTTCTTTCGACACCGCCTGTGCCCGATTGCCGGGATCGGGGTGATCGCTCAGAAATTGCGGACCACGCGACGCACCACCTTCTTGTTGAAGCTTGGTGAAGAACTGGGCCATGGCGCGCGGATCATATCCTGCGTCATACATGATGTCCGTGCCCAACAAGTCCGCTTCGGACTCCGCTGAGCGAGAGTTTTTCAGGAAGTAGGAACCCACTCCAAACGAAATTCCCAACTGGGCCATTTGCGAGAGTGCGCCCCGACCCATGATCCCACCCAGAATCGCGAGCGGAACTTGGGCG
>Ga0207676_10000261_pt1 | contig 45870 bp, 43 predicted proteins | sample KBSSwiS72_FD_184307 | JGI IMG/M metagenome (GOLD analysis project Ga0207676, IMG submission 184307) | Switchgrass rhizosphere microbial communities from Kellogg Biological Station, Michigan, USA - KBS Switchgrass S7-2 (SPAdes) (version 2) | ecosystem: Host-associated > Plants > Roots >...
TTCCTGGCGTGCCTGCTGGGCAATCCGCGCTGGTTCTGGTGGTTCGAAATCCTGCCGCTGACCCTCATCTTGATCATCGCTCTTACCTGGCACCGCCGGGTCGAGGGGTCCTTCACGGGTCCCGACCGCACTTCACCGATACCTACCTGATCCGCCGGCCACGCCGGCAAAATCCCCATATTCAGACAAATCGAAAGGTCGTCACACATGAATTCCATCAACATCGCGATCATCGGGATCGGCAATTGCGCGAGCTCGCTGGTGCAGGGCCTGGCCCATTACCGCGAAGGCTCGAACGATCATATCGGCCTGATGCATTGGGAAATGGGCGGCTACAAACCAAGCGATATCCGCATCGTCGCGGCGTGGGACGTCGATGCGCGCAAGGTCGGTCATGACGTTGCCGAGGCGATCTTCGCCAAGCCGAACTGCACGGCGATCTTCTGCGCCGACGTGCCGGCGAGCGGCGTCGAGGTCGCGATGGGCAACATCCTGGACGGTGTCGCCGAGCATATGGCGGACTATGGCGACGACCGCACCTTCATCGTTGCCGACCTGCCGCAGCCGAGCAAGGCCGAGGTGGTCGCCGCGTTGCGCGAGAGCGGCGCCGACGTGCTGATGAACTACCTGCCGGTCGGCAGCCAGAAGGCGACCGAATTCTACGCCGAATGCGCGATCGAGGCGGGCGTCGCCTTCGTCAACAACATCCCCGTCTTCATCGCCAGCGACGAGACCTGGGCCAAAAGGTTCGAGGATGCCGGCGTGCCGATCGTCGGCGACGATATTAAGGCGCAGCTCGGCGCGACCATCGTCCACCGCGTGCTGACCGACCTGTTCAAGAAGCGCGGGGTGAAGCTCGACCGCACCTACCAGCTCAACACCGGCGGCAATACCGACTTCCTCAACATGTCGAACCGCAAGCGACTCGCCTCGAAGAAGGTGTCGAAGACCGAGGCGGTGCAATCCGTCGCGGCCGAACGGATGGACGATGAGAACATCCATATCGGCCCGAGCGATTATGTCGCGTGGCAGAACGACAACAAGGTCTGCTTCCTGCGCATGGAAGGCCAGATGTTCGGCGGCGTGCCGATGAACCTCGAACTGCGCCTGTCGGTCGAGGACAGTCCCAATTCGGCCGGCGTCGCGATCGACATGATCCGCTGCGCCAAGATCGCCCGCGACCGCGGCCTTGGCGGGCCGATCCACCCGGCATCGGCCTATTTCTGCAAGCACCCGCCGATCCAGATGACCGACGATCTCGCGCAACAGGCAGTCGAGCAGTTCATCGCGGCGTGACGCCGATCGAGACGGCGATACTATTGGCAGCCGGCGCGGGCACCCGCCTGCGCACGGCGGCCGAATCCAAGCCGCTCTGCGTGGTCGCGGGCAAGACGCTGCTCGATCACGCGCTGGAGCGGCTCGCCGCAGCGGGAATCGTGCGGGCGATCGTGGTGACGGGGTATCGCGCCGAGGCGATCGAGTCGCATATCGCGGCGGGCGACTGGCCGCTGATGGTCGAGACCGTGCGCACGCCGGACTGGCAGCTGCCCAACGGCGTCTCCGCTTTGGCCGCCGCCGGGCCGCTGGCCGGCGCATCGGCGCTGCTGGCGATGTGCGACCATCTGGTCGAGCCGGCGCTCTATGCCCGCATGGCGGCGGCCGGCGCGGGCAAGGGCCTGAGGCTCGGCGTCGACCGGCGCCTTGGCCATCCCTGGGTCGACCTCGACGACGTCACCTTCGTCGCCACCGAAGGCGCGCGGATCGTCGCGATCGGCAAGGGCATGGAAAAGCACGACGCCTATGACACCGGCGTGTTCGCGGTCGGGCAGCCCTTTTTCGAGGCGCTCGCCGGGCTTGAGGCGCCGTCGATCACCGAGGCGGTACGTGCGCTCGCCGCACGCGACGCGGCCGAGGTCGTCGAATGCAGCGACCTGAGCTGGATCGACGTCGATGACCCCAAGGCGCTGGCGGCGGCGGAAGGTTGGGCGTCCAGCTAGGCCGTTCGTCGACCAGCGGTTGACATCAGCAATACACTGCCGGACACCTCGGCGCTCAATGCGTTGAAGGGGCTCAAATCTTGCGGATGACACCGACTCGGGTGCTGGCACTTGCCGGCGCAATGATGCTGGCGGGTTGCGCGGACGATGGCGCCAGGCCGGAAAGCGCCAGCGCGGCGCCGGCCAAGGGCCCGGCACCCGGCATGGGCAAGGGCTATAGCCACGACCCCTATCCTTCGACCTATCATCCCTATCCCGGCGTGCCGACGCTGGTGACCAACGTCACGATCTTCGACGGCGAAGGCGGTCAGATCGATCGCGGATCGGCGCTGTTCGCCGACGGCAAGATCGTCGCGATCGGCCAGACGCTGGCGGCCCCGCCCGGCGCCACCGTGATCGACGGCACCGGCAAGGTACTGACGCCCGGCATCATCGACATCCACAGCCATCTCGGCGACTATCCCTCGCCCGGCGTGCCCGCCAATAGCGACGGCAACGAAGCGACCGGCCCGGTTACCGCCGACGTCTGGGCCGAGCACAGCGTCTGGCCGCAGGACCCCGGCTTTAGTCGCGCGCTGGCCAATGGCGGCGTGACGACGCTGGAGATCCTGCCCGGCTCGGCCAATCTGATGGGCGGGCGCTCGGTGGTGGTGAAGAATGTCTATGCCCGTACCGAGCAGGGCATGAAATTCCCCGGCGCGCCCTATGGCCTGAAAATGGCGTGCGGCGAGAACCCCAAGCGCGTCTATGGCGCCAAGAACCGCGAGCCCTCGACCCGCATGGGCAATATCGCGGTCGACCGTGCGACCTGGGCGCGCGCGGTCGAATATAAGCGCAAATGGGACAAATATGAGACCGATGGCGGCGAGCCGCCGGCGCGCGACATCGCGATGGACACGCTGCGCGGCGTGCTGGCCGGCGAGATCCTCGTCCAGAACCATTGCTACCGCGCCGACGAAATGGCCATCGTCATGGATATGGCCAAGGAATTCGGTTATCATGTCAGTGCCTTCCACCATGCGGTGGAGGCCTACAAGATCGCCGACCTGCTCAAGGCCAATGGCACCTGCGCGGCGGTGTGGGCCGATTGGTGGGGCTTCAAGATGGAAGCCTATGACGCGATCAGCGAGAATCTCGCGCTGCTGCAGAATGCCGGCGCCTGCGCGATGATCCATAGCGACGACGAGAACGGTATCCAGCGCCTGAACCAGGAGGTCGCCAAGGCGCTCGCCGCCGGGCGCCGCGCAGGGATCCAGATCTCCGACGCCACGGCCTGGGAATGGCTGACGATCAACCCGGCCCGCGCGCTCGGCATCGCCGACAAGACCGGCAGCCTCAAGCCCGGCAAGATGGCCGATCTGGTGCTGTGGAACGGCAATCCGTTCAGCGTCTATTCGCGGCCCGAAAAGGTGTGGATCGATGGGGCGCTGCTCTACGACGCCAATGATCCGACAAGGCGACCGGTATCCGATTTCGAGCTCGGCCAGCCCGGCGCGGGAGACGTCAAATGAAGCGCCTCCTCCCGTTCTTCGCCAGCGCAGCGGCGTTCGTCACCCTCCCCGCTACCGCCCAGTCGGTCGCGATCGTCAACGCCAGGCTCGTCATCGGCGACGGCTCCGCGCCGATCGACGGCGGCACCGTGGTGATTCGCGACGGCAGGGTCGTCGCGGCGGGCGCGCAGGTCGCCGTGCCGCAAGGCGTGCAGACGGTCGATGCCGGCGGACATTATGTCACGCCGGGCATCGTCGCCGGCTTCACGCGGCTCGGCATCGTCGAGGTCGACGGTGTCGATGCGACCAATGACAGCGGCGCCTCGACCAGCCCGTTCCATGCCGCGATCGACGTGGCGCCGGCGGTCAATCCGCGCACCAGCGCGGTCATCCTCAACCGCGCCGAGGGCATTACGCGAGCCATCGTCGCGCCCGACAATCGCGGCTCGATCTTCGCCGGCCAGGGCGCGGTGATCGACCTCGGCGCCGATGCCGATGCCGTTACCCGCCCGCGCGCCTTCCAGTTCATGGAATATGGCGAGAGCGGCGCCGGCGCCTCGGGCGGCAGCCGCCCGGCGGCGATCGCGGCGTTCCGCAACGCGCTCGCCCAGGCGCGGCTCTACGCCCGTAGCCCCACAGGCTATGCCGACCAGGGCAAGGATGCGCTGCTGACCCGCGCCGATGCCGAGGCGCTGCAGCCGGTGATCGCCGGCAAGGTGCCATTGCTGATCCATGTCGAGCGCGCCTCCGACATCCTCGTGCTGCTCGACCTGAAGCGCGAGATGCCGGCGTTGAAGCTGGTGCTGGTCGGGGTGAGCGAGGGTTGGATGGTCGCTTCGCAACTCGCCGCCGCGCATGTGCCGGTCATCGCCTCGGCGCTCAACGACCTGCCCGCCAGTTTCGAACAGCTTGCCGCAACGCAATCAAATGTCGGGCGGATGAAGCTGGCCGGGGTGCTGGTCGGGCTCGGCATGATCGGCGACAATGATGCGCGCCAGGCGCGCAACGAGAAGCAATATGCCGGCAACCTGGTCGCCTTGACCCGCATGCCCGGCGCCTCCGGGCTCGACTGGAACGCGGCCTTCGCGGCGATCAGCTCGGCCCCGGCCGAGGCGATCGGCATGGGCGGCGAGATCGGCTCGCTCCGTCCGGGCCGGCGCGGCGACGTGGTGATCTGGTCGAACGACCCGCTCGAACTCGACGCCGCCGCGCTCGCGGTGTGGATCGACGGGGTGAAGCAGCCGCTCGACACGCGCCAGCGCATGTTGCGCGACCGGTACATGCAGCCGCAGGAAGGGTCGTTGCCCAAGGCGTATCAACGCTAGCCGTGCTCCTGCGAACGCAGGAGCCCAGGATTTTCGGGCGCTACCGCTTGTGGTCCTGGGTTCCTGCTTTCGCAGGAACACGGTTGGAGCAACGCCCCCGACCTTGACATTTTGCGCCGCGGCCTGCAAAGGGCCGCCCATCGAGGCGTATGCAGCGTGATCGTGTCCGCAAGGGCACAGGCTCCGTCTCGGTCGTTCAACAGGCTTCCCAAGTCACGCGGGGTGTCATTTACCCCCGCCACATCTGCGTCCTCCGGACGTGGGTGCATGGCCAATATCGGACTTAATTTACATGTCTTTCAAGAATCTCGGCCTGGCCGAGCCGCTCGTTCGCGCTCTCGAAGCGAAGGGCTATACCACCCCCACCCCGATCCAGCGCGACGCCATCCCGACGGTGCTGACCGGCCGCGATCTGCTCGGTATCGCGCAGACCGGCACCGGCAAGACCGCCGCCTTCGTGCTGCCGTCGATCCAGCGCCTGGTCGAGGACGCCAAGCGCGTCCTGCCGACGCATTGCCGCATGCTGGTGCTCGCCCCGACCCGTGAACTCGCCGGCCAGATCGCCGAGAGCGCGCGCGGTTACGGCCAGTTCTCCAGAATGTCGGTCGCCACGGTGTTCGGCGGCACCAGCATCAACAAGAACCGCACCGACATGGCGCGCGGCGTCGACATCCTCGTCGCCACGCCCGGCCGTTTGCTCGACCTGATCGAGCAGCGCTTCGTCAGCCTGGCGACGCTGGAGATCCTCGTCCTTGACGAGGCGGACCAGATGCTCGACCTCGGCTTCATCCATGCGCTGCGCAAGATCGTCCGCATGCTGCCCAAGCAGCGCCAGACCCTGTTCTTCTCGGCGACCATGCCCAACGCGATCCGCGAGCTGGCCGACCAGTTCCTCAAGGATCCGGCGACCGTCTCGGTCAAGCCGGCGGCGACCACCGCCGAGCGCGTCGACCAGGCCGTCACCTTCGTCAACCAGTCGGAGAAGCAGGCGCTGCTGACGATCGCGCTCAACGATCTCGAGGTCGAACGCGCTTTGGTCTTCACCCGCACCAAGCATGGCGCCGACCGCGTCGTGAAGCTGCTCGCCGGCAACGGCATCGCCGCCGCCGCGATCCATGGCAACAAGAGCCAGCCGCAGCGCGAGCGCGCTTTGGCCGACTTCAAGTCGGGCAAGGTCAAGGTGATGGTCGCCACCGACATCGCCGCGCGCGGCATCGACGTGTCGGGCGTCAGCCATGTGTTCAACTTCGAACTGCCCAACGTGCCCGAGCAGTACGTCCACCGCATCGGCCGCACCGCGCGCGCCGGCGCATCGGGCGTCGCGATCAGCTTTTGCGCCGAGGACGAGCGTCCTTACCTGCGCGACATCGAGAAGCTGACCCGCCAGAAGATCACCGTGCTGCCGCTGCCGGCCGATTTCCAGCAGCGCGCCAATGCGCTGAAGGCGGTTCGCCAGACGACGATCGGTGCCGATCCCGCACCGCGCGAAGAGCGTTCGCGCCACGAGCGCGGGCCGGCCCGTCCGCGCGCCACGCACGCCGCCCGGCCGACCAGCCCCTACGCACCGCGCGGCCGCGGCCCGCGGCGCGGCGGGCGCGGCGGCGGTGGCCGCTCGCAGGCCAGCGCGTAATCTAGAACTAACTCCTCCCCCGCAAGGGGGTGGGGGACCGCGCGTAGCGCGGTGGAGGGGCTGGTCGAGGGTGGACCAAGCTCCTCACGCCCGGACGCGTTTGCCGGTGGTGGCAAACGATGTCGCGATGTCAGTTGGCCAGGTTCCGCTCGACCAGCCCATCAACCACTTCGTGGTCCCCCTCCCCGTTCCGGGGAGGAACTGACTAGCCGTGCACCGTCAGCCATTCCGCCTCGGGCGCGCGTTCGCTCCTGAGGCGGTTGGCCGGCGCGCTCACATCCTCATAACCGATCGCCATGCCGCAGAAGAGCATCCGCTCGGGCGGCGTGGCGATCAGCTGCGTCACGGTCTCGGGATACATCGCCCAGCATTCCTGCGCGCAGGTGGCGAGGCCAGCCTCGACCGCGAGCAGCATCACGGTCTGCAGATACATGCCGAGATCGCTCCATTGCGGCGGCCCCATGCGGCGATCGACGGTGCAGAACAGCGCCGCCGGCGCGTCGAAGAAGCGGAAGTTGCGCGCGAACCATAGCCGACGCGCCGCCTTGTCCGCGCGCGGGATGCCGATCTCGCGGTACATCGCTTCGCCCACGCCGAACCGCCGGTCGCGATAGGGCATGTCGAGCTCCGGCGGATAGATCGCATAGGCCGGCGTCTCGGTCTCGCCGCGCGCCAGCTTTGCCGTCATCAGCGCCTTCAACCGGGCGAGCGACTCGCCGGTCACCACATCGATATGCCAGGGCTGGAGATTGCCGCCCGACGCCGCCCGCGCGGCGCTGGTAACGATCCCATGCAGCATTGCCGGGTCCACGGCCCGGTCGAGAAAACCACGCACCGATCGCCTTGCCGCTACGGCTTCCGTGACATTCATGAACGACCCTTCTTCGCGCTGTCGAGCCACCCTTGCCTAGCTTTACGCTTTGGGCAAGAGAACCCGCCGGAGACAGTTCGCGAAGGAGCGTGGAGATGGCCGAAGCCTATATCGTCGAGGCGGTGCGCACCGCCGGGGGCAAGCGCGGCGGGAAGCTGGCCGGCTGGCATCCGGCCGATCTGGCGGGGGCGACGCTCGACGCGATCGTCGATCGCTCCGGCATCGATCCGGCGGCGATCGAGGACGTCATCATGGGCTGTGTCAACCAGGGCGGCGAGCAGGGCTTCCAGATCGGGCGCGGCGCGGTGCTGGCTTCGAAGCTGCCGGAAAGCGTGCCCGCCGTGTCGATCGACCGGCAATGCGGCAGCTCGCAACAGGCCATCCAGTTCGCCGCCCAGGCGGTGATGTCGGGCACGCAGGACGTGGTGATCGCCGCCGGCGTCGAGAGCATGACGCGCGTGCCGATGGGCTCGACCGCCACGCTGTTCGCCCAGGCCGGCCTCGGTACATCCAAGTCGCCGCGCCAGGAGGCGCGTTACCCGGGTGTCCAGTTCAGCCAGTTCCTTGGCGCGCAGATGATCGCCGACAAGTTCGGCTTCACCCGCGACCAGCTCGATCACTATGCGCTCGAAAGCCACCGCCGCGCGGCGGCGGCGACCGAACGGGGCGACTTCAGGGACGAGATCGTCGGCCTGATGGTCGACACGCCCGAGGGCGAGATCTGCCACCTGGTCGATGAGGGCATCCGCTTCGACGCGACCTTCGAGGGTATCCATTCGGTCAAGTTGCTGCAGGAGGGCGGGGTGATCTCCGCCGCCAATGCCAGCCAGATCTGCGACGGGTCGAGCGCGGTGCTGGTGGTCAGCGAGCGCGCGCTCAAGGAGCATGGCCTCGCCCCGCTGGCGCGTATCCACAACCTCACCGTCACCGGCGGCGATCCGGTGGTGATGCTGGAGGAGCCGCTCTACGCCACCGACAAGGCGCTGAAACGCGCCGGTATGCGGATCGACGATATCGACCTGTACGAGGTCAATGAGGCGTTCGCCCCCGTGCCGCTCGCCTGGCTCCGGCATGTCGGCGCCGACCCGGACAGGCTCAACGTCAATGGCGGCGCGATCGCGCTCGGCCACCCGCTCGGCGCCTCGGGCACCAAGCTGATGGCGACGCTGATCCACGCCCTGCACAAGCGCGGCGGTCGCTATGGCCTGCAGACGATGTGCGAGGGCGGCGGCATCGCCAATGTCACGATCGTCGAACGGCTTTAGACAAACAACAACCGTCACCCTGAACGCGTTTCAGGGTCCATGCGCGGTCGTCTGCCAAACGAGCGACGCTCTTGGTTCGACAGGCCGCGCATGGATGCTGAAACAAGTTCAGCATGACGGAGGAAAAGCAGGAGAAAGAAGACATGAAACTCGATCAAACCGTCTCCGCCGTGGTGACCGGCGCCGCCTCCGGGCTCGGCGAGGCGACCGCCCGGGCACTGGCGGCGAAAGGCGTGAAGGTCGCGATCTTCGACCTGCAAAAGGACAAGGGCGAGGCCGTCGCCGCCGACATCGGCGGCATCTTCTGTGAGGTGAACGTGACCAGCGACGAGAGCGTCGACGCCGGCTTCGCCAGAGCGCGCGCCGCGCATGGCCAGGAGAGCGTGCTGGTGTGCTGTGCCGGTACCGCCAACGCGATGAAGACGGCGAGCCGGTCGAGGGAAGACGGCAGCATCGGGCATTTCAGCCTTGAGGCGTTCAACTGGGTCATCCAGATCAACCTCGTCGGCACCTTCCGCTGCGTGGCCAAGTCGGCCGCCGGCATGCTGACGCTGGCGCCGGGCGCGCACGGCGCGCGCGGCGCGATCGTGATGACCGCGAGCGTCGCCGCCGAGGACGGGCAGATCGGCCAGGCGGCCTATTCGGCGTCGAAGGGCGGCGTGGTCGGCATGACCCTGCCAATCGCGCGCGACCTGATGAGCGAAGGCATTCGCGTCAACACCATCCTGCCCGGCATCTTCAACACGCCCTTGATGCAAGGCTTGCCAGCCCCCGTGAAGGACGCGCTCGCGACGTCGGTCCCCTTCCCCAAGCGGCTCGGCAATCCGGCGGAATATGCCGGGCTCGCGCTGACGATGATCGAGAACGACTATTTCAACGGCGAGGATGTCCGCCTCGACGGCGCCATCCGCATGGCGCCACGCTAATGCTCTTTAGCCCCCTCCCGCCTGCGGGAGGGGGTTGGTGGGCGCCCGCCTGCCTCGTGCGCATCGCTCGCGGATAACGCGAGCCCACCCCTCGATCCCCTCCCGCAAGCGGGAGGGGAGGAGAATGTGATGACCCGCCCCGCCCCCTGGCGCCTCGACCCCTCGGCCTACCCCGTCGCCGAGGACATCGGCACGCGCTTCCAGGATCTCGACCCCAATGGGCATCTCAACAACGTCGCCTTCGCCGCGCTGTTCGAGAATGCCCGCGTGCGGCTCAATCGTGCGTCACGGCAGGGGAGCGACCGCCCGGCCAACGAACGCACGATGGTGGCGAGCGTCACCATCAACTATCTGCGCGAGGGCAGCTTTCCCGAGCCGGTGACGATCCGGTCGGGCATCGGGCGGATCGGCACGTCGAGCTGGACGATCGAGCAGGCGATGTTCCAGGCCGACCAGTGCATCGCGACCTGCGATACCGTGGTGGCGTGCCGCACCGATGACGAGGCCAAGCCGCTCAGGGCCGAGCTGCGAGCCGAGCTGGAAAAGCGGATGACGCGCGGCAGCTGAGCTTCAGTCCTCGAACACCGGCGCGCGCCTGGCCATGTTCGCCGCCACCGCCTCCATCATGTTGGGCTGGCCGATCACCTTGACCTGCTCCTCGGTCTCGGCCTCGAGCATCGCGCGCGGATCGGCGTCATGCGCCATGTTGCACAGCCGCTTGGCCCCGCGGATCGCATGCGGGCTGCGGCCGGCGATCACCTTGGCCAGTTCCATCGCCGCTTCATGGGGATCGTCAGCGATGCGGGTGATGAAACCATGGCCCAGCGCCTCGGCCGCGTCGAATTCGCGCGCGGTATAGACCAGCTCGCGCAGCACGTCGTCGCGCACCAGCGTCCGCCAGATCGGGAAGCCGGCCATGTCGGGCACCAGCCCCCAATGCGTCTCGCGGATCGCGAAGCGCGTGCCCGGCGCCGCGATGCGGATATCGGCGCCCGACATGATCTGGAAGCCGCCGCCGAACGCCACGCCATGCACCGCCGCGATCACCGGCATCGGCAGGTTGCGCCAGCCCCAGCTGACGTGCTGCGGCAGGATCGCGCCCTGATCGTTGCGCTCGCGGCCGGTGCCCGATCCGCCCGCCGCCATGCTCGCCATGTCGAGCCCGGCGCAGAAGCCGCGTCCCTCGCCAGACAGCACGACACAGCGCACGTCCTGGCGACCGGCGAGCGAGTCGATCGCCGCGCCGATGCCGGCGAACATCGCCGGGTCGATCGCGTTCATCTTGTCGGCGCGGGCGAGCCGCACATCGGCGATCTGGCCGGCGATGGTGATAGTGACGCGGTCGTTCATTTCTTCTTTCCTTTCGTGTTCCTGCGAAAGCAGGAACCCAGAGCCGCAAGCGGCAGGTTCGTTACCCTGGGCTCCCGCTTGCGCAGGAGCACGAGGTCAGACGATCCGGCTCCCGGTCTCGCCCCAATAATGATCGCGCAACAGGCGCTTGTAGAGCTTCCCCGTGGCGTGGCGCGGCAATGCCGCCGCAAAGTCGATCTGGCGCGGTATCTTCACGCCGGACAGTTCGGCGCGGCACCAGCGGGTCAGCTCCTCGGCCAGGTCAGGCCCGGCCTCGGCCATGTCGACCGGCTGCACCACCGCGATCACCCGCTCGCCCATCTCCGCATCGGGTCCGCCGATCACCGCGACATCGGCGACGCGCGGATGGGTGATGAGCCGGTTCTCGATCTCCTGCGGATAGATGTTCACCCCGCCGGAAATGATCATGAAGCTCTTGCGATCGGTCAGATAGAGAAAGCCGTCGGCATCGATCCGCCCGATATCGCCCAGCGTGGTCCAGCCCTGCGCATTGCGTGCCTCGGCGGTTTTGGCGGGGTCGTTGTGATAGGCGAACCGACCGCCGCCCGCGAAATAGACCAGCCCTTCCTGGTTGGCGCCGAGCTCCGCGCCGGCTTCATCGCAAACGTGCACCGTTCCGTGCACCGCGCGGCCGACCGAACCCTTGTGCGTCAGCCAGTCCGCCGAATCGATCGCCGTCATGCCATTGCCCTCCGACCCGGCATAATATTCGTAGAGCACCGGCCCCCACCAGGCGATCATCGCTTCCTTGACCGGTACCGGACACGGCGCGGCGGCGTGGATCGCGACCTTCAGGCGCGACAGGTCGTAGCGCCCGCGCACCTCGGGCGGCAGTTTCAGCAGGCGCACGAAATGCGTCGGCACCCATTGGCTGGCGGTGACACGATATCGCTCGATCGCGGCGAGCGCCGCTTCGGGATCGAAGTGGCGCATCATCACCACCGTGCCGCCGAGCCGCATCACGGTCATCGACCAGCGCAGCGGCGCGGCATGATAGAGCGGCGCCGGGCTGAGATAGATCGTGTCGGGGCCGAACCCGTACAGCCCGCGCGCCAGCATCACCAGCGCATTGCTCGCGTCGAGATCCGGCTTCTCCGGCAGCGCGACGCGCACCCCCTTGGGCCGCCCGGTGGTGCCCGACGAATAGAGCATGTCGATACCCGCGCGCTGATCGGCGATCGGCGTTTCGGGCATCGCCACGACCGTGGCATCCCAGGAACGCCATCCGGGAATATCGCCGCCCAGCGCGAAGCCGGCGACGCCGTCGAGCGGAATGGCCGCCGCGACGCCGGCCAGCGATGCCGCGGCGACCACCAGCGCCGCGCCGCTGTCGCGGATGATATAGTCGACCTCCGGCGCGGTCAGTTTCGACGGGATGCAGACGTAGAACAGCCCGGCACGCTGTGCGCCCCAGGCGATATCGTAAAATTCGGGGACGTTTTCGAGGAAGATGGCGATCGTATCGCCCACCGCCAGTCCCTCCGCGCGAAACAGTTGCGCCGCGCGGTTGGAGCGACGGTCGAGCGCGGCAAAGCTGACGCGCTCGCCTGTCTCGGCGACGATCAGCGCCGTCTTGTCGGGGTGCTCGATCGCGTGGACGCTGGGGTGCATCCGCCTCTCCAGTAGTTGTCTTTTGAAACGCGATGCTAGGCGCGCGGACTAGCGCCTGCAAATGCCGAACAGGCGGGATCGTCGCGGGACTTTCGCTGCGCTGCACCATAAGATAGGATCGCGCGACATGAGTACGGCCGCCTCCTTTGTCTTCGATCCCGAACGCTTCATGCGCAACGGCGCCGGCGGGCATGGCGCGCGGCTGGGGCTGAGCTATCACGCCCATGGCCCCGACTGGGTCGAACTGGGGTTGCCTTATGATCCGGCGATGGTCGGCGACCCGGAAAGCGGTGTGATCGCGTCCGGCCCGATCCTGTCGATGATGGACATGGCGACGAGCCTGGCGGTGTGGCTCAAGCTGGGCGACTTTCGATCCCATGCCACACTCGATCTGCGGGTCGATTATCTGCGGCCGGCGCGGCCCGGCAGGACGGTGATCGGCCATGGCCAATGCTATCGCATCACCCGCGCGATCGCGTTCGTGCGCGGCCAGGCACATGATGGCGACCCGGATGATCCGCTCGCCCATGTCGCCGGCACCTTCATGGCACCGGAGGGCTATTCGTGATGCTGCCGCCCTATGCCGACCTGCTGGGCCTGAGCATCGACCCCGAGGATGAGGATGGCTGCCGCCTGATCATGCCGTTCGGCGACGGCGTGGTCGGCCGCCCGGGCTTCCTGCACGGCGGCGCGATCAGCGGGCTGCTGGAGATGGCGGCGATCGTCGCGCTCAGGCAGGCGCTGGAGGGCGAAGGCGGCGGGCGGATCAAGCCGATCAACGTCACGGTCGATTTCATGCGCGGCGGCCGCGAAAAGCCGACCTATGGCAGCGGCATCGTCACCCGGTTGGGCAAGCGCGTCGCCAATGTCGAGGCGGCCGCCTGGCAGGACGATCGCGCCACGCCGATCGCCGCGGCGCGGTTGAACTATCTGGTGATACGCGAATGAGCGACCCCGCCGCCCAGGCCGCCCGCTATCACGCCGAGGCCGAGCGGTTGCGCCAGGCCGGCGACCTCGAAGGCGCGCTGGTGCGCCAGCGTCGCGCGGTGGCCTTTCGCCGTGAACAGGGCGATGCCGCGGCGCTGGCGCATGCCGTGCGCCATATCGCCGATATCCTGGTCGAGGCGGGCCGCGCCGGCGAGGCGGGCGAACCGATCGCCGAGATGCTCGCGCTCTACCGACAGGCGCGCGACGCGCCGCCGCTGGATATCGCCAACGCGCTGCGCAGCGCAGCGCTCCATGCCGAGGCGATCGGCGATGGCGACAGCGCCGAGGCATTCTGGCTGCAGGCGCGCCAGCGTTACGCGCTGCTCGACGAGGTGTTCGAGAAACTGACCGGTCAACCGGGCAACCCCGGCGTCGAGGAAGCGGATCGCCGGATCAAGGCACTGCGGGGGTAGTAGTTATTCCTCCCCGGAACGGGGAGGGGGACCACGAAGTGGTGGAGGGGGATCGCCGCAAACGAGGCGCTTGTGGAACGCCCCCTCCACCAGCCTTCGGCTGGTGCCCCTCCCCGGAACGGGGAGGAAATTCGATCACTTCGGCGTCAGCCTGAACAATCGCCCGCCACCGCCATCCTCGCCGTCCTCGAGCAACCACACCGCGCCATCGGGTGCCTGCGCCAGGTCGCGGACGCGCAGGCCGACCGGCCATTGCGCCGCCGGCGTCGCGGTGGCGCCGTCCAGCGCGACCCGGACGATCGCCTCGCCCGACAGCGCCGCGATCAGCAGCGAGCCGTGCCATGCCGGGAACATCGCACCCGAATAGAGGATCATCCCGCCGGGCGAGATCGACGGATTCCACCACAATTTCGGCGCTTCGAGATCGAGCCGGCTGGGGTGATCCGGGATCGGTACGCCGCTGTAATTGTCGCCATTGGAGACGATCGGCCAGCCATAGTTCCCGCCCGGCAGGATGAGGTTGAGTTCGTCGCCGCCGCGCGGCCCCATTTCCTCCTCCCACAGCCGGCCATCGGGGGTGAACACCATGCCGTAAGGGTTGCGGTGGCCGGTGCTCCAGGTCGCGGCCCTGACACCGCCGGCCGCCGCCATCGGATTGCCGGGGGCCGGTTTGCCGTCGAGCGTCAGGTGCAGGATCTTGCCCAGCGCCTGATCGGGATCGTGCGCCGGGGCGAAGCGCTGCCGCTCGCCCGACGACAGGAACAGCGACTTTCCGTCGGGCGCGAACAGGATGTTGGCGCCGAACTGGCCGCCAATTCCGTCCGACCCGGCGCGCCAGATCACCGCCAGGCGATCGAGCCGGCCCGCCGGATCGAGCGTGGCGCGCGCCAGCGCCAGGCTGCTGCCGTCGCGACGCGGTTCGGCATAACTCAGGTAAAGCGCGCGACTCGTGGCGAAATCGGGCGCCACCGCGACGTCGAGCAGGCCGCCCTGCCCGCCGACCGCGACCGCCGGCACCCCGGCGATATCGCGCACGGTGCCGTCGCTGGCGCGCAGCTTGAGATGGCCGGGCTTCTCGCTCACCAGCAATTGCCCGTCGGGCAGGAATGCCATGGCGAAGGGCTGATCGAACCGTCCGATCCGCGCCATCGCGAAGGGCGGCGCGGTACCGGGCAGATTGGCCCTGCCCGTCGTCGCCGGCACGTTGGCGACGCCATAATCGGGCGCGTTGCGCGGCAATTGCCGCAGCGGCGATGACGCCGCACCGTTACCCTGCGGCGCGACTGAGCAGGCGGCGCCGGCGAGCGCCAGGGCGAACATGAACAGGCGCGGGCGCATGGCTGTCTCCGTCATTATCGCCCCGGCGCGAAACGCGCGGCACGTCGGCGCGGTTGCTGGCTTGCCACGCCGCCCCAATCGGCTTATATCGCGCTCACTCTCTACATCGCCAGATGAAGAGGCTGGAGCCACCCGGTTCCGGCGCCGAACCCTTATGCCCTGGAGCATCGATGGCGGATATCGCCGCCCTGACCGCACTGATCGCACCCGAAGCGCAAGCTCTCGGCTTCGATCTCGTGCGCGTGAAGATGTTCGGCGGGGCCGGCGACCATACGCTGCAGATCATGGCCGAACGGCCCGCGACGCGCCAGCTGACGATCGACGATTGCGCCGAGCTGTCGCGCCGCATCTCCGACAAGTTCGACGAGATCGACCCGATCGAGCATGAATATCGCCTCGAGGTCAGCTCGCCCGGCATCGACCGTCCGCTGACCCGGCTGCGCGACTTCGCCGACTGGATCGGGCACGAGGCGCGCATCAACCTGGCCGCGCCGGTCGAGGGCCGCAAGCAGCTCACCGGCGATCTCGCCGGGCTCGACGGCGACCGCATCATGATTGACGTGCGCAAGCATGAGCGCATGACGATCGGCTTCGATCAGGTCGCCGACGCCAAATTGCTGATCACCGACAAACTCATTGCCGCCACCGCCCCCCTTTCCGCCGAGGGCGCCGAAGAATTAGAGACCGAGGAAGAGATTTGATGGCCACTGCCGTTACCGCCAACCGCGCCGAGCTGATCGCGATCGCCAATGCCGTCGCGACCGAGAAGATGATCGACAAGGGCATCGTCATCGAGGCGATGGAGGACGCGATCCAGCGCGCCGCGCGCTCGCGCTACGGCGCCGAGAACGACATCCGCGCCAAGCTCGACCCGAACACCGGCGATCTGCGTCTGTGGCGCGTCGTCGAGGTGGTCGAGGCGGTCGACGATTATTTCAAGCAGGTGAACCTCAAGGAAGCGCAGAAGCTCCAGCCCGGCGCCGTGGTCGGCGATTACATCGTCGATCCGCTTCCCCCGATCGAGTTCGGCCGCATCGCCGCCCAGGCCGCCAAGCAGGTGATCTTCCAGAAGGTCCGCGACGCCGAGCGCGAGCGCCAATATGAGGAATTCAAGGACCGCATGGGTGAGATCATCACCGGCGTGGTCAAGCGGGTCGAGTTCGGCCACATCGTCGTCGATCTCGGCCGCGCCGAGGGCGTGATCCGCCGCGACGCGCAGATCCCGCGCGAAGTGGTGCGCGTCAACGACCGCATCCGCTCGCTGATCCTCAACGTGCGCCGCGAGAATCGCGGGCCGCAGATCTTCCTCAGCCGCGCCCATCCCGACTTCATGAAGAAGCTGTTCGCGCAGGAAGTGCCCGAAATCTACGACGGCATCATCGAGATCAAGGCCGCCGCCCGCGACCCGGGCAGCCGCGCCAAGATCGGCGTCATCTCGCACGATTCGAGCATCGACCCGGTCGGCGCCTGTGTCGGCATGAAGGGCAGCCGCGTCCAGGCGGTCGTCCAGGAAATGCAGGGCGAGAAGATCGACATCATCCCCTGGTCGCCCGACACCGCGACCTTCGTCGTCAACGCGCTGCAGCCGGCCTCGGTCAGCCGCGTGGTGATCGACGAGGAAGAGGATCGCATCGAGGTGGTGGTGCCCGACGACCAGCTGAGCCTGGCGATCGGCCGTCGCGGCCAGAACGTCCGGCTCGCCTCGCAGCTCACCGGCAAGGCAATCGACATCCTGACCGAGGCCGATGCCTCGGAGAAGCGCCAGAAGGAATTCGTTGAGCGCTCCGAACTGTTCCAGAACGAGCTCGACGTCGACGAGACGCTGGCCCAGCTGCTCGTCGCCGAAGGCTTTGGCAGCCTCGAAGAGGTCGCCTATGTCGAGGTCGACGAGATCGCCGGCATCGAAGGCTTTGACGAGGATCTCGCCGCCGAGCTGCAGAGCCGCGCCGCCGAGGCGCTCGAGCGCAAGGAACAGGCCAATCGCGAGGAGCGCCGCGCGCTCGGCGTCGAGGACGATCTCGCGACCATCCCGTATCTGACCGAGGCGATGCTCGTCACGCTCGGCAAGGCCGGGATCAAGACGCTCGACGACCTCGCCGACCTGGCGACCGACGAGCTGATCGAGAAGAAGCGCCAGGAACCGCGCCGCCGCGCCGAGGACGCCCCCAAGCGCCCCGAGCACAAGGGCGGGGTGCTCGGCGAATATGGCCTGAGCGAAGCGCAGGGCAACGAGATCATCATGGCCGCCCGCGCGCACTGGTTCGCCGACGAAGAGACCACCGGGGAGGACGCGCATGCGGAATCCTCACAATGACCCCATAGTCTCACCAGCAACGCAAGAATCCTCCGTCGCCTTGTGCTCCTGCGAAAGCAGGAGCCCAGGGTTGGAAGCGGCACGCCGGCGGCCCTGGGCTCCTGCTTTCGCAGGAGCACAAGCAAGGAGTCTCGCCTGCAACACGGCCCTGCGAGGCGGCGACCGCAATAGGCTGATTCAACGATGCGTCGAGCCGCGGTCTATAGGCGGGATGACACGCATCCGGCCCCACTCTGTTGGACACGGTATTTTATCGCAGTTCCCTGCCAAATTCCCTGCCGGGGAAAGAGCGGCAGGGAAAACAGCCGGTGATTTGTTGGAGCTGTTGGCGAATCGCCACCCCCTTCATTTCGTCACCCCGGACTTGTTCCGGGGTCCACGGCGCCGCACTCCCGGCGTGACGGAAAGGGTGCGGCATGGCTGATCCCGAGCGCAGCTGCATCCTGACCCGCGACGCGGCACCGCGCGACGCGTTGATCCGGCTTGCCTTGTCGCCCGACGGCGCGGTGCTGCCCGACGTGCGTGCCAAGGCGCCGGGGCGCGGCGCGTGGATCGGCGTGAACCGTGCCGCGCTCGAAACCGCGATCGCCAAGGGCAAGCTCAAGGGCGCGCTCGGCCGCGCCTTCAAGGGCGAGGCGACGAGCATCCCGGCCGACCTGCCCGTGCTGATCGCGGATGCGCTGCAGCGTACCGTGCTCGACCAGCTCGGCCTCATCTCGCGTACCGGCAGCCTGCTGACCGGCTCCGATCGCATCGCCGACGCGGCGCGTTCGGGCAAGCTGCACCTGCTGCTCCACGCCGCCGATGCCGGCGTCGACGGCAACCGCAAGCTCGACCAGGCGTGGCGCGTCGGCAGCGACCGCGAGGGCGAGGATTTGCGGGGCTTGGTAATCCCGCTGCCGCGCACCATATTGTCATTGGCGTTGGGCCGCGAAAATGTGGTACATATCGGCCTGACGGACCCCCACGCCGCCGCACGGGTGCGCAATGCGCTGACCCGGTGGCTGCACTTTATCGGCCCCGACCCTGAGCCCGAGCCTTGCGAAACCGCTTCGCAGGGCGCATCGGCGTCCCGCACCAGCGGGGCGGACCAGGCCGGCAAGACTTTGATCGACGAGGAACACGAGTGAGCGATACCGACAACGAAAAGCCGAAACTGGGCATGCGCGCGCCGCTGGGGCTGAAGCGCACCGTCGAGACCGGCAAGGTCAAGCAGAGCTTCAGCCATGGGCGGTCGAACACCGTCGTGGTCGAGGTGAAGCGTCGCCGCATCCTCGGCCCCGGTGGCGTGCCCACCGAAGCGCCCGCGCCGGTCGAGGCCGCGCCGCCACCCGCCCCGGCACCGCAGGCGCGTGCCCCCGAGGCGCCCCGCGCGCCGTCGCCCGGCGACTCGCTGCTGTCGCGCCAGGAGCTGCAGGCCAAGCTGCTGCGTGAAGCCGACGAGGCGCGCATGAACGCGCTCGAGGAATCGCGCCGCCGCGAGGAGCGCGAGCGTATCGAGGCAGCCGAGGAAGAACGCCGCCGCGCCGAGGAACGCGCTTTGGCGAGCGAAGCCGCGCCCGAGCCGGAAGCGCCCGCCGCTGCCGCGCCGGTGGCCGCGCCGACTCCGGCACCCACGGCTCCGGTCGCAGCCGCCCCGGCGGCAGCGCCGACCCCCGCCGCCGCGCCCGCCCCGGCCCCGGCTCCAGCCGCCCCGGTCAGCGTCGAACTCGATCCGTCGATGCCCGCGCCGCGGCGTTTCACGCCCGTCGCCCGCCCCGAGCGGCCCGCGCCGCGCCCGGCACCGGCTGCCGCCGCGCCGGCGGCGTCCTCATCGAGCGCGCCAAGCGCCAGTGCCGGCGCCGCCTCGTCCGGCGGCCTCGCGCCGCGCCGCCCAGCCGGCAACGAGCCGGCCCGGCCGCAGCAGCGCGACCGCAAGGGCGACGATCGTCGCCAGTCGGGCAAGCTCACCGTCAACCGCGCGCTCGGCGCGGATGAAGGCGCGCGCGCCCGCTCGCTCGCCGCGCTGAAGCGCGCCCGCGAGAAGGAACATCGCCGCATGGGCGGCCCGCGCGAGGCGCAGGCCAAGCAGGTCCGCGACGTCGTCGTGCCTGAGGCGATCACCGTGCAGGAACTCGCCAACCGCATGGCCGAAAAGGGCGCCGACCTGGTCAAGGCACTGTTCAAGATGGGCATGCCCGTCACGATCAACGCGACGATCGACCAGGACACCGCCGAACTGCTGGTCACCGAATTCGGCCACAACATCACCCGCGTCAGCGATTCGGATATCGATCTCGTCGTCGAGACCGATGTCGATGCCGAGGAAACGCTGCAGCCCCGTCCCCCGGTCGTCACCATCATGGGCCATGTCGACCACGGCAAGACCTCGCTGCTCGACGCGCTGCGCGGCACCGACGTCGCGGCCGGCGAGGCCGGTGGCATCACCCAGCATATCGGCGCCTATCAGGTGACCCTGAAGGACAAGTCGAAGATCACCTTCCTCGACACGCCGGGCCATGAGGCGTTCACCGAAATGCGCGCGCGCGGTGCCAACGTCACCGACATCGTGGTGATCGTGGTCGCGGCGGACGACGGGCTGATGCCGCAGACGATCGAGGCGATCAACCACACCAAGGCGGCCGGCGTGCCGATGATCGTGGCGATCAACAAGATCGACAAGGAAGGCGCCAATCCGCAGCGCGTGCGCGAGCGCCTGCTCGAGCATGAGGTGGTCGTCGAGGAGATGTCGGGCGACGTCCAGGACGTCGAGGTTTCGGCATTGAAGAAGATCGGGCTCGACCTGCTGATCGAGAAGATCCAGCTCCAGGCCGAGCTGCTCGACCTCGGCGCCAACCCCGACCGCATGGCCGAGGGCACGGTGATCGAGGCCAAGCTCGACAAGGGTCGGGGGCCGGTCGCGACGATCCTGATCAGCCGCGGCACGCTCAAGGTCGGCGACGTGTTCGTCGTCGGCGCCGAGAGCGGCAAGGTCCGCGCGATGCTCAACGACAAGGGCCAGCAGATCAAGGAAGCCACCCCGTCCATGCCGGTCGAGGTGCTCGGCCTGTCGGGCGTGCCGCGCGCCGGCGATCCGCTGTCGGTGGTCGAGAACGAGGCGCGCGCCCGCGAGGTCGCCGCCTATCGCCAGGGCGTGATGACGCAGAAGCGCACCACCTCCACCCCGGCCAGCCTGGAGAGCATGTTCTCCGCGCTCAAGGACAAGCAGGCGATCGAGTACCCGCTGGTGGTCAAGGCCGACACGCAAGGTTCGGTCGAGGCGATCGTCGCGTCGATCAACAAGATCTCGACCGACGACATCAAGGCCCGCGTGCTGCATTCGGGCGTCGGCGGCATCACCGAGAGCGACGTGACGCTCGCGGGGGCTTCGGGCGCGCCGATCATCGGCTTCAACGTCCGCGCCAACGCCAAGGCGCGCGAGATCGCCGAACGCCAGAAGGTCGCGCTCAAATATTATGACGTGATCTACGACCTGATCGACGAGATCCGCGCCGGCATGGCGGGCGAACTCGGCCCCGAGGCGTTCGAGACGGTCGTCGGCCGCGCCGAAATCCGCGAGGTGTTCTCCGCCGGCAAGCACGGCAAGGCGGCCGGTCTGCTGGTCACGGAAGGGATCATCCGCAAGGCGCTCAAGGCCCGCATCACGCGCGACGATGTCATCATCTACCAGGGTGAGATCGCCAGTCTGCGTCGCTTCAAGGACGATGTCGCCGAAGTGCGCGCCGGCCTGGAGTGCGGCGTGACCTTCACGCAGAACTTCACCGACATCAAGCCGGGCGACTTCCTCGAAACCTTCGAGGTCGAGCTGCGCGAACGGACACTGTGATAATCCCCTCTCCCCGCCTGCGGGGAGAGGGAGAAGAAGAATGAAGAAGATCGAGGCATCCGACACCAAGAACGTCCGCTCGCTGCGCGTCGGCGAGCAGGTGCGTCACGCGCTGTCGGATATCCTGTCGCGTGGCGACGTGCATGACGAGACGCTGGCCAGCCATCTGGTGACGATCACCGAGGTGCGCATGTCGCCCGACCTGCGCCACGCCACGGTGTTCGCCAAGCCGCTGCTCGGCGCCGACGAGGAGGCCGTGCTCAAGGCGATGCGCACCCACACCGCCTATCTCCAGCGCGAGGTCGCGCGGCGCATCAACCTCAAATACGCCGCCAAGCTCAAATTCCTCGGCGACGAGAGCTTCGACGAGGGCAGCCATATCGACAAGCTGCTCCGCGACCCGCATGTCGCGCGCGACCTGACAGGCGATTGACATCAGCCCAGGTAAGACACATCTTACCCGAATGGGCGCTCAAACAAAAATGTCGGGAAAGGGCCAGGTCGTCATCCCCAAGGACGTGCGCGAGCGGCTGAACCTGCTCCCCGGCGACACGCTCGACGTCGTGGAACGGCCGGATGGCATCTTCCTGCGCAAGCCGCCTCACCAGAAAAGCGGCCGGACGACGGAGGAAATCCTGGCACATATCCGACAGATCGCGCCAAAATGGAAAGGGCCGCCGGTGTCCATCGAGGACATGGATCGCGCTATCGACGCGATGTTCGCCGCGCGTGGCCGAGACGACATCTGAGTACTGCGGTCGACACAAACGTCATTGTCCGGATCCTGGTCGAGGACGATATCGAGCAGGCGAGGATCGCGCGCGGGGTGCTTGCCCGTGGCTTCATCGTCACGGCAAGTGTTCTCCTCGAGACCGAGTGGCTCCTGCGATCCAAATATCAATGGCCGCGTGCGGCGATCGCCGCCGCGTTGCGTGATATCCTCGACCTGCCGACGCTGCGCAGCGCGCCCGAGAATGCCTCGTGGGCGATAGACCGGTTTGCGGCCGGCGCGGATTTCGCCGACATGGTGCACCTGATCTCGGCCGACTCCGCTAGCAACTTCGCGACATTCGACCGACGTCTCGCAAAGAAAGCCGGCGCCGATACCCCGGTAAAGATTGAAACCCTGACCTGATGGCCAAGCTCTATTTCTACTACGCCTCGATGAACGCCGGCAAATCGACCACATTGCTGCAGGCGGACTTCAATTATCGTGAGCGCGGCATGAGGACGATGCTGTTCACCGCGGCGATCGACGATCGTTTCGCGGCGGGGACGATCACCTCGCGCATCGGGCTGGAGCATGACGCGATCATGTTCGGCGCCGATAGCGACATCGCCGCGATCGTCCGTGCGGGCGAGGACAAGCCGGCCTGCGTGCTGGTCGACGAGGCGCAGTTCCTCACCGCGGCACAGGTCGACCAACTCGCCCGGCTCGCCGACATGGATGGCATTCCGGTGCTCGCTTATGGCCTGCGCACCGATTTCCAGGGCGCGCTGTTCCCCGGCTCGGCGCGGTTGCTGGCGATCGCCGATTCGCTGGTCGAGCTCAAATCGGTCTGCGCCTGCGGGCGCAAGGCGACGATGAACCTCCGCGTCGATGGCGAGGGCCGCGCCGTGGCGCAGGGTGCGCAGACCGAGATCGGCGGCAATGACCGCTATGTCGCCTTGTGCCGGCGGCACTTCACCGCGGCACTGGATGAGGCGGCGACGCGATGAACCCCGACAACGTCTTCTACCAGATCGCCGTGTGGCTGATCCCTTTGATCATCGCGATCGTGTTTCATGAGGTATCGCATGGCTATGCCGCCTGGGCGCTGGGCGACCAGACCACGCGGCGGCTCGGCCGGCTGACGCTCAACCCGATCCGCCATGTCGATCCGATCGGCACGGTCGCCCTGCCGATGCTGCTGGCGATCGCCCATGCGCCGATCTTCGGCTGGGCCAAGCCGGTGCCGGTGACGACCTCGGGGATGCGCCATCCGCGGCTCGACATGGCGCTCGTCGCGATGGCCGGGCCGGCGAGCAATCTGGTGCTCGGCTTCCTCGCGGCGGTCGCCATCACGCTGTTCGTCGCCTGGCAGGGCGGGGCGATCGATGCGGGCGTGCCGCGCTTCGTGGCGTATAATCTGATCAACTTCCTGCAGATCAACGTCTTCCTCGCGATCTTCAACATGCTGCCGCTGCCGCCGTTCGATGGCGGGCATGTCGTCGCGGGCGTACTGCCCGCGCGGCTCGCCGCACCCTATGCCCGGCTCGGGCGTTATGGCTTTCTGATCATGATCGTCCTGCTCGTCATCCTGCCGGCGGTCGCGCCCGGCGCCAATGTCATCGCGCGGGTGATCGGCCCGGTGGCGGACGGTGTCACCCACCTGTTCCTCGGGGTGGCGGGCGCGATCTTCTGATCGCTTCATGCTGGATACAGCCTCGCGTCGCTACATTCTCGCCGCGAGGGGGCATGAGGAACAGGCCATGATGAAATATCTCACCTTAGCCGCCTTGCCACTGGCGCTGCTTGGCGCCAGCGCGCAGGCACAGACCCAGGCGCCGGAAGCCGGCAAACCCGCCTCCATCCCGTTCATCCGCTTCGGCCAGATCGAGGATTTCGAGGCCGATGGCGACAAGGGCGTCTATCTCGAGGATCAGCATCGCCGCTGGTATTATGCCACGCTGATCGGGCCGTGCATCGACCTGCCGTTCGCGACGCGGATCGGCGTCGATACCCGCTTCGCCGGCGATACGCTCGATTCGACCGGCACGCTGCTGGTCGGCCATGATCGCTGTCATATCGACCGACTGGTGACCAGCGGCCCGCCGCCGAAAAAGGAAAAGCGCAAGCATTGATGCTGGTCGCCCGCCCCCGCGCGGGCTAGGCGCCGCGCCATGCATGGCTGGATCATCCTCGACAAGCCGCTCGGTCTGGGGTCGACCCAGGGCGTGTCGGCGGTCAAACGCGCGCTGCGCAGCGGCGGCTATGGCAAGTTCAAGGTCGGCCATGGCGGCACGCTCGACCCGCTCGCCACCGGCGTGCTGCCGATCGCGCTGGGCGAGGCGACCAAGCTCGCCGGGCGCATGCTCGACAGCGACAAGGTCTATGACTTCACGATCCGTTTCGGCGAGCAGACCGATACGCTGGATGGCGAGGGCGTGGTGATCGCGACGAGCGATGTGCCGCCGACGGCGGCGGCGCTGGCAGCGGTGCTGCCGCGCTTCACCGGGCCGATCGAGCAGGTGCCGCCGGCCTATTCGGCGCTGAAGGTCGATGGCGCGCGCGCCTACGACCTGGCGCGGGCGGGCGAGGAGGTGGTGCTGGCGAAGCGGCACGTCACGATCCACTCCCTCAATTCCTCCCCGGATCGGGGAGGGGGACCATCCGAAGGATGGTGGAGGGGGAGTGCCGCGAGCGAGCCGCGTGAGGAAGCCCCCCTCCACCGCTCTTCGAGCGGTCCCCCTCCCCGTGCCGGGGAGGAATTGTTAGAAGAAGCCACCCTCACCGCGCATGTCTCCAAGGGCACGTATATCCGCAGCCTCGCGCGCGACATCGCGCTGGCGCTGGGAACCGTGGGCCATGTTACCATGCTCAGGCGTACCAAGGCCGGTCCGTTCACCCTTGAACAGGCGATATCGCTGGACAAATTGCACGAAGCCGCTATGGCGCGCGAGCTTGAACACCTACTCCTGCCGTTGAGGGCGGGGCTGGACGACATCCCGGCTCTACCCCTCACCCCCGATCAGGCAGGGCTGCTCCGACAGGGGCGGGTTCTGAGCGGGATCGCCTCGGACGATGGCCTTTGCTTCGCGATGCTGGACGATGTCCCGGTCGCGCTCGCCGAGGTTCAGGACGGCAACGTCTCCGTCATCCGCGGCTTCAACCTGTAATGTGATGTCGAGGAAAAGTATCAAATGACGATTTCGCAAGAGCGCAAGGACGTGCTCGTCAAGGAACATGGCCGCGCCACCGGCGATACCGGATCGCCCGAAGTCCAGGTCGCGATCCTCACCGAACGCATCCGCAACCTCACCGAGCACTTCAAGACCCACGCCAAGGACAACCATTCGCGCCGCGGTCTGCTGATGCTCGTCAACAAGCGTCGTAGCCTGCTCGACTATCTCCGTCACAAGGACGGCGAGCGCTACACCGCCATCATCGCGAAGCTCGGTCTTCGCAAGTGACCAAAGGGGCGGCCGAAAGGTCGCCCCTTTTGTCATCCCGGCGCAGGCCGGGATCCAGCAGGGACTCGGCGCAACGCGCCGACGCAACGCTGTGTAACTGGACCCCGGCCTTCGCCGGGGAAGGCAAGGGCGAGAAGCAATTCGGCTGATCGTCCCGGGATGGCAACTCATCCCAAACCGCGCGGGCCGGCTTAGCCCGCACATAGGCCCCGGCACGCATTGGGCGGCCGGTGTTAAGGAAAGCAAATGTTCGACACCAAGAAAGTAGACATCCAGTGGGGCGGCCAGACCCTCACGCTGGAAACGGGCCGCGTTGCCCGCCAGGCTGACGGCGCGGTCCTCGCGACGCTCGGCGAAACCGTCGTGCTCTGCGCCGTCACGGCCGCGCGCTCGGTCAAGGAAGGGCAGGATTTCTTCCCGCTCACGGTTCACTATCAGGAGAAGTTCTCCGCCTCGGGTCGCATTCCCGGCGGCTTCTTCAAGCGCGAGCGCGGCGCGACCGAAAAGGAAACGCTGACCAGCCGCCTGATCGATCGTCCGATCCGCCCGTTGTTCCCGGAAGGTTTCTACAACGAAATCAACGTGATCTGCCAGGTGCTCAGCTATGACGGCGAGAACGAGCCCGACATCCTCGCAATGGTCGCCGCGTCCGCCGCGCTGACCATTTCGGGCGTGCCGTTCATGGGCCCGATCGGCGCCGCGCGCGTCGGCTATATCGATGGCGAATACATCCTCAACCCGACCAACGAGCAGGTGAAGACCGGCGAGCTCGACCTCGTCGTCGCCGCCACCGGCAACGCCGTGATGATGGTCGAATCCGAAGCCAAGGAGCTGTCGGAAGAGGTCATGCTCGGTGCGGTGCAGTTCGCCCACAAGGCGTGCCGCGAAGCCGTCAACGCGATCATCGATCTGGCCGAGCAGGCCGCCAAGGATCCGTGGGAAATGGCCGCTCAGGCCGACCTGACGGCCGCCAAGGACAAGCTCAAGAAGCTGATCGGCAAGGACATCGCCGCCGCATACAAGGTGACCGACAAGTCCAAGCGTTCGGGCCTGCTCAACGAGGCACGCGCCAAGGGCAAGGCGGCGTTCGCCGATGCCGCCCCGCAGGACCAGATGGCCGCCGGCAAGCTGATGAAGAAGCTGGAAGCCGAGATCGTTCGCGGCGCCATCCTCAAGGACGGCCAGCGCATCGACGGCCGCTCCACCACCCAGATCCGTCCGATCGAGGCGATGGTGCACTTCCTGCCGCGCGCGCACGGCTCGGCCTTGTTCACGCGTGGCGAGACCCAGTCGATCTGCACCACCACGCTCGGCACGCGCGACGCCGAGCAGATGATCGACGGGCTGAACGGGCTCAGCTACGAGCACTTCATGCTGCACTACAACTTCCCGCCTTACTCGGTCGGTGAAGTGGGCCGCTTCGGCGCCCCGGGCCGTCGCGAAGTCGGCCATGGCAAGCTCGCCTGGCGCGCGCTGCACCCGGTGCTGCCGTCGAAGGAAGAGTTCCCCTACACGATCCGCGTCCTGTCCGACATCACGGAGAGCAACGGCTCGTCGTCGATGGCGACGGTGTGCGGCGGTTCGCTGTCGATGATGGATGCCGGTGTGCCGCTGAAGCGCCCGGTCTCGGGCATCGCGATGGGCCTGATCCTCGAAGGCAAGGATTTCGCGATCCTCAGCGACATCCTCGGCGACGAGGATCATCTCGGCGACATGGACTTCAAGGTGGCGGGCACGTCCGAAGGCATCACCACGATGCAGATGGACATCAAGGTCGCGGGCATCACCGACGAGATCATGCGTGTCGCTCTGGCCCAGGCCAAGGAAGGCCGCGCCCACATCCTCGGCGAAATGGCCAAGGCGCTCGACCACACCCGTGAGGAGCTGTCGGCGCACGCACCGCGCATCGAGACCTTCACGATCGACAAGTCGAAGATCCGTGAAGTCATCGGCACCGGCGGCAAGGTCATTCGTGAGATCGTCGCCACCACCGGCGCCAAGGTCGACATCGACGATGAGGGCGTGATCAAGGTCAGCTCGTCCGATCCGGCGCAGATCGAAGCCGCGATCAAGTGGATCAAGGGCCTGGTCGAAGAGGCCGAGGTCGGCAAGATCTACACCGGCAAGGTCGTCAACCTGGTCGATTTCGGTGCGTTCGTGAACTTCATGGGCGGCAAGGACGGTCTGGTCCACGTCTCCGAGATGCGCAACGAGCGCGTCGAGAAGGTGTCGGACGTCGTCTCCGAAGGCCAGGAAGTGAAGGTCAAGGTGCTCGAGATCGATCCGCGCGGCAAGGTTCGCCTGTCGATGCGCGTCGTCGATCAGGAAACCGGCGCCGAGCTGGAAGACACCCGCCCGCCGCGCGAGCCGCGTGAGGGTGGTGATCGTGGCCCGCGCGGCGATCGTGGCCCGCGCCGTGACGGCGGTGGCGGCGGTGATCGCGGCCCGCGTCGTGACGGTGGTGACCGTGGTCCCCGCCGTGACGGCGGCGACCGTGGCCCGCGCCGCGACGGCGGCGGCGAGCGCGCCGAGCGTGCACCGCGTCGTGAAGGTGGTGACGACAACGGCCCTGCGCCCGAGTTCGCGCCCGCCTTCTTGACGGGCGACCGCGACTAATCAGCGCCGCGCCGAAAAGCATGTCCTCGCGAAGGCGGGGATGGGAGCCGGTTTTCGGCTCCCCGGCGGCGCGACCGCTAACACGTTAATCCGCAAGGATGGCGAAGAGGATGAGGGGGTCCGGCAGCAATGCCGGGCCCCTTTTTTTTGCGCGCTTGTAAACCGTCTGAGCGTCAATGAGCCTGAACGCGATGGCATCATAGGTCGGACTCTGGACAGGACAGGGGCGGCGGCGTATTTTTCGGCAGGTGGTTTTGGCGGGGAATCTGAAATTGAGATCAGGCTTTGCGTGGCTCGCGCTGCTCTTGCCATGGGCGGCAGCGGCTTCGGGCGGACAGGCGCGGGCAAGCGATGCCGCGCCCGCTGCAGCATGTGAACTGCATGTCTGGCCGACGCAGGATATCTCGGCGATGACAATGGATTTTTCCCTCTCCGGGAAGCCATCGGACGTCGATACCGCCATCCATGGCACGGGAGATAGTCGACGCACGGTAGCGCTGAGCGATATTCTGGCGCCGGGCGTCCAATTGTCCCAGCTATCCTCGATCGATCTTTCCGGCGCGCTCAAAATACCGCCCGCCACGATCATCGTTCACGATACAGCGCTCGACCCGAACGCGCTGAAAGGGAAGCCGGCACGGCACAGCAGTTCGCAGGCTGGTTGTTATTATGAGTTGATCGTGCGGCAAATCGCCTGGACACACCATAGTTTCTATCATCCCATCCTGCATGTCGATTTCGCGCTGCTCGATTTCGGCCCGCAAGCCATCGTTCGCAAACAGCATCGCGGCTTCGGCGAGAAGTCCTTGAGTCATTTTTTCGCAAGAGCGCCCGACACGCCGCAGACGCGCGACGACGAGCTTCGCGAGATGTTCAAGGCCGACTTTCTCAAATTTGCCGGCGCGTAATTACGTGTCCGGCCCCGCGCCCGAGTTCGCCCCTGCCTTCCTGACGGGCGACCGCAACTAACAGTTAATCCGCAAGGATGGCGGAGAGGATGAGGGGGTCCGGCAGCAATGCCGGGCCCCTTTTCCGTAGTGTATCGTGGACCTTCTTAGCCCTTCCCCTTCAGGGGAGGGGTTGGGGGTGGGGGCTATCCGAAATCAACGGCTGAGGAGCTTGCGGCACGCCCCCACCCCAACCCCTCCCCTGAAGAGGAGGGGCTTACTGTCCCGCTCTACTGCTTGGCGTGATCTGGCCACCTTGGAAAAGGAACCGTGGCTAAGCGGATACTGAGCCCCACCTTCCACAAACAGAAGGCTCACTCTCCAAACAAATCCCGCTGCGCCTTCTCCAGCTCCTCGGCATAGCGCCGCCGCACATAGCTCTCCGACATACCCCCAGCACGCGCCGGTCGCCGGCGACCACCGCCAGTTCGTCGCTGCGGTGCCAGCCGGGCTTTTTCGTGGTAGCGAGGCGCCATTAGGGGGTGAGAGATGAGCAACTATACAGCCGCCATGATAGGCTCGTTGACCGGCAGTATCCTTGTGATGCTGGTCCTCTCGACGGTATTCGAATGGGCAATTTTCAAGCGGGTCATGAATGATCCGGTATATGGTAAAGGTGCATCGGTTTTCGCGGCCTGGCTCCTTGCTGCACTATTCTACGTGTCCGGCGCTGGCCTTGGTGGCCCCTTCGGCGCGCTGATCTGCGGTGCGGGAGCGCTGATCATTCTGCCGTTCAAAATCCGTAAGGGTATGAAACTGCGGCAACGGATGAGCGACGATTTTGCCGACGAGGGCATGTCGTCCCTCAAAGACACGTTTAGCTAGGGTGCCGGTTAGCGCTTAGGTCACACACATATAGGTCCCTTCAGGGGAGGGGTTGGAGGTGGGGCCTCTCCGCGAGCGCGCGTTTGCGGCACTGCCCCACCCCAACCCCTCCCCTGAAGGGGAGGGGCTTAAAATAGTTCACTCCCCAAACAAATCCCGCTGCGCCTTCTCCAGTTCCTCGGCATAGCGCCGCCGCACATAACTCTCCGACAACACCCCCAGCACGCGCCGGTCGCCGGCGACCACCGCCAGCTCGTCGCTGCCGGTGCGGTCGAAGGTCTTCATGACCGCGACGATGTTGGTCTCGGGCGTCAGCGCGGTGTCGCGATTGACGGCGAGCGTGGCGATCGCCGCGGCGGGGTCGCGGCCTTCGGCATAGGCGGCGGCGGTCTGCACCACGCCGGCATAATGGCCCTCGCCGTCGCACAGCACGACGCGGCTGGTCGAGCCGAGCGGATAGCGGTGGCGGAATTCGGCGATGGTCAGCACGTCGGGCGTGGCGCGCGTCTCGCGGCGCATCATGCGGCCGGCGGTCAGTGTCTTGACCCAGCCGACGTCGCGCGCGCTCTTGATCGTCTCACCGCGTAAGTGGAGCCGCCAGGTCGAGAAGGAATAGCCAAAGGTCTCGCGCACGATGGTCGAAGCGACCAGGGCGGCGGCGATCACCGCCCCGGTCAGGGCGAAATTCTGCGTCGCCTGCAGCACCAGCATCGCCATGGTCATCGGCCCGCCGACCACCGACACGGCGAGCGCCGCCATGCCGACCAGCGCGGCATTGTGCGGGTCGACCACCTGATGCCCCACCAATATCGTCACCGCCGCGGCGAACAGATGGCCGATCAAGGTGCCGAGAAACAGCGAGGCGAAGAACAGGCCGCCGCGAAAGCCGAAGCCCAATGAGACGATCGACGCCGCGGTCTTGGCCAGCAGCACGGTGGCGATGAAGGCGAGCGGCGCGCCGATCGCGAGATCGGCGTGCAGCGCGCCATGCCCGGCCGACAGCGCCTGGGGCGAGACCAGCGCGATCGGGATGAGCAGCGCGCCGCCGATCGCCGGCCGCGTCCAGTCGGGCAAAGCGAGGCGCCGGACGCCGCGCTCGACCAGCGCGACCGCGCGCATCAGCACCACGCCATAGCCGGCGCAGACCGCGCCGAGCAGCGCATAGACGATGTAATGGTGCGTCTCGACCGGCGCGCCGGCGATCGCCTCGATGACATAGGGCTGCACGCCGAGCATCTGCGCGACCAGCGCGCCCGCAAGCGCCGCCGCCGCGACCGGCGCGATCGCCGAGGGGGTATAGGCGCCGATGACGATCTCGAAGGCGTAGAAGGCGCCGGCGAGCGGGGCGCCGAACACCGCCCCGATCGCCGCCCCCGCCCCGGCCCCGACCAGGTGGCGCAGGTCCGCGCGGCGCAACGCCAGCGCGCTGCCGACCCATGCGCCGATCGCCCCGCCGATCTGGGTATAGGCCGCCTCCAGCCCGACCGAGGCGCCAAAGCCGTTGGACAGCACCGTCTGCCCGGAGATCACCAGGCTGTCCGCCACCGACATGTACCCGCCATGCAGCGCATTGGCCTCGACCGGGTCGACCAGCCGCCGCTTGCGCACCCGCACCGCGAGCGAGAACAGCGCGAGGACCGCCCCGCCCAGGGGCAGGACCAGCAGGGAGAGCCCGGAAATCGCCGGCTCCTCGCTCAGCCGGCTGGTCGGCGGCAGCGCGAACAGTACATGCTGCAGGGTCCGCGCGACGCCGCCCTGCACCACGCTGAGCAACGCCGACGCCGCGCCGACGCCGACCGCGAGCAGGATGAACATCGCCTCGCTGGCGCGCACCTTGCGGCGCAGCCAGGCGAAGGAGAAGCGGATCAAAGCGGGGTTGAACGGGCTCACGGATCGCATCGGCAGGGAGGAGATGCCGAACCGGTTGAGCCTTTCGAGCGAACGGCGCAACCCCTGCGCCTCCGTCATCCGCCGTTTCGCGTGTCGGTCGGTTCGAAGGAAGAAAGAAGAGTGGTTCACGCGGAGACGCGGAGACGCGGAGGAGTCGCGCGCCGGGCAACCGCCCGCGCGACAGCGCGATCCTCCCATCGGGCAACGTCGAACAGATTTGCTGACGCGAGACAGACGCGCCGAACGCAACCCCTCCGCGTCTCCGCGTCTCCGCGCGAACAAATCTCTTCTTCTTTGCGCCAATAGGCGCTCAGGTCAGCCGCCCAGATTACGCAAAGCACCGTGACGGTTCGCGGGAAGAAAGATGAGTGGTTCGCGCAGAGGCGCGGAGATGCTGCGCGCCGGGCAACCGTCCGCGCGACAGCGCGATCTTCCTGTCGGGCAATGTCGAGCAGATCTTGCCGAGGCGAGACAGAAGTCGCGCGCACAGTTCTCAGCGCCTCTGCGCGAACCACTCTTCTTTTCTTTGCTCCGATCAGGCGCTCAGGTCAGCCGCCAGATCACACATAGCGCTGTCACGACCACAAGCGGCGCCGCCGCGATCCACAACCGACGAGCGCTGACACCGCCCGACTCGCGCAGATCGGCCACCGCGAACAGCGCCGCGATCATCGCGCCAAGCATGGTCCACAGATTGTAGCGCAGCTCCGCCGCCACGCTCGCCGGCAGATACCCAAGCCCGTAGAGCAGCGCTGACAGCGCCACCGGAACGATGATCCGCCGCGAGGGCAGCGAAGGCGCGACGATCAGCGTGCCCAGGGCCAGCGCCATCCAGCAGATCGGCCAGCCGAGCGGCGTGCGGCCGGTCCACAGCGCCAGCCAGTAGAGCCCGTCGAGCAGCGGGTTATGCACGACCTTGTAACCCCAGTCATTGGGCGCGCCCTCGATCTGCGCGGCCTGTTCCACCTCGTCATGCACCAGGAAGCGCATGTTGATGTTGAAATGCGCCAGGCGGTGCGCGGCATAGGCGAAGGGATGCGCGACGACTGCGCCGAGCCAGTGGCGATAGGGACTCTCCTGCGCGTCGGTGAAGGCGTCGCCGATATCCTCGAACTGGATCGGGCAGGCCTGGGGCGACCACCAGGCATAATGGTCCCACTGCACCGGCGTGTAGCATTTCGCGTTGACCGCGACGCGGTTCTGCACGTCGATGTCGGGGAAGGTGTCGACCCCGCTGTGATAGGTAATGCCGGCCAGATCGAAGATCACCAGTGACAGGCCGACGCCGCTCGGCTCGGCGCGCAACAGGCGATTGGCGACCGGCAGAGCGGCGGCGAGCACGACCGCGCAGACCAGCGCGACCCCAGCGAAGCGCCATCGCCCCGACCACCAGCTTGTCGGCAACACCGCGATCATCAAGGGCAGGCACGCCGGCAGCGCGTTGAAGCGCAGGGTCGCCGACCCCACTAGCAGCACCAGCGCGGCGATGCGCAGGCCCCAGCCGCGCCGTTCGGGCATCCACGCCAGCAATGCGACGACGGCGACGAGCGCGCCGGCCATCAGGCAATCCTTGAGCACCGCGCCCATCAGCGCCAGCGGGATCGGCAGCAGCGCGCCGAGCGTCAGCCAGATCGCCAGGCCGCGACGCCCCTGCCGCAACGCCCAGCCGACCAGCCCGGCGATCCCGGCCCAGAACAACCCGACTTGCAGCACCAGCATCGGCATCGGCCCGTCGTGGAACCGGGTCAGCTGGCGCCACAGCCAGTCCATCGCCGGCGGGTGCCAGTCGTCGTAATGGCCGGTCAGCGCCTCGCCATATTGGCGCACCGCGTCCCATGTCATGATTCCCGGCCAGAAGGCGGCCGCCTGGAGGATCGCCGCGAGCAGCAGGATACCGGCGAGCAGCGCCGGCAACGCCCGGCGCGAAAGGTCGCGCGGCGCCGGGGCCGGCACGCTCATCTCACGCCGGCGGCGCGGCGCCGGCCCCCGCGTCGCGCGCCTGCTCGTGATGGCGGATCACCTCGTCGATGATGAAGCGCAGGAACTTCTCGCTGAATTCGGGGTCGAGATCGGCCTCTTCGGCGAGCCGGCGCAGCCGCGCGATCTGGCGCTCCTCGCGGCCGGCATCGGCCGGCGGCAGGCCGGAGGCAGCCTTGTAGCGCCCGACCGCCTGCGTCACCTTGAAGCGCTCGGCCAGCATGTGCACCAGCGCGGCGTCGATATTGTCGATGCTCTGGCGATAGCCGCGCAGCGTCTCGTCGGTCACCCTGCTTCCTTCGTCTTCCCGTCGCATGTTCGCCCGCCCTCTTTGCGGTGCGATAAGTCGCGGCGCAAGCCCGGTTGGGCTTGCCTTTGCGCGTGTCTACCGCCACATCGCCAGCGAGATGAGCGCCACGATCCACCGCCTCGATGCATCCCGCACCCCCTCGCTCGAACCGATGGTTCAGCTGGTCGCGGGCGACCTCAACCTGGTCAACGCGGTGATCCTGTCGCGGATGCAATCCGAGATCCCGCTGATCCCCGAGCTGGCGGGGCATCTGATCGCCGGCGGCGGCAAGCGCATGCGCCCGATGCTGACGCTGGCCAGCGCGCGCCTGCTCGGCTATTCGGGCACGCGCCATCACCGCCTCGCCGCGGCGGTCGAATTCATCCACACCGCCACCCTGCTGCACGACGATGTGGTCGACGGCTCCGACCTGAGGCGCGGCAAGCGCACCGCCAATTTGATCTGGGGCAACCCGGCGAGCGTGCTGGTCGGCGATTTCCTGTTCAGCCGCTCGTTCGAGCTGATGGTCGAGGATGGCAGCCTCAAGGTATTGAAGATCCTGTCCGGCGCCAGCGCGATCATCGCCGAGGGCGAGGTCAACCAGCTGACCGCCGCACGCCGCATCGATATCGGCGAGGAGCGCTATCTCGACATCATCGGCGCCAAGACCGCCGCCTTGTTCGCCGCCGCCTGCCGCATCGCGGCGGTGGTCGCCGAACGGCCCGAGAGCGAGGAAATGGCGCTCGACGCCTATGGTCGCAATCTCGGCATCGCCTTCCAGCTGGTCGACGACGCGATCGATTATGTGTCCGACGCCGGGACCATGGGCAAGGATGCCGGCGACGATTTCCGCGAGGGCAAGGCGACGCTGCCGGTGATCCTGGCCTATGCCCGCGGCGGCGCCGACGAGCGCGCCTTCTGGAAGGCGGCGATGGAGGGTCACCGCGCCCGCGACGAGGATTTCGCCCATGCCGTCGCGCTGATCCGCGCCAGCCACGCGGTCGACGACACGCTGGCCCGCGCGCGCCATTACGGCCAGCGTGCGATCGACGCGCTGGGGCCGTTTCCGTCGGGCCAGGCCAAGGACGCGATGGTCGAGGCGGTCGAGTTCGCGGTGGCGCGGGCTTATTGAAATACGGCCTGAAGGTCGCGTCGCTTGTTCCCGCTATTCGCTGAATAGCTGATCCATCCGGACGGCCGCATCGGGGTTGCGCGCCACGAGATGCGCCCAGATGGCGGCACGATCCTGTTCGGCCTCCGGCGTCCAGACGACCTTCACCTCTGGTCGGCAACCCGGCTCCGGCGGGCCGCGAAATCAGCCTCCACGGCTTCGTTCGACAGTCCGCCCCCGGCGCGGATCGATGCGCGTGCGATACCTGCTCGGTGAACGCGCCGCGCTCACCCCCGCTCCTGCACCTGCGCGACCGGCGCGCGGCTCGGGCGCAGCGCCACCACCAGCACGCCGAGCAGCGCCAGCGCGGCGCCGGCGATCATCCGCCCGCTCAGCCGGTCGCCGGTGATCATCACCCCCAGCGCGATCGTCACCAGCGGGGTCATCAGCGTCAGCGGCGCGAGCAAGGTCGCCTCGTAGCGGCCGATCAGCGCATAATAAGCGGTGTGGGCGAAGACCGAGACGACCAGCGCCGCGAACAGCATCGCCGCGACGAACGGCCAGCCCGCCGCCAATGCGCTCGACCATTGGCCATGTTCGACCAGTGCCGAGCCGATCGTCAGCGGCACGAGCGACGACAGCGCCACCCAGGCCTGGAACCGCAACGGCGCGACATTTTCCATCTGCTTCATCAGGATCGCGCCGAGCGAGCCGGCAAAGGCGGCGGCGAGGACGAACCACAGGCCGACCGACACGGCCAGTCCGTGCGGATTCCAGATCACCAGCACGACACCGGCAAGCGTCAGCGCGATGCCGGCCCAGCGCCGCCAGTGGAGGCGTTCGCCGAGCATCATGATCGACAACAAGGTGGTTATCGGCAGGCTGGCCTGGACGACGATCGCCGCCGCCGAGGGCGACGCGGTCCGCAAGCCGACAAACAGCAGCGCGAAATTGCCGCCGCCCATCAACAGCCCGATCGCGACGATACGCCACAAGGGGCGCGGCGCCGGGCGCAGCCATGGCAGGGTGACGACCAACACGATCGCGAAGCGCAGCGCGGCGTAGAAGAGCGGCGGCACGGCCCAGTTGCCGACCACGATCTTGCTCAGCACGTTGCTGAACCCCCAGACCAGGCACACCATCGCCAGCAGCAGGAAATCTCGGAAGCGCATGGCGGATACATGCATGATGGCGGCGACCGGGGCCATGGCCCATAGCGCGTTGGCGGGAAAAGGGGGATTCGTCGAAAAAAATTTGCGCAACCCGGTCGATTTCCGACAAGCTCGCGCGTCGTCCCGATGAGCGCCCATCACGGCCGGCTCGAACGAGGAGAAAGACGATGCGCGTGATGGTGCTGGTGAAAGCCAGCAAGGACAGCGAGCAGGGCATGGAGCCCATGCCGGAGACCCGGCGCCGCCTGACCGTGACCGGCGTTCTGCGATGACCATCACCATCACCGCCTTCGCGCGGTCACCCGATGGCGGCAAGGGGCTGGCGCGCGATACCCGCGTGCGCTGGGCGCTCGAGGAAGCGGGCCTGCCTTATGAGGTCCGGCTCCTGTCCTTCGCCGCGATGAAAGAGCCCGCGCATCTCGCCCGCCATCCGTTCGGCCAGATCCCGACCTATGAGGAAGGCGATCTCGTGCTGTTCGAGACCGGCGCGATCGTTTTCCACATCGCCGCGCATCATGCCGGCCTGTTGCCGGATGACCGCGATGCCCGGGCGCGCGCGATCACCTGGATGTTCGCCGCGCTCAACACGGTGGAGCCGCCGATCCTCGAGCTCCAGACGGCCAGGATCGCGGAAGGCGACCGGCCCTGGACGCGCGAGCGCCTGCCGCTGATCGAGGAGCGTATCCGTGCTCGGCTGGCCCAGCTCGCCGCGCGGCTGGGCGATGCCGCGTGGCTCGACGGCGCGTTCAGCGCGGGCGACCTGATGATGGTCGAGGTGCTCAAGCGGCTGAAAATGTCGGGTCTGCTGGACGACTATCCGAACATCGCCGCCTATGTCGCGCGCGGCGAGGCGCGGCCCGCCTATCAGCGGGCATTCGCCGCGCAACGCGCGATCAACGCGCCCTAAACCGGCTGAGCGATCCGCGCGCTCCCCGATGACCCGGCATCGCTCAGCCCGCCTTGTTCCCCATCATTTCGCCGAGCCGCACCGGCCGTTCGGGCGCCCAGGCCGGGTTGAAGGCGATGGTGTCGCGCTTGAACAGCATGACGATCGTCGAGCCGAGCAGGAAGCGACCCATTTCCTCGCCCTGCTTCAGCACCACCTCGCGGTCGTCATAACGCCATTCGGCCACCGTGCCGCCGCGCCGGGGATTGACCACGCCGTGCCACACCGTCGCCATGCTGCCGACGATCGTCGCGCCGACCAGCACCATCACGAACGGGCCATGTTGCGGCGATTCGAACACGCACACCACGCGCTCGTTGCGCGCGAACAGGTTGGGCACGCCGCGCGCGGTGGTCGGGTTCACCGAGAACAGCGCGCCCGGCACGTAGATCATCCGCGTCAGCCGGCCATCGCACGGCATGTGCAGCCGGTGATAATCGCGCGGCGACAGGTAGAGATTGGCGAAGCTGCCGTCGCGAAACAGCGCCGCCAGCGCCGCATCGCCGCCGACCAGCGCGGTGGTGGTGAAGCGATGGCCCTTGGCCTGCACCATGTGCGCGTCGTCGATCGCGCCGAACTGGCTGATCGCCCCGTCCACCGGGCAGACGAAATCGGCCGCGGCCAGCGGGCGCGCGCCGGCCCTGAGCGGGCGGGTGAAGAAGTCGTTGAAGCTGGCATAGCTGGCAATGTCGGGATTGGCGGCCTCGCGCATATCGACGCCATAGCGGCGCACGAACCAGCGGATCAGCGGCAGCGTCACCGCGCTGCCCCGCGCGCCCGCCACGCGGCCGGCGAGGCTGGTCAGCCGCCGCTTCGGCAACAGATGCTGCAGCAGGATCGCGAGGCGGTCGGACATGTCAGCCGCGCATCCCGGGCGAGCGGCGCATCCCGCTCAAGGCCGGCGCTTGTCCCGGCCCGCAGGCGGCCGGCGCGCCCCGCCGGGTTTGGGCCCGTCCCGGCGCGGCGGGCGATCGACGCGGCCGGTGGCGCCCGCCGGTGCCGGCCGCGTCGCCGTCGGCAGCACGCTCTTCGCCTCGGCGACGACATAGCCGTCCTTGCGCAGCTGGGCGAAGGCGTTGCGCACGCTTGCCGCGACCGCCTTCTGCACCGCGGGCGGAAGATCGCCGAACGCCGTATTGGCATGGATCGAGGCGAGGTCGCGGATGAGCGCGTTGGGCACGCCCTGCGACGCCTCCTTCAACGCCACGATCGCATCGACGACCGCGGCATTGATCACGTCCTGAACGATGTCGGTTGCTGATCTTGCCATGTCATCCCCCAAGACACAGCGCGCCGAACGGGTCAACCGGGCGCGGCCCGGCGCACAGGGCCGGAGCCCAAAAAGCGCGGCCCGATCAGCGTTGCTTCCTGGCCGTGGTCGCGGTGAAATCCGGATCCTTCTTCGCCACCCAGTCGACGAATTTGCGGATATTGGGGTTGGCCAGCAGCCCCTCCACGTCCATCCCGTAACGCTGCAGTTCGGCATTGCTGAAATTGGCCATCAGCGTCTGCTGGCAGATCGGGTGCATCGGCACCACGTCGCGCCCGCCCCGGCTCTTCGGCACGGGATGGTGCCAGACGATCGTCTTGCCGGTCGGCCGGCCGCACAGCCAGCACATGACCAGTTCCGCCGGCGCCTCATCCTCGCGCGTCCGGTCGCCATAGGGATCATGTTTCGAATGTTTGCGGGCCATGCCGGTCCGAATGCCCGAATTCGCGCCGCCCGCCTATAGCGATGCGGCCCTGGCGCCGCACGCAAAGCCCGCGGCCCTCGAAGGTCGTCATGTGCCAAGCCCGGCATCGCCCTCGAGCACCATGCGCACGCGCGATTTTCGAAAAGGTCATCGGGCGGGGCGCGACCGGGGGCATTTTGATGCCCTGCAGGGCCTCACGGCAACGCAGGAAACAGGCCTGCGCCACGCGAACTTCAGTCAACGGAAGAGCGACTTAACGGGTCCTTAGGTACGGGCGCCCTATCACGCCTCCCGTGTCAGCATCGCTCGTCTTGCCAATAGCCCTGTTCATCGCGGTCGTGGCGATCGCGTGGCTCGACCGGAATCGCGATCGACAGCGTCACGAAATGACCGCGCTGTTTGCCGACGCACTGGACCGCGTCGCGCGGGGCGAGCGAAACGTCAGACTGGAGGCCTGCACCTGGGGCGAGACCGCGCGCATGGTCAGCGCGTTCAACGTCATCGCCGCGCAACAGCAGGAAGCGGCATCAACCGGCCTGGGCGACCCGATCGATCGTGGCATATTGTTTCACCGCCTGCGCAACGCACTGCATGTCGACGATAGTTTGTCCGCGACGACCTCCTTTGTCGGCATCGTCGAAATCAGCCGCTTCGCCGGCCTCCGGCAAAAGGTCGGCATCGGGCTGGCCAACCGGCTGGTTCGCCATATCGCCGAGCGGATGCGCGAGCTTCTCCCGATGTGTGAAATCGGCCGCATGGGCCGGACCAATATCGAGTTCGCGTTTCGCGCGACGAATGTCGCCGCGGCGGAACAGGCGCTCGAAGCAATGGGGCAGGCGCTGGAACAACGGATCGAGATCGAAGGGTTTACCTTCGACTTGCCGATCGCGATCGGCTTCGCCGACGCCAGTGCCCAGTGCGCGCGCGAAGAGGTTCTCGACCGTGCCGCGGCCGCGGTAGCGCGGGCGCAAGCCGAGCGAAAGCGCGTCTGCTATGCTCTGGACAGCCCCGAACTCGACGAGTCGTTCGACGATCTGGCGTTAATGCGCGATTTGCCGCGAGCAATGGCGGCGGACGAACTGCAGCTATTCTACCAGCCGAAGCTGCGATCGCGCACCGAGACGATCGATTCGGCCGAGGCACTGCTACGCTGGTTCAGTCCGACGCGTGGACTGGTCGCGACCGAGCGGTTGATCGACCTGGCCGAGGATACCGGTGCGATCCATGACCTGACCGAATGGGTGGTACAGCGCGCGGTCGCCGACCAGCAGGCGTTTGCAGCCGCAGGGCATGACATCACCGTCTATGTCAATATTTCGGGCGTGCTGCTGCCCGACGAACTCTTCGCGACGCGGGTGCTGGAAATCGTCGCGGCGGCGCCCGGGCGGATCGGCTTCGAAATCACCGAAACCGCCGTCATCAAGGATCCACAAGGCGCGTTGGCAAATCTGCATCGCTTTGTCGCGGCGGGCGTCAAGATCGCCATCGACGATTATGGCTCCGGCCTGTCATCCCTGGCCTATCTCAAGCAGCTGCCGGCAAATGAACTGAAGATCGACCAGATGTTCATTTCCGGCCTGATCGACAGTCACCGCGACCCGTTGCTGGTCCGATCGTCGATTGATCTGGCCCATGCACTGGAGATGGAAGTGACCGCAGAAGGCGTCGATGATCCGATGGTATTGGCGTTGCTGCGCGTCATGGGATGCGATCTGATTCAGGGCTTCCTGGTATCGCCGCCGCTGCCGCGGGCGCAGCTGATTGCCCTGCTGGGAGATGACGATCATCTCACGCGCCTCACCGCCCCGCCGATCGGCGTGCCGGGTCAGTGGCCCGGTGCGGACGTCGGCTAGAGCGTCGTGCTGAAAAGTGGGGACCGGTTTTCAGCGAAAGACGATGCGATACAAATATCGAGAGCAACGCGACCGATTCCGATTTCGGGCGCGATGCTCTAGGGTTTCTGCGAGACGTCTGGAAGCACCTTTCCTGCTGCGTCCACCCGCGCGCCGAGCGCGGCGCTCCATGGTGCGATGATGTCCAGCGGCACGGGTTCATAAAACGCCATGCCGGCGCCATCTTCCTTCATCCAGCGCACCCGCCCGGCAAGCGGCGGCAGCCCTCCGACGAGCAGGCTGAGCTTCAGCCCGATGCTGAGATCGTCGGCGCGGACCTTCGCGCCGCCTTGCGAGATGTTGCACAGGATGGCCGGCGCCTGCGCGCCGCGGATGCGCACCTGCACGGCCAGCCCAACGTCGAGCCGTGGCAGCCGCGCGCGCAGGCCGGTGCGCGACTCCGCGGCGGTGGTCGATGCCGCCGGCCGGACCGCCAGCGTCGCGAGACTGTCGTGCCGCGACGAAACCGTCGCCGAAAGAGACGTGCCGTCGGCAAGATCGAGGCGCACCTGCTCGCCGGGCTCGAGCGAGGAATAAATCTGGATCGTCGCGGCTTGTGGCGAGACGTGGCGCAGCAGACACAGCTCCTCGCCCCGCACGGTGTTGAGGCGGGCCACCATGCCGACCGCCGGCGCATGCGCTTTATCGACCATGCGGGCGTCCTCGCCACGGCCAGAGCGGCAAACGATCATCGCGTCATCCCTGCACGGCATCGACCGCTCACACCTACGCCAATGATCATAGTCAGCGAGCTGAATACAGCGACATAATTTACGTCTCGTAAATTAACACACATCACCTAGTACATCATGTAGTCTTCACAAGACGAAATATACCTTAACGATGTATTTACTCCATACGTTTGAAAGTCGTTACTCATCGACGCGCTAAACGGACCCTAATCAAGGCGGAATTGTGCCGCCAAAGGGGACTGAAAATGGCTCGGAATCGCAGCTTGCGTGCCTGCCTTCTCGCCACCGCAATCGTCGTGCCGATGTTGACGATCGGCGCTACGGCCGCATCGGCGCAGAGCACCGACACATCGCCACCCGTCGATACGACTACCCCGACGGCGCCGCCGCCGACCACGGTCACCATCGTCATCAACGGAACGCCGGTGACGGTTGATATCGGCGGGTTGCTGACGCCGCTCGCGCCCCCCGTCGTGCCGACCACCAATCCGGTCGCGCCGTTGCCGACCGCCGCGCGTCCGACCATTCCGTACAGCGGCGCGCTGCAGGGCCAGGTCGGCAACATCCGCACCTTCATGGGCAACATCCGGACGTTCTGGGGCGATGCCTCACCCTTTTTCGGCAACATCCGCACCTTCTGGGGCGACACGACAAGCCCGTTCGACGGCAACCTGACCAATTTCTGGGGTAACCTGCAGACCTACAATAATGGTGCGCAGGGCGATGTCGTTACGCCCTCAATGGGCAATATCCGCACCTTCTGGACCGATCTCAGCCCGACGATCACCTCGATCCACGCCGATTGGTTGGGGCTGGGCGACTATGCCAGCAACACCGCGGGCTATGCCGCGATCGACACCCAGCTGCTGACGCTGGTCGCAACCTCACAGGTGACGTGGGGCGCGGCCGTGCAGGCGCAGACCGGCAAGTCGTTCGCGGACGGCTTTGCACGGCCGCTGCTGTCGAAATACGGCATCGACCTGACCAACCCGCAATCGCTGGCCACCCTGGCGCCCGAGCTGCGCGATCAGTTCTTCTTCGACTGGTATGACGGGCTGATGAACTTCTCCGGGACCGACCATGTCGATCACTGGATGAAGGAGATCAACTGGACGCCGGCGCTGACCCAGACGCTGGGCAACGGCCGCGATGCGGTGATCGGCCTGCTCGACTTCACCGTGACCGGCGACGGCACGCAGAACATCGTCAAGTACAGCGGCATCTCGGACGTCAGCAACGGTCACGGTTCGGCGGTGGCCAGCCTGATGATCGGTGCGCATGACGGCAGGGGCGTGATGGGGATCGCGCCCCAGGCCTCGGTCATGGCCTATAACCCGTTCGACGCGACCCAGACCGCAGGGTGGAGCGACATCACCAACGGCATCGTGATGCTGTCGCAGAACGGCGCCAATGTGGTCAACATGTCGCTCGGCGTGCCCGGCTGGACGCTCAATCCGGGCTGGAACAACGTCTTCAAGGACCCCGCGCTCGACAAGATCGCCGACAAGACCGTGTTCGTGATCGCCGCCGGCAACACCGGCACGGTGCAGAGCCAGAACATTACCTGGGACCATCACAATCCCTCGCTGATCGTGGTCGGCTCTGTCGACCCGAGCGGCAAAATTTCGAGCTTCTCCAACACCCCCGGCACCACCTGCCTGCTCGATGGCGGCAGCTGCAAGGGCGACTATCTGATGAATCACTTCATCGTCGCGCCGGGCGAGGGAATCCTGGTCGATGACGGCAATGGCGGCCTGACGCGCATGTCGGGCACGTCGTTCGCCGCACCGTTGGTGACCGGCACGATCGCGCTGATCGACGATCGCTGGCCGTGGCTGGCCGACCACCCCAAGGACGTGGTGCACATCATCCTCGCCTCGGCGCGCGACCTTGGCGCACCTGGCGTCGACCCGGTGTACGGCTATGGCGAACTCGACGTAACGGCCGCCTTGTCGCCGCTCGACTGGAACAAGCTGACCTGGAAGCAGAGCGTCAGCGGCAAGATCTCGGACATCTCGTCCAAGGACTTGCGCGCAACCAGCTCAGCGCAGCGCGCGACCTGGGAGGTCAACAACGTGTTCTTCTCGGCCTTCGAGAAGACCGGCGAATCCTTCCGCGACTTCGAGATTCCGCTGTCCTCGAAACTGTCCAACCAGACGGTGTCGATCAACGGCGCGAACGAGCAGTTCATGACCTATCTGCAGGGCCGCTTCTCGCAGTGGCTCGGCGTCCCGACCAAATTCGCCGGCGTCACCGGCGGCTTTGCCGGCTTCACCGATCGTCCCGCGACCGGCGCGACGCTGCGTGCCTTTGGGGACATGCAGGCGACGTTGAGCATGACCAGCCGCGTCAACCGCTCGGCCTTCCGCAGTGTCGGCGCGCCGTTCCAGACCGCACTGCATCTCAACGACGCCGCCGGCAACATCGCGCTCGACTTCGGCAGCGGGGAGGGCGCGGTTACCGTGGCGGGTCAGGAAGGCTTCGCCATGACGTCGGACTTCAACGTCCAGACCGGCGGCGCCAATCCCTTCCTCGGCCTGGCATCGGGCGGCGCCTTTGCGCGGATGTCGATCAGGCTGGCGCCGACGCTGACCCTGTCATCGAGCGTGACGCAGCGTACGTTGCATCGTGACTTCGACGGCATGTCGCTGGAGGCGCGCCGGATGTTCGGCGGCTTTCAGCCCTATTCCGCGAGCGCCGGCAACATGGCGCTCGCCTGGCAGCCCAGCAGCCGCTTCACCACCAGCGTCGGTTACACCATGCTGCACGAGGCCACGGCGCTGCTCGGCACAGCCTCGGCTGATCAGGGCGACCTGCCGCACGGCTCCTACACCGATGCCGCGACGGCAACGATGGCCTTCGCACCAACGTCAACCTTGTCCGTCGCGGCAACCGCGACCGTCGGCCGAAGCCGGGCGGGCACCCGCGACGGCGACACCGGACTGGCGATCGGTCGCGGCGGGCTGATCAGTTCGGCCTACCAGCTGTCGCTCAGCAAGACGCACCTGCTCGACCGCAACGACCGCCTGCGCTTCTCGCTGTCGCAGCCGATGCACGTCGAGAGCGGCTCGGTCGATTACAGCAGCGTCGCCGTGATTGACCGCAACACCGGCGAACTGGGCGTGATCACGCAGCACGCGTCGATCACCGCCGCGCCGCGCTATCATGTCGCCGAGATGATCTATGGCCGCAGCTTCCTGGACGGGGCGGGGCAGGTAAGCCTGTTCGGCCAGGCCGCGTTCGGCAACGTCAATACCGCCGATATGGGCAAGCTGACGGTGGGCGGGAGCGTGCGCCTCGCCTTCTGATAGGCGAGGCGCCGCAGGCGCCCCCTCGGCTTTTTCCGGTCATTAACCACCCTCGCGGTAGTATCGCGGGAAAGGTTGGAGCGCGTCATGCGTCGTTGCGTAAGATTATTGGCGGGAATTGCGCTGCTGGGCAGCGGTCTGGCAGCGCCCCCCCTTTTCGCCGCGCCCACGGACGCCTTCGGCGCGGCGGTTGCGGCGACCAAATCGGCGATGATGACCGACCCGCAAAAGGCGCTGGCGCGCGCCCAGGCAGCGGAGCGCATCGCCACGGCCATGCCGCCATCGCGCGAAGCACGCATTGCCACCGCGACTGCCCAATGGCTCGAAGGCGAGGCGCTGCTCTACACCAACGACGCCAACCGCGCGGCACCGATCATCGACGCCGCCCTCGCCGTCGTTCAGCGCGACGCCCCCTTCACCAAATTGCACGGTGACTTGATGCGTTCGCGCGGCGCGATCGCCGCGACGGGGGGACATGTGCAGGACGCGCTGGCCGATTATCAGCGCGCGCACGAGATCTTCCGCCGCGCCGGCGAGCGGCGCAGCCAGGCCATCGCGCTTCAGGACATTGGCGGCATCTATCTCGATGCCGGCGACTATCAGCGCGTACTGGATTATTACGGCCAATCCGCGGACGTCTTTCATGACGACCCGATGCTGTTGCTGACTACGCACAACAATCGCGGCGAAGTACTACGGGAAATGAAGCGGTTGCCGGAGGCGATTGCCGAATTTCGTCTCGCGCTGGCGACGGCGCGGCAGGTCGGCAGCGCCTTGCTGCAGACGAGGATCTTGACCAACCTGGCGCTGGCACAGGTCGACACGGGCGATCTCGGCGGGGCGGAACAGTCGGTCGACAGCGCGCTGCGCCTCTCGGCCGGTGGCGACGCGCATAGCTGGCGCAATTTCGTTTACGGCGCGGGCGCGAAGATCGCCGCGGCGCGCGGCCGCGATGCCGAAGCGGCAGCGCTGCT
>Ga0207676_10000266_pt1 | contig 45449 bp, 49 predicted proteins | sample KBSSwiS72_FD_184307 | JGI IMG/M metagenome (GOLD analysis project Ga0207676, IMG submission 184307) | Switchgrass rhizosphere microbial communities from Kellogg Biological Station, Michigan, USA - KBS Switchgrass S7-2 (SPAdes) (version 2) | ecosystem: Host-associated > Plants > Roots >...
GAGCAGATCCTCGGGCTCGACCGACTTCAAGGTCTCGCCGGTGCGGCGCTCTTCCGGTGCGGCGACATAGGCGCCGAAACCGATCGACTTGCCCTGCAGGCGGTCGCCGATGATCTTTTCCAGGCCCGAAAAGGCGCCGCCGCAGATGAACAGGATGTTGGTCGTGTCGACCTGCAGGAATTCCTGCTGCGGATGCTTGCGCCCGCCCTGTGGCGGCACCGAGGCGGTGGTGCCCTCCATCAGCTTGAGCAACGCCTGCTGCACGCCCTCGCCCGACACGTCGCGCGTGATCGAGGGATTCTCCGCCTTGCGGCTGATCTTGTCGATCTCGTCGATGTACACGATGCCACGCTGCGCCCGCTCGACATTGTAATCCGACGCCTGGAGCAGCTTGAGGATGATGTTCTCGACATCCTCGCCGACATAGCCGGCCTCGGTCAGCGTCGTCGCGTCGGCCATGGTGAAGGGCACGTCGAGGATGCGGGCCAGCGTCTGGGCGAGCAAAGTCTTGCCGCAGCCGGTCGGCCCGACGAGCAGGATGTTCGACTTGGCGAGCTCGACGTCCGCGCCCTTCTGGCCGTGGTTGAGGCGCTTGTAATGGTTGTGCACCGCGACCGACAGGACGCGCTTGGCGCGCTTCTGGCCAATGACGTAATCGTCCAGCACGTCGCAGATTTCCTGCGGCGTCGGCACGCCACCATCCTTTTTGGAGACCAGGGCAGACTTGGTCTCCTCACGGATGATGTCGTTGCACAGCTCCACGCACTCGTCGCAGATGAAGACCGTGGGGCCGGCGATCAGCTTGCGCACCTCATGCTGCGACTTGCCGCAGAAGGAACAATAGAGCGTGCTTTTCGAATCGCCGCCGCTGAGCTTCGTCATTCAAACCTTCCTTCGCACACCCGGAAGAGGCACGCTGTTACAGGGGCGCATCCTAGACCGCCCGGCTTACATCCGACAATCGACAAAATGTTGTTAGTCGAACAGCCTCAATATCGCGTTTACGCGCTCGGCAAAGCCGGCTGCCCCGATTCATCGGACACTGCCGGCCGCTTGTCGAACACCTCGTCGATCAGGCCGAACTCCTTGGCCTCATGCGACGAGAGGAACTTGTCGCGGTCCATGGCATGCTCGATCTCGCCGATCGGCTTGCCGGTATATTCGGCATAGAGCTCGTTCATGCGGTGCCGGATGCGCAGGATCTCGCGCGCCTGGATCTCGATATCGGACGCCATGCCCTGCGCCCCGCCCGAGGGCTGGTGGATCATGATCCGCGCATTGGTCAGCGCGACGCGCATGCCCGGCTCGCCGGCGCAGAGCAGGAAGCTGCCCATCGACGCGGCCTGACCGATACACACCGTGCCGACGCGCGGGCGGATATATTTCATCGTGTCATGGATCGCCATGCCCGCCGTGACGACACCGCCCGGCGAGTTGATGTACATGTAGATGTCCTTCTTCGGGTTCTCGGACTCGAGGAAGAGCAGCTGGGCGGTGATGACCGAGGCCATATGGTCCTCGACCCCGCCGGTAACGAAGATGATGCGCTCGCGCAGCAGCCGCGAATAGATGTCGAAGCTGCGCTCACCGCGGTTCGACTGCTCGATCACGATCGGCACGAGGCCGGCCTGGGTCTGGTGCAGGCCAAGCCCGGCCTGCGTCAGGGGGCTGGAGAAATCGCCGGTCTCGAACGGATTGTGCATGTGAAATTCTGGTCCTTATGCCCCGTGGATGCGCCTTACATCGGCGCTGCGGGAAATGAGTTCAAGCCCCGCGCTGCGGAGCCTTGTGCGCTAGATAGGCAAGACGACGCACTTCGCGCCGCCCGCGCACCACCGTATCGAGGATCAATCCTGCGAAACCGTTGAGCGCGGCGAGAATGATCAGCCCGGTGACGAGAATCGCGGTCGGCTGACGCGGCACCAGGTGGGTGTGAAGATAGGTTACCACCAGCGGCACCGCCAGTAGCAACGCGATCAGGGCCAGCAGCGCGCCGATCACGCCGAAGAACAGCAATGGCCGCTCCAGCCGATAGAGCTGGACGATGGTGTTGAGGATGCGAAAGCCGTCGCCATAGGTGTTGAGCTTCGATTCGGAACCCTCGGGCCGCGCGAAATAGGGCGTCTCGATCTCGGCCACCGGCATCTTGAGCTCGAGCGCATGGACGCTGATCTCGGTCTCGATCTCGAACCCGGAGGACAGCACCGGAAAGCTCTTCACGAAGCGTCGCGAAAAGACGCGATAGCCCGACAGGATATCGCTGAAGCTGCGCCCGAACAGCCGCGTCAACATGCCCGTCAGCAATGCATTGCCGAACTTGTGCCCGCGGCGATAGGCGGTATCGGTCTGCGTCACCCGCGCGCCGACCACCATGTCGAGCTGCTCGTCGAGCAGCCGCGCGACCAGGGTCGGTGCCGAGGCGGCATCATAGGTCGCGTCGCCATCGGCCATGACATAGATATCGGCATCGACATCGGCGAACATGCGCCTGACGACATTGCCCTTGCCCTGCATCCGCTCGGTCCGCACCACCGCGCCCGCCGCGCGCGCCACCTCGACCGTATGGTCGCGGCTGTTGTTATCATAAACATAGATCGTCGCGCCCGGCAGCGCGGCCTTGAAGCCGGCCACCGTCTGCGCGATCGCCGCCTCTTCATTGTAGCAGGGCAGCAGGACGGCGATGCGGGAGGTCATCGCGCCGCCATAAGCAGGAATTGCCTCCGGTTCGACCCCTTTTGTTGTTTGACGATGCGCGTCATGCGCGAGATGATCATGCCGTATTTTTGGGGGGAACTGGTGATGGGGATTCGCAGCCTGCGCACGTTGACGCTGATCGTGACGATCATGGTGGTGGTCGACGCGCTTTGGACCCCGGTCATCCTGCTCTGGGCGGCAGCGCTTCCCGGCCTGTTCCAGGAGGTCATCGCACCAGTCGCCACGACGGTCGACACTGCCGCCCTATGCTTCAAGATCGCCACGATGATCGTGTTCGGGCGGTGGATCTATGTGGCGGGGAAAAACCTCGTCGAGGCGGATGTCATGGATCTCGAATTTACGCCGGCATCCCGCATCTGGTGGTACTTCGTCCCCATCGCCAGCCTGTTCAAACCCTTTCAGGGCATGCGTGAATTATGGAATGCGAGCCACGGCATATACCCCAACGACGAATCGAGCAGCCTGGTCGCGGCATGGTGGGCGCTGTGGCTGGTGACGAACTTCGTCGGTTATTTCAGCGGCATTGCCGCCGGCGCGGGAGCAGCTGCGAACGGTGCAGTCCTCACCTGGGTCGCCGCCGCTGCCGATATCGCCGTTGCGGTTGCGGCGATCGCGCTGATTCGCGGCATCGCCGACGCGCAGCGCGGCCTCAATGGATCGACATTGTCCGAGGTGTTCGCCTGAATCGAAACGACGCCGCTGCACAAGGCAGCGACGTCGTGATCGATCGGCCTTGATGGCGAAGTAGCCGCTCAGGCCTTCTTCGCCGGAGCCTTTTTGGCGGCAGGCTTCTTGGCCGGTGCCTCTTCGGCAGCGGCTTCGGCCTTCGGCTTGGCGGCCTTCCTGGCAGCCGGCTTTTCCTCGACGACTTCGGCTGCGGGCGCGGCCTCGGCCTTCTTGGCCGCCGGCTTCTTCGCCGGCTTGTCTTCGCCGGCATCAGCCTTCTTGGCCGAAGCCTTCTTGGCCGCCTTGGGCTTGTGGTTGTCGTGATCGTGATGATGCGTGCCGGTCGAGAAACCTTCCTCGCTCTCGATCGCCGCTTCCAGTTCCGCGCGCGTCACTTCGCGCTCGGTCACCTCGGCCTTTTCGAACAGCCAGTCGACCACCTTGTCCTCGTACAGCGGCGCACGCAGCTGGGCGGCCGCCATCGGCTCCTGCTGGACATACTGGATGAAGCGCTGGCGATCTTCCGGGCCATATTGCTGCGCGGCCTGGGCGATCAGGCGGTTCATTTCCTGCTGGCTGACTTCGACGCCATTGGCCTGGCCGATCTCGCTCAGCAACAGCCCCAGGCGCACGCGGCGCTCGGCGATCGCCTTATAGTCGTCGCGCTCGGCTTCCATTTCCTTCAGCGCGGCTTCGGGATCGGGCTCGTGCGTCGCCTCATGCTCGAGCTGCTGCCAGATCTGGGCGAATTCGGCCTCGACCATCGACGGCGGGACGGGGAAATCATGACCCTCAGCCAGCTGATCGAGCAGCTTGCGCTTCATGTGCGTGCGCGTCAGGCCGCTCAGCTCCTGCTCGACCTGCCCCTTGAGCAGGCCCTTGAGCTGTTCGAGGTCGGTCAGCCCCAGCGAGGTCGCCAGCTCGTCGTCGATCTTGCTCTCGCCCGCGGTCTTCACCGCCTTGATGACGAGATCGAAGGTCGCGGCCTTGCCGGCCAGTTCCTTGGCCTGGTAATCCTCGGGGAAGGTGACGTTGATCTGGCGCTCGTCGCCGGTCTTCACCCCGATCACCTGGTCCTCGAAGCCCGGGATCAGGCGGCCCGAGCCGATCTCGACCGACATGTCGGTGCCGGTGCCGCCGTCGAACGCCACGCCATCGACCTTGCCGACAAAGTCCATCACGACGAGGTCGCCGGTCTTCGCCTTGTAAGTCGCCTTGGCGTCGTCCCAGCGCTTCTGCTGGTCAGCGAACTTCTGCAGCTGCTCGTTGACCGCGCTGTCGTCGGCCGGAACGGTCAGGCGCTCGAGCTTCAATGCCTCGATCGCCGGGGTCGGCACGTCGGGCAGCACTTCCAGCTCGACCTTGACCTCGGCGTCCTGGCCGAGCTCGTAACCGTCATCGAGGCTGACCGACGGCTGGATGGCGGGACGGATCTTCTGCTCGGCGATGAGCTGCTGGATGCCTTCCTGGATCGAGCTGTTGAGCGCATCCTGCATCAGCGACGGGCCATGCATCTTGCGCACCAGATTGGCCGGAACCTTGCCGGGGCGGAAACCGGGCATGCGCACCTGGGGTGCGACCTTCTTCAGCTCGGCATCGACGCGCTTGTCGATATCCTTGGCGGTGATCTTCAGCGTGTAGCCACGCTTCAGGCCTTCGTTCAACGTCTCGACAGTCTGCATGATCTCGCTCGAAGCCTTGAAAATAGTGGAGTTGCCATGTCCCGTCTTGCGCGACGGGACTGGTGCGGGCGAAGGGACTCGAACCCCCACATCTTGCGATACCTGGACCTAAACCAGGCGCGTCTACCAGTTCCGCCACGCCCGCATGGGACACCGCCGGTGGCGGCGCTCTATAGCAGCGATGCGCGCGGGGGCAAGCGTGGCGATCTTTCATCGCACCCGCCCCCCGCCAGCGCCGGGAGGATTGATCAGCTCGTCGGCGCCAGCCCGATTACCGCGCTGTCCTGAACCGCCCTCGCTGCCGCTATGTCGGCGTCAAAATAATGGATCGTCGGTGCCTCGAACGTGATCAGGAATAGTTTGCCGTCGATCACCGCCCCCTTCGCCTCGCCCTTGCGCCGTACTTCCTCGCCCTGGACGACGAAACTGTAGGTGAAATGGAAGCCGGGCTTACCGGCGAAAGTCGCAGGCTCGATCGAGTCGATCGACATAAGCGAGGTGCCCACCGAGACGCGGTAGCTGCTCTCAAACAACCGAGCGATATCGGGAATCAGCATGGTTGCCGAGAATTTCGGCAACGGATCGGTCTTCTTGCGTGCATCGCGGAACAGCGTCGCCCCGTCGACGATGCCGCCGTAGAAAGTGAGATCGTTGAGCGACAGGCCATCGAGCGTCCAGCTCTCCGCGTTGCGCCCAGGCCGCCCGCTGAGCCGGTTCCAGTCCATGCCCGGGGTCACTGTCAGGCCCGACTTGGCCACCGCCACGGGCTTGCCCTGCGGCATGATCTTGTTGGCGGTCGCGGGGGAGCCGGCGACGGCGAGCGCCATCACCCCCGCAATCATCAGGCGAATGAAGCGCTGCATCGATTAATCTCCTGCCATCATGGCGATCAACGCCTTGTCCGAGGCGTCCGGTTTGCGTGTGAGGTAGGTCTTGAGCGCCGCCTGCCCATCGGCCCGAGCGCCGGAGCGCAGCAGCGAAAGGCCGAGTCCGCGCCAGCACTCCACCGGCGCATCGGGCGCGGCGCTGGCGCTGCGGTAGAAACCGACCGCTGCCGTCAAATCCTCCGGCCGCCCGCGCGAACGATAGAGTTCACCGCGCGCGTAATTCAGGCTCGGGGTCCATCCGTCGGAGGCGAGATAACCGATCAGATATTCGGTCCCGCCAAAATCGTTGAGCTTGATCTGGTCGTCAACCAGGCTTGCCCATAATGGCGCGAGCGCGACACGATATTCGTCGCGACGGATCAGGGCGGCGGGAGACACCACCATCTTCGCGGCCAGCGCGTTCAGCGCGACGACGCGCTCGGCACTGGGTGGATGGGTCGCAAACATGCCGCGATCCTTGTCCTTGCGGCTCTTGGCCTCGCGCGCCACGGCGGTCGCATCGGCCTCGGCGCGGAACTGTTCCCAGATGCGCGGCGCCTCGCGCGGATCATAGCCAGCGTGCGCCATCAGCGTGAGCGAACCGGCATCGGCATCGGCCTCCATGTCGCGCGAGAATTTGAAGATCGACGATATTTCCCCAAGCGCGATCAGGCTGCCAATCAGGCCGAACATCGCAAAGAATGTCGCCGACGCGGTCTTGGCCTTGGCCTGGCGAAACAATGCGAGTGAGTGACGGTCCTGGTAATGGATGAACTCATGCGCAAGCACCGCCGATAGCTGTGCCTCGTTGCGAACGCGCAGGAAGATGCCGGACCAGATTTGTAACATCCCGTTGGGTGCGGTCGTCGCGTTGAAATAAGGCGTTCGCATGATGTAGATTCGAATCTCGGAACAACGCGGGCCGACCGTTCGACAGAATACCTCATGAACATAGGCATTGAGCGCCGCATCTCGGATCACGAAATTGGAATTTTTCAGCTGCCGCTCGGCCTCGTCCATCTCCATCCACAGGCCGCGCTCGTCCTTGTCCTGCGGCTGATAGGGTCCGGTCACCACGACCGTCGATCCCATCGGCGGGGTCGGCGCCGGCAATTGCTGCGCGGGCGCGACCGAGCTGAACAACAGCGCCGCCGCCGCCGTGCCGAGCACCCAGCGACGCATGATCACCTCGCTGCCGCAGGTGCCGTCGGTGCCGGTGCCGCGACCATCCCCGGGAAGCCGTTGAGCAATTGCCGCACGCGCTTGTCCGCGCCTTCGGCAGTGCGAACATCTCCGCCCATCTGCGGATCGGCATTGAGCCAGATCACGTCGCCGGTCTTGAGATCGACCAGCCCGGCATAGCCGATATGAACGCCCGGCACGATCGCGATGCCCAGCATCGCACCGAAAATCTGCGCCGTCTTGCGTCCGCTCGAACCGTAGGCATCGTGGGTGAAGACGAACAGGGCGTAATCCGCTCCCGTCATCTGCGCTATCCGCGAGGTGCCCTCACCCAGCGTATAGTCGAAGACCACGCCCTTCTTGGTCGGCAGCCGGTTGCCCGGAAACAATTTATACTGCTGGATGGCGCTGGCGACCGCCGTGAACAAAGAGCGGTATTCGGCAAGATAGGCGCCGTCATCACCCTCGGGCTCGGCAGGGAACACGATCTTCGCGCCGGCCACCGAATTGTTGTGGCGCAACGATTGCTCGATCAGCTGTCGCGCGTTGGCGGTCCAGTCCGCATTGGCCTCGTCCACGCCACCCGTCGTCAACGTGCCGACCTGCACATCTGGTCGAAACACCGCGACGGTCGCCGGATGATCAGTCGGATAGGCAAAACCCGGTTTGATGGCGAAGCGTTCCTGCGCCGAGGCAGCGGCCGGAACCAGACACAGAGATGCGACCAACGCCGCCAGAACCCGGATAGACATGCACCCCCCCGATATGACGGGAGAGCCCCCTCTCCCTTGTTGCATCATGCCCAAGGCACCTCGCGTTGCAAGGGGTTCTTGAAATATTGCTTTCAAAGTGGTGCAGTTAGCGCCTTACGGCCGCACATGCGCAGGCCATTCTGGCGGCTTGGCAGCCACGTCCGCGCAACAAGTCCGGATACCAGGCGTTCTCCACGCAAAGGAGACAATCATGGCCACCACCCCGCCCCCGGAAACCCCGCCAACGCCCGAACAGGCGCCGCCGGAGGTCGCCCCGCCGCCGCCGGACGTCGACGTTCCCTCGCCCGCGACGCCGCCGCCGCCGCCACCCACCGGCGCCGTGTGAAACTCTTCCGGCTTATTTCCCCGCGGGCACGCGCCGCACCGAGATCACCTTGACCGGCGCCACCGGCACCTCGCCCTTGAAGGTCCCGCGGATCATCGCCGTCGGCGAAACGGGAGCGTCGAAAATCCTGAGCACCACGTCCATCCCCTCGACCACGCGGCCAAAGGTCGCATAGCCGAGATTGTCGCCCTTCTGGGTCGGATCGGCATCCAGCCCGAACTGGTCGCCGACGCTGATCGTGAAGTCACCGCGCCCGGTGCCCGGCGCAAGCCGGGCGAGCGAGATCGTTCCCTCATAATGTTTGAGGCCCGTCTGCGTGGTCGGCTCGTGCCTGACCGGCGGAAGCATCAACTTGGGATCGCCGAGCACGCCGAACTGCACGAAACCGAAGCGCGGCGCGACCTTGACGTCGCGATAGAAGCTGACCCCGTCGAGCCGTCGCTGGTCGACATAGCGCAGGAAATTCGCCGCGGTGAGCGGTGCCTTCGTCGTCTCCAACTCGATCACGATGCGGCCCGCCGTGGTGATGACCGCCACGCGCGGCAGCGGCGGTCCCGAGGGCACCACCGGTGCCGGCGTCGGCGTCGAGGCGGGTGCCGGCGTGGCCGCCGGATCGGTCTGCGCCGTCACCGGCACCGCCATCAGGCCCAGCGCCAGCACCATCGACCACCGCATCGCCTTCATCGCCCTGCTCCCGTGTCGGTTCAGCCCAGTGCCTTGCGCAGCAATTCGTTGACCACCGCCGGATTGGCCTTGCCCGCCATCGCCTTCATCGTCTGACCAACGAAGAAGCCGAACAAGGCTTCCTTGCCGCCGCGATACTGTTCCAGCTGGTTGGGGTTGGCCGCCAGCACGCCGGCGATCACCTCCTCGATCGCGCCGGTGTCGCTGGTCTGCTTGAGCCCGCGATCCGCGACGATCTTGCCGGGCGCGTCGCCGGTTTCGAGCATGATCTCGAACACCTGCTTGGCCAGCGTGCCCGACAGGGTGCCGTCCGCGACCAGCGCGAGCAACTCCGCCGCCTGGCCCGGCGTGACCGGCGACTCGTCGATGCCCTTGCCCAGCCGGTTGAGCGCGCCGAACAGCTCCGAGGTCACCCAATTGGCCGCCGCGGCGGGCTTGGCGCCCAGTTCGAGCAGCGCATCGAACCACCGCGCCGCCTCGACCTCGGCGGTCAGCACCGCGGCCTGGTATGCCGCAATGCCGAGTGCCTCGTAGCGCGCGCGCTTGGCGTCGGGCAGTTCGGGCAGGCTCGCCCGGCACGCCTCGAGAAACGCGTCGTCGAGTTCCAGCGGCAACAGATCGGGATCGGGGAAGTAGCGGTAATCATGCGCATCTTCCTTGGAGCGCATCGACCGCGTGACATTCTTGTCCGGGTCGTAGAGCCGCGTCTCCTGCACGATCCGCCCGCCCTCTTCGAGCACATCGACCTGGCGCCGTGCTTCCTGCTCGACCACCGCCATCACGAAGCGCACCGAATTGACGTTCTTGGTCTCGGTCCGCGTGCCGAGTTCGCCACCGGGTTTCCGCACGCTGACATTGACGTCGGCGCGCATCGATCCTTCTTCCATATTGCCGTCGCACGACCCGACATAGCGCAGGATCGCGCGCAGCTTCCGGAGGTAAGCCCCTGCTTCGGCGGGAGAACGCATGTCCGGCCGGCTGACGATCTCCATCAGCGCCACGCCCGAACGGTTGAGGTCGACATAGGACTGGGTGGGATGCTGGTCGTGCATCAGCTTGCCGGCATCCTGCTCGACATGGATGCGCTCGACCCCGATTTCCTTGGTGTTCTCGTCCGGATTCTTGTCGTCGAGGCTGATCATCAACCGCCCCTCACCGACCAGCGGATGATAGAGCTGGCTGATCTGATAGCCCTGCGGCAGATCGGCGTAGAAATAATTCTTGCGGTCGAACCGCGACCATTTGTTGATCTGCGCGTCGATCGCCATGCCGGTGCGCACCGCCTGGCGGATGCACTCGCGGTTCGGCACCGGCAGCATGCCCGGCATCGCCGCATCGACCAAGGACACCTGCGTATTGGGCTCCGCCCCGAACGCCGTCGCCGCGCCGGAGAACAGCTTGGCGTTGGAGGTGACCTGGGCGTGCACTTCGAGGCCGATCACGACCTCCCATTCGCCCGTGGCGCCGTGGATGCGGTAAGGGGTCGCTGCGTCAGCCATTGTCGGTCTCGGGTGTGATGAGGAGAAGGTCGGGGAAATAAGAAGCAATCTTGCGTTTGTCGCGCGTCAGAAGAGTCGCACCGGACGCGAAGGCATGCCCGGCGATGAGGAAGTCCGCAAGAATTGCTGGCCGTGTTCCGCCCCGCCGTCGATATTCGTGAAAGGCCCGGCCACTTTGCAGCGACGCCGCAATCGTGAACGGGACCACGGCGACGCCGAGTTCCTTGAGAATGGCCTCCACATCTTGATCATGCAGCATCTGGCTAGCAAGCTCAGCGACGACGATGTGGTTTACTACCGGCGACGCCGTGCTGCGAGCCGAGGCAAAGGCCGCGCGCGACCATTCGCCCCATTCACCATCAGCCTCCAGAATATCGATCATGACATTGGTATCGACGAAAATCATGGCAATGATTCGTCACCTCGAAGCTCACGCATGATCTCGTCGGTCGGGCGACCGGTCCGCAAATGCTTGTACTTTTCCACTACGCGATCGATGTCCGCCAGAATGGCCGCACGGCGCCTCGCCAATTCGGCTTGATCCACGTCGCCTTTCCGAAGAAACACCCTGTCACCGTCCCGCTCGAACGCCACCGGGCCTCCTGCCGTCAGGCCGAGCGCATCACGGACATCCTTGGGGATGGTGACCTGGCCCTTGACGGTGAGATTGGTCTGCTTGCTCATTTCAAAAGTATTACCATGGAACGGTAATACCGTCTACCACCAGCTCTCCGGCCGCGCGGTAAACCCGGCGCGTTCCTCGATCGCGAGCCCCGCATTGAGCACGCCCTGCTCGTCGAGCGGCTTGCCGATGATCTGCAGGCCGAGCGGCAGTCCGTCCTTGTCGAGCCCGCCCGGCACCGACATCGCCGGCAGGCCGGCAAGGCTCGACGGCACCGTGAACACGTCGTTCAAATACATCGCCAGCGGGTCGGCGCTCTTCTCGCCCAGCGCGAACGCCGCAGACGGCGCGGTCGGCGTCAGCAGCAGGTCGCATCTGTCCCATGCCTGCTCGAAATCGCGCGCGATCAGCGTGCGCACCTTCGAGGCCTGGGTGAAATAGGCGTCGTAAAAGCCGGCCGACAGCACATAGGTGCCGATCATGATGCGGCGCTTGACCTCGTCGCCGAACCCGGCGGCGCGCGTCGCGGCATACATGTCCTGCAAATTGGCGCCCTCGGGCAGGTCGCGCAGGCCATAGCGCACGCCATCATAGCGCGCGAGGTTGGACGAGGCCTCGGCCGGCGCGATGATGTAATAGGTCGGCAGCGCATACTTCGTATGCGGCAGCGAGACCTCGACGATCTCCGCCCCCGCGTCGCGCGCCCAGTCGATACCCTGCTGCCACAAGGCCTCGATCTCGGCCGGCATGCCGTCGACGCGATATTCCTTCGGGATGCCGATCCTTTTGCCCTTGAGACTGGCGTCGAGCATCTGCGTCCAGGCCGGCACCGGCAGGTCGAGCGAGGTCGAATCCTTCGCGTCGAACCCAGCCATCGCCTCGAGCATGATCGCGCAGTCGCGCACGTCGCGCGCCATCGGCCCGGCCTGGTCGAGCGACGAGGCGAACGCCACCACCCCCCAGCGCGAGCAGCGGCCATAGGTCGGCTTGATCCCCGAAATGCCGGTGAACGCGGCCGGCTGGCGGATCGAGCCGCCGGTATCGGTGCCGGTCGCCGCCGGGCACAGCCGCGCGGCGATCGCCGCCGCGCTGCCGCCCGAGGAGCCGCCCGGCGCGAGCGGCGCGTTGCCGCCATCGGAACGCCGCCATGGCGAGATGACATTGCCGAATGCCGAGGTCTCGTTGGACGAGCCCATCGCGAACTGGTCCATGTTGAGCTTGCCGAGCATGCCCGCACCCGCGCGCCACAGATTGCCCGACACGGTCGACTCGTAAGGCGGCGTGAAGCCTTCCAGGATATGGCTTGCCGCCGTCGCCGGCACGCCCTTGGTGCAGAACAGATCCTTCATGCCGATCGGCACGCCGGCCAGCGGCCCGAGCGTCTCGCCCGCCGCGCGCGCCTTGTCGGCGGCATCGGCGGCGGCCAGCGCATGGTCGGGCGTCTCGACCAGAAAGGCGTTGAGCACCCTGGCCGCGCTGACCCGGGCGGCAAACGCCTCGGCTACTTCGCGCGCCGAAAAGGCGCCGTCGCGCACCCCGTCACGGATCGCCGCGACGCCGAGATCGGTGAGATCAGTCACACGCCACCTCCCGCGCTCCTGCGAAAGCAGGAGCCCAGGGCCGCAAAACCCAACCCTTGTGGGCGCCGCCCTGGATCCCGGCTTTCGCCGGGATGATCGAATGAAAACCGAGGATTTTCATTCGATCACCTTCGGCACCGCAAAGAAACCATGTTCGGCGACCGGCGCATTGGCCAGCACCGCGTCGCGCACATTGCCGTCGGTGACGACATCGTCGCGCAGGCGCAGATGGTTGGGGATCACCGCGGTCATCGGCGCGACGCCTTTGGTATCGACCTCGCCGAGCTGCTCGATCCAGCCGAGGATGTTGTTGAGTTCGGGGACGAGCCGCGCGGCCTCGGCATCGCTGATCGCGATCCTCGCCAGGCTCGCGACCTTCTTCACGGTTGCGGTATCTACGGACATGAACACTCTTTGCTGGTCACGAGGACGTGACCGGGCGGCTAGCAGAGCGCGGGCCGGCGGCGCAACCTATTCGCGCGAGGCGCCGATCATCCCACGCCGCCCAACGCCCTGCGCACCGCTCCGAGCGGTGCCGACAACTGCGCGCTGATCATCCCCATGAGGAGCCAGCCGCCGATAGCCGCGGCCACGATCAGTAACAGGAACTGAAAGTGCGACGCAAAGCGTCGGCTATCCTCGGCACGCTCTGCCACCCGCCGCTCGGGCGATTCGGGGCCGCGCCGGACAAGGTCCCTGCCCGGCGGCGTCGCGCCGCCGCCCGGGTCGCCCATTGCATCGGCAATCAGGCCATCGACATCGATCGGGTCCTGCGCGCACAGCCCCATCCGCTCGCCCTTGACCCAGACGATCCGGGCGATGATCAAATGGCCCGCGCGCCTGATCTCGATACATTTGCCCGGCCGCAACGTATCGCGCGCGATGATCATCAGGCCGCGACGTGACATGTTGCGGATCGCGACATCGCTCCACCCGGCCTCGCAACGCATGCGCGCGCTCAGCAGGACTCGCCGCCGCTTCTCCCGCTCCCGCATTCGTTCGCTCGTCCCGTGCCTTTCATCCGACGGCCACGGCCTATCCCATCACCCTTAGCGAGACGGGTAGAAGTGGCTCCGTATTTTCCCGGAAAAGACAAAGGGTGCGGCATCACGCGGCGTCGCCGCGGCCACCCTCGCTTCCCGCGTCGAACACCGACCACCCGGTGCGCTGCACCAGCCGCTCCAGCGCCACCGTGCCGAGCTGCGAATTGCCCCGATCGTTGAGCCCCGGCGACCACACCGCGATGCTCGCCTTGCCGGGCGCCACCGCCAGGATGCCACCACCCACGCCCGATTTGCCCGGCAGCCCGACACGAAAGGCGAACTCGCCCGATCCGTCATAATGGCCGCAGGTCATCATCAGCGCGTTGATCCGCCGCGCGCGCTGGGCCGAGACCACCGAATGCCCCGTCGCCGGGTTGCGCCCGCCGGCCATCAGGAAGCGCCCGGCCAGTGCCAGCTGCCGGCAACTCATCGCCAGCGCGCATTGGTGGAAATAGACCCCCAGCACCAGCTCGACCGGATGGTGCAAATTGCCGAAGGCGCGCATGTAATTGGCCAGCGCGATATTGCGGTAACCGGTCTTCTGCTCGGCCTCGGCCACCACCTCGTCGATATAGATGCCCTCCTCGCCGACCAGCGAGCGGACGAAGCGCAATATCTCGCCGATCGCCTCGCGCGGCTGGTGCCCCGACAGGATGATGTCGGACACCGCGATCGCCCCGGCATTGATGAACGGGTTGCGTGGGATGCCGCGCTCGGTTTCGAGCTGGACGATCGAGTTGAACGCCGTGCCCGACGGCTCGCGCCCGACCCGCCGCCACAACGCGTCCCCGACAAGGCCCAGCGCCAGCGTCAGCCCGAACACCTTGCCGACGCTCTGGATCGAAAAGGGCTGCTCGGCGTCGCCCGCCAGGTGGCAGGTGCCGTCCGCCTCGATCACCGCGATCCCGAAGCGCGCCGGGTCGACCTGCGCCAGCGGCGCGATATAGTCGGCCACCGCGCCGCGATCGGGCATGTCGGCGATCTCGGCGGCGATCTGCGCGACGATGTGTGACAGGTCGGCCATGCCCGGTTGTAGCCCCGCACCTTCCGGCTATCCAGCAGCGGGTTATCTCGGCAGCGACATGGTCGGCGGTGCGAAACCCCGCTCGTCCAAAGTCCCAGGAAATATCGCGCACCGCATCGTGCGCATCAGGCACCCGAATAGATTAGGGCGACCTTCCCATTCGTGCTAGGAGAGCAAGGTTCCGTGTTCGACGGGGCACGCATTGACGTTCAGGTTTTGCAGTATCGCTACCGGGTATGGCTTTCGCTTCGCGAGTCTCCGGCCCCCGAAGGCTCCGGCCGTGGAATTTTTTACGCCCCTACCCCATGAAGCCGCCGCCAGCAGTCTTGGCATGGCGCTGGTTTTTTCTTCGGCCACGCCGCTCCTGCTGCTGGACGCCAATCTCGTCGTGAAGGCCGCGAGCGGTTCGTTCTGCAGTGCCTTCGACATCGATTGCGACGGGATCATCGGGGAGGAGCTGTCCGCGCTTGGTGCCGGCGAATGGGGCATAGCGCAGCTTCGCTCGCTGCTGCGCGCGACCGTCGCGGGCAATGCCACGATCAAGGCCTATGAGCTCGATCTGGTTCGCCCCGGCCGACCCGACCGGACGTTGATCGTCAACGCGCACCGGCTCGATTATCTCGGATCGGACGACGTCCGGGTCGCGCTGGCCATTTCGGACGTGACCGATCTGCGCCTGGTGGAAAAGCAGAAGGATGACGTCGTCCGCGAGAAGCAGGTCCTGCTGCAGGAACTGCAGCACCGTGTGGCGAACAGCCTCCAGATCATCGCCAGCGTCCTCATGCAGAGCGCGCGCAAGGTGCAATCGGACGAGGCCCGCGCCCATCTGCACGACGCCCATCACCGCGTCATGTCGATCGCCACGCTGCAGCGCCAGCTCGCCGCCACCCACGCCAGCGAAGTCGCGTTACGGCCCTATTTCACCGATCTGTGCGACAGCATCGGCGCGTCGATGATCTACGATCATGACCTGCTGACGCTCGACGCGATCGTCGATGAGAGCGTCAGCACGTCGGACATATCGGTCAGCCTTGGCCTGATCGTCACCGAACTGGTCATCAACGCGCTCAAGCACGCCTTTCCCGGGCAGGGCCGCACCGGGCACATCATGGTCGAATATTGGTCGCGGCCGACCGGCTGGCGGCTGACCGTCGAGGACGACGGTGTCGGCATGCCCGGCGATCACCTGACGCGAAAGCCGGGCCTCGGCACCGGGATCGTCGATGCCCTGTCAAAGCAGCTGGACGCGAGCGTGACGATCACCGCGATCAACCCGGGAACGCGCGTGGCGATCGTTCACCACCAGGCAACGGGGAGCGTCGCCCCCGACTGATCATGACAAGGCGGGCGCGGCCCCGCTGCCGATCGGCGCGGCGGGCTCGGCGAGAAATTTCAGCGTGAACAGCGCGGCGCGGCGCGCGTCCGACACGGTCATGGTCCACTCTTCGGCGTTCCAGAAGCGCTCGGGCATCTCCCGCAGCACCTCGCCGGAATATCGAATCGCCTCGATGCGGGCGGCGGCGAGATCCGCATGCTCCGAGCCATGGGCGTCGGGCAGGTCTTCGCCATCGACAATGTCGAAATAATAACGTGGCATGTCAGGCTCCGCGTCAAGGCGGGAGCACCTATGTCTCCCAGTCGCGAGCGCCCCAGCAAGATGGCCGACGATGACGTCCATAATGGATGAGCGCCCATATAGTTTCAAGCACCGCAATTATTTCGGTGTTATTTCGGTGACACGTGCAATAACCCCTCAATTCGAGCGGCGGCGACGTGCGACGCGCTCCTACTCTTTCGCCTTCGGCTTCGGCCCGCGCTTGCCGGGCGCGAGCGTCAGGCCGGTCCTCGCCTCCATCTCCGCCAGCCATTCGCGCGAGCCCGCCGGGCGCCCGACGCTCTCGGCCTTGCGCAGGCCGGCATAGCTCATCGCCTCGTCGAACGGCGCACCCAGGAAGGCGGCGAAGTCGCCGACCCGCTCGATCGCCGGCGCCACCTTGACGACATGGTCGTCCTTCCCCGCAAGATGCGCGGCGGTGCTCGACCAGCGCCACGCCTCGGGGCGCTCGACCAGCCGGGCGCGCACCGGGTTGAGCGCGACATAGCGCAGCGCGCTGACGAGGTGCGGCTCGTCCATCGCGACGGAGCTGAAGCGGCCCTGCCACAAATGGCCGGTCACCCGCATGCGCGCGTTGATGTAACCGGTGTAGTGCCGGTGGACGTAGCGAAAGGCGCGGCTCAGCCCATCCTCGTCGCTCGGGGTCGCGACGATGTGGACGTGGTTCGGCATCAGGCAATAGGACCAGATCTCGACCCCCGCTTTGCCCGCGGCATCGGCCAGCAGGTCGAGATAGAGCGCATAGTCGCCATCCTCGAAGAAGGTCCGCTCGCGGCGATTGCCGCGCTGCGTGACGTGGTGCGGAACGCCGGGGATGACGATGCGCGGGAGGCGAGCCATGCGGGCATGATAGCCGCGGAGCGGGTCGGAGAAAAGGGGTTATTGCACGTGTCACCGAAATTATTTCGGTGACACGTGCAATAACCCCTAAACTCCGACGACGATCGGGCCAAGGGACGAGGCCTGACCGACCACCCCTGACAAAATCGCGCCCCCGGCGCGCACTCGCCGCCCCCTCGACGGCCCTTGCAAACCCACAAATCAGCGCAAAACACCCGGCCGAATTTTGTCACACCCGCCCCGGCACACCGTTTACGCCTCGCCCGCACAGCCTGATTCAACCGCGCGCGCCAAGCGATTATTTGCCGTCCCCATGCCAGCAGGACGCCCCTCACCGTACAAACCGGAATTCGCCCGCATCGCCGAGCGGCTGTGCCGCAACGGCGCGACCGATATCGAGGTCGCCGATGTGCTCGGCGTCAGCGTGAGAACCTTCTACCGCTGGTGCCTGCTCCACGACGAATTCACCGCCGCCGTGCGCGTCGGCAAGGATGCCGCCGACGACCGGGTCGAGCGCGCGCTCTACCAGCGCGCCGTGGGCTACGACTACACCGCCGAGAAGATCGTCACGCCCAAGGGCGGCGGGCCGGTCATCATGTTCCACACCGTCCATATCCCCGCCGATGTCCGCGCCGCCATGCACTGGCTCGCCATTCGCAAGCCAAGGCCCTGGGCGCGCATCCCCGAGCCAGCGCATGACATCGGCAAGATCGTCGCCGAACGGCGCCAGCGCGTCGCGCGGGAAAGCCAGCGCCAGGCGGCCGAGAACGCCATGCGTTTCAAGGCCGCCGTCGAAACCGAAGTCGCGCGAAGGCTCGCCACACCATGAATCCCCCGCCGCGCGATTGCCTGCCGCCCACCCCTCGGGCAAGGAGCGCCGCAGCGGCGTCATGGTTGCGCCGCCCGTTCGGAGTCCCCAGCCCTTGGCCCGGAAATTTCTCTATGTCGTCGCCGCCCTTATCATGCTGACCGTCGCCGGCGGCTTCGCCTACAGCCTGTTCGGCAAGCAGCTCATGCAAATGGCGTTCGTGCCGACGGCGCCGTTCGAGGACATGCCGACGCTCCCCGGTAACGCCTATGGCGACGCGAAAATGTGGATCGCCTGGCCCGACAAGCCCGGCAACCCGGCCGCATGGACCCCGGCCGGCTATACGCCCGCCGCCGCGCCCGATGCAGCGGTGTTCTTCATTCACCCGACCTCCTACCTCGTCCGCGCCAAATGGAACGCACCGCTCGACGACAAGGAGGCCAACGACCGCGCCGCCTTCTTCACCAAGGGCCAGGCCAGCGCGTTCAACGAGGTCGGCGCGGTCTGGGCGCCGCGTTACCGCCAGGCCGCGTTCGGCGCCTTCCTCACTGACAAGCCCGAGGCAACCCGGGCGATCGATCTCGCCTATCGCGACGTGCTGCTCGCCTTCGACCAGTTCCTCGCCCAGGCCGGCGGCCGCCCGATCATCCTTGCCGGGCACAGCCAGGGCGCGATGCACCTCGTCCGCCTGCTCCATGAACGCGTCGCCGGCACGCCGCTCGCGCGGCGCATCGTCGCGGCCTATGTCATCGGCTGGCCGGTCTCGCGCAGCGCCGATCTGCCCGCGCTCGGCCTGCCCGAATGCACCGCCGCCGATCAGGCCGGCTGCATCCTGTCATGGCAAAGCTATGCCGAGCCCGCCGACCCGAGCGCGACGCTCGACCGCTTCGACGCCACCACCGGCCTGGCCGGGCTTCCCCGCAAGGGCAGCGCGATGATCTGCACCAACCCGCTGACCGGCACCCCCAACGCCAAGGCGCCGGCCAGCGCCAATCTCGGGACGCTGATCCCCTCGGCCGACCTGTCGAGCGCGACGCTGATGGCGCACATGGTCGCGGCGCGCTGTGACGGCCGCGGCATCCTGCTGATCGGCGAGCCGATCGCGATGGGCGGCTATGCGCTGCCCGGCAACAACTACCATGTCTATGATTACAGCCTGTTCTGGGCCAATGTCCGCGCCGACGCGGCGCGCCGGCTGGCCGCGTTCAAGGCGGCAAAGGGATGATCGTCACCACCGACCGCATCGCGTTCCGCGCGGCCCTGCCCGATGGCGGCCGGCTAATGGGGCTCGATGTCGGCACCAAGACGATTGGAGTGGCGCTATGCGATGCCGGGTGGAGCTTCGCCAGCCCGGCCGAGCTGATCCGCCGCACCAAATTCCAGAAGGACAAGCTCGCCCTCGCCGCGATCATCGCCGCGCAGCAGGTCAAGGGCCTGGTCATCGGCCTGCCGCTCAATCTCGACGGCAGCGAAAGCCCGCGCAGCCAGTCGAGCCGCGCCTTCGCCCGGAACCTGCTCGATCTCGAACTGCCGATCTTCCTGCAGGACGAGCGCTGGTCGACCGTGGCCGTCACCCGCACCCTGATCGAGCAGGACGCCAGCCGCGCCAGACGCGCCGAGCTGGTCGACAAGATGGCCGCCGCCTACATCCTGCAAGGCGCGATCGACGCACTGGTGGCGCTGGGATGAAGACCCGCCAGCCCTCGTCCTCCCCCTCCGTTCGTTTCGAGCGAAGTCGAGAAACCGCAACAAGCGCCACGCCGATGCTTCTCGACTTCGCTCGAAGCGAACGGAGGGTTGGGTACGGGCCTGATTCCGCCTCAGGCCGACCCGGCCGGGTGCAAGCCCTGCACCGCCGCGCCGAGCGCCTTGTGCCGCTCGGCCCCGGCACGGCGCAGCATTTCGCGCGGCGAGTTGAAATAGGCGGTCGGCGTCATCCCCATGAACGCCTTGAAGTCGCGGTTGAAATGCGCCTGGTCGTAATAGTCGCCGTCGATCAGCTCGCTCAGCGGCCGGTCGAGATGATCGCGTATCGCCGCCAGTGTGCGCAGGAAGCGCTGCCGCGCCAGCAGGCGCACCGGGGTGAAGCCGAATACCCGCATGCACAGGCGGTTGAGCGTGCGGCGCTCGACCCCGACCTGCGCGGCGAAATCGCCGACATCCTCGATCGCGCCCGTGACCAGCGCGGCATGCGCGCGCCGGGTCAGTTCCTCGCGGCTGCTCGACCGCGCCGCGCGGCGGGTCAGCAATGCATCGAGATAGGCGATGCGCTCCAGTTCGGTCGCACAGGCCGCCAGGGCACGGCAGATCGTCGCGCCATCGACACCCAGCGTGTCGCCGAGCGGCACGATACGGTTGGCGACGCGCGCCGCGTCGCCACCGACCAGCCGCAGCCAGCCGAGCGGGGTCAGACCGATGCCCAGCGTCGACCCGCCGCTGGTCGAGAAGCGCCGCCCGCGATCGGTCGGGCCGAACAGGGTCGCGACCGGCGCGGTCAGGATGTCGTCGCCGTGGAAATCCTCGAACTCCCAGATGCCGGCAAAGCCGAAGCGGATATTGGCCCATTCGGGATGCAGGCTGTCATGCAGTGGCCCGGGCGCTTCGACGACGTAATAGGAGGTGATCAGGTCGCGCAGCGGCGACGCGGCAAGGTGAAAACGCACGTCCGGGACGGCATGCTCCGTCCCCGAAATTGGCGCCTCGGCAAACATCTGTGTGCGACCCCCCGCTGTGCGCGCAACAACCACCGAAACGGCGCGCGGGCAAGATTAATCTCCAGCGGGCCGTGTCCAAAAAGGATGCATCGCTTGCGTCACGCGCCGCGCACCGTTAGGCGAGCGCTTTAATGTCAGCTTCCGATCATCGCCCCGCGACCCTGATCCAGGGCGGTGCCGTTTTCCCGCATCGGCACCTCATCGGTATCGGCGGCCTCCAGCCGCACGAGATCACCTTCCTGCTCGACGAGGCGGAGCGCTGGGTCGACGCCAACCGCGCCCATGCCGCGCCCGACAAGCGGCTCGCCGGGCTGACGCTGATCAACGCCTTCTTCGAAAACTCGACCCGCACCCTCCTCTCCTTCGAGATCGCCGGCAAGCGCCTCGGCGCCGATGTGGTCAACATGCACGCCGCGCAAAGCTCGGTGAAAAAGGGCGAGACGCTGATCGACACCGCGATGACCCTGAACGCGATGCGCGCCGACATGATCGTCATCCGTCACATGGCCTCGGGCGCGGTGCGGCTGATCGCCGACAAGGTCGATTGCCCCGTGCTCAATGCCGGCGACGGGCAGCATGAGCACCCCACCCAGGCCTTGCTCGACGCGCTCACCATCCGCCGCCGGCGCGGCTCGGTCGCCGGGCAGCGCGTGGTGATCTGCGGCGACCTGCTGCACAGCCGCGTGGCGCGGTCCAACATCCTCGCGCTGACCGCGCTCGCCGCCGAGGTTCGCAGATCACCACCCTCGACGCTGATGCCGGCCGGGATCGAGCGCATGGGCGTCACGCCCTTCACCGACTTCGACGCCGCGCTCGAAGGGTGCGACGTGGTGATGATGCTACGCCTGCAGAATGAGCGGATGAGCGGCGGCTTCGTGCCCTCCAACCGCGAATTCCACCTGCGCTACGGCCTGACGCTCGAGCGCCTCGCCAAGGCGAAACCCGATGCCCTCGTGATGCACCCCGGCCCGATGAACCGCGGCGTCGAGATCGACTCCGCCGTCGCCGACCATGCCGCCCAATCCGCCATCACCGAACAGGTCGAGATGGGCGTCGCGGTGCGCATGGCCTGCCTCGACGTGCTGACCCGCCGCGCGCGCGGCGTGGAGGGCTGGGCATGACCCCCACCCTCACCTTGCTCAACGCCCGACTGGTCTGCCCCGTGGGCGGCGTGTCGCAAGGTGGCATTCTGGTGCGCGACGGCGTTATCGCCGCGACTGGCTCCTTCGATCTCCCGGCCGGGATCGAGACGATCGACTGCCAGGGCAGGATGCTCGCCCCCGCGATCGTCGATCTCGGCGTGTTCGCGGTTGACCGCGCGGCCTGCCATGCCGGCGGCATCGTGCGCATCGGCCTGATGCCCGACCAGTCGCCGGTGCTGGACGACCCCGGCATCGTCCAGCGCGCCGCGCTGATCGGCAAGCCCGGCCTGTGGATCCACCCGATCGCCGCCGCGACCAAGGGGCTCGCCGGCCATGACCTCGCCGAAATGGCGATCAACCGCGCCGCCGGCGCCAAAGCGGTCGGCACGGGCAAGGGCTGGATCGCCGACTCGGGCGTGATGCGCAAGGTGCTGGCCTATGCCGGCGACCTCGGCCTGACCGTCGTGTCGCATGCCGAGGATGGTGGCGCGGCCGGCAATGCCGTCGCCACCGCCGGCGAGACCGCGACCCGCATGGGCCTGCCCGCCGCCCCGGCGATCGCCGAGGCGCTGGCCATCGCCCGCGACCTGATGCTCGCCGAGGATACCGGCGCCGCGATCCATTTCCGTCAGGTGACCACGGCGGCGGGCTTCGATCTGATCCGCGCGGCCAAAAGGCGCGGGGTGCGCGCGACCTGTGGCATCACCCCGGCGCATCTGTTCCTGTCGGACATCGCGATGAGCGACTTCCGCACCTTCGCCCACCTCTCCCCGCCCCTCCGCGCCGAGGATGATCGGCGCGCCGCGATCGAAGCGGTGCGCGACGGGACGATCGACGTGATCTGTTCGGGGCACGACCCACGCGGGCCGGAAGAGAAGCGCCTGCCCTTTGCGGATTCGACCGCCGGCATGGCCGGCGCGGCGACGCTGCTGGCGCTTTCGCTGGGCCTGGTGCGCGATGAGGTGATCCCGATCGAGCGGCTGTTCGCCCTGCTCGCGGCCAATCCGGCGAAGATATTGGGCGTCGAGACCGGCACCCTGGCGACCGGCGCGCCGGCCGATTTGATGCTGCTCGATCCCGAGACGTCGTGGATGATCGACGCCGGCGCAATGCCGGGCCGGGCCGGCAACACGCCGTTCGACGGGCTGCCGGTTCAGGGCAAGGTCCGCCGCCTGTTCAAGGGCGGCGCGTCACTCGTCTGAGTTAGCGCGAAGCGACCTGACGGCCGGGCTTGACCCAGCTCACGGCCTGCTCGCCGGCACCGGCGCGGACGAAGCAATTGCCGCCCTTGGCGCGATAGGACGAGCACAGCGCCTGGGCATCGGCACGGGCGAAGCCACCGATCGAGACACGGTAGAAGGTCCCGGCCTTCGAGGTGACGTTCATGCCGTGCGGGGTCTGGCCCGCGAAGCTGCGCGCGATGCCGGCCCATTTGTCGCGGGCGACGGCGGGGCTTTGATAGGCGCCGATCTGGACGAAGAAATTGCCCTTGGCCGGTGCGGCGACGGCCTTGGCGGGCCGCACCGGAACGGCGGCGACGGCGCCCATTGCCACCGGACGCGCGGGCGCGCGAGCGGCCACGGCGCGCGCCGGCTGGGCCGGAAGCGACTGGACCACCTCCTGGCGCGGCGCGAAGGCGACCGAGAAGGCGGGTGCGGGCGATGCGGTGGCGGGTGTCGGCGCGGACGCGACGGCGACCTCCGCGGCGACGGCGGCTGCCTCGGGCGGCGCGACCTCGGCGGCGAGCGGCGACTGGCCGGGCATATGCGCGTCGATCGGGTCGGCGGCGGCGACGGTGACGGGCGCGGCGGCGTTGAGCGCCAGCGCGACCGGCTGGCCCTGATCGGCGACCGGGGTCACGCCGAGCAGGCTGGCGACCTGGTCGGACGCCGATGTCGGCCGCGCGAACGAGGCCCATTGCATGATGCGCTGATCGACCTCGGCGGGCGCGACGTCGATCGCGATCATCGCCTTGGCCTCCTGCCAGCGGCCGGCGAGCGCCAGCGCGAGGGCGAGGTTCTGGCGTGCCTTGGCATCGGCACCCGGGGCGCGCACCGCGGCGGTCAGCACCTCGACGGCGCCCGACGGATCGCCGGCCAGCGCCATGGCGAGGCCGCGGTCGCTCGGGTTGATGGTTTCGGCATGGGCGGCGAGCGTCTTGCGGGCCCCCTCCCAGTCGCCGGTCGCGATCTGCGCCAGCGAGAGGTTGAGCGCGGCCTTGCCGTTGTCGGGCGAGAGCGTCAGCGCGTCGCCAAAGGCATCGCGCGCCGAGACGAAGCGGCCGGCCTTGAGATAGCTCTGCCCGAGCACCAGGCGATAGTCGGCGACCTGCGGACGCAGCGAAACCGCGGTCTCGGCAAACGAGACAGCGGCGTCATATTTGCCCTTGGCGAGGAAATCCTGCGCCTTGTGGGCGCTGGACAGGGCCTGCTTTTCGGCCTTGGTCTCGCTGCGGGCGCTGGCGAAGGACAGGCTCGCGCCGCCCAGCGCCAATACCGACAGCCCCAGAGTGATGGCAGCCCGGGTCTTCATGGTGTTTCCCCCCAACAGGTCAACGTCGTGCCCTGGACGGCGGTAGCTGGCTGACCAGCGCGCCGACCTCGGGCAGTGAATTCAGGAACGCGTCGAGCGCCTCGGTGACGAGGTGCTGCGCGGAGCGATGGCAGAGCGCGCTGGCGATACGCAGGCGCAGATGGCGATCATGGTCGAGCCGCAGCGTGAAGGCGGCCTTGCCGTGTTTGGTCTTGGCCGCGGTCTCGCGATCGAGCCGGGTCGCGGTGGCGACCGAGACGGGGCGCACGACCTCAGCCAGCGGAACCGAAGCCTGTTCGGCCGGCGCGGGTGTCGGCGCGAACGCTTCCTCCTGCTCCTCGACCTCTTCATGATCGGCATGATCGGCGACGCGCGGTGCTACCGTCGGCGCGAATTCCTCGTGCAACTGCTCGATCTGGCGCAAAACGGGCGGTACCGGCGCGACATGGGGCGCCTGCGGGCCGTCATGGCCCATATCGTTCCAGCCCAGGTCATCTTGCTGCCCGGGAATGGCGCCGAAGCCGCCATAGCCCTGCGGCCGCATGGCCGGGCGCGCCTGGCCCTTGCGGGCGAGCAGGCCGGACGACAGCGATGCCAGCGGTTTGGATCCGGTGATCGACATGGTTCAGCTCACCACCCGGCGGCCAAAGCCACCCTGGGCCGAACGGGCCGCGCCGAAACCGGCCGGCGCGGCGGGCGCGGCGAAGACGGTGCGGCGGAAGTTCTTTTCGAGGCGGTCGGAGATATAACCCCACAGCGCCTGGATTTCCTGCGCCGACTTGCCGTTGCCATCGACTTCCATGACGGTGCGGCCGTCGATCATCGAGGCGGCGAAATCGGTGCGGTGATGGACGGTGATCGGGGCGACGGTGCCGTGCTGCGACAGGGCGACGGCGGCCTCCGAGGTGATGCTGGCGCGCGGCGTGGCGCCGTTGACGACGAACAGCAGCGGCTTGCCGGCGCGTTCGCACAGGTCGACCGTGGCACCGACGGCGCGCAGATCATGCGGGCTGGGCCGGGTCGGGATGACGATGAGCTCGGCGACGGCGATGACGCTCTGGATCGCCATGGTGATGGCCGGCGGCGTATCGATCATCGCCAGGCGGAAGCCCTGCTGGCGCAGTACCTCGAGATCGGCGGCGAGCCGCGCCACGGTGGTCTGCGCGAAGGCGGGATATTCGCTGCTGCGCTCGTTCCACCAGTCCGACAGCGACCCCTGGGGATCGATGTCGATCAGCACGACAGGCCCCGCCCCGGCCAGCTGCGCCTGGACGGCGAGGTGCCCGGACAGCGTGGTCTTGCCCGACCCGCCCTTTTGAGATGCCATCGCAAGGATGCGCATTGGTGCCCCTATAAGTCCCGTTGTTCGGGAGCGGAAATGCCATGCGACCCGTCAAGAAGAGGTTAACGCGCCTGTCGCACCGGCCCAAAGCGGCACGGCATCCCTAACGAAATCTTTGCCAAATCCGCGTTAGACGGCATGATCCTTCCAAGTGGCGTAACGGGGATGGGCGGGACGATGCGAAACCTGACAGGCACAACGACACTGGCGACGGCGCTGCTCATGGCGATGATCGCGATGGCCGGCGCCCTGCCCGCCATGGCGGACGTGAAGGCCGGGGTCGATGCGTGGAGCCGTGGCGACTACAAGAAGGCGGTCGATATCTGGCGCGTCGACGCCAATGCCGGCGATGCCGATGCCCAATTCAACATGGGCCAGGCTTACCGGCTGGGGCGCGGCGTGCCGGTCGACCTGCCAATGGCCGAGGGCTGGTTCCGCAAGGCCGCATTGCAGGGCCATATCGAGGCGATCACCAATTACGGGCTGACCTTGTTCGACGAGGGCAAGCGCAGCGAGGCGGTGCCGTGGCTGGAAAAATCGGTCGCGCGCGGCGAGCCGCGCGCGCAGATGGTGCTCGGCACGATGCTGTTCAACGGCGACGGCGTGGAGAAGAACTGGCCGCGCGCCTATGCCCTGCTGGTGCGCTCCGCCGCCTCGGGCCTGCCGCGCGCCGCGCAGGTGCAGGCGCAGATGGACGAATATATCCCGCTCGACCAGCGCCAGCAGGGCCTGGTGCTGGCGCGGCTCTATGAGGCGCAGGCGCAGCGCCCAGAGCTGCCGCCGGAGATTGCCGGCACCGGCACCAGCGGCGGCATGCGCGGCACCGAGCTGCCGGCGTCCTCTTACGACCAGAATGCCGGGCAGCCGCCGGCGATCGCGCCGACCCGGCCGACGCGGTCCGGGACGGTGGTGACGCAGGTGCCGCCGGCGACCCGGCCCGCGCCGCCGGTCGCCGCGCCGCCCGCAAGACCGGCGGTGGCGGTGGCCGCGCGGGGCGGCGGGTGGAAGCTCCAGCTCGGCGCCTATCGCGACGAGAACAACGCGCACAATCTGTGGCGCAAGATCGAGGCGCGTGGCGTGGTACCGGGGCTGCAGGGATCATTCCCCAAGCGCGGCGCGCTGACGCTGTTGCTGGCGGGGCCACTGGGGTCGGCCGCGGAGGCGGCCCGGGCGTGCGGGGCGATCAAGGCGGCGATTCCGGGGACGGCTTGCGTGCCGGCGGCGCCTTAGGGGTTGGCACAGCACCCGGCTTGTTTGAGAAGCCGGGTGCGGGTTTCGAGATCAACGCTGAGAAAGACGCGAGTGGTTGCGGACTGGCTGCACTTATGCGGCAATCTTGCGGGTTGTTGAATCGAGTTAAGCGCACGACGTTATCGTTGCGGCCTGAATTTGGTCGCCCACCCTCCACGCCGCTTTGAGTTTAGTGGTTTTTGCACGTGTCACCGTAATTCCCTTCTGCGGCGAAGATTCATCGATTTTGCGAGAAGCCCTTGGGATACCATACACCTCTCCAAGTCGGCGCCTCCATATTAGGAATCACGTGTTTCTGGTCGAGCGTCGAAACATTGACATCTTCAACAACCTCCTCGATTTCTGGAACCGGTTTTCCACTGAAAATCGTCTCAGCTAAGATGATCATGGCGTCGTCATAGTTGTATGCTGTGACACCGCATCCCGGTCGAGGGGCGGCGAAGCCGCTGGCAGCGCTGAAACGTATCCAAAAGCGATGAAGGTTCATGGCACACCTGGCACGAAATAAGGGGCGGTCCCCGGTTCAAATCTAATTGACGGACCGACGTTCGGATCGGCGTATCCACGAAGAAGGCCATGCTCGGGTTCCGGTGACAGTCCACTTAACTCCCCGCGAGCGCCGGCTTCGGCCCCGGCCTGCCCCGCTGGAGCACGCGTCCGCTGTCTCGTTCGAGCCCTTCCAGAAAATCCGCGGCACCCACGGGCCGTCCGATGCGCTCCGCCTTGCGAAGACCAAGCGACATTTCCTCATCCTCCCCCGCCGCCAGCAGCGCGGCGAAATCCGGATAGCGCTCTCTGACCGGTTCGACGCAGGTGATGTTGTCGTCGATCCGGCCGAGTTGCGCGGCAACGCTCGACCACGGCCAATCGGCAGCACGCGCCACGAGCCCTGCCCTAACCGGATTGAGCGCGACGTAGCGCAGCGCCGCTCCGAGATGCGCCTCGTCCATCGCCACGCAGCCGAACCGGCCCTGCCAGAAATGCCCGGTCTTTTTCAGCCGCGCATGGACGTGGCCGGCATAGCGCCGGTGCACGGCCGACAGTGCCCGCCTCAAACCGTCCTCGTCGCCCGGCACGAGGATCAGATGGACATGGTTGGGCATCAGCACCCATGACCACACCGCGACCCCAGCCGCCGCGCAATGCTCGGCCAGCAGATCGCGATACAGCGCATAATCCTCATCGCCAAAAAAGGTCTGCGCCCGGCCATTGCCGCGTTGCGTTACATGATGCGGGTGACCGGGGAATACCGCGCGAGCCAAACGTGCCATGCTTGACCGTACCGCGCCAACGGCAGGCCGTCAATTAAGTGGACTGTCACCGGAACCCGAATTAAGTGGACCGTCACCGGAACCCGAAAAAGCCTATAGCTTCAAGAGGATTATGCCGAATTTCGACGGTCTTTGCCCCCGACCCAATGCGTTCCCAAATTCAGGTGAGGTCGGGTGTCCGGTGTTTACTGCGAAAGCGCTTTGGCTGGGCGCGGACCGTCAGATCGACCTCCCGCTTACCCACGTCGAAGCCTTCAGTGCTGTCGATCCTCATCAGTTTACAACAGGGGACCAGAAAGCAGTGAACTGGGGTCTTCATAACCGAGGTCGTCCTCGCTTATTACGATGGAGCCCGCTGCGACATAGCCCACAAATCCATCTGTCTCGATGCGATACCAAGGCTTCGAAACCTGAGGAAAATTCAGAAGGGTGGCCAATTCATCGCCAGTCGTACCGCATTTCGTGATCATCATCCCCCTCATCACCGGCGGGACTGCAATGAACGCGACGTCCTTGAAGAGAACCTCCAATCTAGTTGAGTAGGAATTATCCTTGCTGCTTCTCAATAATAATTGTCGATGGCTGACCGTATATCGCCAAACTTCAATCAAACGATGAGATCTGAATACTTCTTCCATAATTTATCGCCTAAAATGGGTTAGGGACATATTGTCCACCACTATACAAACCAGTGCTGCCAAGTCGGCCCGATTGATAGAGTTGCCCGATCTCCCAATCAGTAGCACCGCCACTACCTGCCAAGTTCGGGCATGTAGGCCTGCCCGGTATATTGGAACCGACCGACATTGGTCGACGCCGGCACGCCATATTCGTCATAGGCGTTCGTCGCGGTCGTGGCGCCCGTGTGGTTGCTCTGGGCAACGATCGAACCGCGCTCGTCGGCGTGGAGCCATGCGCGCGTATAGACGCCGCCCGTGCCGCGATCATATTCAACCAGAACCTCATCGGCGCCGGGACCGTGGACATAGCGTTTTTGCAACGTGCCACTCGGGTCATATTCGCCGACCAGCGACTGGCCATTATATTGCAGCAAAGTGGTGCCGCTCGCGCCGCTCTCCTGATACAGCCGCAGCAACGGATCATAGATGAGGCTAGCTGACGGAGGAAGTGGATCACTGGCGGCGTGAACGGATTGCCTGCGCGATACACCCGACTCCTGATGGAGCTACTTCAGGCCGGCGGGAAACCGTCGGCCATTTTTTTGTTGGATACCTTGAAGGTGGATTGGCGTGGCGTACTACCGATCATACATTGGGCCTATACATTTTTTTGAAAAGTAATAGTTGTTAATATTGCCACAAGAAGGGCGATTATGCCGATAAATCTCGTCGATATTCGAAATGCGACTGTATCATAATATTCATATCCAGTAATGGATTTTGACAACCAACCAATTCTTCTCAAATATTTTACGTAACTTACAAATATATTTGTAAAAAAAATAAAAAAAAACTCCAATAGCAGCCATAGTAATTATGAATATTGATTTGAAAATCATCTTAATCACCATCCATTTATAATATGGCCACCATAAAATGAGTAATTGTGGCTCGCACCAGCCTGCGGACTTACGAAACCTACTCCGGTCGATGTTCCGGTTCCGGGAGTCCATGACTCAGAAACGCCTCCCCAAAAACCAGCTGTTGCGTTAAGGTTCCGGTGACAGTCCACTTAACTCCCCGCGAGCGTCCATGTGTTCCAAAACCAGTGCAACAGCCCTATCGTGGCTGGACCGGATGAGTCGGCACCCGCGCCAATCGTATCAGCCCGCGCCGCCGCCCAGCCACGCCGTTATCGCCGGCTTCAGCCGCTCGGCGGCCTGGCGCCGCGTCGCGATCAGCGCCAGCGCCCGCGTCGCGCCGGCGCGCGAGCCCTGGGGCAGGTTCTTCTCGGCAAAGGCGGTGATCCTGGCCGGCATCGCCGGGTCGTTCGAACCTGCCGCCAGCCCGACGACGAATCCCGCGCGCGCGCTGGTCTCGAGGAAGCTGTTGACCAGGTCGAGATTGGCCACCGCGAAATCGAACGCCATGTCCGGGTGCCGCCGCGCGACCGACGACAGCAGGCTGGCCTTTTGCGGCGTGGTGAGCTCGGCGCCCTTGAGCAGTTCGAGCGCCCGCGCCGCGATCGCATCGTCCTTCGCCGAGCCGAGCAGCCGGACATAGCCGTTCTTCGCCACCGGGTTCTTCTCGGCCCTGGTGACGGCGAGCAGCGCGTCCCACTCCGCCGCCGTCGCGTTGCGCGCATAGGTGCCGAGGATCGGCCCGCGAATCGCCGGCGGGATCGCGTTGGGATCCTGCCGCAGCTTGCCGAAATAATCGCGTGCGCGTGCCAGCACATCCGGGTCGCCCGAGGCGCCCAGGCTGGTGATCAGCGTCTCGCGCAAATTGGTCACCAGCGGCGATTCACCCGCGACCGCGGCAAAGCCGACCCGCGCCATCACCGGCGCCAGCGTCGCGCGTTGCCGCGCGCGCAGCGGCTGCTCGAGCGGGGTGCCGTTGTACAGCGTGACCATGTCGCCGAGATGGTCCGCGACCGACGACCATAACAGCGCATTGCCGTCGACCGGCACCACGGCCTGCACCGCGAGATAGCGGTCGAGGCCCTGGTCGCCGCTTATCGCCAGCGCGAAATCGTCGCCCAGCGTGCCGAGCTGGTCGGTCAGGTCGAGTTTCGCAAAGTCGCGCACCAGCGCGGCATGGCCCGCCGCGTCGTACATCACCCGGACATAGCTTTGCTTGCCCTGGTTGAGCACGATCGTGCCGCACCCTTGCACCTTTACCGTCGATGGCGCCGCGCCCGAAACGATCGCGCTGGTGGCAGGCGCCCCGATCACGCCCAGCTTCAGCGGCACGTGCCAGACCTGCGGCACCTTCGACGGTGCATCGAGCCCGAAACGCCCCTGGGTCAGCACCGCGCTCGTCACACCGTTGCCGCAGGTCGCCCCGGTCAATGCGACCAGCGGCACCCCGCCCTGCAAGGTGAAGTCATGGGCGACCTGCGCGACCGGCTTGCCCGCCGCGGCGGCGAGCTCGGCCCATAGCTGGTCGGTGTCGGTGTTGCCGTGCTTATATTTGGCCATGTAGCTGCGGATGCCGGCGCGGAATATGTCGGGCCCGAGCGTCGACTCCATCATGCCGATCACCGCCTGGCCCTTCTGGTAGGTGATGCCGTCAAACGCCTCGCCCAGCTGGTCGACCGTCTCGACGTGGCGGATGATCGGATGCGTCGCGGCGGTCGCATCGAAACCGAGCGCCGCTTCGCGATCCTCCGACACGGCGGTCGCGCGCGCATGCCAGCTCGGGTTGAGGTCGCCGCTGGTCTTGTTCTCCATCCACGAGGCGAAGCCCTCGTTGAGCCACAGATCGTCCCACCAGCGCATCGTCACCAGATCGCCGAACCATTGGTGCGCCATTTCGTGCGCGACGACGATGAAGATGCGCTCGCGCCCGCTCTGCGTCGCGCGCTTCGGGTCGAACAGCACCTCGGGCTCGAAATAGAAGATCGCGCCCCAATTCTCCATCGCGCCGAAGAACTGGCTCGATCCCGGCCCCGCGATCATGTCGAGCTTGGGTAGCGGATAGGGCTGGCCGAAATAGTCGTTGTAATAGGCCAGCAGTTTTCTGGCCTGGCTCAGCGCGTAATCGCCCTGGTCGACCACGCCGCGCCGGGTGATGATGCCGATCTCGGTCTTGCCCGCCATCACCGTCTTGCGCTCGACATCGCCCATACCGAGAAACAGCAGATAGCTCGACATCACCGGTGACTGCTGGAAACGGTAGAGCTTCGTGCCGTCCTTCCGCTTGGTGACCAGCGCCGTCGGCATGTTGGAAAAGGCGGTCTGGTTGGCCGGTGCGACCGCGCTCAGCGTGAACTTCGCCTTGAACGCCGGCTCGTCCCACATCGGCGCGAAGCGCCGCGCATCCGGCGCCTCGAACTGCGTCGCCAGCATCCGCGCGGCCGAGCCGTCGCCATTGGTATAGTCGATCGCGAAGAACCCTGCCGCCGAGGTGTTGATCTTGCCGTCCCAGGCGAAGGTCAGCCGGTGCGTGCCCGCCGTCGCCGCGCTCGGCAGCGTCACGGTCAGCACCTGATCCGCCTCGTTCATCGCAAACGGCACGACCGCGCCATCGAAGGTCACGCGCGAGACCTTCAACTCGGCGGCGTTGAGCTGGATCGTCGTGGTCGGCGCCTTGACCGCGACCGTGACCGTCTCGCGCCCGCTGAAGGTCATCGCCCTGGCGTCAGGCGTGATGCTGATATCATAATCGAGCGGCGCCACATCGGACGGCAGGCGGCCCTGGGCGGCGAGCGCTGGCGTGGACACGGTCATCAGCAGCAACGAGGCGAACGCGGACTTCATGGGGGGAGCGACTCCGGAATGGGTGTGTTAGCGCAATAAGGCATTCCCGGACGGGTGCAAACGGGCCGCGCTGGACACGCATTTTGGTTTCGCTATGAAACCTTGTATGAGCCTTCCCCCCTTGTTCGATCGCTTGCGCCTGCCCGTCATCGGCTCGCCGCTGTTCATCATTTCCGGCCCGGAGCTGGTCATCGCCCAGTGCAAGGCGGGCATCGTCGGCTCGTTTCCCGCACTCAACGCCCGGCCCCAGGCCCAGCTCGACGAATGGCTTCACCGCATCACCGAAGAGCTGGCGGCGCATAACCGCGACCATCCCGATCGCCCGGCGGCGCCCTTCGCGGTCAACCAGATCGTCCACAAGTCGAACGACCGGCTCGAGGCCGACCTGGCCACCTGCGCCAAATGGCAGGTACCGATCGTCATCACCTCGCTCGGCGCGCGCGAGGAACTCAACACCGCCGTGCACGGCTGGGGCGGCATTACCCTGCACGACATCATCGACGATCGTTTCGCGCGCAAGGCGATCGAAAAGGGCGCCGACGGCCTGATTGCCGTCGCGGCCGGTGCCGGCGGCCATGCCGGCCGGCTGTCGCCGTTCGCGATCGTCCAGGAAATCCGCCAGTGGTTCGACGGCCCGCTCGTGCTGTCGGGCTCGATCGCCACGGGCGCCGCCGTGCTCGCCGCCCAGGCGATGGGCGCGGACCTCGCCTATATCGGCTCACCGTTCATCGCCACCGAAGAAGCCAACGCCCCGCCCGAGTACAAGGACGGTATCGTCGCCGGGAAAGCGGCCGACATCATCTATTCCAACCTGTTCACCGGCGTGCACGGCAATTACCTGCGCCAGTCGATCACCGCCGCGGGGCTCGACCCCGACAATCTGCCCGAGGGCGACCTCAAGACGATGGATTTCGGGGCCGGGAACGCCGCCAAGCCCAAGGCGTGGCGCGATATCTGGGGATCGGGCCAGGGCATCGGCGTGATCGACTGCATCGAGCCGGTCGCGGTGCGTGTCGATCGACTGGAGCGTGAGTACAGGGCCGCGCGTGCCCGTCTGAAGCTTTGATGAATACCCTCGATCAATGACGTGTTCTCCTGCGCAAGCAGGAGTCCAGGGTTCGAGGCTCACCGCTTGTGGCCCTGGGTTCCTGCGTGCGCAGGAACACGACGAATTGGGCAAAGGGCCGTCAAAACAAAAGCGGCGAGCGGGTTACCCCACTCGCCGCTTCAGTGCCGTCGCAGCCCCCCGCGACGGTTCCCCCCAAAGGTGAAAATCTAGAACGCCATCGCCAGCCGATCGAGCATCGTACGGGCCGGGCTCGGCGCGGCCATCTCACTGGCCTGGGCAAGGTCGAGTCGCTCGACACGGCGATAGAGCTCGGCGCTAGCCGCGATCAGCTGCTGCGCGGCGAGCGGCATCGCCAGCACCGCGCTCTCCTCGCTGACCGGCGCGGGCCCCAGTCGGCGCGACGGATCGAGTGCCTCACGCGGCGCCATTTCACCGGCGTCGACCGCGCGCTGCGTCAGCAGCCAGGCGATCACATGCATCAGCCGGGTCGTCACCTTGAGCGACTCGCACGAGAAGGACACCCGCGCCATCGGATCGAGCGCCTCGCGGTCGGCACGACCACCCTCGTCGAAATAGGCCCGCGCCTCGTCGGCAAGCACCATCGCATCGACGTACAGCGTGTCGACCAAACGGCGGTGGAGCCGCGATTCGGCGTTGTTCCCCTTCATCGCCGGAAGAAGTGGCATAAACAGATCGTTAACGACATAGCGCAGGCGCGGTTTTCGTGACGCCAGCGTCCCAATCCGGATCAGGCGTCGTCATGGCCGGACAGCGCCGGCGGCGGAGATGCAATTTGTCGCGCATGGCTCAGGCGATGATGTCGGGGATCAATTGATCCTCGAGCAGGGTGATCTCGTCGCGCAGCCTGAGCTTGCGCTTCTTCAGTCGCGCGAGCTGGAGTTGATCGGTCGAACCCGTCTCGAACAGCGCGGCAATCGCCGAGTCGAGATCACGATGCTCGATCCTCAACATTTCCAAACGCTTGGCGATCTGGGTCTCGTCCATCCTGTCCCCGTGCGATGCGGCTGCGCGCAATTGTGCTTGGCCGCCCCGACGCACAAAAACAAGCCATCGCGCAAAATGCCTCGCTACGTCGAAACGCGCGACGAAGGGGGGAGACAATTAACCTCGACCATGTTTTACTCCATTCCCCCGACCAGCAATGCAGGAGAACGCATCCATGCAGCAGACCTCGCACTACTCGGCTCTCGAAGCCAAGCATGCAGTCCTGGACCGGCAGATCGCCGACGAATCGCATCGACCGATGCCCGACGCGGCCGCCCTGGCGGCGATGAAGAAGCAGAAGCTTCGTATCAAGGAAGAGATGGTCACTCTGACCGCCTGACCGTGCGATACGATCCCGGCGCGACTCGCGCCGGGGTCAGCGCCGGGGCAGGACCGGTTTGACGAACACCGGCGTCTTGCCACCCGTGCCGACCGGCTTGCGGGCCAGCATCGGATCGATCTGACGGTCGAAGGCGACGCCGATGCGGCCGGCCGCCGACCATGCCACCCGACCGGTGATCCGGCCGATGCCGCGCACCTCGAACTCCACGGCCATGCCCTGGTCGAGGCCCTGCGGAAATTCCGCCATCAACCCGCCCGACGACAGGTTACGCACCTTGATCGCCTTGACTTCCTTGGTGCCGGGCACGCGCATGTCCGCCATCAGGAACAGGCTGTCCCGCGGGTCTTGCCGATTATACGCGCCCTCGTCGCTTGCGACGCCGCTGAAAGGATCACTGGGAAATTGGTCCATGGCCAGCTCTGATTCGACCTCCGTTCGGCGACAATTAGCCGCGAAATCGTATCGAACTGCTTAAGGACATGCCGTCAAAGCGGCACAAATCAGTCCTCGCGCGAGACCTTTTCGTTGCGCTCGTGACGCTCCTGCGCCTCGACCGTCATGGTCGCGATCGGCCGTGCCTCGAGTCGGGCAAGCGAAATCGGCTCGCCGGTCACTTCGCAATAGCCATATTCGCCCTCCTCGATGCGACGCAGCGCCGCGTCGATCTTGGAGATCAGCTTGCGCTGACGGTCGCGCGTGCGTAGCTCGATCGACCAGTCGGTCTCGCTCGACGCACGATCGGTCAGGTCCGCCTCGCGCAGCGAATCGACCTGCAACTGCGACAGCGTCCCCGCCGCCTCGCGCAGGATCGCGTCCTTCCATGCCAACAGCTTGTCGCGGAAATATTCCTGCTGACGCGTGTTCATGAAAGGCTCGTCGGTGCTGGGCCGATAGCCGTCGGCTCCGCCCGCTGGCGGCAGGAAATTTCCGGAGTCGTCCAAGTATTCAAAGCAGTCGCCATCCCCACTCTCCCCGGGTTGCCGCAGCTCCTTGCAGATATCTGGCGATCAACCCCATGGGCCGGCGCTATAGCCATGCCGCCCGAGCACCACAAGCAACCGTCGCAACCATTTGGCACAACATCGCTTTGCCGGGCGCACTGGACTCCCCCGGCATCGCCCGCACATGCCAGAGAAGAAATACGAGCACTGCTGGCGCGGATGGCGCAATATTAACCATGAAAGCGTCTCAACACGGAACATTAACCAAGAAACTGGCGAGGTGAGCTGAAAATTCCCCAGTAAATGCCGGCCAACTTTGGTTAACGAACTTGCACTTAACAATTTATTGGGCAGTCTGGACCGATAGCGGCTTAACCGCGGCTATGGGTTTACCTCCGGCCACAGAAATAATGCCGGTAGCGAAAGAGCGACGTCATGTCAGTGCGGATGGCCTTAGCAAAACTCTGCGCATGCGCCTGTGGTGGCGCCCTGGTCGGCGGTGGCGCGGTGCACGTCGCGGAAGGCGCGCAGACCCGTTACTACGGCCATGCGGTCAAGCGAGTCGTGCGGCGCACGACTACGGTGACAAGCGCGGGCGGCTCTCGCGTTCGCCGAGTCGTCACCCAGACTCGCGCCGCCTGCCCGCCGGCGGTGGTCACGGTGACCAGCCAGGGCGCGCCGATTCCCCTGCCCCCCTCCTACGCCGAGCGCGGTACGCCGTTCATCGGTGGCGGCGGTGGCGGCGGCGCGGCCGTGGTTGGCGGCAGCGGGGGCTTCAGCGGCGGCGGCTTCTTCGCTGGCGGCTTCTTCGGTGGCGGATCGAGCGGCGGGAGCGGCGGCATCGTCATTTCCTCGACATCGAGCAGCAGCGGCGGATCGACCAGCACCGGCGGATCGACCGGTTCGTCGACATCGTCGAGCACCGGCGGATCGTCGACCAGCACCGGCGGTTCCTCGACCAGCACTGGCGGCTCATCGACCGGCGGCTCGTCGACCTCGTCGAGCACCGGCGGCTTCTCGTCGGGCAGCACCTCGTCCAGCTCGAGCGGCAACGTCTCGTCGGCCAGCGGCGGGAGCTCGGGCAATGTCTCCTCCGCCAGCGGCGGCAGCTCGGGTGACGTCTCATCCTCGTCGAGCGGCAACGTGTCCTCATCGACGTCATCGTCGTCGAGCGGCAACGTCTCCTCGTCCTCCTCGTCGAGCGGCAACGTTTCCTCCTCGTCGTCGTCAAGCGGCAATGTCTCGTCGTCGACCTCGAGTTCATCGAATGGATCGTCGAGCAGCAACAGCTCGGCCAGCTCGTCGAACGGGTCGAGCACGAGCACCTCGTCGGGCAATTCGTCGAGCTTCGGCTCGAGCAGCCATGGCTGGAGCAGCAATGGCGGCTGGAGCTCGAACGGCGGCAGCAACGGTTCGAGCGGCTCCAGCGGCAGCACGGGCTCGAGCGGCGGCCCGCCCGCCCCCGTCCCGGCCCCGCCGATGGTCCTGCTGTTCGGCGCCGCCGCGGCGGCGCTGGTCGCGCGCAAGCGCTTCGCCAGGCCGACCAGCGTCACCGCTGATTTCGTCAGGGGGCCTGATTCGTCAGGCGGCGACCAACGCCGCTTCGATATCCGACATGCTGTGACCGGTGAGATCCTTGTGGATCTCGCCGGCCAATCTGTCGCTGACCGAGGCGTGATAATGTTTGCGCAGCTCGCCCAGCGTGCGCGGCGGCGCGACCACGATCAGCGACTCGAACGACCCGGACAGCGCGCGCTGCTTGAGCAGTTCGGCCGCGTCGCCGGCAAAGCGGTCTTCCGCGATCTGGTGAAAATCGCTTTCCTCGAACGAATTCTGCCCGCGACGGCTCATCATGCCCGAGCGTCCGGCCGCGTCGCTCTTCTGGTCCTGATCCGAAGGGTTGCTCAGCTCTTCGGCATGTTCGACGACGAGATGAGGATGGATCGCGTCACCTTCGTTGCGCAGGAACATCATCTTGCGCCCGTCGGCGATGAGCACGCAGGCATTGTGGGAAACTTGCATCGGATGGTCCTTTCGAGAGCCCGCTTGCCCAACGCCCGGCGATAGCCACGGGTTGCGCGCGCGCGGAGCCGCCGTCATAGCGCGCCGATGCACGACATCCGTTTGATCCGCGACAATCCCGAAGCCTTTGATGCGGGACTGGCCCGCCGTGGCCTGTCGCCCGCGGCGGCGACCCTGCTCGCGCTCGACGAGAAGCGCCGCGCGCTGATCACCCAGGCGCAGGCCGGACAGGCGCGGCGCAACGAGGCGTCGAAGGCGATCGGCGCGGCCAAGGCGGCGAAGGACGAGGCCGCCGCCGCGGCGCTGATGGCCGAGGTCGCCGAGCTCAAGCAAAAGCTGCCGGCGATCGAGGCCGAAGAGGCCGCGCTCGGCGCGGAACTGGATGGGCTGCTCGCGGCGATCCCCAACCTGCCGCTCGCCGACGTGCCCGATGGCGCGGACGAGGAGGCCAACGCCCTGGTCCATCAGCGCGGCGCCCTGCCGGTGTTCGATTTCGCGCCGCGCGAACATGACGCGATCGGCCCGGCACTGGGCCTCGACTTCGAAACCGGCGCGCTGCTCGCCGGCACGCGCTTCACGCTGCTGCGCGGCCCGCTCGCCCGGCTCTACCGCGCGCTCGGCCAGCACATGCTGACCATACTCTCCCGCGACCATGGCTATGAGCAGATCGTGCCGCCGCTGATGGTGCGTGACGAGATCATGTTCGGCACCGGCCAGCTGCCCAAATTCGCCGAGGATTCGTTCCGCACCACCGACGGCCGCTGGCTCATCCCGACCGCCGAGGTGAGCCTGACCAATATCGTGCGCGAGCAGATCCTGCCCGAAGGCGCGCTGCCGATGCGCTTCGCCGCGCTCACGCCGTGCTTCCGCTCGGAGGCGGGCTCGGCCGGGCGCGACACGCGCGGTTTCATCCGCCAGCACCAGTTCGACAAATGCGAGATGGTCTCGATCGTCACGCCCGACCAGAGCGAGGCCGAGCATGAGCGCATGACCGCCGCCGCCGAGGGCATCCTGACCGGCCTCGGCCTGCCCTTCCGCCGCATGAAGCTGTGCACCGGCGACATGGGCTTTTCCGCCGCGCGCACCTATGACCTCGAAGTGTGGCTGCCCGGCCAGGGGCGTTACCGCGAAATCTCCAGCTGCTCGACCTGCACCGATTTCCAGGCGCGGCGGATGAACGCGCGCTATCGCCCGGAGGGTGAGAAGAACACGCGCTTCGTCCACACGCTCAACGGCTCGGGGCTGGCGGTCGGCCGCACGCTCGTCGCGGTGATCGAGAATTACCAGAATGAGGATGGCTCGATCACCGTGCCCGAGGCCTTCGTGCCCCATATGGACGGCGTGACGCGCCTCGAGCCGGCGCGCTGATGCGCATCCTGCTCACCAATGACGACGGCTATCACGCGCCGGGCCTCAAGGTGCTCGAAGCGATCGCCGCCACCCTGTCCGACGATGTGTGGGTCGTCGCCCCGGCCGAGGAGCAATCCGGCGCCGGCCATTCGCTGACGCTCAGCGTCCCGGTGCGCGTCCGCCGCCATGGCGAGAAACGCTATGCCGTCGCCGGCACGCCGACCGACGCGGTGATGATGGCGCTGGCCCGGCTGATGAAGGAAACGCCGCCCGACCTGATCCTGTCGGGTGTCAACCGCGGCGCCAATCTCGCCGAGGACGTGACCTATTCCGGCACCGTCTCGGCGGCGATGGAAGGCGCGCTCGCCGGGGTGCGCTCGATCGCGCTGAGCCAGGTCTATGCCCGTGAGGGCATGGGCGATGCGGTACCTTTCGCCGCCGCCAGCGCCTGGGGCGAGCGCGTGCTGCGCCCGATCCTCGCCACGCCCTATGAGCGCGGCACGCTGGTCAATATCAACTTCCCCGCCGTCGCGGCGGAGGCGGTCAAGGGCATCCGCGTCGTCGGCCAGGGCTTGCGCGACTATGGCCGGCTGCAGATCGTCACCAACCGCGATCCGCGCGGCTACGAATATCACTGGTTCGCGCTCGGCCCGACAATCGAGACCCCGGCGCACGCCACCGATCTCGAGGCGGTCGCCGATGGCTATGTCGCGGTGACGCCGCTGCATCTGGACCTGACACATCGCGACTCGCTCGCTATGCTCGACGCCGCGTATCGCTGAGCGAGGGGGGACCATGCGACGCAAGCTCCTGCGGCCCGGCGCCGCGCTGATCGTCGCACTGCTGGCGGGCGGCTGCATCCCGCAGGATTCGCGGCCCGAACCCTATTATCCGCAAAGCTATCCGCCGCAGGACAATCCGCCCAAACGCTACGAGCCGCGCCGCATCGACGAGGATGTCCGCACCGTGCCCGCGCCGCCGCCCGCCTGGCAGTCGCGCCCTGTGTCGCCCGATGCGCGCACCATCGCCGACACGACCTATGTCGTTCAGTCGGGCGACACGCTGCGCCACGTCGCCGACATCACCGGCTCTGGCTCGGAGGCGATCGCGCGGGCCAACAACCTCGCCGCGCCCTTCACGATCCGCGCCGGCCAGCGGCTCGTCATTCCGGGCGGGCGCTACCATCTCGTCCGCGCCGGCGAGACCGGCATCGCCATTGCCCGCGCCTATGGCGTCGACTGGGGCAAGATCATCGCCGCCAATGATCTGAGCGAGCCCTATGTGCTGCGCGTCGGCATGCGCGTGCTGATCCCCGGCGGCAGCGCGGGCGGCGGCGCCAGCACCGCGGCCGAGCGCGCCGCCGCCTTCCGCCTCGACATCGACGATATCGTCACCGGCAGCCAGCCGGCGATCGCCGAGCACCAGCGCCCCGCCCGCCCGGCGCGATCGGCGAGCCAGCCGGTCTCGGCCTTCACGCCGGTCGCCGAGCCGACCTCGCTGCGCGGCGGCTTCGCCTGGCCGGTGCGGGGGCGGATCGTCGCGCGTTTCGGCCCCGGCGCGACCGGCGAGCGCTTCAACGGCATCAAGATCGCGGTGCCGACCGGCACGCCGATCACCGCCGCCGCCGACGGTGTGGTCGCCTATGCCGGCAGCGAGATTTCGACCCTCGGTGGCCTGGTCATCATCAAGCACGGCGATGGCTGGACCAGCGTCTATGGCCATGCCAGCCAGTTACTCGTCCAGCGCGGCCAGGCGGTCAGGCGCGGCCAGACGGTCGCGCTATCGGGCGATTCGGGCTTCGCCGACCGGCCCGAGGTGCATTTCGAACTGCGCAAGGGACGGACGCCGGTCGACCCGCTGGCCGAACTGCCGCGCTAAGGTAGCATCGCGGCGCGGCGTCGTGCTAAGCGCCCGCGCGCCATGACCGAACACTCATCCGACCTGCTCCGCCTGCTCAACTCGCGCGGTTACATCCACCAGCTCACCGATGCCGCCGGCCTCGATGCGCTTGCCAACAAACAGGTCGTCCCCGGTTATATCGGCTTCGACGCCACCGCGCCGTCGCTGCATATCGGCAGCCTGGTCCAGATCATGATGCTGCGCTGTCTGCAAAAGGCCGGGCACAAGCCGATCGTGGTGATGGGCGGCGGCACGACCAAGGTCGGCGACCCCTCGGGCAAGGACGAATCGCGCCGCCTGCTGTCGGATGCCGACATCGCCGGCAACATCGCTTCGATCCGCCGCGTGTTCGAACGTTTCCTGACCTTTGGCGACGGCCCGACCGACGCGATCCTGGTCGACAATGCCGAATGGCTCGACGCGCTCGATTACATCCCGTTCCTGCGCGATGTCGGCCGGCATTTCACCATCAACCGCATGCTGTCGTTCGACTCGGTCAAGCTCCGGCTCGACCGCGAGCAGCCGCTGACCTTCCTCGAATTCAACTATATGATCCTCCAGGCGTACGACTTCCTCGAACTGTCGCGCCGCGTCGGCTGCCGCCTGCAACTCGGCGGGTCGGATCAATGGGGCAATATCGTCAACGGCATCGAGCTGACCCGGCGCATCGACAGCGTCGAGGTTTTCGGTCTGACCACCCCGCTGATCACCACCGCGGACGGTGCCAAGATGGGCAAGACCGCCAGCGGCGCGGTGTGGCTCAACGAGGACCAGCTCTCGGCCTATGATTACTGGCAGTTCTGGCGCAACACCGACGACCGCGATGTCGGGCGCTTCCTCAAGCTGTTCACCGACCTGCCGCTCGACGAGATCGACCGGCTCGCTGCCCTCGAAGGCGCCGAAATCAACGCCGCCAAGAAGGCGCTCGCCGATGCCGCGACCACGCTGTGCCGTGGCGAGGCCGCCGCAGCCGAGGCGGCGGAGACCGCGCGGCGCACCTTCGAGGAGGGCGCCGCGGGTGCTTCGCTGCCGACCCTGACGGTCGCCGGCGGCAGCATCGGCATTGTCGATGCCCTGGTCGGCCTCGGCCTGGCCGCCTCGAAGGGCGAGGCGCGCCGGCTGATCAAGGGCGGCGGCGCGCGGGTCGGCGCCGACAAGGTCACCGATGAGGGGCTGGTCATCGCCGTTGGCGGGGAACCGGTCCGCGTCGCGGCCGGCAAGAAGCATCACGGGCTGCTCGTCAGCGGCTGAATATCCTGACGCCGCTCGACATAATCTGCGCGGCAACCAGTCATTAAGCAGCTTTCTTTCGACCCGCTTCATATCCGTTGCCCTAGCCTGAACGTCGCCGTGAAGGGGGCATTGCGATGGGGCTGGCGCAGGCCGCAATTACCGACCACCGTGCGACAGCGCGCGACGAAGTCCATTACCGCGCGCGCGGCATGGGCCCGGACATGCGACCCGTCACGCTGCTCATCGTCAACATGTCCGCGCTCGGCCTGATGGCGCGGTGCGAGACCGAGTTCGCGGTCGGCGACCGATTGCGCGTTTCGCTCCCCGTCGTCGGCACGGTCATCGCCGAGGTCCGCTGGTGGCTCGGCGGCCGCATGGGCTGCGAGCTGGAGCGCGCGATCGATCTGGCCGATTATTACGACCTGCTTGCGGCACTGCTCAAGGCGCGCTGATCCCCACAGGACGCCGGATACCGTGGAATCCCGGAGGATTTCCCGAACCCGCCGTTAAACGCGTTTTGGCCATGATGCGGGCGCCCGGACAGCTGCATACGGGCGCCAAGGACATCTGCATGGGCCTGGAACGTCATTCCTTCCACGACAAGCGCGTCGATGATCGCGTCGCCGTATTCCACCGCACCAGGGCGATCGGGCCCGATGGGCAGCCGCTGGCGCTGGTGGTGGTCGATCTGTCGTTGAGCGGCATGATGGCGCGGTCCGACATTTCCTTTCTGCCCGGGGTGGAGGTCGACGTGAAGCTCCCGGTGATCGGCGATCGACCGGCGCGCGTTCGCTGGTCGCTCGGCGGACGAATCGGCTTCGCCTTTTGCACTCCGCTGTCGCAGGGCGATTTTGAAACGCTGCTGGCGGCGCTGCGCCAGATCGGCTGAGTCACCCCGATCGCAGCAGCGCCACCCCCGCGTCGCGCTCGAACAGATAGAGCGCCGTGCGCGCCGCCTGGCCGCGCGGGCCCTGCAGGCCACCGTCGCGATCGATCAGCAGCCGCGCGTCGTCGGTCGCCACCGGCAGCAGTTCGCCGAGCATCTCCGGCGTCGCCAGGCGGAACCCCGCCTCACCCGATTGCCGCGTGCCGAGCAACTCGCCGGCACCGCGCAGCCGCAGATCCTCCTCGGCGATGCGGAAGCCGTCATTGGTTTCGCGCATCAACGCCAGCCGCGCCCGCGACGTCTCGCCCAGCGCCGCGCCGCGGATCAGCAGGCAGTTGGACTTGCCGCTCCCGCGCCCGACCCGGCCGCGCAACTGGTGAAGCTGGGCAAGGCCGAAGCGGTCGGCATGCTCGATCACGATCAGCGTGGCATTGGGCACGTCGACGCCGACCTCGATCACCGTCGTCGCGACCAGCACGCTGGTCCGCCCGGCCGCGAAGGCCGACATTACCGCGTCCCTTTCCGGCCCCTTCATCCGGCCATGAACCAGCGCGATGCGCTCACCGAAGCGCGCCTGCAGCGTCGCCGCGCGCGCCTCGGCAGCGGCGAGGTCGCTCTTCTCGCTCTCCTCGACCAGCGGGCACACCCAATAGGCCTGCCCGCCATCCGAAATGTGCCGCGCCAGCGCGTCGACCACCGCGTCGAGCCGATCCTCGGAAATAACCCGCGTCTCGATCGGCTGGCGTCCTGGCGGCATCTCGTCGAGCCGGCTGACGTCCATCTCGCCATAATTGGCGAGCGTCAGCGTGCGCGGGATCGGAGTCGCCGTCATCACCAGCAGGTGCGGCGCGGTGCCCTTGGCCTGCAGCATCATGCGCTGCGCCACGCCGAAGCGGTGCTGCTCGTCCACCACGACCAGCCCGAGATCCTTGTAGGTCACCGCCTCCTGGAAAATCGCGTGCGTGCCGATCAATATGTCGATCGCGCCCGAGGCCAGGCCCATCAAGGTCGCTTCGCGCACCTTGCCCTTGTCGCGCCCGGTCAGCACCGCGATCTCGACCGGCAGGCCGGCGAGCTGGCGGCGCAGCGTGTCATAATGCTGGCGCGCGAGGATTTCGGTCGGCGCCAGCAACGCGCCCTGCGCCCCGGCCTCGACCGCGATCAGCAACGCCATCGCCGCGACCAGCGTCTTGCCCGCCCCGACATCGCCCTGCAGCAGCCGTAGCATCGGCTGGGACTGGGCAAGGTCACCCTCGATCTCCCGTACGGTGCGCGTCTGCGCACCGGTCAACATATAGGGTAATTGCAACTGGTCGCGCAGCCTGCCCGTCCCGACCAGTGCCCTGCCGCGCCGCCGGCGATTGTCCTGCCGGACCAGCATCAACGCGAGCTGGTTGGCGAAGATCTCGTCATAGGCCAGTCGCTGCCGCGCGATCATGTCGGACGGATCGGCATGCACGCGTGCGAGCGCCGCGCGCCATGCCGGCCAGTCATGCTTTGCCAGCAAGCCCGGTTCGATCCATTCGGCGAGCTCAGGCGCGCGCTCGACCGCCTGCGCCGCCAGCTGCCCCATGCGTCGCGAGGTGATTCCTTCCGACAGCGGGTAGATCGCCTCTCGCTCCGGCGTCGTATCCAGCTCGTCGAGCGGCAGGACATGGTCGGGATGGACGATCTGCAATTCCTGCCCGTACATTTCGAGCTTGCCCGAAACGCGGCGTTTCTCGCCCAGCGGCAGCAGCTTCATCGCCCAGCCGGGATGCCCGCCGAAATAGACCAGGCTGACATAATTGCCCTTGGCATCGACCGCCTTGACCCGGCTCGGCCCCCGCCCATTGCCCGAGCGATGCTCGATTGCGGTCAGCGTGATGGCGATCGTCCGCCCGGCATCGGCCATGTCGAGCTCTTCGCGCGGCACCCGGTCGATCCACCCGGTCGGCAGATGAAAGGCGACATCGACCACCCGGTGCAGCCCGAGCTTGTCGAGCGGCTTGGCGAGCGCCGGCCCGATGCCTTTCAGCGCCGTGACCTCGGCGAACAATGGATTGAGGATATCGGGCCGCATGACTATTGCCCCTCCTAGTCCCAGCCGACGGTTGCTCCAAGCACCGCCGGCCAATTGCGTCTGGAGAATTATGGATCGCGAG
>Ga0207676_10000270_pt1 | contig 44974 bp, 50 predicted proteins | sample KBSSwiS72_FD_184307 | JGI IMG/M metagenome (GOLD analysis project Ga0207676, IMG submission 184307) | Switchgrass rhizosphere microbial communities from Kellogg Biological Station, Michigan, USA - KBS Switchgrass S7-2 (SPAdes) (version 2) | ecosystem: Host-associated > Plants > Roots >...
CGACCAGCCCGCGATGCTGGCTGTCGGGCACGATCTCGGCGGGGTCGGTCATGGCATCCCTCAGGCCGGCCGCGCGAGCATCAGCGCCTGGCGGGTGGTACGGCAGACGACCTCGTCGCGCTGGTTGAGGCCGACATGCTCGAAGGTCACGATCCCCTGCCCCGGCCGCGAGGCGGAGGGGCGCAGCGCCTTGACCTCGGTCTCGACATGGATCGTATCGCCGGCGAACACCGGCTTGGGGAACAGGGTCTCGCTCATGCCGAGATTGGCGACGGTGGTGCCGAAGGTGGTGTCCTGCACGCTCAGCCCGATGACCAGCCCGAGCGTGAACAGCGAGTTCATCAGCGGCCGGCCGAACTCGGTCGTCGCGGCATAGGCATGGTCGATGTGCAGCGCCGCCGGATTGAAGGTCAGCGACGAGAACAGCATGTTGTCCATGTCGGTCACGGTGCGCCGGATCTCGTGCGCGAAACGCTGCCCGACCGTGAACTCTTCGAAGTACAGACCCGCCATCGCCCTCACCGCCTTTCCCGTGCCTGGTGGTCGCATCGTGAAAAGCCGAAAACCGGCGGCCACCTTCCAGCACGATGCCATGGCGCCTGCGGCAAAGCCGCGCGGTCGTCAATGCGGCGGGCGCCGGTGAGGCGGGCGGCACGGCGGGGGTGGCGGCGGCTACCTGCTCCCACCTGTTATCACCTGATAACACCTGTTCCACCTGTAAAGTGATTTTTCGGGTGCCCGGTGTTGGAGCGGACCCGAGATTATCTCGTGCATTTTTCGCGGGTTGGCGCGGCAAATGTTGGCTTGGGAAATCCAACTTAACAGGTGGCGGAGCAGGTGCATTCTACCTGCTAGCAGGTGCCGTAGCAGGACGGAGCAGGTCCTGCTCGCGACACGGAAATGCCGCGATGATTCCCGCATGATCGACGATGAGAAAGAGACGCGGTGCGCCAGGGGGCATAATGACATGATCGGGGCGGAGGTTGAATCGGGGCGATGATCGTGCCGGGCGGCGCGGGCTGGTGGCAGGGTAGCGGGGTGGGCGCGGGGTTGAATCGCGCCAGGCAAGCGGGCGTTGCCGAAACACCTGGCCGTGCGCCTCGTCAGCAACCGGCGCGATGGATATATTGGTGCAATTCTATTCGGACGACCCGCATGGCGCTCAGCTTGAAGGACAAGGAAGCCGACAGCCTCGCCCGCCAGCTGGCGAGCCTGACCGGTGAGACGCTCACCGCGGCGGTGCGCACGTCGCTGGCGGAGCGGCTGCGACGCGAATGGTTGAAGCGCGGTCGCCCCGCCAACCTCGCCGACGAGCTGGAGGCGATCGCCCGGCGCGGCGACGCCCTGCCCGTTCTCGACGACAGGCCAGCCGACGAGATCATCGGATATGACGAGAACGGCTTGCCCGCCTGATGGTGATCGATAATTCGGCCGTTGAGCGCCATCGTGACGGGAGAGCCCGAGCGTCGCCGCTTCATCGAGGCGATCATCGCCGCGGAAACGCGCCTGGTCGGGGCGCCGACGATGGTCGAGGCGAGCATGGTCCTGCTGGGCCACACGGGTGAAGAGAGCCTGACGGATTTGCGCGACTTCTGCGCGCGTGGCGGAGTGGACACGGTCCCGTTCGGCGCCGAGCATGTCGATCTCGCGATCGACGCCTTCCGGCGTTTCGGCAGGGGGCGGCACGCGGCGGGCCTCAACTTTGGCGACTGTTTCTCCTATGCGCTCGCCAAGGCGACCGGCGAACCCTTGCTGTTCAAGGGTGACGACTTTTCACAGACCGATATCGAGCGCGCGGGGTGAGGGTGGCCGTGCGCCGAAGCTTGGGACGGCGCTATGTGGAAATCGGCGCTTTGGCTGTCATTCTTGTTTCGATAACCCGGAACGACTATGTTTTGGCAGCGAGCCGAGCCGGATCGCGGTACGGAATCGACGATGAACAGCGTGGCAACCCAGGTGCTGGCGACCGTGAACGCTCCTTATGGAGCGGACCTTTCGACGTATCAGCTCGCGACGATGATCGCCGATCCGAAGAGTGCGATTGATTGCATTGCGCCAGTCTTCGCCTTCTTCTCCGAGGTAAGCCCTGACATGCAGAAGCAGTTCATCACGGCGATGAAGGTCGACGCATCGAAGGTGGCCAACGTCGCCCGCGCATTTTCGGAGCTGTCCGGCTACACGCTGCCGCTGGCAGCCTGAGCGCGGTGGTCGCGCAGCGGCCGAGCCAGTGGCCGGCACTGTTCGACCTGGCCTTGTAAATATTTGACCGCTTCGAGGCTGCGAACGGCTTTTTTCCGGAATGGAGCTTCGGTGGCGGGACTGCCCTGATGCTACAGATCGACCATCGCGAGAGCCACGACATCGACATCTTCCTGAATGACGCCCAGATAATTCCCTACTTGAATCCGGCAACGCAAGGGCATGCGCTTTCGAGGCTGCCCGACGGCTACCAGTCGGATGGCAGCGGCTCCCTGAAACTGGCCTATGATGCCGTTGGAGAAATCGACTTCATCTGCTGCTCGAACATCATCGATGATCCGTACGTACAACAGGAGGTTCGCGGCCATGTGGTGATGTTGGAGACACCAGCCGAGATCGTGGCGAAGAAGGTCTATTTCCGCGGGGGCAGCTTCCAGCCGCGCGACATGTTCGACATGGCTGCCGTGAGCGCTCGTTTCGGGCTGGAATATGTCGCCAATGCCCTGCGCCAATGCGGCACCGACAGATGCGAGATTGCCCTTCGAACGATCGAAAAGGCGAATCCGTCATTCGTCCGATCGATCATTGCGCAACTAATGTATCGCGAACAATATGGTCACCTCGTGACTGAGGCCCAGGACATCAGTCGCCAGCTTCTGCGGCTTGCCATCGCGTGACCGGCCCCGGCGTTGGCCGTCGACGCCTTCCGGCGTTTCGGCACGGGGCGGTGAGGCGGGCTTATTCGTCACACCCGGCCCTGTAAATCCGACCAAACCCCGACCGTCAATCCACCGCGCATCCCTTTCCCCGAACGAATCCCGAAACTTGCGCCGCGCAGCCCGTGCCGCGGCGGCGGCCGGTGCCGGCACTGTTCAGAAAGCCGGTTTTGCGGTAAGCTGAGCGCATATCGTTGGGTGGTTTCTGAGGGGGGGCTGCATGATGAGGATGATCAAATATGCCGTCGCCAGCGCGCTGCTGCTGCTGGTGTCCACGACGTCCGGCGCGCAATCGAGCGACGGCAAGAACCGCAAGATCACCGTGCAGAATATCGGCAGCCAGGCGATCCGCGAGCTGTACGCCTCTCCGGTGACGGCGACGACCTGGGAAGAAGACCTGCTCGGCACGCGGACGCTCGGGCCGAACCAGTCGATCGTCGCCAACATCGATAACGGCACCCCCGAGTGCAATTATGACCTGAAGGCGGTGCGCGCGGACAATAGCGAGGCGGTCGAACGTGGCGTCAACGTCTGCGCCAAATCGAAATGGGCGATCGGCGACTCGGGGGACTCGCTAAGCTGATCGCGGATCGGCGGGGCGAGGGGAGTCGATGAATGCGGGCTTTTGGTAGTGGGTCAGCTTGAAAATGATGCGAGAGGCTGGCGGTCGTTTTGCCGCCCGGGCGGGCGGATTACAGATCTCAACGATAGCCGACCCAGATTGCGGTGTAATACTTTTTGGTATATGTGGATATTGCGCTGAAATTGGAAAGATTGGCGATGGCACGCAACACATCCGTGACGATTGGAGATCACTTCACCGGCTTCATAAGCGAGCAGGTGCAGGCAGGGCGCTATGGCTCAGCCAGCGACGTCGTGCGGGCCGGGCTGCGGCTTTTGGAAGACCATGAAACGAAGGTGAAGGCGCTGCAGGACGCCCTGATTGCCGGCGAACAATCCGGGAAACCACGCCCCTTTGACTTCGAGGCATTCAAAGTCCGAAAGCGGGCGGAGTATGAGGGCGGATGAAGGTCCTTGCCTTCTCGCCTGCGGCGGAAGCCGACATTGAAGGTATTTGGGACTACAGTGCCGACAATTGGGGACCGGATCAGGCCGACCGTTACACCGACGAAATTCGCGATGCCTGCCGTGCGCTGGCTTCTGGCGGGAAGCGAGGAAAAGTGGTCGATGTGCGGTCCGGATATCTGAAGCTCTCAACCGGATCGCACATGATCTATTTCCGCGACCACGGCGACCGATTGGAAATCATGCGCGTCTTGCACGGCAGGCAGGACGTGCAACGACACCTGTAACCACTGTCCGCCGTGGTGTTCCTTCTCATCAGAGACGAGGAATTTGGGCCCAATTTTCAAACTAACCCAATACCCACTACCGGACTTTTTGGCGCCCGTTTTCGATCGAATCCGCTCGCCAATTCTGCAGGGCCCCCGCCCCCTCACACCGCCGGCCGGCTCTCCGCAATCTCCCGCGCGATGGCGAGGCGTTCGAAGGTGCTGTTGACCGAGCGGGCCAGCGTGTCGAGCAGCGCCAGCGCATCGGGCTCGGCCGGATTGTCCTTGCCCCAGAACACGCACAGCGCGGCGACGGGTTCGCTGGTGCCGAGCGGTAATATCGCCATGCTATGTACGAAGGTGCCGAGATAGAACACCGGCGGCACGAGCGGGTCGGCGCGAACGTCAGGGATGAAGATCGGGCGGCGCTCGATCATCGCGCGGGCCGTTATGCTGTGCTCGACCGGGAAGCGGCCCCCGGGCCAGAGCGGCGCAATCGAGTCCTCGCCGACATTGACGACATCATCGCCATCGCGGCGCACCAGGGCGACGCCATCGGCGCAGCCGATCGCCCGGGCGTGCGCGCGCAACACCTCCAGCGCGGCCTCGATCGACACCGCGCGGCCGAGCAGCTCGAGCGCCTCCGACATCAGCTTCCAGCGATTGAACCTGATCATCGGTGCGCGATATCCCTCCGAAGTGGCAGGAATAGTCTCAAATCGTAAACCAACCATTCCCGAAGGGCGGAATGGCACCGAAACTGGGTTATGGGTGCCGGGGGTGGGGGCATCTCGCCGCCACCCGGACTCGGTCGGCGCCTATCCCGTTCAAACAAATACCACCCCGGCGAAGGCCCATAGGCGCTAATACCAAGGCGCTGAGATGCTGACGCATCACGCCCTGGAAATGCTCAAGCGCCGCTCGGGCTTAACTAAAGAGCGATGAGTCAAGCTCATCGCTCTTTGGTATAAGTTAAATGAAATATCCTGTAATTTCAAAGTACCCCGTCATGCCGGACTTGTTCCGGCATCCACCGGGTCACATTCTCCACGTTTCGGGGGTTTGGGACACCGGCACAGTGGATGCCGGAACAAGTCCGGCATGACGATTTTGGAAAGAGATGGAAATAAAAACTATTATATTACAATGGTGTATATTCGCAACTTAGCCTATGGGCCTTCGCCGGGGTGGCAACTTATTCCTCTTGTTCGAACGGGATAAGCATCGACCTGTTCCGGGGTGACGAAGGAATCACGCGAAGGCCGGTGCCTTGCGCAGTTGCTGATAGGCGGCGATGACCTTTTGCAGCATCGCCTCGTGGCTGCGGTCGCCGCCATTGCGATCGGGGTGATAGCGCCGCACCAGCTCGCTGTAGCGCCGGCGCAGCGCGCCGCGATCGGCATCGACGTCGAGCCCGAGCACGCCGAGCGAGCGGCGGTCCTCGCCCGACAGCGACCGGCCGTCCTTGCGCTCGGTCGCGACGCGCTGGCCGAAGCGGCCGGCGATGGCGTCGAGCGGGTCGCTGAAATCGGCCCAGCGCGGCGGGCGATCACCGGCATTGGCGGCGAAGGCGCGGGTCTCGCGCTCCCAGCCGGCGAAGGGGCGCTGCGCATCGTGGATCTCGTCCGCGGTCATGCCGGAGAAGAAATTGTAGCGTGCGTTGAACGCGCGGACATGGTCGAGGCAGAACCAGCGATAGGGCCGCGGCCCCTCGCCATCGATCAGCGGCCCTTCCACCGGGGGCGCGCGGAATTCGCCCGGCTGGTCGCAGCCCGGCTCCATGCATTGCTGCCCCGCGCCCTCGATGCGGCCGTGGAAGCGCGCGTTCGGCCGGTCTTTCCTGTCGTTTTCCCGCGCCACGCGGCTCCCCGAATTGGCAAAAGGGCTTATATAGGCGGCATGACGACCATCGCCACCGCCCCGCTCGCCGAAATCATCGCCGCCCGTCTCTCCGCCGCGCTCGACCCGGCACGGCTGGAAGTGATCAACGAAAGCCATCTCCATGCCGGCCATCTCGGCGATGACGGCAGCGGCGAATCGCATTTCGCGGTGACGGTGGAGAGCGCGGCATTCGCCGGGCTCAACCGCGTCGCGCGGCAGCGGCTGGTCAACAAGGCGCTGGCCGACCTGCTCGCCACGCGTATCCATGCGCTGTCGATCCGCGCCACCGCGCCGGGCGAGGCGGTGTGACGCTGGCGCGACGCCCGGCGGCGCGCATCCTGCTGCTCGACGACCGGGGGCGCGTGCTGCTGTTCCGCTTCACCGCCGCCGGTCGCGCGCCCTTCTGGGCGACGCCGGGCGGCGCGCTCGACCCGGGCGAGGATTTCGCCACCGCCGCGCGGCGCGAGCTGCGTGAGGAGACCGGGCTCGACCTGGCGTGCGGGGCGGAGGTACATGCCCGCACGGTCGAATTCACCACGCTGGAGGATGTCCGCGTGACCGCCGACGAGCGCTATTTCCTGGTCCGCGCCGGCGCCTTCACGCTCGACACCAGCGCGCATACCGAACTCGAACGGCGCGTGATGCAGACGCATCGCTGGTTCGAGCGCGCCGAGCTGGGCGACTGGCCGGAAATCATCTTTCCCGAGGATATCGCCACGATCCTCGCCTTGGCGGAGGCCGAACATGCCTGACGACGTCGTGCTGCAGACGATCACCCCGACGACGCATGATCTGGGCGGCTTCAAGGTCCACCGCACGCTGCCGTCGCGGCCGCGCACCATGGTCGGGCCGTTCCTGTTCTTCGACCAGATGGGGCCGGCGCATCTCGCGGTCGGCACCGGCATCGACGTGCGGCCGCACCCGCACATCAACCTCGCCACGGTGACCTATCTGTTCGACGGCGCGATCGACCATCGCGATTCGCTCGGCACCTATGCGACGATCGAGCCCGGCGCGGTCAATCTGATGACCGCCGGGCACGGCATCGTCCATTCCGAACGCTCGCCGGCGGGCGAGCGCGCGCACGGGCCGGAGCTGTCGGGCATCCAGACCTGGTTGGCGCTGCCCGAGGCGGACGAGGAGATGGACCCGGCATTCGAGCATGTCGCGCGCGCCGACCTGCCGGTGATCGCGGCACATGGCGCGACGGCGCGGGTCATCATGGGCAGCCTGTGGGGCGCGGCGGCGCCGACCACGATTTATGCCGGGACGATCTATGCCGACATCGCGCTCGACCCAGGCGCCAGCGTGCCGATCGACGCGGCGGCGGAGGAGCGCGCGGTCTATCTCGCGATCGGCGAGGCGACGCTCGACGGCGTGCCGCTCGAGCTGCACACGCTCTATGTGCTGAAGCCGGGGGTGGCGACGTCGCTGACCTCCGCGAGCGGCGGCCGCGCGATGCTGTGCGGCGGCGACGCCTTCGCCACCCCGCGCCATGTGTGGTGGAACTTCGTCTCCTCGCGCCGCGAGCGCATCCAGGAGGCGAAACGCGCGTGGCAGGCGGGGGAGTTCCCCAAGGTGCCGGGGGATGATGTGGAGTTCATTCCGATCCCGGAGGTGCCGCTGACGGTGAGTTATCCGTAATCGCTATCGTCATGCCGGACTTGTTCCGGCATCCACCGTGCCGCACATCGAACGGCCGACGATTCGCGGCACGGTGGACCCCGGAACAAGTCCGGGGTGACGGGTGGGAGAGATGACGTGACGACCACCTTCGACCTCGAACCCGTCACCCTCCCGACCGGCGTCACGCTCGACGTCGCGGTGGCGGGCGACCGTGCCAATCCGCCGATCATCCTGCTCCACGGCTTTCCCGAATCGCACCGCACATGGCGCCACATCATCCCCGATCTGGCGCGCGACCATTTCGTGCTCGCGCCCGACCAGCGCGGCTATGCCGGGTCGTCCAAGCCGGAAGGCGTCGCGCATTACGCGCCCGACAGGATCGTCGGCGACCTGCTCGCGCTGGCCGATCATTTCGACATCGACCGCTTCACCCTGGTCGGCCATGACTGGGGCGGCGCCGTCGCCTGGATGGCGGCGCTGCAGCACCCGCGGCGCGTGGCCAAGCTGGTGATCATCAACGCGCCGCACCCCTTCCTCTTCCAGAAGACGATGTTCGACGACCGCGCGCAGCGCGAGGCGAGCCAGTATATCCGCGCCTTTCGCAACCCCGGCCTCGAAAAGCATATCGAGACGATCGGCCTGTCGGCCTTTTTCGACGGCAGCTTCATGCGCCACACCGATTTCGCCAACGTCGCCGACGAGAAGCCGGTCTATCTCGCGCAATGGGGCCAGCCCGGCGCGATGACCGCGATGCTCAACTGGTACCGCGCCAGCGCGATCCAGGTGCCGGCGATGGACGAGGAGCCGCCGCGCCCGGCCTTTCTCGACGCGCCCTTCCCGCCGCTCATGGTGCCGACTTTGGTCGTCTGGGGGCTGGGCGACAAGGCGCTGCTGCCGAGCCAGCTCGACGGCCTCGACCAGCTCGTACCCGGCGTGCGCATCGTCAAGGTCGATGCCGGGCATTTCGTGCCGTGGGAGAATCCGGCGGCGGTGATCGCGGCGATGCGCGACTGGGGGGTGTAGGCGGCTGCTCACCTTCCGGGCGGGTGTCCAGCAAATGCCGTGCTCCTGCGCACGCAGGAGCCCAGGGTTGCAGGCGCGGTGTTTATGGCCCTGGGTTCCTGCGTGCGCAGGAACACACCGCCTTGTTGCGAGGGCGCGCGCGCCGCATGCGGCAACTTTAGACGGGAAACGAAATGCTGCGCGTGCGTCGCGCGTCGGTTTCGCTATAGGCCGGCCGTGTGACGCTATTGACCGCCCAGCACCGTGATCTGCAACAACTCGCCGAACGCCAGCGGTTGCGGTCGCTCCAGCCGCGCGCCGGGCTGGATTTCTCGTCCAACGACTATCTCGGCCTGGCCGACGCCCCGCGGCTGCGCGAGGCGGTGGCGGCGGCGCTGGCGCGCGGCGTGGCGATCGGATCGGGCGGGTCGCGGCTGCTGCGCGGCAACGATCCCGAGCATGAGGCGCTGGAGGCCGAGGCGGCGGCGTTCTTCGGCAGCGAGACGGCGCTGTTCTTCTCCAGCGGTTACGCCGCCAACACCGCCCTGCTCGCCACCCTGCCGCAGCGCGGCGACCTGCTGGTGCATGACGCGCTGATCCATGCCAGTGCGCATGAGGGCATGCGGCTCGGCCGCGCCGAGCATGTCGCGACGCCGCACAACGACGCCGGCGCGGTCGACGAGGCGATCGCCGCGTGGCGGCGCGGCGGCGCGACCGGGCGGGCGTGGATCGCGGTCGAGAGCCTCTATTCGATGGACGGCGACCGCGCGCCGCTCGCCGAGCTCGCCACGGTCGCCGCGCGGCATGACGCGATGCTGCTGGTCGACGAGGCGCATGCCACCGGCGTGTTCGGCGCGGACGGGCGCGGGCTCGCCGCCGATCTCGAGGGGCGCGACAATGTCATCACGCTGCACACCTGCGGCAAGGCGCTGGGCTGCGAGGGCGCGCTGCTCTGCGGGCCGCGCATCGCGCGCGACTTCCTGGTCAATCGCGGGCGCGGCTTCATCTTCTCGACCGCGCCTTCGCCGCTGATCGCCAGCGCGGTGCGCGAGGCGTTGCGCATCCTTGCCGACGAGCCCGAGCGGCGCACGCGGCTGATGGCGCTGGTCACGCTGGCCGAGCGCGCGCTCGCGCCGTGCGGCGTCGCGCCGACCGGCTCGCAGATCCTGCCGCTGGTGATCGGCGAGGACGGCGCGACGATGCGCATGGCCGCCGCGCTGCAGGAGGCCGGCTTCGACGTGCGCGGCATCCGCCCGCCGACCGTGCCGGCCGGCACCGCGCGGCTGCGCATCTCGCTGACGCTCAATATCGGCGCGGCGGAGATCGCGGCGCTGGCCGATACGATCGCGGCGCTGCCGCGATGAGTGGGCCGACGCTGATCGTCACCGGCACCGACACCGATGTCGGCAAGACGGTGTTCGCCGCCGCGCTCGCCGGGGCGCTGGGTGCAAGCTACTGGAAGCCGGTCCAGGCCGGGCTCGATCCACGCGGCGACACCGAGAGCGTCGCGGCGCTGTCCGGCGCGCGCATCCTGCCCGAGGCCTATCGCCTGACCACGCCCTGCTCGCCGCACCGCGCCGCCGCGATCGACGGCGTGACGATCGACCCGGCGCGGCTGGCGCTACCCGAGGTCGACGGGCCGCTGGTGGTCGAGGGCGCCGGCGGCGTGCTGGTGCCGCTGAGCGCCGATTTGCTGTTCGCCGACCTGTTCGCGCGCTGGGCTCGCCCGGTGGTGCTCGTCGCGCGCACCGGGCTCGGCACGATCAACCACAGCCTGTTGTCGATCGAGGCGCTGCGCCGGCGCGGCGTGTCGATCCTCGGCATCGCGTTCATCGGCGACGATCAGGCCGACAGCGAGGCGACCATCGCGCGGCTCGGCGCGGTGAAACGGCTCGGCCGCCTGCCCCGGCTCGACCCGCTCGATCGGGGGACGCTGGCCGCCGCCTTCGCCGCGCATTTCGACCTGGCCGACTTCCGATGAGCGGTTCGCCGATCTGGCACCCCTTCACCCAGCACGGCCTGAACGAGCCGATCCCGCGCGTCACGCATGGCGAGGGCGCGGTGCTGCACACGGACGACGGACGGCGCATCGTCGACGGCATCTCGTCCTGGTGGGTGACGACGCACGGCCATTGCCACGCGCGCATCGTGACGGCGATCGCGGAACAGAGCGCGAAGCTCGACCAGATCATCTTCGCCGGCTGGACGCACGAGCCGGCCGAGACGCTGGCGCGCGGGCTGACCGCGATCATGCCGCCCGCGCTGACGCGGGTGTTCTTCTCCGACTCGGGTTCGACCAGCGTCGAGGTCGCGCTCAAGATGGCGCTCGGCTACTGGGCCAATCGCGGGGCCCCGCGCGGCCGCATCCTGGTGCTGGAGCACAGCTATCATGGCGACACGATCGGCGCGATGTCGGTCGGCGCGCGCGGCGTGTTCAACGCGACCTATGCGCCGCTGCTGTTCGATGTCGGCACGCTGCCCTTTCCCGTGGCGGGCGCGGAACAGGCGACGCTCGACGCGCTGGAGGCGGCGTGCCGCGACGCGCCCGCCGCGCTGATCGTCGAGCCGCTGATCCTCGGTGCGGGCGGGATGCTGATCTACCCGCCATGGGTGCTGGCCGAGATGCGCGCGATCTGTGCGCGGCACGGCGTGCTGTTCATCGCCGATGAGGTGATGACCGGCTGGGGCCGCACCGGCACGCTGCTCGCCTGCGAACAGGCCGGCGTGGTGCCCGACCTGCTCTGCCTGTCCAAGGGGCTGACCGGCGGCGCGGTGCCGCTCGCGGTGACGATGGCGAGCGAGGCGATCTACGACGCGCATCTGTCCGACGACCGGGCGAAGATGTTCTTCCACTCGTCGAGCTACACTGCCAACCCGATCGCTTGCGCCGCCGCCAACGCCAACCTCGCCATCTGGCGCGACGAGCCGGTGCTGGCGCGCATCGCCGACCTGGCGGCGCGACAGGCGGCGCGGCTGGCGAACCTCGCGCAGCTGCCCGGGGTGACGAACGCCCGCGCGCTGGGCACGATCGTCGCGCTCGATCTGGTCGACGCGGGCGGTGCCGGTTATCTGTCCCAGCTCGGCCCGCGCCTGCTGGCGCACTTCCGCGCGCACGACCTGCTGCTGCGCCCGCTCGGCAACACCGTCTATGTCATGCCGCCCTACTGCATCGACGATGCCGATCTCGACCGGCTCCATGACGGGATCGCCGGGGCGATCGAGCGTCTCGGCTGAGCGCATCGGCCGCGCCCGCCGACTCCGTACATATCCCAATGTCGGGCGCCCGACCGCCATCCTAGCCTCGGCGCGACTTAACGCCAGGAGGCCGATATGAAGAACATATTGCTGCTCGCCCATGACGATGCCGGGCAGGAGGCCCGTTTCCAGGCCGCGCTCGACGCGACGCGCGCGCTCGAAGGGCATCTCATCTGCCTCGACGTGGCCGTGATGCCGCTGGTGATCGATACCGGCTATCCGGGCGACACCGGCCTCGCCACGCTGTTGCACGACGAGTGCGCGCGTGAGGCGACCAATCGCAGCCGGCTCGAAGCCCGGCTGGCGCATGAGGACGTGGCCTGGGAGTGGCATGAGACGACCGGCGCGCTCGCCACCTGCCTCGCCGGCGCCGCCGACCTGGCCGACCTGATCGTGGTCAATCGGCAGCTCGACGACTTCCCGCTGCCCGACATGCGTGTCGTCGCCGGCGAACTCGTGGTGCGCTCGGGCAAGCCGGTCCTCGCCGTTCCCGACGACCTGAAGCGGCTCGATCTCGACCAGGCGTTGATCGCGTGGGACGGCTCGAAGGCATCGTCGGACGCGTTGCGCGCCGCGGTGCCGCTGCTCCAGCGTTCCACGCGCGTGACGATCGTCGAGATCGACGACGGGTCGGTGAGCACGCCGGCCGAGGATGCCGCGGCCTATCTGTCGCGTCATGACGTCCATGCCGAGATCCGCCGTCTGTCGCCCGGCGAGGGCGGCGCGCCGGCGGCGCTGCTCGCCGAGGCGTCGCGTCTCGGTATCGGCTATGTCGTGATGGGCGGCTTCGGCCACCGGCGTTTCGTCGAGGCGCTGTTCGGCGGCGTGACGCGCACGATGCTGACCAAGTCGCCGGTGCCGGTGTTTCTCGCCCACTGACCGGCGTCCGTGGCGATGATCGGCTTCTACGCCATGCTGCCGGGCGACGGGCGATCAAACGGCCCGCCGCGACGGGCCGCGCCGATTCCGCGCCAGCCCGACGGCGCTCGGTAAAACTACCGATAGGGCCGCGCGGGCCCCGGGCGTAGAATGGCGCCTACCGATCCGAGGAGGACGACATGACCAGCGAACCCGCACCACAGCCCGCGCGCCATCACGAGGCCATGCCGGGCGAGGCGTTGTTCCCGGCCTTCGCGCTATGGCAGGAATCCTTCGCGCTCGGAACGATGTGGTGGAATGCCATGATGGGCGCCTATTGGCCGGCGTATCATCCTTTCCACCACCGGCAGGGGCATCACGATCCGCACCGCCAGCTGGTCGTGCCGGACCCGATCGAAGAGGAAGGCGAGCGCGCGCTGCTCGCCTGATCGCCGCTTCCACCGACACCGGCGTGCTCAGCCCACGCCGCTATCGGGTGGCGCTCTGCAGATAGGCGATCAGGTTGGCGCGATCGGCCGGGTTGGTGAGGCCGGCAAACGCCATCCTGTTGCCCGGCACCAGCTTGGCGGGGCTGGTCACATAGCTGTCGAGCGTGGCCGCGGTCCATGTGATCTTCGCCGCCTTCATCGCCGGCGAATAAGCGAAACCCGGGACCGTGCCGGCCTTGCGACCGAACAGCCCGGCGAGGCTCGGGCCGATCTTGGTCGCGCCGGGCGCGACATCGTGGCAGATCGCACAGCGCAGGAACACCGTCTTGCCCTTCACCGGGTCCCCCGCCGGCGCCGGGGCGCCGGCCCAGGCGGTCGAGGTGACGAGACCCGCCAGCGCCAATGACGCGGCGACCATCGATCCGGAGACGCGCACCCTGTTCCTGCCGATCATTTTCCCGTTCCTCATTTCCCACATCATCCCATATTTCCCTGCCGCGCCCGGGCCCGGGGCCATCTCACCGCCGAATAAGCCGCCCGCGGCTTACCAAAGGCTGAACGGCGGCCTTCTGGCATGTCTTCGAGCGATCGGCCGATCAAACGGCGCGCTCGAAGATCGCGGCGAGACCCTGGCCGCCGCCGATGCACATCGTCTCGAGCCCGTAGCGGCCACCGCGACGTTTCAATTCGCGCACGAGATTGGCGAGGATGCGGCCGCCGGTGGCACCGATCGGATGGCCGAGCGATATAGCGGAACCGTTGACGTTGAGCATCTCGCGGCGCGAATCATCGTCGCTCCATCCCCAGCCCTTGAGGCAGGCGAGGACCTGTGGGGCGAAGGCCTCGTTGAGTTCGACCAGGTCGATGTCGCCCCAGCCAAGGCCGCTGCGGGCGAACAGTTTCTCGGTCGCGGGCACGGGGCCGATCCCCATCCGCGACGGCTCGCAACCCGCCGCCGCCCAGCTGTGAAACCAGGCGGACGGCGCAAGCCCGAGCGACGCGAGCTTGTCCTCGGCGACCACCAGACAGGCGGCTGCGGCATCGTTCTGCTGGCTGGCGTTGCCGGCCGTCACCACCCCGCCCTTTTCGATCGGCTTGAGCAGCGCGAGCGATTCGGGCGTCGCGTCGCTGCGAATGCCCTCGTCACGCGCGAACAGCACCGGATCGCCGCGCTTCTGCGGCACCGCCACCGGGACCAGCTCATCGTCGAACTTGCCCTGCGCCCAGGCGTTGGTGGCGCGCTGGTGGCTTCCCGCGGCATAGAGGTCGCAGGCTTCGCGACTGATGCCATAGTCGGACGCGAGGTTGTTCGCGGTCTCGATCATGCCGCTGATCACGCCGCAACGCTCGATCGGCTGCGACATCACCCGCCCACGCGTCAGGCGATCGTGCAACATGGTCGATCCCGAGCGCGCGCCGTGGCGATGATCGATCGAATAATATTCGACGTTCGACATGCTTTCGACGCCGCCGGCGATGACGACGTCGGCGGCCCCGGTCTGGATGCGCATCGCGGCATCGATCACGGCCTGGAGGCCGCTGCCGCAGCGGCGGTCGAGCTGGACACCGGGCACCGAGATCGGCAGCCCCGCCGCGAGCGCGGACCAGCGCCCGATGCACGGCGCCTCGCCATTGCCATAGCCTTGCGCGAAGACGACGTCGTCGATCCGTTCGGGATCGACGCCGGTCCGCTCGATCAGCGCCCGGATCACGATCGCGCCGAGGTCACCGGCCTGGATCGAGGCCAGCGCGCCCAGGAACTTGCCGACCGGGGTCCGGATCGGGGCGACGATGGCGGCTCTGCGCATGGGAAATCCCGTTCTCATGTCAGTTGGCGGCGGTGGCCCCATGGACCATTGCCTTGGTGGTGATGGTTTGCAGAATCTGCGACGTGCCCTCGTAGATTCGAAACAGGCGGACGTCACGAGAGAAGCGTTCGACCCCAAATTCGGCCATGTCGTGGATCTGGACCGCACGGTCGGCGACACGCTGCCTCAGCGCAACGCGCGATGCTTGCCCCAATCCGCTTCTCCGGTTGAGTGAGGCACATCTCTTGCTGCTCAGCGACCTCCAGATCGGGCCATGCCGTTGACGGAACGAACCCGCCGTACCCCTCGGTTTCAGCAACGAGATCGCGAAAGCAGCCGCGCACCAATTCTCTCGCTCCTCCCTGATCCAGTTCTTCTGTCGCAATAATCACAAACGCCTCCTTCAACCTCCCGGCAAAGATGGCGGCGAGTGACTTGGCCTTGGCGTAGCTGCACGAACCGAGGGACGGCAGACTTCTCCCATGCCCAGCCGCTGACGCACATCGCTCGGCACGCGCAAGCGCACATGAAAAGCACCGTTCCTGCGCTGGAGGTGTGGGGCGCCGGTTCCGCTCATGCGGGGCGTCTCGGCCAAGTGCCCCACCATGCTCGGGCTGGCCCAACCGATATTATGCCCTCGGTTGAAGGGAGTCGCCGCGAGGCGATGTGTACCGACGCGTGTAGCAGTCGGGCGGTAGCGAGGAAGGGCTAAAAGTAAGCCGTTGATACGCCAGCATAAAGCTGGCTTTTGGTGGACAGGGCTGGATTCGAACCAGCGTACGCTTGCACGGGCAGATTTACAGTCTGCTGCCTTTAACCACTCGGCCACCTGTCCAGATAAGCCGCCAAAAAAGCGAGGCGGTCCCATGCCGAGCGGTGGCCCGTGTGTCAACGCCTTGCGCCGCGGGTCGGGCACGAATAGCGCTGGTATCGCTGCCGACCCAGGTCGTGGTGACCGATCCTTATGCGCAAAGTGACGACGATGACCCATGACGCGACCTGCACGCTCCGCGGAGGCAAGGCCTGATGGCGCGCCGCGGACACCGCCCGTCCCAGGCACCCGGCGGCCGCCCACGCTTCTGGGGCCGCCACGCCGTCACCGCCGCTTTGGCCAATCCCGAGCGCCTCGTGCGCAAGATGTGGGCGACGCGCGAGGCGCTGGCCGGGCTCGACATCCCGCCGGTGATCCCGATCACCTTCGCCGACGTCACCGATCTCGCCCGGCTGGTGCCGGGCGACGCGCCGCACCAGGGCCTCGTCATCGAGGTCGATCCGCTCGACGACGTGTGGCTCGGCGACCTGCTCGACCAGGGCGCGAACGACAGGCGCCCGCTGGTCGTGCTCGACCAGGTCACCGATCCGCACAATGTCGGCGCGATCCTGCGCTCGGCCGCCGCCTTCGACGCGCTCGGCATCGTCACCCAGGATCGTCATTCGCCGCCCGAGTCCGGCACCATCGCGCGGTCCGCCTCGGGCGCGCTCGAGTTGGTGCCCTGGGTGCGCGTGGTCAACCTCGCCCGTGCGCTGGAGGAGATCGCCGAAGGCGGCTTCTGGCGTATCGGCCTGGCCGGCGACACCCAGCAGACGCTCGCCCAGGCGATGGGCGAGGCACGCATCGCGCTGGTGCTCGGCGCCGAGGGCGAGGGGCTGCGCCACAACACCGCCGAGCATTGCGACGAGCTTGCGCGCCTGCCGATCTCGCCTAAGGTGGAGAGCCTGAACGTGTCCAACGCGGCGGCGATCGCGCTCTATGCGGTGACGACACGGGGCTGACAGCCGGGGGATATCATATGGGCCGTTTGTTCAAGGTCGCGCTGGCGCTGCTCCTGCCCCTCGTGCTGGCCAGCTGCGTGCTCGCGCCCGGCAAGTTCGTCTCGACGCTCAGGATCGATGCCAACCGCCATTTCACCTTCAGCTATGTCGGTGAGGTCTATGCCGTCGACATGAGCGACAGCATGAACGGGCTGGGCGGCACACCGAGCGACAGCGCCACGCCGGCCAGCAGCGACGGCGACGCCCCGACGATGCAGAACCTCGCCTTCCAGAGCGAGGGCAAGGAAGACCCGGCCAAGAAGAAGGCCGCCGCCGACGCGCGTAACCGCCAGATCGCCGCCGCGCTGTCGAAGGAGGCGGGCTATCGCAAGGTGACCTATCTCGGCGATGGCAAGTTCCAGATCGACTATGCCGTCTCCGGCACGCTCGATCACACCTTCGTCTTCCCCTATAATCTCGACGCCGAGGCGGTGTTCCCATTCGTCGTGGTCGAGCTGCGCGCCAACGGCACGGTGCGGGTCAAGGCACCCGGCTTCGCCGCCGACGACAACAGCAAGAGCGTGCCCGGCGCGGGCCAGCAGACCAGCAAGCTCGACGGCGTGTTCACGCTCGACACCGATGCCGAGATCGTCAGCCAGAACAATGAGGAAGGCGCCACGCCGGGCACTGCCGGGCGCAAGACGATCAGCTGGAAAGCGACCCCGCTGACCAAGGACGCGCCAACGGCGGTACTGCGGTTGAAATAGTTCTCCCTCGCCCCTTCAGGGGAGAGGGTTGCGCAGACTTGGTCCGCGTTCTTCACGCGGGCCTAGTCGGAGCTGGGAGAGGGGTGTGCGGCGCGCTTGCGCCGCGCGGTCGCCATGCGACCGCTCAACCCCTCTCCCAACCTCCGCTAGGCAGCAAGCTGCCAAGCTGCGGTATCCCTCTCCCCTGTCCAGGGGCGAGGGAGACAGGGATCAATCCTCAGCGGCGATGGTGACCTTCATGCCGTCGAGCGCATCACCGAACTCGACCTGGCACGACAGGCGCGAATATTCGTTCCGGTCGCTCGACGAATCGAGCAGGTCGTTCTCGTCCTCGCTCATCTTCGACAGTTTGGCAGCAAATTCCGGATCGACATGCACATGGCAGGTGGCGCACGAGCAACAGCCGCCGCACAGGGCGAGCAGTTCGTCGACGCCGGCGTCGCGGATCACCTCCATCACCGAAAGGCCCGCCTCGCCCATGATCACGCGTTCTTCCCCTTCGCGGGTCACGACGATAAGCTTCGGCATCAGGTCACTCCTCCTAGTCGCAGCCCCCATGCCGACCACCGCGACATGAATCAAGGAATCTCGTCATGGGCCTGAGCGCCGCGCAACTGCACATCGCGCTCGACGACCTGGCACGGCGTGAGTCGGCCTTCGCCGCGGCGCTCGCGCGCGTCGGCTATCCCGAGCCGCGCATCCGCGAGCCCGGCTATGCCACGCTGCTGCGCACGATCGTCGGCCAGCAGGTCAGCACCAAGGCGGCGGAGAGCGTGTGGCGCAAGCTGGAGAGCATCGTCGGCCCGTTGACCGACCCCGGCAACATCGCCCGCGCCAGCGACGAACAACTGCGCGAGGCCGGCCTGTCGCGGCAAAAGGCGAGCTATGCCCGCAGCCTCGCCGAGGAGGTGACGAGCGGCCGGCTCGACCTCGACAACCTCCCCGCCGACGACGAGGAGGCGATCGCCGCGCTGGTTCACATCAAGGGCATCGGGCGCTGGTCGGCCGAAATCTACCTGTTGTTCGCCGAGGGCCGGCCGGATATCTGGCCGGCCGGCGACCTGGCGGTGCAGATCGAGGTCGGCCGCATCCTCGGCCATGACGCGCGCCCGTCGGAAAAGCTCACCCGCGAGCTGGCCGAGGCCTGGCGCCCGCATCGCGGCGCGGCGGCGATCCTCGCCTGGCACCATTATAATTCGGACATGGCAGTGGTGTGAGGGGGGTCGGGGACCTGTGACATAATTCAGGTCGCTACGCCGAAACTACAACGGTGTTCCTGCGCACGCAGGAACCCAGAGCCACGGGCGCTCCGCTTGGAACCCTGGGCTCCTGCTTTCGCAGGAGCACGAAGTGGTGTTGGATAATTTTGTCAGTAGGCCCGTCACGGCCCTACCCGCTTGCCCAGCACCGCGGCGACATAGTTGATCGGCGCATGGTCGGCACCGGTGCGGAACCAGACATGGCCGCGCCTGAGGCCGCGGTGGCGCAGATAGGCGAGATCGCCGAGCAGCCGGTCGATCACCCGCCCGATCAGCCCCGGCGGCGGCCAGTGCACCGCGCCGTGCCGGTCGACATAGTGCATCTCGGCGACGTGCCGAAACCAGATCGGCGGCGGCAGGTTGGTGACGAAATCATAGCAGCCGACATAGCGCCGCACCGGCCGCCCGGCGAACTGCCGCGCGAAGTCGCGCCCGCCGACGCGCGGCGCGCCGAAGGTGACCAGCTCGGCATCGGGATGGAGCCCGGCCATCAGGGTCGCCATGGCCGCGCCGAGACTGTGGCCGGTGACGATCAGCGCGCCGGCCGGCCGCGCGGCGAGCCATTCGTCGATCGGTGCGCGCAGCCGGTCATAGGCCCGCCAGAAGCCGCGATGAACGCGGCCGACGCCCGGCCAGGGCCGCGGCAGGAACTGCGCATCGTCGATCAGGTCGCCGCGATCATCGGCCTGGGTGCCGCGAAACGCGACGAAGCTGCGCCCCTCCCCGTCCGTGATGCCGAGCGCATAGATGCCGAGCTGCGGCCTGCCGCCAACCCGCGGCACGAAGAACAGCCGCACCTCGCCATAGCCCGCCGCCGCCAGTGCCGCGCGCAGCTCGGCCTCGGCCCCGGCATCGCTCTCCGCCCGGACATAGGCAAGGCGCGACAGCTCGGCGCAGCGCGCATCGACGCTCCAACTGGCATCGACCGGCAGCGGTGCCCGGCTCTCGGGCCGGAACAGCGCCGCGCCGGACGAATCATAGTCCACGCCCCCACCCGGGCCTATTTCGACAGGTCGGTGAACAGCGAGAGATAATAAGTGATGCCCGGCGCGATGTTGGAAACCGGCGTGCGCTCGTTCAGGCCGTGGCTGAAATCGTCCGAATCCTTGATGAAGGTCGGGCTGGCGCCATAGCTCGCTATGCCCTTGTTGCGGAAATACATGCTGTCGCTGGCGCCCGACGCCATGCTCGGGAACACCGGCACGCCGGGGCGCACCTTGCCCATCGCCTTGTTCACGGCCGCTATGAAGTCGGCGCGCATCGGCGAGGCGTCGGACGGCAGCGAGCCTTCGGTCACGTCGCGGATCGTCACGCCGGGGTCGGCGGCGACGCGCTGTAGCTCGGCCATGATCTCGGGCAGCTTGTGGCCCGGGAAGATGCGGCAGTTGATGTTGGCGGTGGCGCGCTGCGGCAGCGCGTTCAAGGCATGGCCGCCACTGACCATGGTCGAGACGCAGGTCGTGCCGATCTTGCCGACCGTCTCGTAATTGGCGGTCAGCGTGGCGATCGCCGCCTTGTCGGTCGGGTCGGCGGCGAAGGCGCGCATCGCCGCGGCGATGGCCGGCTCCTCATATTTCGCCGCCTGGACGAAATAGGCGCGGGTCAGGTCGCTGAGCTCGGGCTTGAACTGGTACTGCCCGATGCGGACCAGGGCGGCGGCGAGCTGGTTGATCGCGTTGACCGGGCGCGGCGCCGAGCTGTGGCCGCCCGGATTGGTCACGCTCAGTTCGAAATCGGCATAGGTCTTCTCGGCGCCCTGCCAGGTGAAGTACAAGGGCGCGCCGGTCTTCTCGTCGAACTTGCCGCCGCCGCCATCGATGTTGAGCACCAGATCGGCATTGGCCAGTCGGTCGGCGATCATCGCCGAGGTCTTCATCACCGTTTCCTCGTCGCCCGAGAATTCGATCACGATGTCGCGCCGCGGCTTGTAGCCCGAGCGCTTGAGCTCGATCAGCGCGGCGATGGCGATCGTGCCGTCGAGCTTCATGTCGGTCGCGCCGCGCCCATAGAGATAGCCATTCTCGACCACCGGCGTGAACGGGTCGCGCTGCCAGTCGGCCGGCTTGGCCTCGACCACGTCCATATGGCCGGAGATGACCAGCGGCTTGAGCTTCGGGTCCGACCCATGCCAGCGGGCGATGAGAAAGGCCGTGTCGTCTACCGGCGTGATCGTCACATCGGCATCGGCGAAGCCGCCCGCGACCAACGCCGCCTTGTACAGCGCGGCGACCTGCGGCGTCTGGTTGCCGGGGCCGCGCACCGAGCGCAGCGCGATCGCCTGCCTGGCGAGCTCGAGCGCCTGCGCCTCGGCCTGGGGATGGCCCCGGGGCGGAGCCGCCGGCGCGCCTGTTGCGTGGAGTGGCGCCGCCAGGGTCACCGCCGCCATCATCGCTATTGCCGCTCGTTTCATGTCAGATCCCTTGTTGCCGCCGCTATGGCGCGCGATGCCACACCTGGTCGCGGCAGATGAAGATGAACGCGCAGCCATGCACCGCCAGCGTCCCGTCCGCATTGCGCGACAAGCTGCCCTTGACGAACAGCCCATCCTCCGGACTGTAGAGCTTGCCCTGCCACTTGTCGCCGCGATCGACGAAATCGATGATCACCGGCAGGCCGACCAGCGGGCGCTGGCGCTGGGCGTGGTCGGGGTTTCGCGTATCGGTGGTCGGCGGGTTCTTCACCCCCGACAGCACCCTGATGATATGCCCGCACATCCTCGTGCCGCACGGCGCGATTTCGACCAGCGCCTTGGTGTCCTTGGTGATCCAGCGCCCGACGATCGTGGTTGCGGCTTGCACGGGCGCGGTAAAGGACAGCAAGAGCAGGGCAATAAAGACGATTCGCATCAGGTGATCCCGTAGTGACCGGGCAATTCATGGAGCGTGAACAGTGAACGGTAAATGGCGGATCGGCATTATCGGCGGCTCGGGCCTCTATGCCATCGACGCGCTTGACGATCCGACCTGGCGCCGGATCGAGACGCCATGGGGCGATCCGTCGGACGAATTGCTGTTCGGGTCGCTCGGCGAGGTCGATCTGGTGTTCCTGCCGCGCCACGGTCGCGGCCATGTCATCGCCCCGTCGGAGATCAACTTTCGCGCCAATATCGATGCGCTGAAACGCGCCGGCTGCACCGACATCCTCGCCCTCTCGTCGATCGGCTCGTTGCGCGAGGATCTGCCGCCGGGGCATTTCGTGGTGGTCGACCAGTTCATCGACCGCACCGTCGCGCGGCCGGCAAGCTTTTTCGGCAATGGCATGGTGGCGCATGTCTCGATGGCCGAGCCGGTCTGTCCACGCCTGTCGGACATCGCGGAACAGGCGGTGCGCTCCGCCGGCGGCGCGGTGACGCGCGGCGCGACCTATCTGGCGATGGAAGGCCCGCAATTTTCCAGCCGGGCCGAGAGCCTGCTCTACCGTCAATGGGGCGCCGATGTGATCGGCATGACCGCGATGCCCGAGGCAAAGCTCGCGCGCGAGGCGGAACTTCCCTACGCGCTGGTCGCTATGGTGACCGATTATGATTGCTGGCGTGACGAGGGCGCGCATGTCGAGGTGAGCGAGGTCATCGCGCAGATGCACAAAAATGGCGCGATCGCGCGCGCCACCGTCGCCGCCTTCGCCGCCGCGCTGCCGGCGGTGCGGACGCCCTCCCCGCTCGACACGGTGCTCGACCAGGCGCTGATCACCGCCCCCGCGGCGCGCGACGCGGCGGTGCTGGCGAAGCTCGACGCCGTCGCCGGCCGCGTGCTGAAAGCGCGCTGATCCGCATGGCGAGCGCCCGCCCCTCGCTTGCCGAAAGCTATCGCAGCGTCGCCGTGCCGGTCGGCCGCGGGCGCTTCTGGGGCAAGCTGGCGGCGTTCGCCGGGCCTGGTTACATGGTCGCGGTCGGCTATATGGACCCGGGCAACTGGGCGACCGACCTGGCCGGCGGATCGGGCTATGGCTATGCCCTGCTGTCGGTCATCCTGCTGTCGAACATGATGGCGATGGTGCTGCAGTCGCTTGCCGCGCGGCTCGGCATCGGCGCCGGGCTCGATCTCGCCCAGGCCTGCCGCGCCTGGTATCCGCGCCCGGTCACGATCATGCTGTGGGTGCTGTGCGAGATCGCGATCATCGCCTGCGACCTGGCCGAGGTGCTCGGCACGGCGATCGCGCTCAACCTGCTGTTCGGCCTGTCGCTGGTGGCGGGCGTATGCCTGACCGGGTTCGACGTGCTGCTGATCCTCGCGCTGCAACGCTTCGGCTTTCGCAAGCTGGAGGCGTTCATCGTCACGCTGCTGGTGGTGATCGCGGCCTGCTTCGCCTATGAACTATGGGTCGCGCGGCCCGATCTCGGCGGCATCGCGCACGGTCTGATCCCCCAGGCGCGCATCCTCACCGACCCGGCGATGCTGTACATCGCGGTCGGCATCCTCGGCGCGACGGTGATGCCGCACAATCTCTATTTGCACAGCGCGATCGTGCAGACCCGGGCGAGCGACCAGGACGATGCCGGCAGGCGTGACGCGCTGCGCCATGCGACGATCGACAGCAACATCGCGCTGTCGCTGGCGCTGTTCATCAACGCCGCGATCCTGATCCTCGCCGCCGCCGCCTTCCATCGCAGCGGCCGCACCGACATCGCCGATATCGGCGAGGCCTATCACCTGCTCACCCCGGTGCTCGGCGCCGGCGCTGCGAGCGTGGTGTTCGCCATCGCGCTGCTCGCCTCGGGCCAGAACTCGACCGTGACGGGCACGCTGGCCGGGCAGATCGTCGCGGAAGGCTTTCTCGATCTCAATCTGCCGATCTGGCTGAGGCGGATGGCGACGCGTCTGCTGGCGATCGTGCCCGCCGTGTTCGTCGTCGCCCTGGCCGGCGACACCGGCGCGACGAAACTACTCGTGCTGAGCCAGGTGGTGCTGAGCCTGCAGCTGCCCTTCGCGGTGGTCCCCTTGGTCGCCTTCACCGCGAGCCGCGCGAAGATGGGGGCGCTGGTCAGCCCCAGGTGGTTGCGGGTGACGGCGTGGACGATCGCGGCGGTGGTGATCGGGTTGAATATGACGTTGCTGGTAGGGTTTGTCCTTTAGCCCCTCCCCTTCAGGGGAGGGGCCTATATACGAATGTGACCCACATTCTGTTTGTCACTTTGACGGCATCAGTCTACTCGGCGCAAATGCCGTCTACCGTCCTACTCCCAAACCAGTTCACGTTGAACGCCCTCTATACGTTTACGCAAGCCGTCGTAGGATATGATGGCCTCCCGCGTGACAAGCATTTTATATTTGATTTCCAGTACTTGGGTTTCGTGGATGGGTTCGGCCTTACCATCTTTTGCAACACCATAGAATGGTTGCGCGCGCTTGGAGTACAGGTCTCGTTCTCAAATTTTGGAGCAAGCCATAATCCCGGCATCCGCTACATGGACGATTCTGGCTTCTTTCAAAAATATCTTGGCAAGCCGTTGGTGCCGGGCCGCACGCCGCGTGCGACGACGCTACCCTTCACTTATGTTGCGCATGCCGACGCGCACGGCTGGCTAGAAGGCACGTTTACGCCGTGGGCCTCTCATGCGCTTGGCGTGACGCCCGGATCTTTGGGGAGCATTCGCACCTGCGTCAAAGAGCTTTTCAATAATATCCTTGATCACTCCAATCGCGAAAGCGGCCATATTCATGTACAGCATTACCCAAAAGTTCGCCTTGTAAATATAACCGTATCTGATTTTGGCCGCGGTATTCCGAACAATATTCGCGCACAGTTCGGCCAAATGAGTGATCAAGATGCGATTTTACATGCGTCGCGTCGTGGTATTACCACGAAGGGTCACCCAAACAATCAGGGGGAAGGGCTCGATTTACTAATCGATAATGTCACTGGTAATGATGGGAACGTAAGCATATATTCATTCTCCGGTGCGCTTAATTGCTCGCGAGATGCGAGCGGCGGGGTGCAGCGGACGCACTGGGCCGGGAACGGAAGCTACCCAGGGACGCTTGTGGATATCTGCCTTAGAACCGACAAGTTTGTAGGCGACGTTGAGGAAAGGGAGACTGTGGAATGGTGATAATCGCCCTCGACCATGTGCCCCACTGCTATTCAACGGCTGATGGGCTCATCATCGCAAAGCTCATCCGCGACCATCTGGTCGCGGATCGCTCGGTCGTGCTTTCGCTCGCTGGCGTGTCGGACATCCCCACATCGTTCGCCAATGCTGCCTTTGTGTCGCTTTTGGATGATTTTCACCCCGACTGGCTCAGGGCTCATCTTTCGATAGTTGATGCGTCGCATCAGGCTAGCGGCGTCATCAAGCGCTGTCTCCACCATGCAATCGAGCGGCTAGAAGCCGCCTAATCAGGGCGAGCGAGGCACGAAAAAGCCCGGCTGGTTAGGCCGGGTCGATTACAGGTCGTGCTGATGTGGCTCCGGATCGGCGTCGGCTAAAATCTCTTTGTCCATTTCCAGCTTCTTTAGCAGCCGATCAATCTCTGCCTCACCGACAGGGCCGGACACAATGACGCGGTAGCTGGCCGTTTTGGACAGCATGCCCGATTGCAGCACTCGCTCTTGCACGCCCATAGCTAAGCTCTCATTTTGCTGCGGCGGTGTCGGCGCGACAGCCGCCCTCTTCGGCGCGTCGGACTTTAGCAGATCATCGAAATCATCCGCGCCGTCCGGCTCGCTAGCGCCGGAATCATACGCTCCGCACTCTGTCTGAACAAGCGTTTTTGTTTCACGATAGGAGCGTAGGGCGCTGTCCGCAGCTTGCGGGATAAACTTCTGCGTGAGCAGATATGAGCGGATCGCGGCGTCACTTCCCCGACCATCCGGATACCGCTTATCTAACTCGGCAAACAACTCCGGTCGCGCGGCGGCGTCGCGAATTGCCTCTGCGCGCTCGGTATCGCCGGGGGCGTGGGCGATAATGCGCAGCGCCAAGTCGGACACGCGGGTGTTGTCCCCGCGACCCTCCAGAAGGCCATACTTGAGCAGAGCGGCAAGCACGCCCAGCGATTTACCGTTCAGGCTGGCGTAACCCATGTGCTCAGCAGCAACGGCCCGGGGCACTTGGTTTTGATAGTCCTTGTTATAGACCGCTTGCGCCTTCTCGATCGCCTCCTTGAGGCCGATCGACGGGTAACTCGGACTGCGCGCTTTCACGATTGCCATTGTCGTAGCCTCCTGCTGTGGCTGCACTTAGGTTATCGCGACAGCGGCGTCAACTTCAGCGAATAAAAGATAACGCAGTTTACGTCTATGCCGCGATGACTGTTGACGGAGCCCGCGACTCGTGCCAATTAACCCTCGCCAGCAAGGGCCGGGTTGAACAGGAGCGCGCGCAATCTGATAGGGAAACGGGACCGCGACCAACGACAGGTCGCCAGAAACGGAAAAGGCCCGACCTAGGGCCGGGCCTTCCGTAGTTTCAACCGGGCGCCAAGGCGCGCGATCTCCACCGCTCAGAACTTTGGAATCGCACGTCTTGCGCCCTTTTTCAAGGGTAACTGCCATGATCCATGTGCAGGGCTACTACCGCATCCGGTTCCGCCGGGTTGAGCGGGTACGGCCACACTACCGCCGCAACTAGCCTACCGACTTCGCCGGTCGCTTCGGCGGCTTATCGTCCACTTTAGCGGGCGGGGATTGCTCAGGCGGCCCCCGCTTTTCCTTTGCGGCCTCGACATTCTCGACGACTTCGCGGGGATCGGTGGCAAGGAAGCGTCGCAACGCTTCATCAAGTGATAGATCCAGTCCGAGGGGCTTTTCGTTATGCCCTTTCATGCGATCAAGTCCTTGTAGCGAAGTCGGCCGGTCGTGCTGGCCAGCAATTCGTTCACGCGCGCGCCCTCGCCAATATCGCGAAGATTGAAGCGCCATGCGCTTTCCGAGACGTAGCGGTTGAGGTGCTTCGGCGAAACGTAGTGATGGATGCCAACGATCTGGCGCTTGAGCAGCGACCAGTAGCCTTCGATACTGTTGGTGTGCGTGGTGCCGTTGACGTACTCGCCAGCGCTGTGATGCACGACGCCATGCTCGAAAGTGCGGCCAAGGTGGCGATAGCGCGAATGGTCATCGGTCGAGACGCTCGCCTTGGGGGCGACGACGGTGTGAACGAACTTGTCGAGCGTCTTGGTGTCGGTGTTATCGATGACCTTGGCATGAACCTTACCGCCGCGCTCCAGCGCGCCGATGACGGCAGTCTTGCCGAACGTGCCGGGGGTTCGCGGCCTTGCCGCCCACATACGTCTCATCGATCTCAACTTCGCCGTCGAGCGGCTTGTTGAACGACTGGGTACGGGCAGCGTGGCGCAGACGGTGCAGCATGTGCCAAGCGCTCTTCTGGGTGATGCCCAGGTCACGCGCGAGCGTGGTCGAGGCGATGCCCTTCTTGTGCGACGTGATAAGCCAGATTGCCATGATCCACTTGCGCAGCTCGATCTTCGTATCTTCGAAGATCGTCCCGACCTTGATCGAGAAGCGCTTGCGGCAATCGCCGCACTTGTGGGTGCGCTTATCCGAGAAGTGATAGACCTTGGTCGAGCCGCACAGCGGGCAATACGCGCCGTCCGCCCAACGGATCGCCGTGAAATGGTCTATTGCCGTTTGTTCGTCGGGGAACGCTGCCATAAGCTGGAAGAGCGTTTCGAAGTGCTGGAGCGAAGGAGCGTGTGCCATGCATTGTCACTACTCCCGTTTTAGAGTTGGGTCAAGCACGTATATAAGCCCCTTCAGGGGAGGGGCTTAAGAAGTGACGATCCGCTCGGCCTCCGCCAGATGCAGGCGCTCGATCATCTCGCCCTCCAGCTGGATCGCGCCCTTGTCGGCATTCTCCGGCAGCGCGAAGGCGGCGATGATGCGCTCGGCCCGGGCGATGCGTTCGGCCGAGGGGGCGAAGGCGTGGTTGGCGATGTCGATCTGGCTGGGGTGGATCAGCGTCTTGCCGTCGAAACCGAAGCGCGCGCCCTGTGCGCATTCCGCCTCCAGCAGGGGGGCGTCACCGATCGCGTTGCACACGCCGTCGAGCGCGATCAGCCCCGCGGCGCGCGCCGCCGTGACGATGGCGATGAGATGCGGCTGGAGCGGCAGGCGGTCGGCGCCGGGCGTGCAGCGCATTTCCTTGGCAAGGTCGTTGGGGCCGACGATCAGGCAGCGCAGGTCGTGGGAACCGGCCGCGCCGACGATCGCCGGCAGCGCCAGCAGCGCGGCGCAGGTCTCGATCATCGCCCAGAGCGGTACCGCATCGAGCAGGGCACGCGCCGTGGCGAGCTGGTCGGGATGCGCGACCTTGGGCAGCAGCACCGCGTCGAACCCGGCAGAAGCCGCGGCACGACAATCGTCCGCGCCCCATGGGGTGTCGAAGCCATTGACCCGCAGCACCAGCGGCCGGCCGCCAAAGCCGCCCTGGCGCGCCGCTTCGACCGCCTGGTCGCGCGCCTGCGCCTTGGCGTCGGGGGCGACGGCGTCCTCGAGATCGAGGATGATCGCGTCGGCGGAAAGACCGCGCGCCTTCTCGATCGCGCGGGCGTTGGAGGCGGGCATGAAGAGCGCGGAGCGAAGCGTCATGGCGCCTGCCTAGAGGGCGCCGGGGCGTCGGTCCAGCCGCCGCCGAGCGCCTTGAACAGGCTGATCTGCGCGTCCGCCACCGCCGCATCGGCGGCGGCGCGCGCGGCACGCGCATCGGCGCGGTCGCGCTCGGCCGAGATCAGCAGCAGAAAGCTGTCGGCGCCATAATCGAAGCGCAGCCGCGACAGCCGCGCCGCCTCGCCGCTCGATTGCTCGGCACGGGTCAGCGCGGCATCGCGGTCGAGCGCGCCGGCATAGCGGGCCAGTGCCTGTTCCGTCTCGCGCAGCGCGCCGAGCACCGTGCCGTCGAAGCGGGCGAGCTGCGCATCGGCATCGGCGCGAGCCTCGCGCACCTTGGCGCGGGCGACGGTGAGGTTGGGGAAGTTCCACGAGATCAGCGGGCCGATCGAATAGGAGAAGCTCGAGCCCTTGAGCACGTCGCCCGCCTTCGGCGCGCCCAAGCCGATACTGCCGAGCAGCTTGATCGACGGATAGAGATCGGCGGTGGCGACGCCGACCCGCGCGGTTTCAGCGGCGAGCGTGCGCTCGGCGGCGCGCACATCGGGGCGGCGCGCGAGCAACGCGGCACCGTCACCGACCGGAAGCACGTCCTTCAGTTTTGGCGGCGCGACACAGGCGGCGGCCGCGGGATCGACCTGTTCGGGCGGCTTGCCGTTCAGCACGGCAAGGGCATAGAGCGCGGCGCGGCGCTCGGCCTCGAAGCCGGGGATCTGCGCCTGGGTCTGGGCGAGCAGCACATCGGCGCGCTCGACATCGCGGCGGGTGCCGCGCCCGGCATCGAACAGGGTTTTGGTGAGGTCGAGCGTCTTGCCCTGCAGCGCGACGGTATCGACCGCGACGGCCTTTTGCGCGGCGTTGCTGCAGGCGGTGACATAGGCCCGCGCCGTCTCCGCCGCGACCGACACGCGCGCCGCATCGAGCTGCGCCTGCGCCGCATCCATATCGCCATGCGCGGCCTCGATCGCCCGCGTCACGCCGCCGAACAGGTCGATCTCATAAGAGGCATCGAAGCCGAGCTGGAAATAATCGCCCTCGACCGCGCGGCCGACGCCGCTCTGCGTCGCATTGACCCGGCTGCGCGTCGCCTGGGCGCTGCTGTCGGTGGTCGGCAGCCGCGCGCCGCGCTGTTCCGACAGCACCGCGCGGGCGCGCGCCAGGCTGGCGGCGGCGACGCGGATATCGCTATTGTGTGCCAGCGCCTCGGTCACCAGCCGGTCGAGTGTCGGGTCGTCATAGAGTCGCCACCAGTGATCGGGCAGCGGCGCTGCGGCGGTGGCCGGCGCCGGCGTGACGAACGGCCCCGCCGCCGCCGTCGGGCTCGCCGGGCGCTGGTAGTTCGGGCCGACGACACAGGCCGACAGCAGCAGGGCCGGCATCAGGGCGAGCGCGTGTTTCATGCCGGCACCTCGCCCGTCTCCGCACCCGCGGCAGGATCACGCGGCCGGCGCCTGAGCTTCGCGGCGATCCAGTCCCCGCCCCTGCGGCTGATGACGTAGAAGCTGGGGGTGAAAAACAGGCCGAAGGTGGTCACGCCGATCATGCCGAAGAACACCGCGACGCCGAGCGCGCGCCGCATTTCGGCGCCCGGCCCCGAGCCGATCACCAGCGGCAGCGTGCCGAGGATGAAGGCGATCGAGGTCATCACGATCGGGCGCAGCCGCTGCTCGGCGGCGTGCTCGGCGGCGGCATGGAGCTCCATGCCGGCTTGCTCATTCTGGCGCGCGAACTCGACGATCAGGATGGCGTTCTTGGCGGCGAGGCCGATCAGCACGACGAGGCCGATCTGGGTGAGGATATTATTGTCCATGCCCATCAGGTTCACGCCGAGGATCGCGGCGAGCAGGCACATCGGCACGATCAGGATCACCGCGAAGGGCAGCACCAGGCTCTCGTAATTCGCCGCCAGCAGCAGGAACACGAACAGCACGGCGAGCCCGAACACCAGCACGCCGGTGTTACCCGCCTGTTGCTGCTGAAAGGCCAGCTCGGTCCATTCGAAGCTCATCCCCTTGGGCAAGGTCTGGCTGGCCAGGGCGGCCATGGTGGTGAGGCTCTGCCCGCTGGAATAGCCGCGCATCGTGTCGCCCTGCAATTCGGCCGAGGGGTAGAGATTGTAGCGCACCACGCGATACGGCCCGCTGTCATTCTTCATCGTCAGCACCGCGTCGAGAGGCACCATCTCGCCCGCCGCCGAGCGCGTCCTGAGATGGCCGATGTCGGAGACCTGGTCGCGATAGGGCGCATCGGCCTGGGCGGTGACGCGATAGGTCCGGCCGAGAAAGTTGAAGTCGTTGATATAGCTCGACCCGAGATAGGTACCGAGCGTCGAGAAGACATTGGACACCGGCACGCCGAGCTGCTCGGCGCGTTCGCGGTCGATATCGGCGAACAGCCGCGGCGTGCGCGTGTTGAAGGTGGTAAAGGCGGAGGTGATGCCCGGCGTCTGGTTGGCCTTCATCATCATGCCGAACGCAGCACCTTCCAGTGCCTTGTAACCAAGGTTGGAGCGGTCCTCGATCATCATCTTCCAGCCGCCGCCGGTGCCGATACCGCGCACCGGCGGCGGCGCGACGACCAGCAACAGCCCGTCATTGATCGAGCCGAGCGCCTGGCGCAACTGGTTGGCGACCGCATCCGCGCCGGCGCGATCGCCATGCGGCTTGAGGACGAGGAACATCGCGCCGGCATTGGGCGCGGTCGAGAAGGTCGCGCCGTCGAGCCCGGCAAAGGCGACCGTCTTCACCACCGCGGGATTGGCCAGCGCGACCTTGTTGGCGCGCTCCATCACATCGGTGGTGCGCTGGAGCGAGGCGCCGGGCGGCAACTGCGCGACGACGATCAGATAGCCCTGGTCCTGCGCCGGGATGAAGCCGGTCGGCGTCGCGCCGAAACGCCAGCCGGCCAGCGCGATCAGGGCGAGATAGCACATGCCGACGATCGCCAGCGAACGCACCGCGCGCCTGGTGAAACGGCCATAGCGCGCGCCGAGCCGGGTGAACCCGTCGTTGAAGCCTCGTGCGAAGCGCGTCGGCCAGCCGCGCCAGCCCTCGGCCGGCGCGCCCGCATGCCGGGGCTTGAGGATCATCGCGGCCAGCGCCGGTGACAGCGTGAGCGAGACGAACGCCGAGATCGCCGTCGCCGAAACGATGGTCAGCGCGAACTGCTGGTAGAATTGGCCGGAAATGCCGGGGATGAAACTGGTCGGGATGAACACCCCGCACAGCACCAGCGCGATCGCGATCAGCGCGCCCGACACCTCGTCCATCGTCTCATGCGCGGCCTCGCGCGGGGTGAGGCCCTTTTCCTCCATCAGCCGCTCGATATTCTCGACCACGACGATCGCGTCGTCGACGACGATGCCGATCGCCAGCACCATGCCGAACAGCGAGAGGTTGTTGAGGCTGAAGCCGAAGCCGGCGAGCACCGCGAGACTGCCGATCAGCGACACCGGAATGGCGACGATCGGGATCAGCGCGGCGCGCCAGCTCTGCAGGAACAGCAGCACGACCAGCGCGACCAGGATCAGCGCCTCGAACAGGGTGTGCTGCACCGCCTCGATCGAGGCCTGGATATATTCGGTCGGGTTATAGGGTATCGAATAGGCCAGGCCGGGCGGGAAGCTGGCCGAGGCGCGAGCGATTTCGGCCGCCACCGCCTTGGCGGTGGTCAGTGCGTTCGAGCCGGGCAGCTGGGTGATCGCCAGCGCGGTCGTCGGCTTGCCACTGAGCAGCGCGTTGATGCCGTAATCCTGCGCACCGAGCTCGATCCGCGCGACGTCGCGCAGCCGCGTTAGCCGACCCTGGTCGTCGCGCTTGACGATGATCGCGCCGAACTGCTCGGGCGTGCTCAGTCGCCCTTCCGCCTGGATGCCGAGCTGGAAGGCGGTGCCGCCCTGGTTGAACGGCGGCTGGCCCACCGCGCCGACCGCCGCCTGGGTGTTCTGCGCCCGCACCGCCGCGGTGATCTCATCGACCGTCAGGTTGCGCGACGCGGCGCGATCGGGATCGATCCACACGCGCATATTGTAATCGCGCCCGCCGAAGATGCGCACGCCGCCGACGCCGGGTATGCGCGCCAGCCGGTCGATCAGCTGCGTCGTCGCATAGTTGGAGACATATTGCTGGTCGAGCGAGCCGTCGGGCGAGGTCAGTGCGGCGACGAGCAGGAGGTCGGGCGAGTTCTTGAGCACCGTCACGCCGATCTGGCGGACCTGGTCGGGCAGGCGCGGCTCGGCGCTCGAGACGCGGTTCTGCACCAGCACCTGCGCCTGGTCGATCCTGGTGCCGGCCTTGAAGGTGACCGTGATGGAGAGGCTGCCATCGCCGGTCGCCGAGGAGGACATGTAGATCATGTTCTCGACGCCGTTGATCGATTCCTCGAGCGGCGCGGCGACGGTTTCGGCCAGCGTCTCGGCATTCGCGCCGGGATAGGTCGCGGTGACCACCACGGTCGGCGGCGCGATTTCCGGATATTGCGCGACCGGCAGCCCGGGATAGGCGACCACGCCGAACACGACGATGAGGATCGACAGCACCGCCGCGAAGATCGGCCGGTCGATGAAGAAATGGGGGAACTTCATGGCCGGCTCAGCGCGTCGTGGCTTCGGCCGGGGGCGGCGCGCTGGCCGGCGCAGAGCCGGGGGCGGTGTTGGGCGCGCGCGGCTTCATCGCCACCTGCCGCGCGACCACGCCGATGCCGGGCTGGAGCGTGGTGATCCCTTCGATCACCACCCGCTCGGTTGGCGCGAGGCCGGCCTTGACGACGCGCAGCCCCTCGACCTGCGGACCCGTCTCGACCGGGCGTTGCAGCGCCTTGCCGTCGCGGCCGACGACATAGACGATCTTGCGCGTCTGGTCGGTCAGGATCGCCTCGTCGGGAATGAGCAGCGCGTGATAGGTGCCCGAGCCGAGCAGGCGCGCGCGGCCGAACATGCCGGGGGTCAGGAAACCGCCCGGATTGGCGACCACCGCATGGGCGCGGATCGTCCCCGAATTGGTGTCGATGGCGTTGTCGACGAAATCCATATGGCCGTGCCAGCGAAAGCCGGATTCGTCGGCGAGCTGGATCTCGACCGGATTGGGCGTGTCGCGCGACGAGCCACGCTGGCCGGCGCGATCCTGGCGCATATATTTGAGGTAGAAGCTCTCGGCGCCCTCGAACGAAAACCAGATCGGATCGGTCGAGACGACGCGGGTCAGCACGGTGGTGCCGTCCTGCGCGTAATTGCCCTTGCTGACGCGGCGATCCGACACGCGACCGGAGATCGGCGAGCGCACCACGGTGAAGCCGAGGTTGAGCGCGGCGGCACGGACATTGGCCTGGGCCGCCCCGACATCGGCGGCGGCACTGCGCACCGTCGCCTGCTTGGTCTCATATTCCTCTTTCGAGATCGCCTGCACGGCGAGCAGCTTCTCGGCGCGGGCCAGTTCGGAGCGGGCGTTGATCAGCGCGGCCTCGGCTTTGGCCGCCTGCGCGCGCGCCTGCGCCAGCGCGGCGGCATAAGGCCGCGGGTCGATGACGAACAGCGGCTGGCCCTGGACGACATGCTGGCCGTCGGTGAACAGCACCCGATCGATCGTGCCCGAGACACGCGGACGCAGCTCGACATCCTGGATCGCCTCGAACCGGCCGACATATTCGTCCCAGTCGACCACATCGCGCTGCAACGGCAACGCGACCGTGACATGCGGCGCCGGCGGTCCCTGGTTCTGCTTGCCCTTGCCGCAGCCGGCCAGTGCCAGCATGATCGCGGCGACGAGCGCGACCCGCGCGCGGCCCTTGGCCCTTGTCATCAGCGTCTTTCCCCAACATGCGCCAGGTTATGTCAGCCATCCCCCGCGCACATCTGTCGGTCTGCGCCGCTGGTGCCATCACTGCGCAAAGGTGCGGCGGCGGTCACGGACTTGCAAGGGTGAGCTCAGAGAACTTCTCGCAAGACTTTGTAAAACCACATAAACAAACTTGATCTGGAGCAATGGCGGATCGCCGCGGCGACGCGCGACGATTCCCCAATGCCGCTCATCGCGCGCGCCTGGAGCGTCACGCCCGGCGTCAGGATCGGTCGGTGCTGATATTTTTTTACCGCATAGCTTTGGCTGAAAACCGGTTCCCACTTTTCAGCGCGATGCTGATATTTGTCGTCGCATCGCTTTGGCTGAAAACCGGTTCCCACTTTTCAGCGCGATGCTCTAGACGGCAGCGATGCCTTCCATGCCGCGTCTTTCCGTGATCAGGCCGTTGCTGCGGGCGACGCGCGATTTCTTCGGATCGTTCGCGCATTATGCCGGGGTGAAGGGGTGGATTGCGGGCGGGCTGGTCGGGCTGTCGGCGGTGCTCGACGGCGCCGGGCTGCTGCTGCTGATCCCGATCATCGATGTCGTGGTCTCGTCGTCGGGCAAGCCGTCGCGCGCCGCGCTCATGCTCGAAGCGGCGGGCGCGCATACGCCGCTTGCCCGGCTGGGGGTGATGCTCGCCCTGTTCGTCGTCCTGGCGCTGGTGCGCGCGGTGGTGCTCTATACCCGCGACATGGCGCTGGCGCGGCTGCAGGCCGGCTTCGTCGAGAATCTGCGCAACGGCCTGATGCGGCGCCTCGCCGCGGCACCGTGGCACCGCATCGTCGCGCTGCGCCATGCGCGCATCACCAGCCTGATGACCAGCGAGGTGTCGCGCGTCTCGGGCTCCGCGCAGTATCTCATCCAGGGCAGCGTCTCGGTGGTCATGCTGGTGGTGCAGGGCGCGCTCGCCTTTGCGCTGGCGCCGCTGCTGGCACTGGCGACCACTATACTGGTGCTGTTCGGCGCGGCGCTCGCCCTGCTCGCCCAGGGCCGCATCCGCGACATCGGCGCCGGGCTGGTCGGCGCCAATATCGCGATGATGGGCAGCACCAGCGGCTTTCTCGGCGGGCTGAAGGCGGCGGCGGCGCAGAACGCGCAGGGCGCGTTCGTCGACGAGTTCGAGGCGATCCAGCGCGACGTGCGCGACCGCGGCCTCAGCTTCATGCACCGCCAGGCCTCGAGCCGGCGGATCTTCTCGATCGGATCGGCGGTGATGGGCGCGGCGGTGATCGTCATCGGCTTCGCCACCGGGGTCAAGCCGGCGGTGCTGATCACCATCGTGCTGATCTTCGCGCGGATGAGCGCGCCGGCGCAGTCGCTGCAGATGGCGGCGCAGAATTTCTTCTTCGCGCTGCCCGCGTTCGAGGCGGTGCGCGCGTTCGAGGCCGAGCTCGACCTGGGCAACATCGCCGCAACCGACAGCGTCGCGATTCCGGAAGGCGCGATCGAGGCACGGGGCCTGACCTACCTCCATGCCGGCGGCGGCGGGGTGCGCGACATCGACCTGACCATCGCGCCGGGGAGCTTCACCGGCATTGCCGGACCGTCGGGCGCGGGCAAGACGACGCTGGTCGACCTGCTGATCACCTTGCTCAGCCCGCAATCGGGCGAGCTTCGCGTCGGCGGCATCAGCCTGCACGGTGCCGGCGCCACCGGCTGGCGCGACCGGCTGGCCTATGTGCCGCAGGAAGGTTTCCTGTTCCACGACAGCGTGCGCCGCAACCTCGGCTGGGGCGCGGGCGCGCTCGACGACGCCGCCTTGTGGGACGCGCTGGCGCTGGCCGGCGCCGACGCGCTGGTGCGCGCCTTGCCCGAGGGACTCGACACGGTGGTGGGCGAGCGCGGCGCGCTGCTGTCGGGCGGCGAGCGCCAGCGGCTCGCCATCACCCGCGCGCTGCTGCGCCGGCCGCGGCTGCTGGTGCTCGACGAGGCGACCAACGCGATCGACGCGGCGAGCGAGGCGATGCTGCTCGCCCGCCTCGCCGCGCTCGACCCGCGCCCGACGATCGTGATGATCTCGCACCGCGCCGAGAGCCTGGGCGTGTGCGACCAGGTGATCACCATCGAGCGGGGGGCGGTGGCGTCGTGACCGCTTGCCATCGGCGGCGACACGGGGGACGATCGGCGGCGAAGAGACAAGGGGTTGAACGGGGGTTATGATGAGTTTCACCGGAGAAACGACGTTCGTGCGATCGGGCAAGGCGCTGTCGACCGAGGTCGATGGCGAGGCGGTGCTGATCGGCATCGAGACCGGGCGCTATTACGGGCTCGACGCGGTCGGCACGGCGATCTGGAACCGGATCGAGCAGCCATGCCGCTTCGACGCGCTGTGCACCGGGCTGAGCGAGGAATTCGAGGGCGATCCCGCCGTGATCGCGGACGAGACGCGCGCCTTTCTCGCGCAACTGGTCGAGCGCGAGCTGGTCAGCGCATCCTGAATCAGCGAAATCAGAGATAGCCGAAGCGGCGCATCACCGCGCCATGGTCGCGCTCGATCGTCGCGGCCTGTTCGGGGGTGAGGATATCGCGCCAGCCGCCGGCGCGGCCGGAGACGAAGAAGCGGGAGGCCGAGTCGGGGATTTCGGCAAAGCCGTGCACGCGCTCCTGCTCGGCCAGGCGATCGAAACGCGTCGCCGCGATGGCGCCGGCAATCGCCGCGTCGGTCGGCACGGGCCAGTCGAGATGCGCCGCGATACGCCGCAGCACGCCGTCGAGATCGGCGTGCATGTCTTCGTAGCGCACGAGCAACGGCGTCGGGCTCGCCTCGTCGATCCAGCTCGTCACGTGAGTCGACCAATCGCCGATGAACTGCGAGATGTTGCGCTCCATGCGCCGTCGCGTCGTGTTCAGCCGTGAGTTGCGTTCGGCCAGATAGCCAATCGCCCAGTCGATCGAGCGGTTGGAAAAGCGCGCCCAGGAAATCGCGACGTCGCGCGGATCACGCAGGATGTAGATCGAGCCGCGTGAATGGCTTCGGTCGAATACCGGCCGGCCGCAGGCCGTACGAAACCAGGTGTCATGGACCTTGATCAGCTGTTGCGGCCTGCCGGGGCCATAGCATTCGTCGTGCAGCGCCGGGCGCAATGCCTCCAGCTCGGCGTCGGTAAGGTTGCCGCTGTCGGCTTCGAGCACGGATTCGAACAGCACGCGACCGGTTGGCATCCCGGCAAATTGCGAAATATCATGCAGTGCGACCTGCGCGCCACCCGCCTGCAATGAGTAGAGCGCCAGGCGCGCCCAGGTATTCCCTGACTTGGGATAGGAGGCGAGCCAGATCGCCGCGCCCGGGCCAGCCGTCATCGCGCCGCGCGCACCGTCGCCAGAATCTCATCGACGGTGGCGTCGAGCCGATCGAACGTGTGTGGACGCTCGACGATGAAGTGCAGCGGAAAATGACTAGCCGCGATTGCCGATCGCGCCATCGCGCTCGACGCCCCCGCCATTCCGACCAGCGAGCGCCAACGATAGACCTGGCGCCGGAACTGCTCGACTGCGGGTCGTCCGCGAATGCGGCGGAATCGCGCGCCCCCAAGCTTGTCCCATTGCCGACGCAAGTGAAAGATCGCGCGCGGTCGCAGCGGCTCGACGCTCGGCCCGTCATGCAATGTGCGGCTGAATTTCTCCAGGCCGGCGCGGCACCGCTCCATCGTGGATGCGTCCCAACCGGCATTGTCGATCGCGTCGCCCCACATGCGGATGCGCCGCAGGCTGGGCAGGATCAAGCCATGATCGGGATCGAGCGGCGACACGTCGTCGGACAGTACCGGATGACCACGCCGCGCGAACGCGTCGGCCAGCGTCGACTTGCCCGCGCCCGAGGCACCGGCGAAGCATACCGCCTCCCCGTCGATATCGACCGTCGCCGCGTGGATCGGCATTATCCCGCGTTGATGGCAGAGATAGCCGAGCGCGCTGCCGAGCAGGAACAGCCTGATGTCCGGAGCATCGAGCGGCTGCGCGGGGTCGATGATGACGCGGCGCCCGGCCTCGACGCGATATTGCGCCACCCCCTCGACGCCGAAAAGGATGCGGCCTTCAGCGTCGATCTGCACCAAGGGCGTCGATACCACAGGCTGGTCGAGCGGCCCCGCCCGACCGATTTCGATCGTCACGTCGGGATTGCGCGCGTCGCCCGTCCAGCGCGGCAGGTCTGGCAGGGCGATGACGCTGGTGACGCGCCAGCCGCACAGGTCATAATCGCCCTGCGGCATGATGATCTCAGCCATTCCCACCCTCATAGCGGCGCAGGAAGCCGCCGATCGAAATGCCGCGCGCCAGGGCGCGGCCATAAATCTGCTTGTACGGTTTTGCCGCTTCGGCGTCTTTCGGCCAATTGTCGAGCAGCGCCTTCATCCGCGGGACGTCGACCACGCGACTGGCCAGCGGCGAGCGCGCGATCCGCTCGATCGCCGCGGCCAGCCCGTCGCGTCGCGCCGAGACGATCGTGTACCATTCAGGGCATTGCGCGCCACGCCGCCGCTCGTCCGTTATCTCGCGCGGCAGCCGGTCGGCCAGAACCCGTCGCGCCAGCCAGCGGTCCACCCCGGCATGCCAGAATTGGCGCTCGGGAATACCAAGGGTAAATTCGACGAGCCGCCGATCGGCATAGGGGTCGCGCATCTCGATGACCGCGCGCCGCCGCGCGGTCGCGCCCTTGTCGCGATTGACCTGCGACTGCAACGCGCGCAGGCGGTGCTCTCGCATCGTCATGGTCATAGCAAACGGCGTATCGTGACCGGATCGTCGGCTGGCGCTGGCATAATCCAGCTCGGCGAGGAAATCGTCCGACACCATGCTGTACGCGGCCCAGGGCGACCGCTCGCTGTTCGAACGGCGGGTCCGCCAACGCTGCAGTTCCCGCGGGACCAGCGGCCGGACGAGGTGCGCGGCGAGAAAGCGCGGCACTGATTGTCGTCGGTCGCGCGCAGCCGAGACCATGGTGCGCCACGCAACGCCAGGATGCCCGGTGACGAGATCGTGCATGAAGTTGGGCTGGCCGTCGAACGAAAGGGTGAGGTTGCCGCACCCACCGGTGAGCATGACCTCGACCTCCATGTCACGCGCCCGATCAACCAATGGCTGGAACCAGCTGGCATTGAGGCTCCGACCGCGTGGAACGTCGAAGAGTCCGGCTTCGCTCTCCGGCTCGACATCGGCATCGTAGAGCCGGTTCTCGTCGATTACGGTCAGGTCGATATTGGAATATCGCGCGGCGACAGCATTCGCCAACGCGCGCTCGTCCATAACCTGATAGGGATGATCGGCGCCCGGCACGCGGAGAAACGCATCCAGCCGCCGATCACCGCGCAGCCGCGCGACCGTCGCGGTAACGCCGGCTGAATCCAGCCCACCCGACAGGGTCGTCGCGACCTTTCCACTTGCGGGCAAGCGACATCCCACTGCGCGATCGAGCAGCGCGCGCGCCGCAGCGACATAGTCCTCATCGCGACGAAAACGCACCGGCGGCACATCGTCCAACGTCCAGTACCGCGACACGCGCACACCGTGCCGGTCGGCCACGATCATGCCGCCAGGCGGTACGCGGAAAATTCCACGATAGATCGTGCGCTCCTGATCCTGGGGCTCGATCGTCAGATACTGCGCGAGCACCAGTTCATCGAGGTCGCGCGCGACGATAGGTAGCGTCAACAACGACTGGATCGTCGAGGCGAAGAACAGCCCCTGGGGATGATCGACGTAAAATAGCGGCCGTGTGCCAAGCGCGTCACGCGCCAGCACCAGCCGATTCGCCGCGGCATCCCAATGCGCGAAGGCGAAGCTGCCATTGAGCCGCGCCGCCGCACCGCTACCCCAGCGATTGCATGCGGCCGTGACAAGGTCGAGGTCGGCCCATCGACGCGGCCCTTCGAGGCCAAGGGCCACCACGATTTCGTTCGGCTCGTCCAGACGACAGTCAGCCACGACCATCGCGCCATTATCGGACCGCGAGGGAGATAGGGCGGTGGCGCCTTCCGGCCGCCGTAATCGGCGACTGAACATCGCAACGCCGCCGTCGCGATCTCCGCGCGGCGTGCCCATCCCGGCAAGGCTGCGGCGCAGGCGATCGACGATCGCCGGATCGACACCGCCATCGAGCCGAAATGCGCCGGCGATCTCATCCATGAAGAATTACGAGGTTAGCGGGAAGGGTGCGACATTACGCGCGCGTGGCAATCAGCTCGGCCCGTAGGTGACGTAAGCGGGGGTGGCGTCGAAGCCATCGCTCCCTGGCGAGGCCGCCTGGTTGAACGTGACGTCGGCGATCTTGTCTTCGGTGAGCGTCGGCGTGCGCCACGCCGCGCGCTTGGCAACGTTGCCGGGCTGGTCGCTGCTGGCCGTCATCACGATACCCCTCTGCTCATCCCACGTACGCGTCGGGCACATCCAATGACTTGGCGATGTACCCTGTTCATTGCCCCGGATGTGCCCGAAATTCACGCCCGAAACAATCACAAATCGATCATGGATCGCATAGCGAAATGGACCGATTAATTCGCTTGACGACGCCGTCCCGAGCGGGCTTAAATCACAGGGCGGGACAGGGCATTGTTCATGTTAATTCCCATGATCTGATCGGTTGTCGGCGTTTCCGCAATTCGCTGGCGGGAGCAGGCCAACCGGCCGGGATTTGGGATTGCCGATGGCCGCGACACGTCTGACTTTCAGACAGGCGCTGAACAGGTGGGGATGGCTGATGACACAACCTTATATTGGCGAGATTCGCCTCTTCCCATGGGACTGGGCCGTGCGCGGCTGGGCGCTCTGTCAGGGACAGACGCTGTCGATTCAGCAGAACCAGGCGCTGTTTTCGCTGCTCGGCACCACCTATGGCGGCAATGGCGTGACGACCTTCGCGCTGCCCGATCTGCGCAGCCGCGCCGCGGTGGGCGTCGGCCAGCTGGCGGGTGGCAGTAACTATGTCTTAGGCGAAGTAACCGGCACGGAAACGGTGACCCTGAACATCACCCAGATTCCGCAGCACAATCATTTATGGGCGGCAAACTCCGCCGCGGGGGACGCCGCGCCACCGCTCGGCAATTATCTCGCCGGTGCGATCGTTCCAGCCACGGGGACGCCGTTACCCACCTACCTCCCGGTGAGTGGCTCACCGCCGTCGCCGGTCGTGCTCAACGCGGCCACGCTCGCCAACAATGGCGGCAGCCAGCCGCACACGAACGTGCAGCCCTATACCGGGCTGAATTATTCGATCGCGTTGCAGGGCCTCTTCCCGTCGCGCAATTGATCCGCGTTGCCGGACCGCTCCCTTTGAAGGACTGAGCCAATGTCTAACCCTTTTCTCGGCGAGATCCGTCTGTTTGGCGGCAACTTCAACCCGCGTGGCTGGGCCTTTTGCGCCGGGCAATTGTTGCCGATCTCGGAGAACGACGCGCTTTACGCGTTGATCGGCACGACCTTTGGCGGCGACGGACAGGTCACCTTTGGGCTGCCCGATCTGCGCGGCCGCATTCCGATCGGCCAGGGCACCGGCCCCGGCCTCAGTTCCTATGTGGTTGGCCAGGAATCGGGAACGGAAACCGTCACGCTGACCACCAACCAGATACCGACCCACACCCACACGGTCTCGGCGAGCAGCGCCGATGCCACGGCGACGACGCCGACGAATGCCGTGCCGGCGCGGCCGTCGTCCGCCACGGTGGGATATCTCTATCTCAGTTCCGCCGCCTCGGGCACGACCGACTCGCCGCCAGCGGCGGCCTCCATTTCGGCTGCAGGCGGCAACCAGCCGCATGATAATATCATGCCTTCGTTAGTGCTGAACTATATCATCGCACTCGAAGGCGTTTTTCCGTCGCGGAACTAGCCTTTTAGGGGAGAAGACCCATGACCGCTCCATTTATTGGCGAAGTCAAAGCGTTCGGTTTCAATTTCGCGCCGCGCAACTACATGCTCGCCAGCGGGCAGTTATTGCCCATCGCGCAATACACCGCGTTGTTCTCGATTCTGGGCACGACCTATGGCGGCAACGGCACCACGAATTTCGCACTGCCCAATCTGAACGGCTGCGTCGCGATGGGCAATGGCACCGGCCCCGGCCTCACGCCCCGAGTGCTGGGGGAAGTAGCCGGAACGGAAACCATAACCCTGTTGTCGACGGAAATGCCGTCGCATAGCCATACGCCTTATGCCCGCGTGCAACCGGGCACGGCCAATTCGCACAACGCGCCGCAGGCGAACGACTATCTGACCCGCTTCAACACCAGCGCCAACGCGATCGGCAAAATGTACAACACGCCGCCGCTGGAGAATGCGACGACCCTGGCGACGTCGATGATCGGATTCGTCGGCGGCGGCCAGGCCCACAACAACATCCAGCCCATTCTGGTGATCAATTATTGCATCGCGGTCCAGGGCATCTTTCCGTCCCGCAACTGACCCAGGATCGCGTCACGACCAGAGCCGAGACGGCGGAGGACGAGACATTCCTCCGCCGTCTCAACATTGCCGTCCGCTGGAACGAATTCGCCCCGCTGGCCATCCCGCCGGCGGAGAAGGTCGCGCTGCTGCAGCAGCAATATGATGCGCGCCGCACCGGCTATCGCGGCGAATTCCCGGACGCCGATTTCCACGTCGTCGAATGCGGCGGCGTGCCGGTCGGGCGCTTCTATGTCGATCGTCGGCCCGACACGCATCATCTCGTCGACATCGCCATCCTGCCGGATCATTGCGGCCAGGGCATCGGCACCGCGCTGCTGCGGGAGATGCTGGCCCAGGCGGGCCGCGCCGGGGTCGGTGTCATTCTCCGGGTCGATCACCTGAATCCGGCGAAGCGGCTCTATCAGCGCCTCGGCTTCGTCGAAATAGAGGATCTTGGCTTCGACGCGCTGATGCGCTGGCTCCCCGGCGGCTGACCAGCAAGGCAGCAAGAGCGCCGCCGCTTTGGCACATCCGGCGAGGATTCAGCCGAACACCAGTTCATAGCGAAAGCCACCGACCTTGTTATGCCCCGTCGCCGACAGGGTCAGGAACTGCTTTCCGATCGCCGCATGCTCGATCTCGATCATATCGGTGATCAGGGCGTCGTCGCGGATTCCGTCGAGCACCAGCGTGAAGGGCTGGCGAAATCCCTCGGGCACCGGACGGTAGGCCGAGAGGACCTCGACCAGGGTGAGCCTGTCCTCGAAATCGCCGTGCCGGGCAATGAACTCGGTGCCGATATGCGGCGTGAAATCATCCGCCGTTAGGCTCGCGACCAAGTCCGCGCGCGCATCATTGCCTGACAATCCGGCCTCCCTTCACCCACCTCACCGCACGGACCGCGGCGATATCGTGTATCGGATCGCCTTGTACCGCGATGAGATCGGCGAGCAAGCCGGCGCGTACCGCGCCGAGACGGTCGGCGGCGCGCATTGCCCGATGTGGCGGCGATCAGCACCTGCGCCGGCGGCATGCCGGCCGCAACCATCAACGCCATTTCGCGGGCATTCTCGCCATGCGCGAACACCCCGACATCGCCGCCCATGCACATCTCGACATGCGCGGCGCGCGCCAGCCGGGATGCGCCACCGGATCGACCCGGTCAAACACCGCTGCGGGCGGCAATGTCGCGGGCGGCGCGCCGGTCCACCCGCGAGCAGGCAGTCCAGCCGCACGCCTCTTCACGGTCATCATCCCATGCTTGTCGCCCGCCATCGTGACCGATAGCCTCGGCGCCATGGAAAACCGCCGCCACGCCGCACGCAAGCGGCGACCCTACCTCCAGGCACTTCAACGACCAGGCGGCGAGCCATGTCGAACGGCGCTACCAGCCGGGTGAGTAATCCGGATCACCACCCCTGGTGGCGCGGCGCGGCCATCTACCAGATTTACCCGCGCAGCTTTGCCGATTCGAACGGCGACGGCATTGGCGATCTTGCCGGCATCACCGCGCATCTCGATCACGTCGCCTCGCTCGGCGTCGATGGCATCTGGTTGTCGCCCTTCTTCACCTCGCCGATGGCCGATTTCGGTTATGACGTGGCGGATTATCGCGGCGTCGATCCGATCTTCGGCACGCTCGCCGATATCGATGTGCTGGTCGCGCGCGCGCATGCGCTCGGGCTGCGCGTGATCATCGACCAGGTCTATGCCCACAGTTCCGACCGGCACGCCTGGTTCGGCGAAAGCCGCACCGACCGCACCAACCCCCGCGCCGACTGGTATGTCTGGGCCGACGCCAAATGCGACGGCAGCCCGCCCAATAACTGGCAATCGGTGTTCGGCGGCCCCGCCTGGACCTGGGACGCGCGGCGGCGGCAATATTACCTGCACAATTTCCTCGCCAGCCAGCCGCAGCTCAACCTGCATCTGCCGGCGGTGCAGCAGGCATTGCTCGACGTGGCGCGCTTCTGGCTGGCCCGTGGCATCGATGGCTTCCGCATGGACGCGATCAACTTCGCGATGCATGACCCGGCCTTGCGCGACAACCCGCCGGCCCCCGCCTCGGACGCGGTGCGCGCCCGCCCGTTCGACTATCAGCGCCATATCCACAATCAGGGCCATCCCGACATTCCCGCGTTCCTCGAACGGCTGCGTGCGCTCACCGATGAATATGGCGCGCGCTTCACCGTCGCCGAGGTCGCCGGCCCGCGGCCCGAGCGCGCGATGCACGCCTTCACCGCCGGCGAGCAGCGGCTGAACTCGGCCTATGGCTTCAACTTCCTCTATGCCGACCGCCTGACCCCGGCGCTGGTCGCCGAGGCGCTCGGACA
>Ga0207676_10000273_pt1 | contig 44812 bp, 57 predicted proteins | sample KBSSwiS72_FD_184307 | JGI IMG/M metagenome (GOLD analysis project Ga0207676, IMG submission 184307) | Switchgrass rhizosphere microbial communities from Kellogg Biological Station, Michigan, USA - KBS Switchgrass S7-2 (SPAdes) (version 2) | ecosystem: Host-associated > Plants > Roots >...
GGAACCGATATGAGGTGAATGTCGGTCGGCTACTACACGTGTAGTAGCCGACCGACATTCACCTCATATCGGTTCCGCTATTGGTGGGCTTTGGTGGCGTTTGCCATATTGCTCTCACCCCATAAGTATATCAGCTATATGCTAGCCTCTAACCCCTCTGCACCCCCGGAGGTAGTGGTGCCCTACCCCATACCAAGTTTCTGAGGGAGGCGAACAGCCACGCCCACATGAGACCCGTCGGGACGTGAATCGCACATGTGTTCTGTGTACAACCTGTGGATCTCGATCGAACAAGCGTTCAAGGCCGTCCCACAAAGGGACGCCCATCGGGACGGCCTAAAGGACGCCCTAGGGACGGCCTCCGGGACGGTCACTACCAGGACTTATGCCTGAGATGGGACGGGGTAGGGACGGGGTCGGGGACAACCGCGTCCCACCACGTCCCCCCCCTAGAGGGGGGGACGGGACGGGGTCCTGCCAAGAGGTGTTCAGGGGTCGAACCGAGTAGCTGGAGCGTCCTCGCTGACACGATGCAGCACAGAGTTCTTGTACGTACCCACCTCGGTGCAGTGACCGTGCTCGATGAGGCGGTTGATCGCCTCTCTCGTCGTCGTGGCCTTCCCGCCGACGTACTCAGCCAGCCTGGTCCGTGTCCACGCCTTCTTGGTGTCCCGTTCGAGACGGCGAGCCATGCCCAGGACTTCCAGCTGGCGTTCCGTCACTTCCTTGGTGAACGCCTCGACCGGCGTCTCCGGCAGGTACTGATCATCCGTGACCGGCGAGACCACCGCCCGCATCCCATCACCCGAGGGCAGGAAGTTGATGATCGCCGCCGGGCGGTTGGCGATATGCGTGCCGTGGCGGTCCTTGGCCGTGATCAACTTCAAGGCACCGCCCCGGCCCTTGACCAAATCCCGCAGCGGCTCGACCAGGTACGCCGCCTCGGCTGCCGCTCGTTTGCGCTTCGAGCCCGACGGGTGCAAGCGGTACTCCTGCGACTTCGTCGAGTGATCCACCATGATCACCGCCGCCCCCGAGCGATTGGCGATCCGCCTGGCCACCCGGCTGATCCACGGCCCCACCTCGGCGTCGTTGTTCTCGTTGATCCCGTCGAGGGCGAACGCCTCGCCCAGTGAGTCGATCACCACCAGGGTGATCTCCCGCTCCTTGCAGGTCTCGATCAGGGCGTCGATCGCCACCGGGTCAGCCGGGTCCGAGGGGTGCCGATAGGTCAGGTGCTTAGCGATCTGGCCCGGTTCCAGCCCGAGGATCTGCAGCCGGGCGCTGATCGAGCCGATCGTGTCCTCCAAGTCCAGGTACATGACGTTGTGGCCCGCCTCGATCTCCTGGGCCAGGGCCACGCAACACACCCAGCCCTTGCCACGCCCGCTGTCGCCGTAGATCAGGTTGGGCGACCCCGGATAGAACAGCCCCACACCGTCGGCGCGGACCAGGATCGTCGGCTCCGGGGCGGAGGTTCGGCCTTCGAGCGCTGCCAGCACATCCACATCCTCGGTCCAGGAATTCGGCGGCGGACCGTCATCGGGCGCAGTACCGTCCTCACCCAACAACGCCGCCGACGGGGAGTTCGAAGACCCCGGAGGCGGCGTTGTCATCATCTGCAGCCTGACGTGGCCACCGAACGCTGCCCGATCCCCGCCGAACTCGTAGGCGGCGATGAAGTCGTAGAGGCTGATCGAGATGCCTCCGTCGGACTGCTGGGTGCCCAGCTTGACCAGCGTGTCGGGCACCTCGCCCGTCCAGATCGCCAGCCTGCCGTCGTCGTGCAACTCGGCGCTGTGCCCGTCTCGTGGGTTCTTCCCCGGTCGGCACCAGTAGCCGTTGCGCATCCCCGTCCAGCCGTGCTTGACCAGGTAGTCGTCCCAGCTGAGATTGGCCCGCACCCAGTCCCCCGGCGTGTCGAGGGGCAGCATGGACGGGTGGCGGCTCTGAGACGGCGCTGGAGGCGCCTGCTTGGCCAGCAGCGGCCCGATCAGCCACGACGGCATCTCCGGCGGGTCCATGTCCGGCAACTGGTTCACGGCTCCAACCCCGCGATGTCGGCCCTGTACTCGCTGATTTCGCCCGTCGAGCGGTCGAGGATCACCGACGGCGGCAGGAGCACGTAGCCACCATCGGCCCGGACGTCCACGCCGGGCAGGAAGTTCGTCATGCACCGCACGTCCTGCGCCCTGCCGTCCATGAACAGGTGTACTCCGCCCGACGGCGTCGCGTGGACCGGGATCCCGTAGTACGGATCGGTGCCGCCCTTCCGGCAGGCCCGCTCCCAGCTGTCGATCCCGTTGTGCTCACCTTTGACATCCAGGTCGAACACCACCACGTTCAGCCCGTTGGGCTGTCTCCCCGTGGCCAGGGCCACGTTGAACGGCCGTGAGCCGCCGAACCACGCTTTGACCGTCTGCGGGTCATGGGAGGCGTCGTGGAAGCCAGACGGCGTCGCTGGCAGCTTCGTGCCGAAGCGGCAGGGGAACACCCGATATCCGCGCTGAGCCAGCCTGATCGCTGCGTCGTAGACGGCGAGCACCCGGTCATTTCCGGTTGGGTCTGGCCCTGGTGCATTATGGTCATTCATGAGCGTGTCCTTCCGAGGGATACGAAACATCCGGCCGGGGTCTAGGGCGGATGATCTGAGGGGGTCGGTGGCGTGAACCACCGGCCCCCTTGCTGTGTACGGGTGGACGCGACGCTACTCCTTGTGGTTGGTGGCGTCGACCCTTGACATGGCGACTATGCCTAGATATAGTAGCTATATGAGTCACATCCGTCAACGGCCCTCGCCGCGCCGCAAGGACCCCCGTGAGCAACTGGTGCAGGTCAACGTCAAGGTGCCGCACTGGTTCCGCGAGCAGATGTACGACTACTGCGACGAGACCGGCAAGTCGTTCAACTCGTTGGTCATCGGGGCGATCCTGACCAAGGTGACCCCGCGCAAGCCGCCTGGTCTGACGCCGTGGCCCCCGGACAAGTACCGGTGGAACTACAAGACGCCGCTGAGCGAGATCGACGAGGAGGCGGAGTGATCGTCGTCGGTGTCGACCCAGGCATCACGGGTGGACTGGCCTGCATCCGCAACGGCATCCTCGATGACGTTCAGGCCATGCCGGTGTACAACGGGCGGGCTGATGGTCTGGGCATCGACGAGTTGCTCACCGAGTGGGAACCCGATGCCGTGTACATCGAGGACACCCAGCCGATGCCGCGCAACGGCTCGATCGCCAGCTTCAGCCTCGGCCTGAACACCGGCATCGTCGTCGGAGCGGTGACAGCCAATCGCTTCCGCCTGGTGCGGGTCAGGCCGCAGGCATGGAAGAAGAAGATGGGCCTGATCGGCAAGGACAAGACCGCCAGCCGTGGCCTCGCCCGCGAACTCTTCCCTCAGTACGCCGAACGCTTCAAGCTGGTGAAGCACGATGGCCTGGCCGAGGCGGCGCTGATCGCCAGGTTCGGTGTGTTCAACGAGATGGCCAGCCACTACGAGGGAGAACCAGCATGAGCGAACCCAACCCTGAGGGCTGTAAGCAGGTCTGGACCCACAACATGGTGTACATCGGTCAGGGCTACTGGCGCTGCGCCGACTGTGGCTGGGAGTCACCCGGGATCGACAGGGTCGATCACGTTCACGAGATCAAGCCATGACCGTCGAGATCTGGCGACAGTGCTTCCGTGAGTTCATCGACAAAGGCACCGGCAGTGAACGGACGATGGCCCGCCTGCTGTGGGAGATCAGCCTGATCGACGAGGCCGCGATCGTCTCGGTATTCGACCGCTACGCCAGCCGCATCTTGGAGGCGACGCCGTGAGCGACTTCTACGACGATGATGCACCGCCAGGAACGGCGTATGCGATGCCCGGTTGGATCCACGGCTACGTCCGTGAGGCTGGTGGTGGCGTCATCGTCATCGTCGTCGCGCGCGACACCGAGTCCTATCCGTGGGAAGGCGCACAGGTGATGCTGAAGGTGACCGGATGAGCGACGACGTCGGACACCTCGTCTGCTGCTGCGGCGAACCAGTCACCTTGTGCGGTGCAGCCGAACAGAACTGGGGCGCGCCGATCTGCAAGGAGTGCTTGCGCCTCGAAGCGCTTGATGACTTCTGCCCGAAGTCACCACTCGGCTGCAGAGCCGTACGCAACGGAGAGGTGGTGGTCGGATGAGCGAGGAACTGATCTACGAGGACGGGGACTTCGACGTGTTCCAGGACGACAAGGGTGGCGTGATCCTGTACTTCAAGGGCGCCGACGATGGCATCGGCTGGTCCAACCGCCAGGATGCCATCGCCTCGCTGACCGAACTGCTCGTCGGCATCCAGGAGGCGGACTGATGGACGTTGACGAACTGATCGACGAACACGAATCGAAGGGCGACTACCGCCGGGCCAACGGGGCACCGATGGTCAGCGATCCGAACAACCCAGGCAAGTGGCTGCGCTACTCACGACCCTCCGGCTACGCCAAGGTCCTGGACAACTCGTTCGCCCTGAACGACTGGAAAATCAACAAGGCGATGATCGGTGTCGCTGGGTCCCGAGCCATGCAGGCCGAAGTCATGGCCATCAAGGATGGTGACCGGGACGGGATGAAGGTGCTCCGGGAGAAGGCGCTCGACAAGGGTGCAGCCAACGAGGCAGCCGATATGGGCACGGCACTGCACGCCATGACGGCTCGCGTCGAGGATCAGAGCGACACGTGGGAACCGCCCGAAGCGTATGCCGACGACCTGCGGACCTACGTCGAGGCGCTCGACAGCTACGGGCTCGTCAGTGAGTTCGTCGAGGTACACATGTGCAACGACTCGTTCCGGGCGGCGGGGACGGCTGATCGCATCTATCGCACGACGAAGCCGCTGCTTGCGCCGGACGGTACGACGGTCGAACCAGGCACGCTGATCCTCGGTGATCTGAAGACCGGTGCGAAGCTCGACTTCTCCTTGCCGGGCTATTGCGTCCAGATGGCCCTGTACGCCGATGGCGTCTTCTACGACGTCGAGTCCAACGAGCGCCGAGAGACACCGCCGCTGGACAAGAACTGGACCATCCTCGTCCACCTGCCAGTGGGCAAGGCCAAATGCCGGATGATCTGGTGTTCGATCGACGTGGGCCTGCGCGGCGCACTGCTGGCCCACGACGTCAAGGAGTGGGACAAGCAGTGGAAGGCCGGGAGCATGTTGGGATACGACGAGCATGAGATCCTGTTGCCCTCCCTGCTGGAGCCGTATGCGGGTGAAGTGCTGGTCCCTCAGGAGATCCAGCCGCCAGACATGATGCCGATGCCGTCGGTCTTCGACCAGATGTACGACTGGGCCAAGAAGCGGGTGGCTGCGATCGGCCAGTACCCGAAGGCTCGTGACATGCTCTTGCAGCGCTGGCCTGACGGGCTGCCCAGCCCGAAGAAGATCACCACTGACGACCAACTGACCACGCTGCTCGACCTGCTCGATGCGGTCGAGAAGCAGCATTCGCTCCCGTTCGTCCCCTCGGGACTGGCGAACGGGAAGCACATGAGCGAGTTGCCACTGGGCAACACGCACCACCACACAAAGGGAGCAAAGGGAGCATGAGCGATACCAACGATTTCCTCTTCGGAGGAGGCGGCAAGGCCGCGAAGTTCGAGGAAGTGGGTGACACGGTCGAAGGCATCATCATCGATGCGCAGCTGACCCAGCAGACCCACATGGAGACCCAGGAGCCGTTGTTCTGGCCGGACGGTCAGAAGCGGATGCAGCTGGTGGTCACGCTGCAGACCGACGAGACCGGTGAGGACGACGACGGCATCCGCCGGATCTTCGCCAAGGGCGGACGGTACGAGGTGGCCGAGGGCACCGGGACGAGCATGAAGGACGCCATCGCTGATGCCGTCAAGAAGGCCGGTGGCAAGTTCGATCCGGGTGGCTGGCTGAAGGTCGGCTTCTCGGGTGTGGGCAAGAAGACCAACCGTGGGTTCGCTGCACCGAAGCTGTTCCGGGCGCAGTACAAGCCCCCGACGAAGTCCATCTCCGCTGACGAGTTGTGGGACAACGAGGGCTGAGATGACCGCACGACGCTTCGAGTTGCATCGAGACGTCGACGTCACCGGAGTCAGTGGGACCGGCGTCGTCGCAGAGGGCGTGATGTTCTCTGACGACGTCGCCGTGCTCCACTGGATCAGCCAGTGGCCGTCATCGATCGTGCACTACGACCGAGGGATGGACTCGATCAGGCACGTTCACGGACACGGCGGTCACACCCGCATCGTCTGGATCGACGAGGGCTGATGGGCTCGATGAGCGGCGTGATCTTGCGAGATAGCGTCGCCCGATGACTGCGGGCAACGCCCACTTGGGCGGCGACAACATTCATCGTGGTGGGAATCCCACGTCGGACGACTACCGCACCCCAGCATGGGTGTTCGAGCGCATGGGCATCACCTTCGATCTTGACGTGTGCGCCCCGCTCGGTGGCGTGCCGCACCTTCCAGCGTTGCGCTACTTCACGCAGGCCGACGATGGACTCGCCCAACCGTGGGAGGGGCGGGTGTGGATGAACCCGCCGTTTAGCCACGCAGCGGCGTGGGTGCGGAGATTCGTGGAGCACGGCAACGGTGTGTGCCTGGTGCAAGTGTCCAAGACGAAGCACTCGGCCGAGTTGTGGGCTGCGGCCGACGCCATCACGTACGTGGGCGGTTTCGCCTTCGTCGAGCCCGAAGGGTACGAGCGCACGCACCATGCGGGCGTCGGGCAGGTCTACATGCCGTGTTGGTTCGCTGCGTTCGGGCATGAGTGCGTAGGGGCAATCAGCCAGCTCGGCGTGGTCAGGCGAGCGGCGTGATCTTCGGATCAAGCTGATGGTCGAGATCAGGCGGCTCAAACCACTGACCCGCCTGGCCATCCCGACCAAGCCGTTCGTTCCACCGAAGAACCCGAAGCCGCAGCGACGGCTGAAGGACTACCCGTCTCCGACGCCACAGCCGACGCCATGTCGGCTGTGGCAGGGGGCGGTGGACAAGTACGGGTACGGCAAGAAGAAGGTCAAGTACGCCGAGCACACCGGGTGGGAGTCGGACAAGATCCATCGCTGGGTGCTCAACCAGATCCGTGAGGTGCGCCTGCGTCCGGACCAGGTGGTGCTGCACCTGTGCGACCAGCCGCTGTGCTACCGGATCGACCACCTGCGCGTCGGCACGATCGCGGAGAACAACGCCGACATGCTCGCCAAAGGGCGGGCCAGCGCGCCGCCGGTCAACGTGCTGAAGGGCGAGAAGCACGGGATGTCGAAGCTGACCAAGGCGGCAGTGGAAGTGTTGTGGGAGATGCACGAACTCGGGGCGTCGCAGGTCGAGATCGGCCGAGCCCTGGGCGTCAGTCGCACGACTGTGCGGCGGGTCCTGCGGGGCCTGAGTTGGACGGAGGACGATGTACCAGATGACGATGTTCCCGGACCTGGCACCGGAGGAGGAAGTGATCCTGGGGAAGGAGCCGAAGATTCGCCGGATCAAGCATGATCCAGCGATCGCGGACTGCCAGTGCTTCTCCTGTCTGAAGCGCGCCGCAACGTAGAGTTCGCCCGTGCAGGTGAACCCAAACGACTTCCGTATCCAGCGGGTTGTCGAGTGGCTCTGTACTCCGCCGGGCGAGCGCGAACCGCGGACGCAGAACGAGTTGGCCGAGGAGATCGGCAAGACGGGGACGTGGATCAGCGCACTGAAGAACGACGCCGCGTTCCTGCGCCTGTGGGAGGACCGCTACCGCAGGGTGGTCGGTAACCCCGGCAAGGTGCAGGAGGTGCTGCAGTCCTTGCAGGAGACGGCGGCTGACCGCACCGATCCCCGCCAGGTGCAGGCGGCGCGCGCCTATCTCGAAGCGCTCGATGTGATGAAGCCGAAGCGGGTGGATGTCACGGTGACGTCGACCGCGGCCAAGCAGTTGACCGATGAACAGCTGACGGAGATGATCGCTGCGCGCGCAGCCCAGGAGTTGCTCGATCGTCAGGAGTCCTGATGCCGTTCAACGGATACCAGCCGGGGACGGTCAGCCCGTCCGCTCGACGTGCCGACTTCGATCTCAGGCGGCGGGCCGACGAGGTGTTCATCGGACCCTCGGCTCCGGTCCAGCAGAACTACGAACTGTGGTTCAACACCAGTGACCAGATCCTCTACGTCTGGTGGTCGGACGAGTGGGTGCCACTGTCGGTCGGCACGCCTGGCCCCGAGGGACCACCAGGACCGCAGGGTCCACCAGGCAGCGGTGGCGGCGGCACTGGCACCGACGAGGTGTGGGTCGGACCCGACGACCCGATCGCCGCCCATCCGACGATCGAGTTGTGGGTCGACAGCGACGACAACAGCGGAGGCGGTGGCGGCGGGACGGTCGGCACCTTGAGCTACGTCCACACCCAGCCCACCGTGTCGGCCACCTGGATGGTCGAACACCACCTCGGCTGGTTCCCCAACGTCACCGTGATCGACTCGGCCGGGTCGACGGTCGAAGGCGACGTGGCTCACATCGACAACGCGACCTTGACCATCTCCTTCAGCGGTGCCTTCAGCGGTACGGCGTATCTCAGCTAGGGGCACCAGTGGCACGCAGCTTCCTCACCGCGATCAATCTCAACAAGAACGAGTTGCAGAACGCCACGGTCCAGAACCTCGGCACCGCACCCTCGGCTCCGGTGAAGGGGCAGATCTACTTCGACTCCACCGGCAACATCCTCTACTGGTGGAACGGGACCACCTGGGTCGCCGCCCAGGGCGGGGCCGGTGTGGGCTACGGCTCGGTTCCGGCGGAGACGACGTTCGGGATCAGCAAGAACGACGGTGTGGCCACGACGGTGGCCCGTTCGGATCACACCCACGGTTCCCCAGCGCACAGCGCGGCCGAGCACTCGACGATTCCGCTCAGCGCCCTGGCTGCCGCCACCGCGGCGATCAACATGGGCGGCTTCACCGTCCAGAACGTCGGCACCCCGGTCAACGGCACCGACGCGGCGAACAAGACCTATGTCGACAACGTCTCGGCGGGGCTGTCGTGGAAGGAAGCGGTGCGGCTCGCCAACGCCGCTGGCACCACCTACGGCACTACGTCCACCTTGGCGGTGTTCGATGGCGTGACGTCGGTCGACGGGGATCGCATCCTGTTGACCGATCAGCCCACCGCCAGCCAGAACGGCATCTGGATCACACACACCGGGGCATGGACGAGGCCGACCGACTACGACGCTGCCGGTGAGGCCGAAGGTGCAGCGGTGTTCGTCATGGAAGGTGCGACCCGAGCGGACACGGCCTGGGTGTGTACGACCAACGCGCCGATCACGATCGGCACCACGTCGACAGCGTGGGCGCAGTTCGCTGGCGGCGGCACGGTCACTGCTGGTGCTGGTATGACGCAGAGCGGCAACACGCTCAACGTCATCGGTGATGCCTCGATCGCCGTCACCGCCGACTTGATCAGCCGTGCGGCGCTGATTGGCGACGTCACCGCGCCGTTGGGGTCCAATGCCATGACGATCGCCAACGGCGTGGTGACCAACGCCAAGTTGGCCAACATGCCCGCCCTCACGTTCAAGGGCAACCAGACGGGTAGCGCTGCGGCACCGCAGGACCTGACCCCGGCGGACATGCAGGCCAACCTCGGTTACTTGAAGAAGGCCGTCACCGGTTGTGCGGCTGCGACATCGACCGTGTTCAACCACAACATGGGGAGCAGCACCGTTGCGGTCACCGTGTATCGGGCGGCTGCGCCGATGGATGACGTCGAGTGCGACATCGAGCGCACCACGATCAACAGTGTGACCGTCCGCTTCGCCGTCGCCCCAGCAGCCGGGGACTACTGGATCATGGTGATGGGATGAGCAAGAGGTACCTCACCCCGCTCGTCCTGCCAGCCGATCCGACGCAACTGTTGGAGGCGGCGACCAAGCAGTACGTGGACGCCAATGCGAACAACGAGGTGTACGTCGGGCCGACCGATCCGGGTGCGACCTACGAGTTGTGGGTGGACACGTCCACATGAGGGAGAACGACTGATGCCCACCTTGAAGGCACGGATCGGCGGGACGTGGGTGCCCGTCGGTGGCGGCTCCTCTGCCAGCGAGGTCGAGATCGGCACGGACGATCCGATCGGCACCAACCCGAGCGCCGAACTGTGGTACGACACCGACGCTCCGACGACGCTGACCGACGACATGCGCTGGAACACGGCGTGGGGCGTCGTCGCCACCGAGACGACCTCGCTGCTGGTCAGCGACGGCACGTCTGTCACGGCGGGCCTGGTGCTCGGCGGGGTGAACAACCTGACCCTGCTCAGTGGCAGGCGCTACCGGTTCATCGTGCAGATCAGGGCGATGGAGACGACTGCCACCGGCACGTTCGTCGGCTTCCTGTTCAAGAACGCTGCCACCATGTCGCCGTCGCAGCAGGCGTGGTTTCAAGCGCAGAACAACTACGAGAGCACCGTCTGGTCGTACAACGTCAACGGTGACGGTTCGACGGCGAACTACACCATCGTCGCCGGATCGAACTCCGGCGCGACGTTGAAGGTTCACCTGTCGGGACCGCCCGGCATCTTCCTCACCGTCGAGGACGTCGGCCCGGTGGCCGGGACCGTGCCTGCGATGGCGCCGAACACCGACGCCCGGTGGAACACGGCGTGGGGCGTCATCGGCGTTGGTTCGTTTCCCTTCGGAGACGGGACGGGCTTGACCCCTGGCGCAGCGATGGTCAACCCGCTCAGTGTCGCCATCGTGGCGAACCGGCGCTACCGGGTCACGTTCGTCCTGCGCGCCTTCAACAACGGAGCGAACGCCGGTAACAACGTGATGTTGGTTGCTGATGGCGTCGACGTGGTTGAGCGCCACGAGCAGGTGATCGCCGGTGCTGGCTACAAGCAGGTCAATACTCACTGGCTGTGGTCCGGCAGCACCGGGACACACACGTTCTCCGTGAAGTGGGCCGGTACAGCGGGGTCGGTGGGGTACCCGTCTGGCGGGCACTTCTACGTCGAGGACGTCGGCCCGGTCAGTGGTGCGGTGCCTGTTGTCGACCCGACACCGGCGTGGATCAACGTGACGTTCCTCAACGGCTGGGCGAACAACGCAGGTGGCAACCAGTTGACCCAGTACCGCAAGGTCGGTGACGAGGTGCAGCTTCGTGGGCGGCTCTACGGCGGGGCGATGAACGTTCCGATCTTCAACCTGCCCGTGGGGTTCCGACCGTCCCTTCTGACGGCGCTCGGAACTGCCAGCGTTATCTCTGGCGGGTGGGGGTTCGGGATCGTGGAGATTGCTTCGGACGGGAACCTGGCCACGTACCTCCCCTCAACCAACCAAGGACTCATCCTCAACGGCCTGTCGTTCTCGGTGACACCCTGATGGGCGTCTTGATGGCCCGCGTCGGCGGGGGATGGCAGGCGGTCGGGTCCTCGTCGTCGGACCGGTGGAACAACGCGTGGGGCACGGTCGCCTACTCGCAGAACACGACTGGCCAAAACGGGATCGGTGGAACCCCTACCGACCTCAGCGGGCTGTCTGTCACCTTCACGCCGGTGGCCGGACGACGGTACGTCACGACGACGTCGCACATGGCGCAGACGAACGCGTCCGGCGCAACGACTGCCGTCCCGTTGATCAGGGACGGGGGCGGTGCGAACCTTCAGCAACGGAACTTCGTGTTCCTCAGCGGTCAGTACGCGTTCCACCCCTATCTCCAGGTCATCGAGACGGGGCTGGCTGCCGTGCCGACGACCCGCAAAGCCAGCCTCTATATCACCGTGGGCACGATCGACGTGTCTGCCAGTCCCCTCTACCCGGCGTTCATCTCCGTCGAGGACATCGGCCCGGTCTCCGGTGCCGTGGCCATCCCCAACCCGACCCCGGCGTGGGTGCCGCTGACGTTCACCGGGACGTGGGGGAACGCCGACACGACGAACTACAACACCGCCGCGTATCGAAGCATCGGGGACATCGTGTATCTGCGGGGCTACGTCAAGAACACCAGCACTGACTTGACCGTGGGGGTGCTGCCGGTTGGGTTCCGACCACCGAAGATCGTCCCGTTCACTGCCTATGGGCAGGCTGCCCCGAGTGGTACGCAGGCAGCGTTTCGCTGTGGCGTGCACTTCAACGGCAGCATCTTCCTGAACTGGGCGGCTGGGTTGACAGTGAACAGTGTGACGTACTTGGACTTGGACAACGTCCAGTTCTCAGTGACCCCATGAAAGGAACCTGATGTCCTACAACACGATCCACGAATCATCCAAAGACGAGGTGCTCGTTGGGCGGATCACCGCCTGTTGCAAGCAGGAGCACCACGACCCGTTGACCGAGGCGTTGTGGGCGGTGTTCACGGCCAGCGACGTCGAGGAGGCGTACGCCTACGCCTTGTCGGTGGACAACCCGAATCCTGGTGGCGACGAGACGGTGGTGACCGACGGGATGATTCTCGGGGTCGTCCAGGGGTTCTTCAATCCGGCGCCGCTGACCATGCCCCCGGAGGCGCAGCCGAAGTGACCCTGCTCGACGAGTCTCAGATCACCTGGGACCAGCTGCTGGAGGAGCGGGAGTGGCGCAAGTGCTTCCCGCAGACGCATGACACCCAGGCGCTGCTTGCTGGCTTCGATTACTTCTGCCGCACGTTCGTGTACATCAAGCACCCCGAGCGCGGCCGGATCAAGTTCGAGATGTTCGATGCGCAGAAGGAGTCGGCCCAGCTGTGGTTGGAGTCGCGCTACTCGATCATGCTGAAGGCCCGCCAGATCGGGTTCTCCACCCTGGTCTCGGTGTTCTGCTTCTGGCTGACGTTCGGCTACGAGGACCGCGTCGTCATCATGCTCAGCCGCACCGAGCGTGATGCGATCAAGCTGCTGGCCAAGGCGAAGTACACGTACCGCTTCCTGCCCGAGTGGATGAAGGAGCGCGGTCCGATCGTCAATACGACACAGACGAAGATCGAACTGTCGAACGAGTCGTACATGGAGTCCCTGCCATCGGCATCGGACCCTGCTCGTGGTGAGTCGGTGTACCTGGCGGTGATCGACGAGTTGGCCTACCTGCCCAACAGCGAGGAGGCGTGGGCCTCGATCGAGCCGGTGGCCGATGTCGGTGGCCGGGTGATCACCCTGTCCACGGCCAACGGTGAAGGCAACCTGTTCCACCAGCTGTGGGTCGGGGCACGCTCAGGGACCAACCGGTTCCGCGCCATGTTCCACCCGTGGTGGGTCAACGGCAGGGATCAGAAGTGGTACGAGGACAAGGTCCGTGACCTCCCCGAGTGGCAGATCGCTCAGGAGTACCCGTCCGATGAGGAGGAGGCATTCCTGAAGTCGGGTCGCCCGGTCTTCTCCATCGAGGTGCTCCGTAAGCAGGTCGTTCAGGATCCGATCGCTGAAGGGTTCTTCAACGAGCACCGCGGCCTCAGTTTCCAGCCAGACCATCATGGGCCGCTGAAGGTTTGGCAGTTCCCCACCGAGCAGGGACGCTATGTGATCGGAGGCGACCCGGCCCAGGGGATGGAGCACGGTGACTTCTCTAGCATCCACGTGATCAACGCCCGTGACGGCGAGGTGGTCGCCCACTGGCACGGACGGATCGATCCGGACCTGCTCGGCACCCACGTTCTCGCCCCGCTGGGGCGGCTGTACAACAACGCCCTGATCGCCGTGGAGTCGAACAACCACGGCCTGGCGACGCTGAAGGCGCTGCACCGCGAGCGCTACCACCCGCTGTACATGCAGCGATCCCCGCGCTACAAGAAGTCGGTGCCGACCGACATCCTCGGTTGGCGCACCACGCAGATCACCAAGCCGCTGGCGATTGATGAATTGAACATGGCCCTGCGTGAGGAGTCGGTGAAGTTGCACGACAAGGCGACGGTCTCCGAACTGCGTGGCTTCGTCCGTGATGACGCCGGGAAGCTGAAGGGCTCACCGTTCGACGACCGGGTGATCAGCCTGGCGATCGCCAATCAGATGCTGAAGCACGTCTGGCTGGCTGAGTACGACCCGAAGAAGGAACCCGGTCCAGGGACGATCGGCTTCTTCGAGCGCCATTTGTACGGGGACGAACCTCTGGCCGAGAAGCGACCGGGGAGTACTCTCGGCAAACGTGAGCCGTTTGGTTCACCTTGGATTCGGAAGACGGGGTGACCTGATGGCCTCAGGAACCGGACGGCTCGATCGTCAGAGCATGACGCGCCGCGCCCACGTACGTAAGAACAGTCGGCAGTACCGCCGGGGTTACAAGGTGCTGCCGCACAACGTGTGGGGTGACGATGCCAAGCCACCGCGTGGTGGTGGAACCAGCGGTCAGACGGCGACGGGCTGCACCGCAGGTAAGCCCGGCAGCTTCACCCCGGCTGGCTGCACCGTCCCCGGCACGTTGGCCGAGTTGCGTGGCCTCGGTGCGCTCGGGCAGACGGCGGCGTGGACGACCGGCCAGTACGTGTTCCTCAACCCCTCCGGCTCGGCCTACTGGGACGGGACGACCTGGCAGCTGGGTGTCAAGCCGTGATCTGCCCGGAGTGCGAGAAGCGCTCCGTCTCGGGACACCTGAAGACCTGCTACCCGTGCCACATCCGTGGCATCGGCTTCACGTTCAAGGGCGGTGGGTTCAACGCCGGGCGGCGGAACTTCTCCGCTCGAACCAATGCCGAGTTCATCGCTGAGCACGTCGGAGACGTGAAAGGCAACCCGAACATCGAGAGGCTCTGATGCTCCAGCGTGACCTGCTGTCGTACTACCGCGACGAGATCCACCGGTCGAAGCGGTGGCGCAGCGAGAACTTCGACGACGACTGGCAGCGGTACTGCGACATGTACCGCGGGCGGCACTACAGCGCCAAGGTCCCCGGCGACCAGCTGATCGTCAACCTCGTCTTCTCGACGATCAACACCATCGCCCCGTCAGTGGCGGTGAACAACCCGAAGTTCGTGGTCAACGCGCGCAAGGCCGAGCAGGCGCCGCAGGCGGTGATCACCGAGGAAGTCCTCAACTACCTGTGGCGGACGTACCAGTACCAGCCGGAGTTCCGCCTGGCGGTCAACGACTGGTTGATCATCGGCCACGGGTGGGTCAAGACCGGCTACAAGTTCGTCAAGCCACCGGAGGAGAAGAAGACCGATCCGCCAGCCTCGTCGAGCCCGACGGACTCGGCGGCGGACGTCGGGATCGATGACCGCGAGGACGTCGACGGCAATGTCGAGTCGGAGATGTACGTCTACGACGACCGCCCCTTCATCGAACGGATGAGTCCCTTCGACATGTTCGTCGATCCCGACGCCCGCCACCCGAAGGAGATGTGCTGGATCGCCCAGCGAGTGTGGCGCCCGGTGCAGAACGTCAGAGTCGACAGCCGCTACTCGCCCAGCGCCCGCCAGAAGGTCAACGGCTCGATGCAGTCACGGTGGATCGCCGGGGACGGCGACGCCGATGCCCGCGTCGAGCAGCCCGATCGCGGCAGCCGCCAGTACTGCGAGGTCATCGAGTTCTACGACATCACCCGCGGCAAGGTCTCCACGTTCGCCCTGGACTCAGAGGACACCGACGGCAGCGGTGGGTTCCTGATCAAGCCCAAGCCGATGCCCTACGGCTTCGGCCACCCGTTCGTCATGATGCGCAGCTACGAGATGATCGACAGCTTCTACACGATGGGCGACGTGGCGCAGATCGAGTCGTTGCAGCTGGAACTCAACGAGACGCGCAACCAGATGATGAACCACCGCAAGCGCTTCCAGCGCAAGTGGCTCTACGAGAAGGATGCGTTCGATCGCCAGGGTGTGCTCGCCCTGGAATCCGAGATCGACAACACGATGATCCCCGTCACCTCCGACGGGAACCCCGGCAGCGTCATCGCTCCGCTCCCGGCAGTGATCACGCCGACGGACTTCTACGACCAGTCGGGGCTGATCACCAACGACATCGACCGCGTCTCCGGCGTCTCTGACTACCAGCGCGGTGCGGCCCAGCAGTCGATCAAGCGCACCGCCACCGAGGCGGCGATGATCCAGGACGCGGCGAACAGCCGAGCCCAGGATCGCCTGGCCAAGATCGAGACGGTCCTGGCGGAGATCGGTGAGCGGATCATCGGCCTGATGCAGCAGTTCATGACCGGCGAGCAGGTCGCCCGCGTGGTGACCATGCCGGGCAAGGTGTGGGTGCCGTACGACAAGGACTACATCTCCGGCGAGTTCGACTTCGAGGTCGCCGCTGGGTCGACCGAGCCACAGAACGAGACCTTTCGGCGGCAGTCCGCCCTGCAGCTGGTCGATGCTTCGATGCCTTTCCTGCAGATGGGCGTGGCAAACCCGCTCGGTCTGTACATGTACGTCCTGCAGAAGGGCTTCGGTGTCAAAGATGTCGGTCCACTGGTCATGCGCCCGGAGCAAGCGCCGCCCGCGGAGGGGGATCCGAACGCGCAAGGGATGCAGCCGCCGCCGGAAGGGGAGCAGGGTCAGCCACCGCCGATGAACGCTCCGACGCAGGCGCCTGGCGACGCGCCAGGGCAGTTCCCGCCGGGAGAGGTGCCGCCGCCAGGTCCGACTCCGATGGATCAGATGGCCGCGATGGCGGGTGGTGGTCCTCCAGGGATGCCGCCGCAGGGTGGTCCGCCACCCGGCCAAGATCCCATGCAAGCGCTCATGGCGATGCTCGGACAGCAACCCCAAGGCCCGCCAGCGGGTGGCCCGGAATCGTTGCCGCCGGAACTTCTCGCACAGATGATGGGGCAGATGCCACCGCAGTAACCCCCGCAACCCCCCTGCGTGTGATTAACTCCGAACACCACAGGAGCACGCCAGGAGGAACTCCGTGTCGGAAGTAGACGCCCTAGACGGGCAGCCTGCTGAGGTCGATCCCGGTTTCGCCGGGGACATCGCGGACGCAGGGGAGGTAATCGACGGGGCAGAAGACGCCGCGCCGCCTCGCCAATATCTCGAAGTCGACGATCCTGACAACCGCTGGGTGCGGACCAAGATCGACGGCGAAGAGATCGAAGTGCCGTTCAGTGAGTTCCAGCGTGGCTACAGCCGTGAGGCCGACTACACGCGGAAGGCACAGTCGGTTGCCGAGATGCGCCGGGAGGCGGAGTACGGGATCCAGCTGCAGCAGGCGCTGCAGACGAACCCCCAACTCACGCTGAAGATCCTGGCGGAGCAGTACCAGTTGGATCAGCAACAGCAAGGCCAGGCTCCTGAGCCCGAGCCGGAGTTCGATGATCCGCTGGAGCGGCAGCTGTACGAGGAACGCCAGGCGCGTATCGCCCTGGAGCAGCGCTTCGAGCAGCGTGAGTCGGACAGAGCGTTGGAAGCGGCAGTCGGGAACCTCCGCAACCAGTACGCACTGAACGACGATGATCTTCGTTTGGTCGTCGGGACCGCGATGCAGGCCAACCTGGGGCTCGATGCCCTGCCGATGGTCTGGAAGACGATCGCCTTCGACCGCATCCAGGCATCCGTGGTGGAACACCAACGACGCCAGGCGGCAGAGAACAGTCAGCGCACCGCAGCCAAGACAGCTGCGACGCAGACGGTCTCCTCGGGACGAGGAGCACCAAGCAGGAACATCGTGGAGCAGCAGCGGACTGGACCGATCACGTTCAGAGAAGCCGCCGAGCAAGCATGGAAAGACATCGGCGGCACCTAACCGAAAGGCTGCCCTGTGGCAATTGCCGCCAACCTCCCCGCCTCGTGGGACACGCTCCTGTCCACCACGATGAACAACTACCGCAAGACGTTGACCGACAACATCTTCGGTTCCCGCCCGCTGCTGGAGTACCTCCAGTCCAACGGCCGAGTGCGTACCGCCGACGGCGGCATCCAGATCGTCGAGCCGCTCCTGCTCGGCGGCGGCGAGGCTGACTCGTACGGCCCGTGGGACCAGATCCAGGTCCACCCGCAGGGCGGCATCACCGCTGCCGTGTACCCGTGGCGCCAGCTGTTCGCCACGATCATCATCTCCGGCCTGGAAGAGGCGCAGAACAACGGCAAGGAGCAGATGATCAACCTGCTCGAAGCCAAGGTGATGCAGGCCGAGAACACGCTGAAGGACATCCTCGTGCGGATGCTCTACGGCACCCGCCAGACCCCGAAGGCGACTGACTTCGATCCGCTGACCACGCTGATCGACTCCGATCTCCCGGCCGGTGGGATCACCCCGGCTCCGGCGACGTTGGAGAACCTGTGGCGCTCGCCCACCTACAACGCCACGACCGGCGTGGGCAAGGATGCCAAGGGCAACACGATCACCGGCCTGCCCTTCGCTGCGACGATCGCCGGAGACGACCTGGAGTCCATCCTGCGGCGCATGTTCATGCTCGCCTCAGATGGCGGCTCGGACCACGTCGATGCCATCTTCGCCGGAGCGAACGTCTACGAGATGTACGAGGGCAGCCTGACCCCGCAGGTCCGGTACACCGACACGAACAAGGCGAACCTCGGGTTCCAGAACCTGATGTTCAAGAACGTGCCGATCTACTACGACCCGGACGCGCCGACGAGTGGAGCCATCGGGCTCAACTCGAAGTACGTCGGGCTGACGATCCACAGCGACCGCAACTTCAAGCAGTCGCCGTTCACCGCCAACCTGACCGGCATGGCCACGACCGGCTCCGGTGTCGGCACGGTCGGTACCGCGCCCTCGGGCAACGGCACCATCCCCGGCTCGCCCGCCGGATCGACGATGGATGCCCGCGTGTCGTTCATCACGACCTACGGCAACACCACCACCCGCGAGCGTCGGCGCAACTTCAAGGTGACGAACGTCGTCCCGACCCCCTGACAGTCAAGATGACGGGGCCGCTACTACACGTGTAGTAGCGGCCCCGGAACAGGAGGGCACGTGACCGCCAGCAAGGATTCCTCGCACATCCAGCCAGCGTTGGCCAATGGCGCCAGCGTCAAGCTGCAGTACGCCGTCGTCGGAGACCCGGTGTATTCGACCGGACGTCCCGAGTCAGCTGGTGAGCACGTCAAGTCGGCGGCGCTGTGGTCGAGCGCGCCGTACAAGGACCCGAAGAAGGTGGTCAAGCCACCGAAGAAGGTGACCTGCAAGGGCAAGGACGGGACGTGCAAGGCGCACCCCATCCAGGAACTCGGGTTGTGCGTGTTCCACGCCCGCAAGGCAGGCGTGTACAACGCGTGGACTGAGAAGGAGGTGACGTCATCGACGTCGCAGGACTGAGGACGTACGTCCGCGATCACCTCGAACTCGATGAGACGGACCTGCCTGACCGGCTGCTCAACGTCTACCTGCAGGAGGCGTTCGACCGGACGATGGCCTTCTCCAACGAGTGGCCGCGCAACGAGACGACCTGGACCATCGCCAAGGTGCCGGGGACTGTTGAAATCACCCTGCCCGCGGATGTCAACATCCCCGGCATCTTGTCGATCGTTGAGGCGGGACGGGGCTACAAGCTCGTGTCCATCGTCCACGAGAACGCCGAGAACTCCTTCGGCACGGTCGAGGGCGAGGGCGACCGGACGTCGGTGTACTACTCGATCTGGAACGGGGCGGTGTACGTGTGGCCGCTGCCTGGTCGAGAGCAGCACGTCGACCTGATCCTGCGCGGTTATCGCCAGCCAGTGTGGGACAACGCTGCCTCGTCCATCCCCGATCTGGATCCACGGCTGCACGCGACGCTGTGCTACTTCGCCATGTCCCTCGTCCACGCCCAGCAGGAGGACGAGGTGATGGAAGGCGTGTACCTCGCTCGTTGGCAGCGTGACCTGACTCAGCAGCTGCGCACGATCATGCAGCCGGTGGGCAACAAGCCACTCGTCATGCACGGTGGTGCGCCGACCGGCTGGGGTCCGAGCTTCGTCGTTGTTCCGCCCGCCCCGTGAGCGCCAACCGCCTCCAGCCCGCCGCACTGACGACGTTCGTCGGTGGCTTGAACCTGCGCGAGAGCCAGTTCCAGCTGGATCCCAACGAGTCGCCCGATCTGCTCAACGTGGACGTCGATCCACGCGGTGGGTTCACCACTCGGCGGGGATGGCGGCGGTGGAACGACGTCGACATCCACGACGTCTCCGACCCGTCGATGGACTTCATGCCACGCAACGCCTTCTGGCACAACCGCGTGGCCGGGCAGCTGATCTACGTCACCCACAACAACCAGATGTGCCGCGGCGACATGTCCGGGGCGTTCACTTCGCTGCTCGTCGGTCAGTGCAACGCCGAGCCACACATGGCCGACTGGGCGGTGTGGGGCGAGCAGATGTACTCCGTGCTCGGCTACTCCAACGCGCCGGTCCGCTTCGAGGCCGACCTGTCGATGACGACGATGACGCCCGGCCCGTACTCCGAGGTCGACGCACCGACGTTCAACGTCATGCCGCCCGCTCAGCACATCCGTGGCCACGCCGGATACATGTTCGTGGCCAACATCTTCGAGGCCGGGGCCACCCACCCCAACCGCGTCCGCTGGTCACACCCCAACCGGCCCGACTCGTTCCGTGACGAGGACTACCTCGACATCGAGATCGGTGGCGGGAAGATCACCGGGATGCTGTCGTTCCGTGATCACCTGCTGATCTTCAAGACGAACAGCCTGTGGGCGCTGTACGGCTACGACAGCGAGTCATGGCAGCTGACCAAGGTCTCCGCCTGGATCGGTGCGCCGTGCTCGACGGCGATCACTGCGTCGGAGACGGCGGTGTACTTCTACTCGGCCAACGATGTCGGTGGGATCTACGGCTACACGGGCGAGGCACCGACGCACCTGTCGGAGAACCTCAGCCCGGCCTTCGAGGAGATCACCGCCTACGAGAACGTGTTCGTCTCCTGGGCCGGGCGACGGTTGTGGATCAGTACGCCGTGGGTCAAGGACTCGGTGCTGCAGCGCACGCCTCCGGTGGCGCCGACGACCAAGGGTCGTCACTCCCGCCGGGCGACGGGCCAGTCGACGACGTGGCCGGTGACGCTGTTCGTCGCTGATCCCGACGTCGGTCAGGGCGCGTGGACGATGTACGTGTCGAAGTACGGCGCCGTCGCTCCGGTGGTGGATGGCTCCGACGTCAACGCCACCTTCCCGCTGGGGTTCATGTGGGCCAAGGACATGGCCATCGCCATCACCCTCGATGCGATCGAGGACAGCTACGACGACCTGCTCAACACGGTCGATCACGAGGAGTTCGACAGCTTCTACCGCACGCCGTGGATGAACATGAATCAGCCGGACACGAAGAAGTCGTGGAAGCGGCCACGGGTGATCTGCCCGCGCGTGCCGCGTGACACCGAGGTGATCATCGAGACGTTCCACGACTACGACGAGACGTTCGCCCGGCGGGTGCGGACGATCACCATCCCCTCGCTCGGCTCGGCCTACTGGACCACGGCCGGTGCCGACGACGTGATCAACCACGGCTTCGACTGGACCGAACTCGGTGCCGCTGATCCGCGTGGTGCCAACTGGGGCACCGAGCACATCGGTTCGGTGATGATCCGCGGCGGTTCAATGGGGATCGCCTCGGCGGTGCAGATGCGATTCAGTCGCTCCCCGAACACACCGCGACGCAAGTGGGGAGTGGACGCAGTGGTCATCAAGCCGATCGGTCGCCGGGAGCGCACATGAGCAAACTTCAGTTCCAGTACGACCTGCAGAACCTGACGCCTGCCAACGCGCAGCCGGTCGAGGCGAACTTCACGCGCGTCGAGGATCACATCAATCAGGAGGTCATCGAGCGCGACGGCACCGTGGCAATGCGCGCGCAGCTGAAGCTGGTCGGTGACCCGGTTGCCGCGCTCGACGCCGCCCCCAAGCAGTACGTCGATCAGGTGCTGCCGGTCGGGATCGTGATGATGTACGCCGCCGCAGTCCTCCCGGCCAATGGTCGGTGGTTGGCGTGTGACGGAGCGCCACTCCAGACCGCGACGTACCCGGAGTTGTTCGCCGTGATCGGCTACTCCTGGGGTGGCTCGGGCGGATCGTTCAACGCCCCGAACTTCGGTGGCCGGTTCCCGCTCGGTGTCGGCGGGACGCACGCCCTCGGACAGACGGGCGGCAGCGAGGACTCATCGCTCCCGACGCACACGCACTCGATCGACCACACCCACGCGGCGAACAACACCGGGTTCATCAGCGCCGACCACACCCACCTGGTGAGCGCGATGACCGGTGCATCCGACCGCGCCTTGGGAACGAGCAGTAACGGTGATCACAGCCACGTCGTCGCGCTCTCCGGATCGAGTGGTTTCATCGTCGATGGCTTCGGAGCCAGTCCGTCGGCCGGGATCGACCTGGGCGAGGAGAACGCCTACGGCTTCGTCCCGTCGACCTCTGTTGCCGGGGCACACACCCACTCGGTGACCGACCACCTCCACGCGTTCACCGCTAATACCGGTGGCGTCTCCTCCAACCACACCCACTCGTCTCAGACGCCGACGTTCAACGGCTCCTCAGCGCAGGCGGGTGTCGCTCCGACGGGAACGAACATGCCGCCGTTCTTGTCGATCCCGTACATCATCAGGTGCCGCTGATGGCCAGCCTCGAAGGCTATGGAGTGGTCGACACAGGGGCCTATCAGCGCGGCTCGGATGCCCTCAACTACAAGTTCAACACCGACTCCGCGACCAACGCTTACGGCAGGTTCCTCTCCCAGCAGCGTGGCAGCCGCAACCTCGGTGACCTGACCAAGAACTTCAACCGGTCCCTGCCTAGCGCGTACGCCGGGTTCGGTCAGCGTGGCCTGTCCGGCGGTGGCGTGCGCTCGGGGACGATGAACAAGTCGATGAGCAACTACCTGGGCGACTACGCGCAGAACTACATGCGCGGCCAGCAAGACCTGACCCAGGAACTGCAGGGCTTCGACCTGAACCAGGCCAACCTGTCGTCCGGACTGCAGTACAACCTGGCTGACATGGAGACGCAGAAGCAGAACGCGATTGCTCGCGCAGCGCAGGGCCTCGAAGCACTGCGCCCGTACTTCGGGGGGACCTGATGAGTGGTACCGGATGGGGCGGCAAGCTGCCGAAGAAGCCATCGACAACGACGACGGCCAAGGCCAACCGCCAGTCGGGCAACGTGCCGAGCTACGGCACCGGCAACTGGACCGGCGAGTCGGGCTCGTGGCTGGAGCCGGGGACGGCGTCGGGCAACATCGCCGCACAGAACCCTGGGTTGATCGGTGATGCGCGCAACCCGAGTGAGGTCAACCGGAACATCTACGCGTACATGACCGCGCAGGGCAACGGCGGTGGTGGGATGCCGACGAACAGGCTGAAGCCCGTGTACTCCGGCGGTGGCTCGGGTGGTCGAGGTGGCGGTGGTGGCGGTGGTGGCGGTGGTGGTGCCGCCAACCCGATGCTCAACCAGGACCAGTTGGCCAAGATGTGGGAGCTACTCGGCAAGGCCCGTCCCGGCGCACAGCAGGCAGGTCCGGCATTCGACGCCCCGGACTACGCCGGTCCACAGATCTCCGCCTTCGACACGTCGATGTACGACAACCTGCGCAACCAGCTGGGCCAAGCGGTGACCAACGATCGGGCGCAGAGCGACCAGGCGTACCAGGCGCTGAGCGGGTTCATGGATCGCAACTACGCCAACAACCCGTACGCCACGCAGCAGACGGCGAACTTCGGTCAGGCGCCCGGCCAGTCCACCGACGCCATCCAGCGGATGCTCGCCTCGCAGGGCGCCAGCCCACAGATGACTCAGGGCGCAGCGGGCGAGGCAGCCGGAGCGGACCGGGCGTTCGGCAACCTGCTCGGCATCCTCGGGCAGAACCAGGCGCAGGATGCGACCAACCGTCGCTACGCCAACCAGCAGGACCAGGCCAACACCGGCCGGATGTACGACATGGCCAAGCTGCAGGGAGACACCGGCATCGGGCTGCAGCAGGGCGCAGCGAAGAACCAGTGGCAGCAGCGCTGGGACGATCGCGCCGCGCAGATCTACGACCAGAACTACCAGGGTCAGCTGGCCGAGAACCAGGCCAACTGGCAGCGGGCCAACCAGCTGTCGGACAGCAACTACTCGACGAACAACCAGTACACGAACGCGATGCTCTCGTCGGTGATGGGCAACCTGCTGCCGCTGATCATCCAGGGTGGCCTGAGCGTCCCCGACATCCAGGCACTGTTGAGCCAGGGTGGCACACCGATGTCGACGAACGTCTGAGGAGGCGACGATGTGGCCCGAAGACATGCCGACCCCCGGCACTCGCCAGTGGGGACAGTGGTTCAACCAGCAGGACCCGCAGACACAACAGCAGATCATCTTCGACTTCGGCCTGGGTGATGCGAACCAGCCCATCGCTGGCAACTCGGTCGGTGGCTTCCAGCCGGAGATCAATCAGCAGGGCTTCGGTCTGCTTGACCAGCTGTCGCCGCCGCCGGTCATCAACTCCAAGGGCATCATCCAGCCGTCGGGGACCGAGCAGGTTCAGAAGCAGACCAACCTGTTCCAGGATCAACTCAGCCTGGGCACCGACAACATGCTGGCCGCGATCGCCGGACAGTTCGCTCCGACTGCGTTCACCCCGTCGTACGAGCCGCAGGGCAACCCGGTGACCCCGACCGGTCTCCGCCAGCTGCAGAGCCTGGCGAACACTGGCGGGTGGGAAGGGTTCATGGCCAGCCAGATGCTGCCGAAGGACTACGGCGGCGGAGGCATGTCCGCCAGCCAGGCCAAGGGCGCACTGCTGAAGGCGGTGATGACGCCCGACGATGCCGACGAGGGTGCGCTGCAGCTGCGTGAGGAACTGCGTGGCTCGCTGACCCCGCGTTACGAGACGCAGGGCGAGAGCGCCAACCCGACGGTCAAGCCGATCAACAAGGACCTGTCGACGGCGCAGGGTGTGGCCAACTCGTTCGATCTCTCCGACGTCGACGAGGTGTCTCGTGGGTGGCAGAAGGAACTGGCCAATGATCCGGTCGCTGGCTACACCGACCCGGTCACCGGGCTGAGCTACCTCGGGGCCAAGGAGAAGAAGACCCCGACGATGGAGTGGTTCGACAAGTACGGACTGCCCTACGCCAACAAGCAGTACAGCGACCCCGACCAGATCGCCTCGATGCAGGACGCCGTGGCTCCGTGGCAGTACCGGGGCCAAGGGATGGAGGAGGACTTCGCTCGCCAGGACGCGCTCGCCGCCAACCAGAAGGCACGTGACGAACTCGGCGGAGCGCAGAGTCAGATGGACATCCTGGAGAAGGCGTACAACCAAGCGACCAAGGCCGGGCTGTGGCCGGAGCATCAGGTGGTCGACAAGGAGGCGTACAACCCGAACAACCCGATGCAGGGCGCGACCGTCGTGCCCGACCGGTCGGTCAACATGCCTGGCCCGATCATCAACGGGATGGGGATGCAGCCGGGTGGGCTGTACGCCCCGCCGGTCAACTACGAGGTGGTCAAGCAGCAGATCGAGGACGCCAAGGCCAAGGGTCAGCCGTCCACTCCGATGAAGACCATCCCCGCCCACTGGTACATGGACATCGACAAGCAAGGGAACCCGACCCGCTTGTCGATCAACCAGACCCAGCCGAGTGGGCAGACCTGGTCGACGGAGCACACCAACAAGAACGGCGTCCAGGAGACCAAGCTGCGGCCCGGCGTGAAGATGGACGCGGGCCTCACGGCTGACACCAACTTCGACTTCGGTGCACCGGGCGCGGTGGTGCCAGGAACCATCGAGGGCATGGACAACAACCTGCTGTCGAAGCTGATCCCAGGGCTGGACATGCTGACCAGCAAGCGCAAGGTGTTCACCGCGGCCGACCTGGTGCCCGCCAAGCAGCGAGTGGAGATGGCCCGCAAGGCTGCCGCCGCCACCGTCCCCGGCATCCAGGCAGCGAGCAACTCCAGCGAGACGTCGATGCAGCGACAGCTGGCTCGGGCGCGGATGATGGGCCTGGCTTCGACCGGGCGCACGCCACTGAGTGACACGCTCGCTGGTCGGATGATGGCTGCCCGTACGGCGGGGATCTACAGGTAATGGCAACGCCGGGCCAGATCCAGATCTACTCTCCGGCTCGGCAACTCCCGGCTGGCTTTACCGGACGCCCGGCCCCAGCCCCAGTTCGCCCGACCCCACAGCAAGCGCGAGCGGGGCGCAAGGCAACGCCCGCGCTTGCTGGTCGGTGGGGTGCTCTTGACCCATACGTCCAAGCTGAATCAGACAAGGCCACCCAAGCCCGCGCCCAGGAGGCTGCGGCCAAGGCGCAGAAGGAAGCGCAGGACGCGGCGTACAAGAAGCTGCCGTGGTGGAAGAAGGGCATCGCCTCGGTCATCGACAACCCGATCACCAAGGTGGCCCTAGCCCCGGCCGAGGTGCTGTCGGTGCCGATGAAGGCCATCGCTGTCGGCAAGGAGGAACTGTCCTCGCACCTGCCGCGTGGCATGGCCGAGGCGCTGGAGGACCCGTTCGGCGTGCAGGACGACAGCGGCAACGCCCAGCCGGTGATGCGCGCCCTCGACTTCCTGGCCAAGGTGATCCCGCTGTCCCCGGTAGGTGTCGACACGGACAAGGCGCGGGCCGAGAAGCGCAGCGTGCTGGAGCGGCTGGCCCCGCGCAGCGACTTCGGCCACGGACAGATCCAGACGTCGACCGGTAACCAGTGGGGCAACAGGTTCCAGGGTCTCGGCGCCGACGTCCTCAACGACCCGCTGATGCTGCTCGAAGGCGGGGGCACCGTCACTCGCCCGGCCATCGCTGCCGAGGATGCGCTGAAGGCGATCGGTCGTGGCGAGCGGCTGGCCCTGCCGGAGGCGCAGCGCGCCCTGATGACGTCGGAGCGAGCGACAGCTGAGGCGTTGGAGCGCTCGGCCTCGGCGCTGCCGACCGGCGTGCGTACTGCGGAGGAGGAGATCGCCCGCCAGGCTGCGGGACGTAGCTCGGCTGAGGCCCGCTTCGCTGACGACATCCACCGCCCCCGCATCGGTCGACCCGAGGCAGAGATCCCGCTGCCGAAGAACCTGCAGGAGCGGATGAACCTCGCTTCGGAGTGGGCGACGGAGAACCCCGAACTGTGGCGCAAGCATCAGGGTGAGGTGAGCAAGGGGATCAAGCGCGGCTTCGAGTCGATGTCTCCGGCAGCCAAGGCCGACTTCGGCGTGAAGACCGGCGGCATCTCGGTGCGCGGCATCGGCGTGGAGTTGCCCGGCAGCGAGGCGCTGCGTCAGGTGTGGAAGGACGCGGGCGGTGCGCGCCGGGCCAAGACCAGCGACCTGCTCGACAAGCTGCCCAAGGAGGGCACCTGGAACAAGGTCCGCAACATGCGCGTGCCCAAGGGGCAGGAGTCGTCGTACGCAGCGATGCGCCGGGCGGGGACGTCCGAGGTGGATGCCGAGCTCGCCCTGAACAACGTGTTCGTGCGTAACCAGCTGGACATCGGCAAGAACGTGATGAAGGCCAGGGGCAAGACGTACCTGAGCAAGACCATCCGTGAACTGCGCGACAAGTACAGCGACGCGGAGATCGCCAAGCTGGTCCAGGAAGCGGAGACGTCGCCCAACGGCAACCGGGTCAACCAGCTGTTCAAGGACATCATCGGTGAGCACGAGAAGCTGACCGGCCGCAAGCTGGTCTCGTCGATCGACGCCGACACCTACCTGCCGCACACGCTCGACTCGAAGTGGCGGCGGTTCATGCTGGCCAACCCGGACGACCCGTTCGTCCAGTCGTTCATGCGGGCCAACGACATCGTCAAGGACGACCTGCTCGAAGCCAGCCACTACATCGACAAGTCGCGCAAGCTACGCCTGCCCGAGGGCGTGGCCGAGGCCGAGTTCGACTTCGCCGGGCGCAAGGTCAAGCTGAAGGGCAACAGCGTCGCCGCCAAGAACGAGGCGATGCACGAGGCGTTCCCCGAGTGGAAGGGCGACTTCTACTCGACCGACATCAAGACCATCGGTGAGTCGTACCTCGACTCGATCTCCAACGACGCGGGCGCGCACTTCGCCCGCCAACAGTTGGCCAACACCAAGTCCCCGTTCGTCCGCACGCTCGACGGCCTGCTGTGGGACGAGTACCAGAAGATGAACGAGACGCTGGCGCAGCGGCCCTACGCCCGCCGTGTCACCGACGTCACCGCCGAGGGCTACAAGTCCGGCACCGGGGTGGAGGACATCGCCCCGTCCCCGGCCGAGCCGACGAGCGAGTACTTCCGCAAGGAGAAGGACACCAAGCTGACCGAGCAGCTGGCCGAGGATGTCCAAGGTGCGGGCAAGCAGTGGCGCCGGGACTTCGCCAATGACGCCAGCGACGTGTACGAGAACGCGCAGACCGATCTCGGCACGCTGCGCCGGTCGATGTCCGAGGGTCTGCGCGACGAGGCCAAGGCGGGCAACCCGCGGATCAAGGCACTGGCCAAGCAGATCGAGACGTACCGGTCGTGGGTCAAGGGACTGAAGCTGGGTGACATCACCAGTGACAACGCCGACCAGGTGGTCAAGGTGCTGGCCAACATCGACGACCACATCGAGTTCTTGAAGCAGGCACTGTCGAATACCAAGCGGACGTTCAACGGCAAGATCACACGTGAGTCGAAGAAGGTCGACAACGAACTGGCTGCCGAACTGCGCAAGCTGACGCAGGTCCGCACCGACCTGGAGGAGCACGTCTCCCAGGTGGGCACCAAGCTGCGGGCAGAGATCGAGGAGCGCCGAGCGTGGATCAATGGCGACGTGGCGGAGAAGGAGGCTGCGCTCGCCGCCAAGGAGAAGACGGTCCCCAAGCCCGAGCCGTCCCAGCCGGACGTGCTGAACAGGGCGATGGAGCAGACGGGCTTCAAGTCGCACCCCGAGTACCAGCGGATGAAGGACCGCTACACCGAGGCGATCCGTGCGTTGGAGTCGTCGCGCGAGGATGGTCGGCTGTTCACCAAGGCGGGGACGATCCGCCGCAACGAACAGAAGCTGATCGACGAGGTCGAGACCGCACGCGACGCGCTGCGTCGTGTCGGCTGGGACCCGGCCAAGGACCCGGCGCGTGATCTCGTCCAGCACAACGGGACGGACAAGGCGGGGCGCAGTCGGTACAAGGTGGGTAACTGGCGCATCGAACCGACCGCCCCGGAGACGACGCGGCTGAAGGTGAGCGACACCGGGCCGATGCGTCAGCGCACGCGCAAGGTCAGCCAGCCGCGCTGGCGCGTGGTCGGTCCCGATGGTGAGACCAAGGCAGCAACGCTGTCGTTCGAAGCGGCGCACGACTACGCCCTGGCCGAGCACCTGAAGGAGGTCGATCCGCCGCAGTACTTCCACGGCACGACCAACCGGGTCCCCGCCTTCGAGGATCGCAAGGGCGCGGGCATCCAGAACCTCGTTGGGCCGGGGACGTACACCACAGGCGACGAGCGACTGGGCGTGGACTACAGCCGGATCAAGGGACAAGCGGACACCTTCGTGCCGACCAACGAGGTGTACCGGGTCGAGGGACCCAAGGGTCCGAAGCTCGATCTCGACAAGCCGATCGACTACAACCTGCGCCACCACCTGCTCGACATCGTCGAGAAGGAGATCATGCCGCTCCACGCTGCCGGTGGCGATGCCCAGCAGCAGATCCAGGATGCGCTCAGTCCGTTCGTCCGCATGGTCCAGTACGGCCTGGGCGGAGAGACCACGGGCGAGGAGGCGATGGTCGGGTTCATGACCATGCTGCGCGAGGTGGTCGAGTCCGGAGCGATTGACCGGGGCGTGGCCGACAACATCGCCTGGGGTCTGAACCAGCGCCTGCGTGACGACGGCTACGTGGCGATGACCCACACCGGGGGTCGCCGCCTCGGCACCACCGAGCACCCCGTCACCGTGTGGTTGGACCCGAGCCAGGTGCAGATCAAGGACGTGCTCCACCAGAAGGGCACGTACGGCGAGGCCAAGCGGGAACTGGAGGAGGCCAAGGCACTCGTCGCCGCCTACGACGGACCGACCGACGCGCCACCGAAGTTCCTCGACAACCCGAACGTCCCACAGTGGATGAACGTCAACGGTGTCCAGCGCCCGGCGCTGACCAAGTCGACGATCAACCCCGAGTGGCAGAGGTGGATGGACTGGGCCAACGCCCAGTCGCGCATCCGTGTGATCGAAGACCGGATGAGTTCGCACGGCAACCTGCACCCCTATGTGCAGATGGACAACTGGAACAAGGAGCAGGCGCGCTACGCCGTGGAGTTGGCTGACGCGACGAAGGAGGAGCGTGCTGCGGTTGAGGCTGCTCGCGCTGCTCGCGACCAGCGTGCCGGGCAGCGTGAGTCGATCGTCCGTTCCGGCCCGGAGGTAGGTCGTCAGACCTGGCCAACGGAGAGCACCAACCAGGTGCGCGCCGCTGAGCAGCAGGTAGCTGCCAAGGCAGCCGAGGTGCCCCGCCCCCACTCCCGCCAGCAGGTGGAGAAGGCACGTCAGCTGGAGGCCGAGGAGCAGCTGCTCCACAAGCTGCGCTACGAGGGATCGATGACGCCCAAGGAGTACGAGGAACGCCTGGCCAAGGCGACCCGTGCCCGGGACCGGGCGTTGGAAGACCTGAAGTTGAAGTCGGGCAAGGGCAAGCCACCCGGTGAGATGAACCGGCTGCACAACCAGATCGAGGCGGACTACAGCCGCTCCGTGCGCAGCATCACCGAGCAGTACGAGGCACGCCTTCCGGCCGAGGAGTTCGAGCGGCGGATGGCGGTTGTCCAAGACGCCAAGGCCCGCTTGAAGCTGGGGCCGCGCACCGTCAGCACCGAGGCCACCGAAGCGGCACGCGAGGCAGCGAAGAAGCGCCTGGCCCTGAAGCAGCAGGCGCCGGGCCGCGTGGTCGACCCCGAGGTGTTCGAGGAAGGCGCGATGGTCAAGCCGCGCCTGCCCGAAGAGGTGAAGGCGGTCAAGCACGGTCAGGGTCACTTCGTCTTGGAGCACCCCGAGACCGGCGAGATCTATTCGATCGACGTGGACCGGGCCAGCAAGCAACCGAAGTGGGATGTCACTCTGCCCAACGGTGAGTGGGAGAGCTTCCCCTCACTGCGCGAGGCGACCGAGTACGCCCGCGACAACATGGCCCGAGGGCTGGCCACGACCGAGGCACAGCGTGCTGCCCTGCCACCGATGACGCCCGACGCCTACGCCGAGGCGATGGGTGGAGTAGCGCGCAGTGAGCGCAGCCGCCGTGCTGCCGTCACCGCCAAGATCAACCGTCAGCCGGGGACCAGCGACATCCTCTCCGCCGAGGAGTGGTACAAGGCCAACGTCCGTGCCGCCACCCTGCCCGAACGCGAGGCACTGAACCGAGCGAAGACCTACGCCAAGCAGCGCGAGCGCTTCGCAGCTGCGACCCCCGAGGCCAGCCCGCGGTGGACCGAGCCGCTCGGTGGCACGGGGCCGGGGCAGGAGCGTCACGTCGAGCGGATCACCACACCACCGCAGCCCGCAGCGTTCGAGTCGTCGGCAGTGTCGGCGGAGACCGGGCAGCTGGTCGGCGTCCCGCCGCCACGCACCGAAGGCGAGGCTGTCAACTTCCTGGAGTCGCAGCTGCAGCCCGGTACCGAGAACATCGTCCCCGGCTCAGAGTTGCACAACAAGGTGGTCAAGCCACTGGAGGATGCGCGCAAGGTCGAGGAGCAGTACGCCTCGGAGATCCCGTTCAAATCGGCCGAAGCCAAGGAGCGGATCAACAAGGAGTTCGGTGAAGCGCGCGACGAGCGCATCGGTGAGATCTCCCACGAGCAGGGTGTGTTCAAGAACCTGAAGGACGACCTGACTGAGCGTGAGTCGTTGCTGCGCAAGCGCAAGGAACTGACCGACCTGCGCAAGAAGCTGATGGCCACACCTGCTCGGGCACGCAACGAGGAACTGCTGCAGGTGCTCGAACAACTGGACGCGATCGCTCAGGCCAACCCGCTGCTGGACCACGCCCAGCTGAACGCCGCCGAGTCGTTGCTGCACACCCACCGCGAAGCGTTGGAGCGCATCGCCAAGACCGAGCGCTTCCGCTTCCAGGTGAAGAACCTGGAGGACATGGCCAAGGACGGCAAGCTCGAAGACGTCTTCCGTGCCGTGCTCAACGACAACTGGCGCGCGATGCACGACGGGCTGTTGGCCAAGGGTGACGTGATCATCGACCACCGCCTGGCTGCTGCGCTGCAGAACGTGTACGAGATCAGCAAGGAGCCGGGCCTGTTCGGTCGCACGCTCAACGCCTTCACCAACCTGTTCAAGACCTACGCCACGCTGAGCCCTGGGTTCCAGGTGCGCAACACCTTGTCCGGCATGTTCATGAACACCGCCGACGGCGTGCCCCTGCGCAGGCAGTTGGACGGCGCCAAGCTGTGGCGCCAGTTCGATCGTGGCGGTGTCGGGTGGTTGGACAAGCAGTCGCCCAAGATCCAGGACGCCTTCGCTGCTGCCTTCGCCTCCGGTGCCGGTGGTCGAGTGGCCGAGGCTGGGGTGGCGGGCAAGTCGGCCAACCGGATCTACGACAAGTTGTCGAACAACTTCGCTACCCGTGGGTTCCAGCGTTGGGGTGAGAAGGTCGAGGGTGGGCTGCGCCTGGGCATGGCGCTGCACTCGATGGACCGTGGCGAGACGGTGGCCTCGGCGGTGCGACGCATCGGTCGGGTGCACTTCAACTACGCCGAGGTCTCCGCCTTCGACGAGCAGGCCAAGCGGCTCATCCCGTTCTGGACGTTCATGTCCCGCAACCTGCCGCTGCAGCTGCAGGAGATCTTCACCAACCCGGCGGCGTACGCGGCGTACGGACACATCAAGCGCAACTTCGAGGGTGCCAAGGAAGAGAACGAGCCGGAGTACTGGAAGGGGCTGGGCACCTGGCGCCTGCCGTTCGACATGGGTGGTCGGCCCGCCTACCTCCAGCCGGACTTCGGCTTCACGCGCATGGGCCAGGACATCGAGAACATCACCGACACGCTGTCGATGAAGAAGCCACTGGCCTTCATGAACTCGGTCAACCCGGCGTTCAGTGCGCCGCTCGACTTCATGTACGGCAAGGACTCCTTCACCGGGCGGGAGTACGGGCCGAACGACTACCACGAAGTCGGCGGAATCTTCGGTGCACCACAGGCTGCGCTCGGTTCGCTGTTCGGTCAGGTCAACGAGGCAGGCCAGGTCTCCGACAACTGGATGAACTTCATGCGGTCGATCAACCCGATCGCTGATCGAGTCGCTCGTCTCGCGCCGGGTGCGGTCGGTGGCACCTCCGATCCGGCGCGCTTGCTCGAATCGTATGGCCGGTTCGTCGGCGTCCCGATCCGTCAGCTGTCACCCAAGCAGCAGGAGGCGGAGGCGTTGCGCAAGTACTACGCGATGCTCGATGAGGTCAGTCGCCAGCGGGCGATGGGTCGTGTGCAGGCGTCGTGACATGGCAGCGTGGGTACCAATCAGCATCCATCAAGGAGGACAGATGACCACCAAGGACCAGGACAAAGAACGGGACGCGGACGGCACGGTGAAGGACGGAGCTTCGACGCAGCCGAAGGACAAGGGCAGGCAGCCCGAGAGTTCGACCGGGAAGCGATCCGGTGCCAGTGGTACTCGTGGCGACGAGGTCGATCCACGTACCGGTCGTGCGGTTGGCGAGGAGTACGACCCGACGCAGGACCCGACGTTCAACATGAACACGGCACAGCGCTTCGGTGAAGAGGGTCTCGCTGGCAGTCCCGAGGCTGAGCAAGCCAACGAAGAAGTCAGCTGATGTTCGGGGTCGATGAGGGCATCACGCACGGACATCTCAGTGCGGCAGACATCTGCTTCTTGGTTGCCCTCATCGTCTTCGTCATCGCTGCGGTGATGACGTGGCCGCTGGCCAACACTCGGTGGGCCACGCTGGTTGCCGCAGGTCTGGCGGCAGTATCCCTCGGTTTGCTACTGCTGTAGTGCTCAGATGGGTGGATGCTCAGGGGTGACAGCGCTTGGGTCTTCATCTCCCTTGCCATCTGTTCCATCGTCATGGTGTTCATCATCGTGTGGGGCATCGTTTGACGGACGTTGCAGGTCGATCCACGCCCTGACCCCGATGTCCACCTTCACTGCTGGGCGGGCGTGGTGCAGGATCACCCACACCAGCAGCGTGAGAACCAGTGCGCCGCCACCGATGATGGCAGCGTTCACTCACGACCGGATGACTCGGTAGAAGTCCGACTCCGCCCATCGGCCGGTCGAGTCATTCATCTCTTCCGGGTTGCCGAGGAACACGATGTCCCGCTTCAGCGTCTCCATCGTGATCGGCTGGATTCTGGTGTCGGGCGCAGCGCGGTGATCGGTGAGGAACGGGTTGCCATCTGGACCTGGCCCGAACCACGTGACGAACAGGTTGTGCACGTTTCCATCAGCCAGCAGCGGCCCCTGTCCGATGAACTGGGCGTTGCGTCCTTCGACGGCGAGGATCACCGTGGCCATCTCGTCCTCCTGTGGTGTGGGGGTAGGTGGGGTGGGGGCTGAGCCAGCACGGTTCCACGCCTCGGCGCGGATGTCGGAGTAGCTCCACGTTCCCGAGGAGTTGATCGAGGCTGGCTGCCAGGGACCCTCGACAGCGTTGGCGGTGGCGGGATCGATCTTGCGGTCAGGGGCATAGCCCTGGTGGCTGATGCAGTCGGTGATGACGTTGCCGAACAGTCCGGCCAGCGCTTCGTTGCAACGGAAGTAGGCGTCGATCTGATCGACCGGCCACGCCTGACCGACACCGTTGTTCTGTGCCTCGATGCCCCACATCGTGGTGTTGCCCTGGTCGAGGGGCACGGTGCCACGACTGAACTCAGTTGGACCACCTTTGCCTTGCGTATTCGCTGCTCCCGCCGCGATCGGCCAGACGATTCCATCCCGGTCCAGCAGCATGTTGCCAATCGGCCTGTCCGGGGAGCCGTTGATCATGTACGACAGGTCGCTGTTCACCGAGGCGGCGGAGGCGGTGTGATGCCAGCAGACTCCCAATGGTGGAGAGGAGAAGCCACCCGATGATCGCGACCGCCGCTCCCACCCTTCGTTGATGTCGTTGACCTGACACTGCACACCTGCTTCCTGAAGGGCCTCGGTCAGGAGGTCGTAGTAGATGGACCCCATCAGTCGGCCGTCTCACTGCGCAGGCGATCGATGTCGTCGCGCAACCGTTCGAGGCGCTCACGGAACGTCTCGTCCCGGTCGATCAACCAGTTCAACCGGCGGGCGAAGTTGAGCAGTCGCTCCTTCGGTGGGTCGCTGGCGTCGTAGGCATCTTCGGGATCGTTGAGGTCGTTGTCCTCGTCGGTCATCCTGGCTTCCAGTCGTGCTTGGCGACCGCGGCGTTGGCGATCTTGATGGCGGACGCCGGGGACTTGCCTGCCTTCTTGGCCCCGTTGTACACGGCCTCCCAGTGGTGCTTCTTCTTCGGAGTGTCGGCTGCCTTTGTGAACTCCTCAGCAGGCATCAGACCCTCCGCACCAGGATGACGATCAGGATGATGATCAGGATCAGGACGATCAACCCACCACCGATGTACATGGACGGACGTTAGTCCCTACTGCCCGGCCAGGTGAGGAGCAGTGCGAAGCAGATGACGAGCGCCCAGCCCGCGAACTCACGGATGTAGGACGGGAAGTACATCGACCTGTGAGGATGGAGCATGAGTCCTCGGCTGCGCAAGCGGGTGGCCGGGATCATGGCAATCACCGCCACCATCGCCTGGCCGGTCACGCAGTTCACGGTTGCGAGGGATGAGCCACCGTTCACGCTCGGCTTGTCGTGGTTCGCCATCATCCTGACGGCTGTCGACATCCTCGCCACGACCGACGTGCGTGCCGAGGGAACCGGCGAGTCCTGAATTTGGGCAAAGCAAAGCCCCCCAGCGCATGGCGCTGAGGGGCTGAGCTTCATTCTTCAGGTTCGAGGGCGGCTGCGCAGATCTCACACAGGTCACCGTCGGTTGCTCGGTAGTACTGGCATCCGACGCACAGCGGTACGTCGTTGCCGTTCTGGTCCGTGTACTTCATCCGCTGCTTGATCTGTTCGACCCGGTCGGACCACCCAAGCTCGCTCACTTCTTGACCTTCGGTGTAGCTGGGCACGATGCCTCGTGGTTCTTGATCGACACCTCCAATGGGATGCGCTTGGTGCTGTGGATCACCCCGTGGCACTGCTCGCAGGTGTGCTGGCTACCGGCCATCAGGACGCTCCATGAACATCCTGAGCCTGGCGGGGACCACTTTGCTGTAGTTGCAGTAGTCGCAGCACCGGTCGGTGTCGTTGTTGCCGAGCGGATCAGGGTTGTGCCCGTAGCCGGTCGGTGGGTCGAGGTGCCACGGCTCGCACGGTGCACCGCACAAGCAGCACGGTGGACCCAGTTCAGGCTCCCGCAGCATCGGTCACCGCCTTCAGCTGCTGGGCCAGGCTGAGCACCTCACCGATGACGTAGGCCATGTCCTTGTACGTCCGACGCATGAACGTGTCCTCGCCCTCGAAGAAGGCGTGCTCCACCTGCGGTACTCGCTGACGCAACTCGCGCAGATCGGCCTCCATCTTCGGAGCGATGTCGCCCCAGTGGATGCAGTCGAAGCCGAACCACCAGATGTCGTGCTCGCGGTTCGGCCAGGGGACGTGGCAGATCTCGCCACCCTCCTCGCACGCTGCGCTGTACGTCAGCCCGCCGTGCACCCCGACGTCGACCTCGTCGTAGTGCTTGCCGTGCCACGGGTGGTCAGGTCCGACGCCGACGTAGCCACACCACGAACCGCTCGGACCGCGGTTGATCATGCAGTCGAGATCCGTCACCGGATCCACCCATACATCGTGATCAGGCTCATCATTCCAGGGTCCTTCGCCCCAGTCCTCGTGTGCCATCACTTCTCCTTGTTGGTTGGGTTGAGTTCACCGAGCAACTCGTAGAGCGTGCTCAGTGTCTGCTGCAGCGTGTTGAAGCGCAGCTGCAGTTCTTGTAGTTCAGCGAGCGCCTCGTCGCGCTCGCGTTCCACTTCCTTGACTCGGTCCTCGCTGACGAGCATGGCGATGGTTGCCACGGTGCTCCGCAGCAACTCCTCGATGGTCGAGGACACGTCCTTCGTCGGCTCAGGCTCAGGCTCAGGCTCTCGCCACTCGTTGTCATCGTCGAAGTCTCCGTCGATGTCGTACTCAGGCTCAGGCTCCTTCACCGGGGTCGGTGTGACCCTGATGACGTTCTCGCGAGCCTCCGGCTTGGCCACCGCCTCGCCCTTGGCGACGTGATTGCCATAGTGCCCGCCGACCGCTCGCTTGGTCGGGAACTCCAGTCCACACACCATGCAGCGGTAGGTGATCTGGTCGTCGCCCTCGGGGACCAGCTTGCGGATCACCGTCTCCATGATCTGCGAGACGTACTGCAGGCCCTTGGCAGCGGTGGACAAGGTCGGCTCGACGCGCTCCGTCGGGACGAACTCGTCGGCTACTACAGGTGTAGTAGCAGCCTCCTCCTCTGGCTCGGGGGTCACCCCCATCCTGGACAACGCATCGCGGAACACCCGAGCATGAGAGGGATCGAGCTTGTGCTGCTTGATGATCTTCTCCATCAGTTCGGGTGTGGGGATGTGCGTGAACGAGTGGGTGACCGTGGCGTACACCCGGTTCTGGAACACGGCGAACTTGATCGACGTGTCGGTCGGGATGACCTGCTTGAAGCCGTTGCGAGCGATCAACGTGACCACCCGGTTGGCCTTGTGCACCATGTTCCAGTCGAGGCTCACCGCCAGAACGACGACGGCTCGCATCCCTGGATCCTCGATGAAGCTGACATCGAGCAGCTTGGGGCCGGAGACCAGTACCGGGTCGCGGTACTCCTTGGACAGCTGACGGATCTGGTCGAAGCCGGGAGTCTCTTCCATGCTCATGCGTCGGGCTCCCGGTCAGGGAGCCGACCAGTGGCCAGGAACACGCCGAACTCCTCGTCGTTGACCGAGAAGATGCGCGGCGGTGGAATGGTCGTCTCGTTGGCGTGAGTCATGACGGCCTGGCCGAGGCGCGTGGCGTCTGCGAGCACCTCTTGCCAGATGCGAGCAACGGCCTTCAACCCCTCGACGTCAACCTCGTTGGCCGGAAGGGTGTCACCCTCGCTGTCCGGGTAGGCGGCGCACAGCACCACCGGCCCGAACAGCGCGCGACCCATGACCAGCGAGGCGGGGACGTTGAACTCCAACTCGTTGATCATCCCTTCGTCGTCGACGTACATGCCGATGGCCTCGTTGTGGACGAAGTCGAAGGTCGCATCGCTGAGGCCCTCTTTGATTCCTTCATAGGTGCACGGCACCACTTGGTACTCGCCATTTGGCTGAACAGCGAGCAGCTGATCTCCTGATTTGCGTTTCCGCGTAACCATTTCTTGTCTCTTTCTGTTGTTGGTTGTTGGCTTGTGGGGGCCGCCGCAATGCCGAAGCACGACGACGGCCCCCACCTTCCGCTACTACACGTGTAGTAGGAAACTCACCACGACGAGTAGTAGGAGTACTGGCTGGAGCCAGGCGTCTCGCATGCCTGCTCGTCGCGGAGGACGCGGACCAATGCGGCCCGCACGGCTCGCACGTCCTCGATGTAGTACTCGTCGTACTCGGTGTTGCCGAAGAAGAACCTGCCCATCGTCGGCAGCAACTCCGGTCCGAGGCTCGGGTCATCGAGCACGCGCACGCACGTCACCATCAGCCCGGCCATCGCTTCGAGGTGGAAGGGGATGTACTCGCCGTTGGTCTCACGACCTTCGTTGAGATGATCCTCGACCCACTTGTGCAGGAAGTTGACCTTCCGAAAGTAGGCCACCTCCTGCCCCCTCGTCTCGTAGGTGAACGTCTGGCCATTGCCGAAGTCGATTTCCTGCTGCACTGGGTCGTTGCCTCGGTAGAGATACTGATCGAGGCCCATCACCACCACTTCCCTTGCCGTGTCGGTGGCACGTCGGGGAACTGCTCGTCGATCTCCGCCTTGAACTGACCGACAAGATGCTCGACGCTGTCCGGTGATGTCGGCAGGATCTGTCCGCGGTTACTGATGATCCCGTCGTCGTCCATGTAGGCGTCGATGTTGGCCCCACGCATGACCCAAATCAGGGCCTGGTCCATCGCCGCCTTGATCTCCGGCAGACGACCCTCGTACCACGAGTCGTTGGGGTCACGTGGGTCGATCTGCAGCATGAACCCGTGACCGTGCAGGTGCAGCTTGGCTTCGTTGATCTGCATCGCCTCGGCTTCGAGACCCTGGGCGATCAGGCACGCACGGAAGGCGACGGAGATGTCGTGTCCCCCTTCGAGCAGTGCCTCGACCATGATCAGTGCCTCTTCGACGCCGCCCTCTTCGATGAGCCGTCGGATCACGCGGTCGGCGCGTCCCTCAATGCTCCTGTCCTCCATGTACTGTCTCCTTGTTGGTTAGTTGGTTGAGCGGGGGGCAGGGACTCAGGCCCCTGCCCCCCGGTTGGCTACGACGAGCTACTGCGTCCTCACCTCGAAGCGCTCGTCACCGCTCTCGATGTGGATGAGCGTCGCCCCGTTGATGCGGGACTCGACGACGCTGTCGACCGCATCACCGATGGACTGGTAGTCGATGTCGGCGTTGACGCTGATGCCCGACACCGTGTCGTCGATCATCTCCTTGAACACCTGGTCGAGCGGCGGAAGCTCGACCTTGTAGCCCATCGCGTCGAGCAGCATGTTGTGCTGCGTACGCAACGAGTTCAGTGAGTGGACCAGGTCGATGGTCGAGATGTCCTTGATCGCCTGGTTGCGCGAGATGGAGTAGCGCACTGCGCCCTCCAACCCCTCGCGCACGAACGCTGGCATGTAGCCCTCGGTCGCTGCATACACGGCGTCGAAGTCGACGTCGGGTGCCAGGCCATCACGACACACGAGACGAGCCAGCTTCTCGACACCGGGACGATCCATCGCCCCGATCTCGATGACCCTGTCGAAGCGGCCAGGCCGCATCATCCCGGCGGGGATCTTCTCGATGTGGTTGGTCGTCATCACCGCCAGCACCTCGGCATCCTTGGCCTCGGCACCATCGATGACGTCGAGCAGACGGGAGATCGCCTTCTCGTCGCGCAGCGAGGCCACCTGATCGATGTCCTCGTAGAACACGAAGCACGGTGCGTAGATCCGTGCCAGTTCGAGCGCGGCGAACGGATCGTCGGTCACCGCGCACATCAGTGCCGACCATCCATTGGCCACGGCGGACAGGGCACCGGTCTTGCCCAGCCCCGTCTTGCCACCACCGAACGCACCGGCCAGCAGCACTGCACGCTTGGGCTGGAAGCCAGCCTGACGCAGCAGCAGACGGTCACGCATGACGGAGAAGATGAACGTCTCCGCGTCGGCCCACACCTGCTCGGTGTAGACGAACAGGTCCGGGTTGATCTTGGCCGTGTCGATGAACTCACCCTGCGGGTTGAAGCACTTGCCTCGGTAGATCGAGTGCTCATCGAGGAACCGCTGCACTGCGTCGAAGAAGCCCTTGACCCTGTCCTCGTCGCGCCGCCTGTGCGTGGCGATGAGGTGGAACAGCTTGCCGTCGCGGGTCTGACCGATGTTCAGTCGCCCACCCGGTAGGCCGGGCAGCACCATGTCCGAACCGAACGGCACGTTGATGCGCTGCTCGATGCGAGTCGGCTTGCCCTGTGCATCAGGCGGGCCATCGGTCCAGCCGATCGAGATGTTGACCTCGCTCGGCGGGTTGGCCCGGCTCGACTTCGACTGGACGAAGCCGAACACGTCCTTCAACGTGCGGTACGTGGCATACGCCCCGTCGTAGGGCCGGTACTTGAACGTGCGCTGCGACACGATCATCTCCTGCTGCGCCTCGGCGTAGCGGGCCAGTTCACGTGCCCCTTCGAGCACGTCGTCGCGGTAGACGGCGGGGATGTTCCACTTCGTCCCCTCGAACGTCATGGTGTCGTCGCGCACGACGGCACCACCGATCACTGCCAGTTGATCCCACGCCTTCTGAGCGAGGATCGCATTGGTGTCAGGCATTGCTCTGCTTCCTGTTGTTGGTTGGGGTTGCTTGCTGTACACCCGCTGCCCTGTGAGCAGCGAGACCTTTGGCCTCAGTCATCGAGGCCAGGCACGCCTTCGAGATCGTGGACCTCGTCCCGATCGGGATCGCCATGCGTCCCGATGTAGGAGGTGCGTGACTTGGTGTCGGGGTCGTAGACCTCGTAGCCGAACACCCACTCGGCGGGGCGGTCGACCTGCAGGTAGACGACGAGCTTGCGGATGTGCCCGTACCTGGCGGTGAGCACCATGTACGGATGGCCCTGCTCGTCGATGCCCATCCGACGCACACGCAGCAGTGAGTTGCGCATGATCGGAGGCAGTGGATGGATGGGTGGATCTGGCAATGTTCCTCCTGGATAAACACCACAAGCCCCCCACCCGCGATGGGGTGGGGGGCTTGTGAATGGCCCTACTACACGTGTAGTAGCAGGGGACTCTCAGTTGCCGAGCAGCCTCAGCAGCATGAGAACGATGAGGATGGCGAACACCCATCCTCCGAAGTTGGCAGCGGCAGCACCGGAGTGCGGGTTGTCGTTGCGTGAGCGGTCGTGGCCGGGACTACTTGACTCCACGACGATGCCTCCTGGTGCGAGGCCCCACGTGCAGGTTCGAGCGTGGGATGAACAGCTTCCCGGTGTGGGGGTCCTTGGTCACGATTGGTCGATGGACGTGGATTTCACGTATCAACCAGGCGACGTATGTGGCGATGGTGGCGAACGCCACCATGCCCCCGAGGGCCACGAACCCGGCAAGCCGGTCGTCAGGCGTCATCATGGGTCACCGCCACGTTGTGTAGATCGACGTGGTCCTGGGCGACCTCGACAATGTCGCTGAGCGGGTGCCCCTCGACGTTGTCGATGATCGATCCGCAGTCACTGCAGAACAGCAGTACGTCGGACTGGCCGCGCTTGACGGTCAGGTTTCGTAGTTGGGTCATTGGTCTCCTGTTGGTTGTTGGTTGGTTGGATCAGTCGCTCCACGCCAGCAGCAGGATGATGAAGGCGAAAAGCGCGATGGTGGTGATGACGTAAGCGGTCAGGCGGTCGTCCCTCCGAAGATCACGCCGTGCACCCGAAGATGTCGCAGTGTCGGGTGGGGTGCAACGCCTGGTGTGCGAGCCGCCCTAGGCGCAGCGACTCGGGGCTACCGATCGACGGGCCTTGCAGCCAGTCGGTGACGCACTGGGCGAACAGACCACGGCACGGCGGGTCGTGCGGGCAGCGGGTCGGCTCAGGTCCGAAGATCACGCCGCTCATGGCGTGTTGAAGTGGCGACGGAGCCACACGACGGAGAGCAGGCCAGCCCACGGGGCGACGTACCACAGGACGATCATCGCCCAATCCTTACTCGCAAGATCACGCCGCTCATCTGGTCAACCAGACGAGGACGCCCATTGCGAGGACACCTGCGCAGAAGGCGATGACGCGGTAGGCGACTTCGTCACTCACCTGGTCGCAGCCCAGGCACTGAGTCCGACGACGTCGTACAGCGCCTTGGCTGCACACGCTTGGCGCAGCTTGTCGCCCGGTGTGTCCGAGTTGACGTCCTGGTAGCTATCCACACCGCACGCCGCGTACTTCGGAGCGAGGCGGTGATCGCGCAGGTGCAGGGCGACGTTCAACTGCCACCACCCGTAGCAGCACGAGGTGTGCACGCCGTCCTCGTTGCGACAGTTCGACTCACGCCAGCCGATCTGGTCGAAGCGTGCGGGCAGACCTACTGCTGCGCGGTAGTACGACATCTCGTCGCAGTCGCTGGCGAACGATGGCGGGGACTGTTCGGTCGATGGCGGCACGGTCTCCGGCGGGTCGATGCGCTCGGCGGTGGTGGTGGCGACCGCAGCGGCATCGATCTCCGGCGGCAGGTCGAGGTTGGTTGGTAGCGGGCTGAGCAGGGTCAGCACGGCGATGAGGATGGTCATGTTGGTTCTCCTGTTGGTCGGTACTTGACAGGTGGGCTACGCTCAGAGCGCCGGAGCGCTGGCGCAGGACGCTCTGAGCGGTTCGCAGATACGACAAAAGCCCCACCCAGCCGAAGCTAGGTGGGGCTTTGATCTCGGGGCTACTACACGTGTAGTAGAGGCAGGTCAGTTGACGAGACGCTCCAGGACGTCGATGAGGTGGTGCAGGGTGTCGAAGGCGTCGCTGTCACCGGCACCGCAGCCAACCTCCTCCAGGATGACGTCGATCGCTCCGATGATGGCGGAGGTGGAGCGAGCCTTGGTCGATGAGACGACGGTCATCTCTGCTGCCTCGTTGGCCAGCATCCACTCGGGCTTGCCGTTGGGCACCTCGATCAACGCGACCGGATCAATGGCCTTGGCGGAGGCATTCATCCGCTGCTTCATGGTCGACGTCTTCGACTGGCCGAGTTGCTCTAGACGGTGCTCCATGTTGTCGAGCACCGTGCCGAGCAGCTTGTGCTCAGCGGCGGACATGGTGCAGTCGTTGACGATGATGGTCAGGTCACGGACCATGTGACGCAGGTTGGTCGGGGTCTGCTGGTCGATGGGGATGTCGAGGAGCAGGTTGCCCATCTTGTCGACAGCACGGGCCTGGTCGGGGTAGTCGACCAGCGAGTTGTCCCGCACATGGCGGAGACGTTTGACGATGGTCTTGGTGGAAAGAGGGCGTCCGGTGATGGACATGGTGATGTACTGCTTTCTGTTTGGTTGATCCCCGGCGGGACTGCCAGGGACGTGGGTTGACCTGGTCGATACCTGGTCGATCTGTGGTTGGTGGCGACCCCCGGAGGGAGCGCCGTAGCGTCCCTGTTCCGCTTCGCCACCTGGTCACTCACCTGGTCCGAGCCCGCTACTACACGTGTAGTAGGGCGTCGTGCCTAGTGAATGATGGGAATTTGGGGTAAAGAAATGGCCCGCTTGCCAGTCTCCTGGCAAGCGGGCCATTATCGATGAGGCTTGCTATTGCCTCACTTTGTCGCTGACTTGCGGCTACCCTTCACCTTGGTTTCGATATCCGTCGGCTCGGTATCGATATCGACATTCGCCGTCGGCCCGTTGGCCTTGACGTCGTCGAGAATTCCGTTCAACAATGCACGGACGATTTCGACGTCCTCTTTCTTGATCGATCGGAGAGCGGCCATATCGACGCCGCTCCGATTGACAATTCCACGGAGCATGTTCTTGTCGGCCGTGGTCGGCGTCCACTTGGTACCGTCGGCATAATCGCCGGAGAACGCACCGAAGAATCCGTAGGTCCACGCGGTGTTCTTATCGGCCACCAATTTCTCAGCGGCGGCGATCTTCTCATCGCTACCCTTGCGATTGGACGTCGTGGCCTTGCCATTGGCGCTATTGACAATGGCACGGAGAGCCGGAGCAATTGCACGGAATGAATTGGGCACCTTGCCACCGTTCACCTTGGCGCTATCCACCTTGGCGACCGTGAAAGCATTCTGCGAAACGCTCTCCGCCCGAAATGCAATGTAATCCTCCGACAGTGTCGCCATTGCACGGAGACCGAGGAATTTCTTATCGGCCGTCACGCCGAGTGCATTGTTGATCGTGGCGAATTCCGTTGTCTGCGGCTTCGCATTGTCGTCGCCATTCACGGCGAGAAAGGCCGTCCAATATGCACGGCCCGCCCGAACGTGGAGCTTGTACGTGTCCTCAAAGTACTTGGTCCCGACGGCCGTTTCCTCTGCGATAACGGCGAGCAATTCGTTCCGTGCGATATCCGCATCGGCCTTGGACAGCTTGGTGATCTTGATCTCAGGCATTTGACTTTCCATTCTTGTTGGTTGTTGGTTTGGTTAGCGGCTCTCTTATCGGACCGGTCTACTACACGTGTAGTAGGAGACTGCTAATCTCCTCGCACGTTTATGCACCGTGCCTACTACACGTGTAGTAGCCGACCGACATTCACCTCATATCGGTTCCGCTATTGGTGGGCTTTGGTGGCGTTTGCC